>Ga0180434_10007734_pt1 | contig 12043 bp, 11 predicted proteins | sample SS_ome_7_FD_132453 | JGI IMG/M metagenome (GOLD analysis project Ga0180434, IMG submission 132453) | Hypersaline lake sediment archaeal communities from the Salton Sea, California, USA - SS_1_D_2 metaG | ecosystem: Environmental > Aquatic > Non-marine Saline and Alkaline > Hypersaline >... | reverse complement strand
TAGGCGAAGTCAACCTGCTCCCTCGGCCTGAGCGTGACCAGCGACGCCATGAGGCGCAGCCGCACGGGCTGATGGATGATCGGGTCAATGCCGGCCACGGTTACCTCCACCTGTTGCGGATGACGAGGCCGGTGCCGATGAGCGTTCCGCCTCCCACCGCCGCCATCCAGAAGTAGAAGTGCGGGGTCAGCAGGTAGAGGCCCGCCACGGTCAGCGCCGTCACGGCCAGCCCGACCCAGATCATGAAGTGATCTAGCCAGAGGCCGGTGACGACGTAGGCGAACATGGGGACCGTCGCCGCGATGGCGCCGCAGTGCTTCCAGAAGACCGCCGACTCGGCATGTCCCTGCACCTTGATAAAGGGAAACAGAAAGGCAAACCACAGGTAGACGTACGCGTAGAGAAGGAGCCAGAACCACCCGACCCGCCCGTCAACCGGGCTTCGAACCGGCGCTGCGCGCTTGGCGACGATCCACGTCACGAGGACGCCGGCTCCCACCAGCCCGAGCCACACCGGGCCCGAGATGCGCGGCACGAACTGGTTGCCCAGGAACCCCAGCACCCAGATCACGCCCCACATCATGAACAGCACGTCCCCGCCCCCGCAGGCGACAAGCCTCCTGGTTCGGGTGGCCATCTCCTCAATCTGACTCAGCGACTCCTGTGCCTCGTCTCGCGAGACCTCCATGTCACCGTCCTCCTCTCTGCTCCGCGCCGCCCGGGCTGCCGCTCCCCTCCGGGCGCACGCACTCGGTAGGTCACTCTGCCATACAGAGTACTCTGCTACGTGGAGTTTGTCAAGCCCCAATCCGTGGGATTCCCCGTTCTCCAGGTGGCTTTGCGGGGCAGGGCGCGGCCCGGGGCCGGGCCGCACTCCAGGGGCCCGGCAAGCGGACGAGGCGAGTGCCGGGCACTCGCCTCGCGAGGGACCTTGCGACCAGCCGGGGCGCGTCGCGGTGGTCGTCAGGTGCCGGAGGCGCGCGCAACGGCTCTCCTGCGGGCGGCCCGGACCGCAGCCCAGATCAGCGCCGCCACGATGCCGAAGGGCAGCAAGTACACCACCACCACGCCGATCCAGCCCACCACCAGCACCACGTCGGTCAGCGCCTTCTTGAAGGCCCCGGCGATGGCCGCGCCTGCTTTCTTCCAGTTGGCGATGAGGGTAGGCTCGGCGGGCGCCTTGCCCTTCTGATGGATCTCCAGCGTGATGACGGCGAGGTCCACGCGATTCTCCAGGAAGCGCAGCCTACCGGCCAGCCGCTCGATCTCCTGCTGAACCTGGGCCAGGTTGTTGCGCACGGCCAGGATGTCCTTGATCTCCCGCGCCTTGCTCATGGTCTCCAGCAGTTGCGTTTCCTGGGCGCGCCAGTGCCGCAGGCGGGCCTCGAGGTCAACGTACTCCTCGGTGACGTCCTCCGTCGAGACCTCGTCGCTCAGCACGCGACCGTCGAGGTCGCCCGCCAGGCTCAGCAGCCGCTGGCGCACGGCATGGAAGCGGCTCTGCGGAACGCGCAGGATCAGGCTGGCGTGTCCGTAGTCGTCCTCGTCGTCGGAGCCGGAGGACGCCTTCAGCGTAGCCCCCGTGACCAGCGCGCCCTCGCGCGCGGCCATGAGTTGCACGGCGTCGTAGGCGCTGCGCACATCCTTCACTTCGAGCGACACCGCAGCCGAGAGGATCAACTGCCTGCCCCAGGTTTCGAGCGAGGCGTACGACGCGCCGCCCGCCTTGGCGGCGTCTTCATCCGCCTGCCCCTCGTAGGCTGCCCGCCCTGTGGCCATCTCCCCGTAGTTGGCCACCGAGCGCGGGATCGAGGCAGTCGAAGGCGCCGGGGCCATCTCCGTACCACGTCCGTACGCCGCGAGAAGCATGGCGACGAAGAGCAGTGCCACCAGCAGGCATCCCACGACCACCGCCGCCTGCTTCCAGGCCGACAGCCGCCTGAACCGGCCGGGCCGCTCCTGCGTCGTTGCGGAAGGTTTGGTCTCCATCGTCGGCCTCCTCTGTGTCGGGCTCGCAGATTAGACTCACGCGGAGCGGACGGTGTTCCATCACCGGGCGAGCGTCTCCCTCAGCCTCGCGCGAAGGCCGGCGCCCCGCGCGGCAGGGAAGCCGGCCCTGCCGTTGAAAGCGACCGAAGGGAGCAATGGCCCGCAACGACGATAGCCTGCGCGACGCCGAAGCCCAGGCCCTGCCGCCCATGGTGCCGGGCCCAATGACCCGCCGCGCGGCCAGCCTGCTGCGCGACGGCAACGCCTGCCTGGCGCGCGGCCAACTGCAGCGGGCCGCCGACCACTACCGCCGGGCGATCGAGGCGGCGCCCGCGGCGGCCGCCCCGCACAACAACCTCGGCGTGGTGCTCTACAAGCAGGGCCGTTTCGAGGAGGCGGAACTCGAATACGGCCGCGCACTGCGGCTGCGGCCCGGCGCCTTCGAGCCGCGCTACGGCCTGGGCCTGCTCTTCAAGGACCGCCGCGACTACGCGCGCGCCGCCGACGAGTTCTCGCGCGCGCTGCGCCGCTCGCGACGCTTCGCGCCCGCCTACCACAACCGCGGCATCGCGTACTTCCACCTGGGCCGCCTCGAGGAGGCGGCGCGCGACCTCGCCCGCGCCGGCGAACTCGCGCCCCAAGTCGCCGAGACGCTCTACAACCTCGCCGCCTGCCACCACCGCCTGGGCCGGTATGCCGAGGCGGAGCGCTGCCTGGAGCGCTGCCTCGAACTCGAGCCGAAGAACGCCGACGTCTACTACGAGTTCGGCGTGGTCCACGCCGCCGACCCGGCCACTCCTCCGGAGCGCGCGATCGAGGCCCTGCGCAAGGCGCTGCGTCTGGACCCGGAGCACGCCGATGCGCGCTTCAAACTGGCAATGGTCTACGCGCGTCACCGCCACCTCATCAAGGACGCCCGCCGCCAGGCGATCAACCTTCTGCGCCGCCTGCTGCGCATGGGCGAGCCGCGGGGCCGCACCTTCGCCTCCCACGAGGCCTGGTTCGCCCTGGGCACGCTGTACGACGACGACCCCTCCGACTCGCTGCGTGCGGTCCGCGCCTACCGGCGCGCCATCGCCCAGCGCCCCGACTTCGCCCCCGCCCACAACAACCTGGGCGTCGTTTACCGCAACCGCGGCGACACGCGACGGGCGCTCGAGTGCTTCGCCAACGCGATCTTCGCCGACCCCGACTACCACATCGCCTATCACAACGTCGCCAGCATCTATCTGGGCGAAGGCGAGGACCTCGTCAGGTGCGACCTGCCCCGCTACCTGGCCGCCCCCGAGGCGGCGCCTGCGGAGATGGTCTGCCGGCTGTTGCTGGCCATGGTGGACGCTGCCCGCGCCGACGCCTACCAGCGCACCTGGCAGGAGATGCACCGCGTCAAGAATCTGCTGGGCCTGCTCGGCTCGCGGGCGCGTTCGGCCGCCGAGCGCACCGGCGACGACGCCTCCCGGGCCGTCGTGGACCTGACCCGTCGCACCTACGAGGAGATCGCGGGCCGGCTGCGCGCCTTGCGTCGCGAGGAGCCCTCGCTCAGGCCCACCGACGTCGCCGAGGTAGTGAGGCGCGCCGTCCGGGCCGTCGAGGCGGCGTCGGCGAAGGTGCGGTTCTCCGTCCGCGTGGCGGCTCATCTCCCGCACGTGCGCGCCGACGGCGAGCAACTGGCCGAGGCGGTGCGCAGCGTGCTCACCAATGCCGTCGAGGCCATGCCCTCGGGCGGGAAGGTCAGCGTCACCGTCAGGGAGCGCGACGCCCACGTCGCCATCCGCGTCGCCGACTCGGGCGGCGGCATCGCCGCCGAGCACCGCAGCAGCGTGCTGGTGCCGGGCTTCTCGACCAAGCGCGGCGGCAGCGGCCTGGGGCTCACCATGGCGCGGGGGGTTCTCTTCGACCACGGAGGCGACCTCACCATCGAGAGCACGCCCGGCAAGGGCACCACGGTGACGCTGCTGCTGCCGCTGGGCGAGCCGTTCGTGCCGGCGGCCACGCAGTTGCACCTGCGCCCCGTGCTGCTGGAGGACGCGCGCCAGATGATCACCCAGGAGTTCGCGGAGACAGAGGAGCCGCTGTAGGGCGGGCTTTCCCAAGCCCGCCGCCTTCCGGCGCGCATAGGAATGCGCGCCCCACAAGGAGGTCGAGATGACTCGAATCGAGCGCATTGTATCCTCACGCGCCGCACCCGCCAAGGGGCCCTACTCGCACGCCGTCAAGGCGGGCGGGTTCGTCTTCGTCTCGGGCATGGGGCCGGTGGACCCGACAACCGGCGAGGTGCGCCTGGGCGAGATCGAGGACCAGGTGCGGCTCACCATCGCCAACCTGCGCGCAGTGCTGGAGGACGCCGGCGCCTCGCTGCAGGCGGTGGTGAAGACGACGGTATACCTGCGCGAGATGGACGACTTCGCGCGCATGAACGCGGTGTACGCCGAGCACTTCGGTGAGGCGAAGCCCGCGCGCACCACCGTCCAGGCCGCCCGCTTGCCGCTCGACATCGGCGTCGAGATAGACGCCGTCGCCTGGGCGGGCTGAGGAGTAACATGGGTCTCCGTCACCTCTTCGTTGACGACTCCGAGATCGAGCGCACCGAGGGGCTGCGGCGGGTGGTGCACCAGCCGGAGAAGCACCCCGACAACCCCATCATCCGGCCCGAAGCGCCCTGGGAGGGGGTGGCCTCGGTCTATGGCACGGCCATGTACGACCCGCTGCTGGGGCGGTTCCGGCTCTATTACCTGAATAGCCCGCGCGACCGGACGACCGGCCTCATGCACCGCGGCATCGAGCGCTCGCCCCACACCACGCTGGCCGCCTACGCCGAATCCGACGACGGGGTGCACTGGCACAAGCCGCCCCTGGGCCAGTTCGACTACGATGGCTCCTCCGCCAACAACCTGCTCGACATCGGGCGCCACAACTGCGAGGGCATCTCGGTGCTTCTGGACGAGCGCGACCCCGACCCCGCGCGCCGCTACAAGGCGTTCTACTGGGATCACGGCTCGGGGGGCTGGCGCTTCCTGGAGGACGGCAGGCCCTTCTGCGAGGAGGGGCTGGAGGGCGGCCCCGACGGCGCCTGCGTGGCGTTCTCCCCCGACGGCCTGCGCTGGACCATGCACGAGGGCAACCCCGTCATCCGCGCCTACTGCGACACCAACCAGTGCGTGGTCCGGGACCCGCGCCTGGAGCGCTACGTGGCCTTCAGCCGTTTCGGTTTCGGGCGCAAGGTGGCGCGCAGCGAGAGCGCCGACTTCACGACCTGGAGCACGCCCGAACTGGTCATGGAATGCGACGAGGCGGACGGCCCGCAGACGCAGTTCTACGGCATCGCCGTGGAGATCTACGAGGGCATCTACCTCGGCATGGTCTGGATATACCGCGAGGGCACCGACGGCTGCATAGACACCCAACTCGCCTCCAGCCGCGACGGCATCCGCTGGGAACGAGTCGGCGACAGGCAGACGTTCCTTCCCCTCGGTGCGCCGGGCACCTGGGAGGATGGCATGGTGCGGGCGACCGAGCGCATCGTCCGGCGCGGCGACCGGCTCTTCATCTACTACGGCGGCGTGCAGGGCCCGCACACCGGCCCGAAGTTCCCCAAAGTCGAGCGAACCCACCGCCCCGCCGTCGGGCTCGCCACGCTTCGCCGGGACGGGTTCGTGTCGCTCGACGCGGGAGAGGCGGAGGGCTATCTGCTCACGAAGGCGTTCGTGCTGCCCCCAGGCGCGCTGCATCTGAACGCGGACGCAGACGGCGGCTCGGTGGCCGCAGCCCTCTGCGACGAGGGCGGCCGCCCGCTCGCGGGCTTCGAGGCCTCGCAGCCGGTCACAGGCGACCACCTCGACGCCGCCGTCGCCTGGCCGGGTGGCAGGCCGCCTACCGGACGGACCGTCCGGCTCCGCCTGACGGCCCGGCGGGCACGGCTCTACTCCTACTGGTTCGAGTAGCGCTCTGCGCCGCGTGCGGCCACGCGGCGACCCGGCGTCCCCTCCTACTGGGCCCACCACGGGAGCGGCCGACATGCTCGTCGGCTCGCGGACCGATCCTTGGGCCCCACAGCCGCCCGAGTTCTCACCCGGCCGCCATGCGCACAGCGACGTTGGGGTCCGCCGTGGCGCGCGCACGCCGTTCCGGCGACAGCCTCCCCCACCGCCGCAGCAGGCCGACCGCAGCCTTGCGCTCCGTCCAGTGCTCCGAATCGAGCATCGCCTCCGCCGTCGGCATGGCGGCGTCGCGCAGGCGCAGCATCTGCCGGAACGCTTCGCGCGTCACCTTCCCCGGACCGCCCTCGCGCAAGCACGTGCGGAGTTCGGGCAAGAGAGCAGCCCCCCGCCGGCGCCCCAGGGCTCGCAGCGCGGCGGCGCGGATGCTGGGAGTGGCATCGCGCGACAGCCTCTCGATGGCGGGCCCCACCTGGGCCGTCGGGTGTCTCGCCAGAACCCACGCCACGTCGGGGGAGGTGGCGACGAGCTCCGGCTCCGCCTCGATCCACGAGGCCGACTGGCGCGGGTAGTGGCCGGCGAGGGCGCGCGACACCGCCTTGACCCATTTCCTGTCCTGCAGGCCGCGGAGGAGTTCCCCCTTGAGGGCCTCGAAGGCCTCCTCGCCGGATTCGCGCGCCACGGTCAGGGCCATGGCCGCCGTGGCACGCTCGTCGGGCGAGCCGGTGCGCATCACGCGTTCCAGGGCCTTCACTCCTTCCTCGCCGTGCTTGAGCACCAGGCTGCCGGCGCACAGCCGCCCCCACCAGTACACGCCGCCAACGAACGCCTTCATGCACGCCTCGATCGGCAGCGCCAGGCCGCGCCGAAGAGCCGCCCACGGCGCTCGGCGGCGCAACGTTAGGTCTGGAGAGTCCAGGGCCTCCACGAGGACCGCCTCCGCCGATCCGGGGCGAATATCGCAGAGCGCCTCGACTGTCCCGGCGCGGCTTCTGCCCGGCCTCCGAAAGATCTCGTAGACGGCGTCGAACACCTCGTCATCGCCCCTGGCGTGGCGCAGGACCTCCATCGCCCACCACTGGTCATGTCGTTCACCCTCACGCAGGGCGCGCAGCAGGGCCTCGCGCGCTCCCCGAATCGCGAGCACGTCCTTGATGCGAAACGCCAGGCGACTGGCCCGCCACCCCTCCAGGATGGGGTCGAGTGCGCGCGGATCGCCGATCGCGCAGAGCGCGTTGGCCGCGCCCCGGCGCACAGCCGCGCGCGGATCGTCCAGCGCCTGCAGGAGCGGCTCGACGGCCGGGGCGCCGATCTCGACCAGGCGCTCGACCTCGCCCCTCTGCTCCACGCCGCGCTCCGCCCAGGCCTCGAGCAGCCGCTGAATCTCCGACGCGAAATCGTCGGGAAGTCTGCGCTCCCTGAACGTGTCCTCGACCATCCTGAGTTCCTCTCTGAGCTGCGCGCGGCCGCGTTGCAGCCGGCCCTTCACCGTCGCCTGGGTCACGCTCAGGAACCCGGCGATCTCCCCGTACGACAAGCCGTCCACGTAGTAGAGGCTGACGACCTCGCGGTTCCTGGCCTGCAGCCGCTCCAGCGCTGCGCGCACCACCCGGCGGCGTTCCGCCTCCTCGGCCGCCCGGTCCGGCGGCGGCGCCTCATCGAACGCCTCCATGACGTGGCTCAGCCGCGCCGTCAACCGGCGCAGGTGCTCTCGATCGCGCACCGCGCGGTGCGCCGTGTGGCGCACGATGCCGCGCAGCCACCCACCGAACCGCGCCGGATCCTTCAGCTTGCGCAGGCTGCAATACGCCGCGAGGAACGCCTCCTGGACGACGTCCTGCGCCAGGTCGAAGTCCGACAGCATCCCCACGGCCAGGCCGTAGGCGAAGTCCTGGTACCTGCGCACCAGGGCGCAGAAGGCGTCCTTCTCCCCTGCGAGCGCGGCGCTCACCAGTGCCGCGTCGGGTCTCTCATCCATCGCGATGGTCCCACTCGAGAGCCGGAGGCCCGGACGGGACGGGATTCGAACCCGCGTCCTCCCGCCGTGGCGGACGCTCTTTCCACTGAGCTACTCCGTCCGGGCACTTCCGCTCGTCTGTCACTGTATATGTGCCAGGAAACCTCAATCAGGGAACGCCGCGCGCTTGGGATTGTCCCGCCGTGCGCGACGCGCCGCATTCCTCAGGCAGCACCCGCGCCCCCTACTCGCTCTCCGCCTCGCTGCGCTCACGCACGGGCTGGGCGACGTTCGGCAGCCGGTCGCCGAACAACTCCTTGAGTTTCTCCACCTCCCAGTCCGCGATCAGGCCGCGGCACCGGGAGTTGGGATGGATGTTCGTGAAGAAGGCGGGGTCGTCGCCGAAGAACTGATCGAACGAGTCGTCGAGGATGGCGTGTTCCGGATCGGGCAGCCCGCGCAGGCGCATGTCCCAGTTGCCCTTCGCGGTCTCGATCTCCATCTTCCGGAAGATGTCCACCACCGGATAGCCCGCCTCCGCGGCGAAGCGCCTCATCGCCTCGTACAGCGGCGCCAGCCGCGGGTTCCGATCATACATGTAGTGGGCCGGGTAGTCCACCCAGATTCCCGTCTCGATGATCACGGTCACGCCCTCGTACTCCTGCGCGATGCGCAGGCAGAGGGTCCTCAGGTTCTCGATGCATCCCGGGACGCCGTCGCGCTTGCGGTCGTTGATGCCGTAACGCACGAAGGCGACGTCCAGCCGCGGCATGCCCTGAAACACGCGCTCGAGTCTGCCCGGCTTCAGGGCGTCCCCCGCCGTCTCCCCCGTCGCTGCCGCGTTGCGGATCACGAACGGCTGCCCCGGGAAGGCCCTGCGCAGCCGGACCGCCAGATGGCGGTCGGGAGCCATGGCCGGCATGGGGCCGGCGGCCACCGTGCAGTCGCCGAACAGCGCGATGCAGCACGACATGTCCCACGCCGGCTCCTCGAGCCGCGTTTCATCGCTGTAGGGCGTAGAAGGCCACTCCCTGGTGTGACCCTGCAACGGATCGGGTTTGTGCCACACCGCATCCACCCCGGGCCTGTGATCTGACCCCGCCCCTCACGAATGACACGCGCCCGCTTCGTGCCGTCCCGATGTTGCGGATGGCACAAAGCAGGCGCGTCGAGGGCTGAGGTCGCGTTGATCCTGCTATGGCAGCGTTGTTTTGTCCCGGCTCAGCCACGCGCAACCTACCACGAGGCCAGACGGCCTGTCAACCCGTCCGCCCTCCGGTGCCAATGGGGCCTTTGCCTGCGATTGTGTTCAGTGTGGTCCCCAAGTGTGCGATTTCACAAACATTTCACACTTCCGCCCCCCTATCTGCACACACCAGGGGTATGGTATACGTGCTGTCGTGCTCATGACCAACCTTTGCCCTTCCGCATGAGCACCCCGGGGGCGGGCTGCCCGGCCCGCCCAGCACTCCCTCGAAATCCATCATCCCTCTCCGGGCTTTCGCCTGCCTCCGCCGCTGGCTCCGCCGTCACGAGGCATGCCCAAGCAGCCTTCGAACCCTCGCAGGGTGTCCGCAGGTCGGGGGCGAAGTAAGGGGACCGTTCCTCAACCCAGATCAGGAGAAGTGCACATGGCAAAGATACCGGTAGCGCTCCAGATGTACACCGTGCGGGAGGAGACGGCCAAGGACTTCACAGGCACGCTGCGCAAGGTGGCCGAGATCGGCTACAAGGCGGTCGAGTTCGCGGGCACGGGCGGCATGGAGGCCAAGGACCTGCGGGCTCTGCTCGACGACCTGGGCCTGCAGGCGTGCGGCAGCCACATGGGCGTGGACGCCCTCACCGACAAGCTCGACGAGACCATCGAGTTCAACCTCGCCATCGGCAACCCGTTCCTCGTCTGCCCGGGCATCCCCGAGGAGATGCGCAACAGCGCCCAGGCCTGGCGCAAGACGGCGGCGCTCTTCGACGCGGCCGGGGCCAGGGCGCGCGAGCACGGGCTGCTGGTGGCGTATCACAACCACGACAAGGAGTTCCAGCAGTTCGACGGCGCCTACGGGCTGGACATCCTGCTCAACAACAGCACGGCGGGCAACGTCGGCGCCGAACTGGACGTGTTCTGGGCCAAGTACGGCGGCGTGGACCCGGTCGCCTACATGAAGACCCAGCCGGGCCGCATCCCCCTGCTCCATCTCAAGGACATGGCCCAGGACGAGAAGTCCTTCGCCGAGGTGGGGGAGGGGATCCTGGACTTCCAGGGGATCTTCGCCCAGGCCGAGGCCGCGGGCGTCCAGGCTTACATCGTCGAGCAGGACACCTGCGCCCGGCCGCCGCTCGAGAGCGTGAAGATCAGCCTCGACAACCTCAAGAAGTGGGGCATCGCCTAGGCGGGCCGAGCGGCAGTGCGCTCTGCGGCAGGTTGACGGATCGCGCCGGCTGTGGTATCATGATGGCATAAGAAGCCTGAATGGTGGTATCACGCCAAGCCATGGTGAGGACACAGGTCCAATTCACTGAGGAGCAACTAGCCCAACTGCGGCGCTTGGCTGCCGAGAAGGGTGTCTCGGTCTCGGAGTTGGTGCGCCGCGGCGTGGACCGCGTCCTGCGCGAGGAGCGCAGCCCCGACCGCAAGGAACTCATGGCGCGCGCGCTGGAGGTCGCGGGCAAGTATGACTCCGGCCTGACCGACATCGGCCGCCGCCACGACGACTACCTCGCCGAGGACTTCGGCCGCTGATGGTGTTCGCCGACACCTCCGTCCTGCTGCCTTTTCTCGACGGCGGGGACAACGACCATGGGGCCGTGGCCGCCGCCTGGCGTGCGCTTGCGGATGCCGGCGAGCCGGTGCTCACCACCAACTACGTGCTGGTCGAGACGTTCGCGCTCGCGCAGCGCAGGCTGGGCATGGACGCCGTTCGCGACCTTGCCCAGCGCGTCGTGCCGGCGCTTGGAATCGAGTGGGTTGACGCCGAGACGCACGACCGCTCCGTCGCCGGCTTCCTCGCCGCAGACCGCCGCTCCCTGAGCCTGGTGGACTGCGCGTCCTTCGTTGTGCTGCGGCGGCTCGGGATTACCCGCGTCCTCAGCCTGGACCCGCATTTCCGCGAGCAGGGCTACGAGTGCCTGCCTTCGTCGCAGTAGGCAGCGCCGTGCGGGTGTGGGAAGAACACCGCGCGTTCACGATTCGAGGAGGTTCAGATTGAGCAATCTGACCCTGGAGCATCCGCGCAGGTACGAGGTCTTCCAGCGCCGCGACGGCCAGGCCGAGGTGCCCATACGCATCACGGGCCTGAGCGAGCCGGCCGCCCAGGTGGCGATCCTGGGGGCCGGCGGCAAGGTGGCGGCGCGCTGCGAGTTGCCCGCAGTGCAGGGCACGGCCGAGGGCGCGCCGACGGTGCCGGAGGGCGGGTGGTACACCGTCGCGGTGCGACACGGCGGGCGGCGGGTCCGCCTGGGGACCTTCGGCGTGGGCGACGTGCTGGTCATCGCGGGGCAGTCCAACGCGGCCGGCCACGGCGACGGGTTCATCGCCGACCGGACGGGGCTCGTTTCGGTGTGGACCGAGTCGGGCGACTGGATCCTCGCCAACCAGCCGGAGGGCATGCCCGGCGGCATGGGGGCGGGCAGCCCGTGGCCCGTGCTGGGCGAACTGCTGCACCTGTCCGAGCAGGTGCCCATCGGCTTTGTCAACGCGGCGGTGGGCGGCACCAGCACCGAGCAGTGGCAGCCTGGGGGCGAGCTCTACGCGGGGCTCAAGCAGGCGCTCACCGGCCGGCGGGTGCGGGCCGTGCTCTGGCACCAAGGGGAGTCGGACCAGATCTCCGGCTTCACCACCGAGCAGACGCGCCAGAACATGGAGCGCATCATCAACCAGTCGCGGCAGGATGCGGGCTGGCAGGTGCCCTGGTACGTGGCGCTGGTGAGCCACACGGCCGATGCCCCGCAAGAGGCGCGCGAGCGCACACGCGCGGCCCAGCAGTGGCTGTACCGGGCGGGCCTGGCGCTGCCCGGACCGGACACCGACACTCATGTGCCCGAATCCATGCGCTACGACCGGCTGCACTTCGGCCGGGTGGGGCTCGAGGTGCATGCCATTCTCTGGTTCCGGGCGCTGCACTTTGCGGGGAGGTAGCGGACGGCCGGGCCCCCAGGGAGGGAGCGC
>Ga0180434_10007732_pt1 | contig 12044 bp, 7 predicted proteins | sample SS_ome_7_FD_132453 | JGI IMG/M metagenome (GOLD analysis project Ga0180434, IMG submission 132453) | Hypersaline lake sediment archaeal communities from the Salton Sea, California, USA - SS_1_D_2 metaG | ecosystem: Environmental > Aquatic > Non-marine Saline and Alkaline > Hypersaline > Sediment... | reverse complement strand
CGATAAACTTCGGGTGCTTTCCCGGCAAATGGAGTAGTGTCGGTCAATTTCTTGATTACGCTCAAGTTATTGTAGTATAATTAATCGTCTTTTAAAAAGTCTTCACCCCGTTGAAAATCCCGATGAATACGGGATCTTCGAACGGAGGTCCAAGCCCTCCTTAGGTACCTGAAAATACTGGATTCCGGTCTACACCGGAATGACGGAAACAGGTGATTTCCGGCTTTTTACGAGACTGTCATCCTTGAGCGTCCAAAGCAACCGGTCAAACCGGAATCCACCGGAAACCGGAGGCACGGCAGATTTGGCGCAGTCCGGCGACCGGGAGTAATGGGGTATGGGAGTATGGCTGCACAGATCCCTCAACTGCCCCGGTGATACTCCTGCAACGTCTTGACATCGAGCGTTCCTTCGCGCATGGACCGGATGGCGAGGGCTGTCGCCCTCGCTCCTGCAAGCGTCGTCGTATAGGGGATGTTCATCGTCAAAGCGGTCCGGCGGATCGAGTAGGACTCGGAAACCGCCTTCTTGGTTCCGGTCGTGTTGATCACCAAGTCAATGTCGCCGTTCTTGATCATATCCACAATATGCGGCCTTCCCTCCCTCACTTTGTTGACCGTTTCATTGGAAACGCCGTGTTTGGCCAGAAAGGCGGAGGTGCCTTGAGTGGACACAATTTTGAATCCCAGCTCGTGAAAGATCTCTGCCGTGTCCAGGAAGGCATCTTTATCCCCATCCTTAACACTCGCGAACACCGTCCCGGAAAGCGGTAGATACTGCCCTGCGGCGAGCTGAGCCTTCGCAAAGGCCCGGCCGAAAGCGCTGTCGATGCCCATTACCTCACCGGTTGATTTCATCTCGGGCCCCAAGATGGTATCCACACCGGGGAAACGGGAGAAGGGGAACACCGATTCCTTGACGGATATGTGCGAGGGCGTAACCTCCTCATTCAGACCGAGTGCTTCGAGCCGCTGTCCCATGATCACTTTGGTTGCCAGTTTGGCCAGCGGGATTCCCGTGGCCTTGCTCACAAACGGAATGGTTCTCGAAGCCCTCGGGTTTACCTCCAGCACATAAATCGTCCCATCCTTGACCGCATACTGGATATTCATCAAGCCGATCACATTGAGCTCGCCGGCAATGGCCTTTGTTTGGGCCTTGATCCGTTCCAGGATTTCAGTTGTCAGGGACATGGGAGGGAGGACACAGGCACTGTCCCCGCTGTGGATACCGGCCTCCTCGATGTGCTCCATAATTCCTCCGATCACGGTATCATATCCGTCTGAAATGGCGTCCACGTCGATTTCCGTCGCCCCTTCAAGAAACCTGTCGACGAGGATGGGTTTGCCGGGAGACACCTGCGCAGCGTTGCGGATGTAAAGTTCCAGATCCGCCGCATCGTAGACGATCTCCATGGCGCGGCCTCCCAGAACAAATGACGGCCGGACCACAACGGGATACCCAATGGCGTCGGCCACCCGGATGGCTTCTTCTTCGTTGGTTGCGATCCCGTTCTCCGGCTGCAGGATGTCCAGTTTCTTGAGGAGCGCCTGAAACCGTTCCCTGTCTTCGGCGCGATCGATGCTGTCCGAGCTGGTTCCAAGTATGGAGACCCCCGCCTCCGCAAGGGGAATTGAAATATTCAGGGGAGTCTGACCCCCGAACTGGACGATCACCCCTTCGGGTTTTTCCTGATCAACAATGTTCAGGACATCCTCGGTCGTGAGAGGCTCGAAGTAGAGCTTGTCCGATGTATCATAGTCGGTGCTTACGGTTTCCGGATTGCTGTTGACCATGATACTCTCAATCCCCATCTCTTTCAGCGCCAAGGATGCCTGCACACAACAGTAATCGAATTCGATGCCTTGCCCGATTCGATTCGGACCACTCCCCAGGATCACGGTTTTCCTCCCCGGGGAAGAACGCATCTCATTTTCCTGTTCATACGTTGAGTAATAGTAGGGCGTATGCGCCTCGAATTCGGCGGCACAGGTGTCCACGAGCTTGTACACCGGTTCGACATTTTTGGACCGCCTCACCTCACGAATCCTCGACGCTTCCGTTCTAAAAATCCGGGCGAGTTCGATATCGGAAAAACCGTATTCTTTCGCCGCCTTCAGGCTTTCCCCGTCCCACACCCCGGGATCCCGTTCCATTTGCGCCGTCTCTTTCAGTCGATTTTCCATGGTGTAAATCTGCCGGATGTGAAAGAGAAACCAGGGATCAATCCGGGTCAACTCGTAAATTCTCTCGATGCTCAGACCCAAAGCCAAAGCTTCATAGATGTAAAAGAGTCGTTTCGAGTTGGGATTGATGAGGTTCTGTTCAACTTCAAGCAGGTCCATGGGCGCATTGCGAATGGAGTCAGTGTTCAAACCGAGGCCGAAGCGTCCGATCTCCAAGGACCGAACGGCTTTGTGGAGCGCTTCCTTAAACGTCCTTCCAATGGCCATGGTTTCACCGACGGACTTCATCGATGTCGTGAGACTGTCCTCAGCGCCGTGGAATTTTTCGAAGGTCCAGCGCGGCACTTTAACCACACAGTAATCAATGGTGGGCTCGAAGGAGGCCAGGGTCTCCCGCGTGATATCGTTGGCGATCTCATCCAGCGTGTATCCAACGGCAAGTTTGGCGGCGATTTTGGCAATAGGAAATCCGGTCGCCTTGGACGCGAGGGCGGAACTTCGGGAGACCCTCGGGTTCATCTCGATAACCACCATCTCACCGGTTCCCGGGTGGACGGCAAACTGGATATTCGATCCCCCGGTTTCCACACCGATCTCTCTGATGATGTCGATGGCGGCGTCCCGCATGGCCTGGTATTCTTTGTCCGTGAGCGTCTGTGCCGGCGCGACGGTGATGCTGTCTCCCGTGTGAACGCCCATGGGATCGAAGTTCTCGATGGAGCAAATAATGACCACGTTATCCCGGAAATCCCGCATGACCTCCAATTCATATTCTTTCCAACCCAGCAGAGACTCCTCCACGATGATCTCGGAGATCATGCTGGCATCGAGTCCGTCCTGTGCAAGGGCCTCCATCTCTTCTCGATTATAGGCGACACCGCTCCCTCTCCCGCCCAGCGTAAAACTGGCCCGGATCATCAGCGGATACCCGATCTTTTCCGCCGCCGCTCCGGCCTGATCCATATTCCGGGCGATGGCGCTGCGAGGGACACGAAGCCCGATTCGGTCCATGGCATCCCGGAATTGTTCTCTGTCTTCCGCCTTGAGGATCACCGGGATGGAAGCGCCGATCATCTCAACCCCCAAATTCTCCAGAAGGCCGGTCTCAGAGAGTTTCACCGCCGTGTTGAGACCCGTCTGTCCCCCCAACGTGGGAAGAATCGCCTGGGGCCGCTCTCTTTCAACGACCTTCGCGACCATTTCCGGGGTGATGGGTTCAATGTATGTGCGGTGCGCCGTCTCAGGGTCCGTCATGATGGTTGCGGGATTGCTGTTGATGAGTACCACCTCGAACCCCTCTTCCCTGAGCGCCTTACAGGCCTGGGTTCCCGAGTAATCAAACTCACAGGCCTGGCCGATAATAATCGGGCCCGAACCGATAATAAGAATCTTGTTTATATCCGTGCGCTTGGGCATCGCTTGAAGACGATAAGTGGTTTTCAACTATGTTGTGAGGTGCTTTTCCATCATTTCTATGAACCTGTCAAACAGATACGTTGCGTCGTGAGGGCCCGGGGACGCCTCCGGATGGTACTGGACCGAAAAAAGGGGGATTCCTTTGTGTTCAAGCCCTTCCAGCGTGCCGTCGTTGAGGTTGATGTGGCTCAACACGATGTCGGGATCGCCCATGGATTCCATATCCACGCAAAACCCATGGTTTTGGGACGTGATTTCCACCTTGCCCGTTGCGAGATCTTTCACCGGTTGATTGGCACCGCGGTGCCCGAATTTCAGCTTAAACGTCCTTCCCCCCAGGGCCCGACCGATCAGCTGGTGGCCCAGGCATATTCCGAAAATGGGTCTCCGGCCGATCTGGTCGCGGATGGTATCGACGGCATAGGTGACCGCGGCGGGATCTCCCGGGCCGTTGCTCAGAAAAAGACCGTCCGGATCGAGTCGGTTTATCGCTTCCGAGGTTGCATCCGCGGGAAGCAAGAGGACCGTGCAGCCTCTTTTCTCCAGAGAACGAAGGATGTTGTATTTTACACCGTAATCGATGGCGACGACGCGCCGTTTGCCGGGTCTGTCGGGCCATTTGAAATGTTCGAGGTCGCCGCTCACCCGGACGGGCTTTTGGTTCTCCCACAAAACCGGCTCCCGGCAGGTTACCACTTTTACCAGATCCAGCCCGATCATACTGGGGCACCGCCTCGCCTTCTCCACCAGGGAATCCGGATCCGGATCGCGTGTTGAAAGCGCCGCCTTCATCGCCCCTGACACCCGTATGTGGCGGGTAAGCGCCCGGGTGTCTATGCCTTCAATGCCGGGAATGTCGTTTTTAATGAGGTAGTCCGCAAGGCTTCTCTGAGACCGCCAGTTGCTCGGATACGCCTGGTATTCTTTGACCAGCAGGGCGCTGACCTGAATCCGCCTGGATTCCACATCATCTTCATTGATGCCGTAGTTGCCGATAAGGGGATAGGTCATCGTCACAATCTGGCCGCAATAGGAGGGATCCGTCAGTATCTCCTGATACCCGGACATACTGGTGTTGAATACCACCTCTCCCACTGTTTCTCCGTGACCGGTGAAGGAACGACCCCGAAAGACCGTGCCGTCTTCAAGTGCCAACGTGGCTCTCAATGTTTCCATTTAACCGTCCCTACGGGGGTTCAGCCTCTTGGGCCGCATTCTCTCTGAAGGTTTTCCTCATCAGCCGATCTCCTCCCCCAGGTATCGCGTCATTCCCCGGGCTGCTTTTCTGCCGTCAGCGATTGCCCTTACCACCAGAGATTGACCCTGCGTCATGTCCCCGGCCGCAAACACACCTTTTACATGGCCCATGTGTTGATCGTCAACCTCGATGTTGCCTCTCGCATTTCTCCCGCTTAAAATCGGCAATTCCGTATCTGAAAATCCCCCCCCGGATGCGTGGCGTTATCAAAGCGGAGTCAGTTGTCCCCGGCTTCCGTTCAGGGCATCCGCCCCCTAAGCAAGCACGATGCCAGGGCAAGCCGCCGGGGCAATTCCATTTTGATTCGTGGCGGTTGGAAGCCGGTCTAAGTTAGGCCCGGATGTTTTCATATACAATTTTGTAATTCCTGGGGATGTTAGGGTACAAAAATGTATAATCGAGGTTGAATGGTTCAAGGTTCAGCGTTCCGGGTTCAAACAAGCTAACTGACCCACGTCCAAGAAGTGGAACCCGTCGCGGAAAGAGACTCTTGATTATCTATGGATGATAAAGTATATGAACGAACCCATTGATGTAGTTTTGCGTTGATTCGGCTGACGGTGATTCGATGAATTGGAAAAACAGAGTTTACTGCGGAACGTTATCCGGCGTCCATGTCGGTCAAGAGGTGCTGCTTTTCGGCTGGGTGGATGCCGTCCGGGACCACGGGAATGTGTTGTTCATTCACCTTCGGGACGTTCGTGGGATTGTTCAGGTGGTGTTTAACCCGCAAACACACGAGACCGCGTACAAGAAAGCAACCGGTTTGAAAGAGGAATACGCCGTACAAATACGGGGGACCGTCGCCGTCCGGCAACCGGGCACCGAGAACCCGCATCTGGAAACGGGAGACATTGAAGTCTTCGCCAGAGATTTGACGGTGTTTTCAAAATCAAAAACTCTACCGTTCCCGATTTCTGAAAAGGCGATGGTTTTCGGGGAGGAAGTCGAAAACACGCCTGAAAGTGTGGATGAGGAATTGCGGCTCCGATACAGATACCTTGATCTTCGCCGCCCTTCCATGCAAGCCAGGTTCCTCAAACGGTATGAGATTCTCAAGGATATCAGGGCGTGCCTGGATCGGCTTCATTTTGTCGAAGTGGAAACGCCGTTGCTGACCAAAAGCACCCCGGAGGGCGCCAGAGATTATCTGGTCCCCAGCAGAATACACCGGGGCAGATTCTATGCCCTTCCGCAATCGCCGCAGCTGTTCAAACAGCTTTTGATGATGGGGGGATTAGACCGCTACTTCCAGATCGCCCGGTGTTTCAGGGACGAGGATTTGCGGCCCAACCGTCAACCTGAGTTCACGCAGCTTGATCTGGAGGCCGCTTTCATCGACGAAGAATTCATCTATGAAATTATTGAGGAATTGACCGTAAGCGCGTTCGTCCTGGGAGACAAGCGCCTGCCCCGACCGTTTCCGCGGATGACCTACACGGAGGCCATAGAGCGGTATGGAACAGACCGCCCGGACCTCCGATTCGATATGGCGTTTGAGGATGTCACGGATATCCTGGCGGATACGGCCTACGGGGTCTTCCGAAAAATCATCCGGAGCGGCGGACGGATCAAAGGGTTCTGTGTCCAGGGTCAGGCAACGTCTTTGAGCAAAAACGTGCTTCAGAATGAATACGCCATGAAAATCGTGCCTTCCTTCGGCGCCAAAGGTTTGACCTGGATGAAGGTGGTTGAAGGGACGCTTCAGTCCAGTATTGTTCAGTTTTTCAGCCAAGCGGAACAAAGCAAGCTCATGGAACGTTTCGGAGCGGGCGAAGGCGACGTCCTCATGATGATTGCAGACGTCTCCACCGATTTGGTCAACCGGACGCTATGCAGCCTTCGACTTCACATGGCAAACAGATTGCGGCTCATTCCCGAGACCGGCTACCGCCCGTTGTGGGTTTACGACTTCCCGCTGTTCGAACTCAAGGATGGAAATCTGAGTGCCAAGCACCATCCCTTCACAATGCCGGAGCGTTCCGATTTTGATGCCGACGACCGGGATGCACTGCTCAGACTCAAATCCAGAGCGTATGATCTGGTCATCAATGGCGAGGAACTGGGGGGTGGAAGTATCCGAATCCACGAGATGGAAACCCAGAAAAAGATCTTCCAGGCCCTGGGTTTGACGCCGGCCGAAGCGGAAACCAAGTTCGGCTTTTTTCTAAGGGCATTGGAATTCGGAACGCCCCCGCACGGCGGATTGGCCCTGGGGCTGGACCGGCTGATTGCGATGATTTTGAGTGAACCGTCCATTCGGGAGGTCATCGCCTTTCCCAAGAATCGTCGCGCTTTCTGCCCACTGACCGAAGCCCCCGCTCCGGCGGACAAATCCCACCTCGAGGAGCTGGCGATCGAGTCCGCGTTCCGGACGAAAAAATCGCGAATAACAGCCCATAGGCCCCCACACGAATTTGCTGCGAATCAGGTGCCGACAGACACGGGAAAAATATCTCGGCGTGAAGTCACCCATGTGGCAAAACTGGCGCGATTGACGCTCGATGCAACTGAGATCGATCTGTACCAAAAGGATCTCAATTCCATATTGGACTATGTTGAAGCGCTCCAGGAATTGGATACCGAAGGGGTTCGCCCGATGAGTCATGTTTTAGAGCTTAAAAATGTCTGGCGAGAGGATCGCCCGAGGAAATCGAAAAATACGAAATCCTTGTTATCAAACGCACCTGAACGAGAGGGGCCGTTTTTCAAGGTCCCCAAGATTCTGGAAGGTTAAAACATGGAGTTATGTGACCGAAGTGCGTCGGAATTGTCCGGAATGCTCCGTAAAAAAGAAGTAAGCTCAAGAGAGATTACCGAGTCGGTGCTTCAGAGAATCGATGAAAGGGAAAAAACCATTCATGCCTTTATAACCGTAACACGGGATGAAGCATTGAAGCAGGCGGACCGGGCAGACACTCGATTTCGAAACGGCAAAAGAACCTCCATGCTGAACGGAATCCCCATCGCCATCAAGGACAACCTGTGTACGCGGGGAATCCGGACCACATGCGGCTCCAACATTTTGAGCAATTACATCCCTCCCTATGATGCCACGGCGGTTCGAAAGGTTCTGAACAGCGGGGCCGTGTTGATCGGGAAAACGAACATGGATGAGTTCGCAATGGGTTCCTCCACGGAAAACAGCGCCTTTGGTCCGACCCGTAACCCGATCAACCCTGCATACGTTCCGGGCGGCTCCAGTGGGGGGTCCGCTGCGGCGGTCGCTGCAGGAGAAACGGTCTTCGCCGTCGGATCCGACACCGGGGGCTCCATTCGTCTTCCTGCGGCCTACTGCGGGGTTGTCGGGATAAAACCCACCTACGGCAGGGTTTCCAGGTATGGACTGATTTCCTACGCGTCCTCATTGGATCAAGTGGGGGCTCTCGCCCGCAGCGCAGAAGATTGCGCCATGCTGCTTAACCACCTTTGCGGCTACGACAATTTGGACAGCACGTCGGCAGATGTGAAAAAACCGGATTTTCTTCGGTCATTGCATAAAGGCCTGCGGGGTATCAAAATCGGGCTGCCGAAGGAGTACTTTGTGGAGGGGCTCGACCGGCGCTTAAAGGACCAGATCCTGCAGGCGGCGGCCTTGCTGAACAAACACGGCGCGGATGTCGTTGAAATTTCCCTTCCCCATACACCGTATGCCGTCAGTTGCTATTATTTGATCGCCACGGCCGAAGCGAGCAGTAACCTGGCTCGATACGATGGCGTCAGATATGGGTTCAGATCGGAAAATCTCGACCTGGATTCCGGGGGAATGTATGAGGAAACGAGAAGCAAAGGATTCGGCAGAGAAGTCAAAAGAAGAATTATGCTGGGGACCTATGTGCTCTCTGCCGGCTATTATGACGCGTATTATCTGAAGGCCCAAGCGGCGAGGACGCTCATTAAGGCGGATTTTGACGGGGCATTTGAACATGTTGATTGCATCATCACCCCGGTCTCCCCATCCGTGCCCTTTAAATTGGGGGAAAAAATCGAGGAGCCGCTACAGATGTATCTTGTGGACATTTACACGGTTTCACTGAACCTCACCGGGTTGCCCGGGATGAGCGTGACCTGCGGCACGGTCGACGGGTTGCCGGCAGGATTTCAAATTGTCGGGAAGGCATTTGAGGAAGCGATGGTGCTGCGGGTGGGCCATGCATACGAAACGCTGGCAGGAACTGCATAGATGGAATACGAAAACATCATCTGTTTTGAAACGCATGTTGAGTTGAGCACTCGGTCGAAGCTCTTCTGCCGTTGTCCGACGAGGTACGGTGCACCTCCCAATACACAGGTATGCCCCGTGTGCACGGGACAACCGGGGGCGCTTCCCGTCCTGAACAAAACAGCGGTCCAATACGCCGTTCGCGCAGGCCTCGCACTCAACTGCACCCTCAACGCAACATCTCAATTCGCCCGCAAAAACTATTTTTACCCCGACCTGCCCAAAGGGTATCAGATTTCACAGTACGAGATGCCGCTGGCCGAAAACGGACACCTGGAAATCACAGGGGATGACGGCAACCCGTATCGCGTGGGAATTCGGCGTATTCACTTGGAGGAAGACGCCGGCAAACTCGTGCATTCATCCGATACGTTCGAGGCCTCCGATTACAGCCTCGTGGATTACAACCGAGCAAGCGTCCCGCTGCTTGAGATTGTCGCAGATCACACCCGCAATCCATTGCGTACCGTAAAGGAAGCCCGTGCTTACCTGGAGAAGATGCGCCAGGTGCTTCGTTACTTGGAAGTGAGTGAATGCAGCCTGGAGAAAGGGCAATTTCGCTGTGATGTCAACATTTCCCTTCGACCGAAAGGGTCCCGGAGTTTTGGTGAGCGTTGCGAGATAAAGAACATGGCCTCTTTCAAATTCATCGGAGAGGCACTGGAATACGAAATCCAAAGGCAGGCGGGGGTTCTTCAATCGGGCGGCACCCTGCGTCAGGAAACGCGACGCTTCAACGAATTGAAAAAAATAACACAGCCCATGCGATCTAAAGAAGACGCACCCGACTATCGATATTTTCCCGACCCGGACCTGCTTGAAATGGACATCGACCCGCAATGGGTCCGCCAAATTGAAGATGAGTTGCCTGAGTTTCCCGATCAGAAGCTGAATCGTCTCATGGAGAAATATGGAATCTCCGAGCATGATGCCCTGCTCTTGACACGGAACAAAGATGTGTCCGACTTTTTTGGAAGGTGTGCGGTCTATTGCGAGGATAGAAAAAGACTGAGTCGCTGGATCATTAAAGACCTTTTCAGGCTTTTGAAGGATTCAGGTGTTGAGATCAGAGACCGCCCGATCCGACCCAAGGAATTTTCTCGACTCGTGAACCGCATTGTGACGGGGGAAATCACTGAAAATGTCGGCCGAATTGTCCTGGATGAAATGTTCGGCACCGGAAAGAATCCGGATTCCATCATCGTCCAGAGAGGCCTGAAATCCATTCAAGATACGGCGGTGTTGGCGACAATCGTTCAAGAGGTAATATCCGAGAACCCCGAAATCGTATCCCGGATAAAAGCGGGAAAAGCGCAGCTCTTCAATTTCCTCATCGGACAGGTCATGGAAAAAACAAACGGGAAAGCACCTGCGAAAGAAGTGGGCCGACTGATTCACGAGCAGGTGCTTCTATAATTTCCGTCGCCTCATATGCATCCGGGGAACGGCCTTTTCAAAGCGGGGCATCGATCCGGATTGCCCTGCTGCAAAGCGCTCAACAAGTGCTTTTTTACAGCTTGGGCAGATACCTATCGATCTCAAACCGGCTGACATGGGTTCGGTACTGATCCCATTCGATCTTCTTGTTTTCGATGAATTTGTTAAACACGTGGTCCCCCAGGATTTTCCTTACCAGCTCGCTCCGCTCCGCTTCCAGCGTCGCTGCATACAGATTGCCGGGCAAATCCGTGATCCCGTGTGCCTTCCGCTCGGCAGGATTCATTTCATAAATATCCTCTTCAATGGGATCGGGCAGTTCGTACTTCTTCTCGATGCCTTCGAGCCCCGCGCCCAGCATTACGGCAAAAGCCAGATAAGGGTTACAGGAAGGGTCCGGGGACCGAAACTCAATTCTGGTGGCCTCCTCTTTCCCGGGCTTGTACATGGGAACCCGGATCATGGCAGACCGGTTCCTTCTGGCCCACGACACATACACCGGGGCTTCATAGCCCGGGACCAGTCGTTTGTAAGAGTTGACCCACTGGTTGGTAACGGCGGTGATCTCCGGCGCATGACGCATCAGGCCCGCGATATAATGCTTTCCCAGATCAGACAGGTTGTACTCGGCATTCGGATCATGAAACGCGTCCTTATTTCCTTTGAAAAGCGACTGGTGCACATGCATGCAGCTTCCATTTTGCCCGAAAATGGGCTTTGGCATAAACGTCGCGTATACACCATGCTGACGGGCGATTTCTTTCACAACCATGCGATAGGTCATGGTTTTATCGGCCATCCGTAAGCCTTCATCATAGCGAAGGTCAATTTCATGTTGGCTGGGCGCCACTTCATGGTGACTGTATTCCACCCGAATTCCCATGGACTGCAGGGCAAAAATGGTGTCTCTCCGGAGGTTGGAGCCCATATCGATCGGCCGTGAATCGAAATATCCACCCATGTCAAGGATCTCGGTACCGGTGTCGTTCTTGAAATAGAAGTATTCCAACTCCGGCCCCACATAATATGTGAACCCTTTTTGCGCCGCTTTTTGCACAAGCCGTTTCAGCACATAGCGGGTGCTCCCCGCATAGGGGGTTCCGTCCGGGTTCAGCACATCACAAAACATCCGGGCCACAGGGCGTTAGTTATTCCTCCAGGGTACCAACTGGAAGGACGTCGGGACGGGTTTGGCGATCATATCGCTCTCCCTAATTCTTTCAAATCCCTCTATTGATGAAACATCAAAACCCATTCCCTCGGGCAAAACCCCCTCCAATTTCGAAAGCGTGATGGCGAAAATTTTCCGCGTGCCCCGGACGTCTTTTAACCAAAACTTAATAAAGCTGATATTCTTTTCTTCGACAACGCGTTTGACATCATCGATAGATCGGCACATCATTTAAAATCCCTCCTAAAATAATTTTTTTTGTCATTCAGACATTTTGGTAGAAACATAAAAACGAGTAACTTACGGAAACCGGCACCCACGCCGGCCCACTCCAAACACACCGGAGAATTCGTT
>Ga0180434_10007729_pt1 | contig 12046 bp, 10 predicted proteins | sample SS_ome_7_FD_132453 | JGI IMG/M metagenome (GOLD analysis project Ga0180434, IMG submission 132453) | Hypersaline lake sediment archaeal communities from the Salton Sea, California, USA - SS_1_D_2 metaG | ecosystem: Environmental > Aquatic > Non-marine Saline and Alkaline > Hypersaline >... | reverse complement strand
TTTCCAGGTCCTGAGAAGAAAAGCCAGAGGAACATGAGGGCAAATAGAACTTCAGGGAGATAGAGGAAGTTTTCGAGAGTCATCAGTCCACCATGCAGCGCGACAGAGGCGATGCGGTCGGTCACAAGTGCGATAATCATGATGGCAAATAGAATGAGAGACGCGAGTGAGCATAGGAGCCCAAGGAGAATAAGGATCCCCCCGATAAATTCTAGGATTGGGACAAAATAAGCATTAAATTCAGGAAAAGGTATGTTGGCTTTTTGAAGTGTTTCCAAAAGAGCCGTATGCTGCTTGGCGTGAAAAACTTTAAAGAATCCTGAAAGAATAAAGAAGATTCCTAGACAAATGCGTACGAGTAGAATGGGAAGCCATTCTCCCTGTCTTTTTTTGTAACCAAACTTTGAGAAAAACTGATACATTACTCACCCTAGTTTTCTTTTCCTCATATTCTGAAAAGGGATTTATTGCAAGAAAGGGGGAGATTGCATAAGATCTTTTGAAAATTCATCGTAGGAATCATTCGTGAAATCATTATTTTTTGGGTTGCTCTTCTTTAGTTTCTCCGTATTTGGCATGGAAGAGATGGAAAACTCTGTGGTACAAATTGCGACAACTCACAAGGCATATGACTATGAAAGTCCCTGGGCTCCTCCAACAACAGAAAGATCTGGAGGATCGGGGTTTATCATTGAAGGAAGTCGCATTGTCACCAATGCCCACGTAGTAAAAGATGCTTCATTTATTGAGGTCCGCTGCGGATCTTCACGTGATTGGTATGAAGCACGTGTGAAAGTAGCGGGACATGATTGCGATTTGGCGGTTTTGGAGTTAGAAGACCCCTCCTTTTTTGAGGGAAAAACAGCGCTCCAATTTGGTAGTGAGTTAATCCATCGCCAGGAAGAGGTTGCTGTTCATGGATTTCCTATGGGAGGACGTGAAATATCCGTGAGTAAAGGAATTGTCTCTCGGGTAGAAATTGGAAGTTATGCGCATTCTGGTGCCAACCTTCTGATCTCTCAGATTGATGCACCGATTAACCCTGGCAATAGTGGGGGACCAGTTCTTTCAGGAGGAAAGGTTGTGGGGGTTGCGCACCAGGCTTTCTTTTTCGGCCAGAACATTGGGTATATGATTCCTATCCCCGTCATCAAGCACTTTATGGATGAAGTAGAAAGAGGGGAGTATTTAGGTTTCCCAGAAAATCCTTTTAAGGTTCAGCCTATTCGCAATCCTGCTATGCGCGCCTATTATGGCATTGAGAAGGGAAAAGGGGGGCTCCTTGTTGTTGAAGTTCCAGAAAATCATTTTCTTACAGATTTCTTAAAACCTGGAGATATTCTTTTAGCTCTTGATGGATATGAGATTGATTCCCATGGTTGGGTGGAATTGGAAGGTCTGGGAATTTCACTCCCTTTTCAATATTTGATTATGATGAAGCATTTTGGAGATAGCATCGATGTTGCAGTGATGCGAGAAGGAAGTCGCTTGGAAGTGACAAGTGTTGTGGATCCAAAACGGAAGGGAAGGCCACTTGTACGTCAAGAATTTGACAAACCTCCTACGTACTATATCTCTGCGGGGCTAGTGTTTCAACCTTTGGTACAAAATTTTCTTAGACACATTGACATAGATCAAAGCCTTGGATTCATCGATCTTTTCTATGACCTTTTTCGCGGGAAAGTTCAACGAGGAAGGGATGAGGTAGTTGTTTTGTCAAGAGTTCTTGATGATATTGTCAATGTGGGATACCAACATCTGGAAAAGAAAATTGTTGATCAAGTTAACGGAAAAAAAATCCGTAATATCCGCGATTTGATTGAAGTGATCGAGAAGGATCAAGGTGCTTATATTTTTATTGTTACTCGAGATGGTGTTGAAATCGTTATTGATCGAGAAATTCTTGAAACGAGAAACCAGAAAATATTGAACCGGTACTTTATTAATCACGATCGTTCGGTTGATTTGCAATGAAGAAACTTATTTTAGCTCTTTTATTTGTTGTTCACTTGCATGCTGGTGATGCAAACTTTTCTGGAACTGCTCCAGAGCGGCATCAAGAGATGACTGAAACTCTTCAGCCAGAGGTTACGGAGCTGTCGTGGTGGGATCGTCCTTATCTTACTGGTGACTGGAATGGAGGGCGCTCGAAACTTGCTCGCGATGGGGTGACAGTTGGCATGTCTTACGTTGCGGATATCTTAGGGAATCCCATTGGTGGGAAAGCAAAAGGGGTTGCTTTTGCAGGTTCCTTTGGCCTCGATATCAATATTGATATTGGAAAATATACCGCTCTCAAGGGGTTGTCCTTCTATTCCTCATTGGTGGGGCGTACAGGAACGAATTTAAGTGCCGATAAAATTGGGAATCAATATCCGGTTGCTCAGGTCTACGGGGGCCAAAATATCCGTCTCAATGAATTGTATCTGAAACAGGTTCTTTTTAAAGAGTGGCTTCTCATGAAACTGGGACGTCTTGATGCCGGGAATGATTTTTTGCAGTCTGAACTTTACTACAAATTTGTGAACAATGGATTTGATGGAAATCCCATTTCCGTTTTCTTTAATGGTCCCTTTACAGCCTATCCTAATGCTACGTGGGGCTTTTTGCTTCAGTTTCGTCCATACAAGAGAATATTAGCAAAAATGGCGGCTTATGTTGCTCAAGATAATGTTGCTGATAACAAGTATCATGGATTCAACTGGTCACTTAACGGCTCGGATGGAACGCAACTGATTACCGAGTGGTCTTACCAGGTCAATCAACTCAAGACGGATACTGGCTACCCAGGGAATTATCGCGCCGGTTATTTTTACTATACCGATAGCAAAGGTGACAAGTTTTTAGGAGGACATTATCACGGAAACAGTGGATATTACTTCCTCGTTGATCAGATGGTCTTGCGGGTGGGAGATCCTAAGTTGGAAAGAGGACTTACGCCTTTTATTGCTGTTCTCTTTGCTCCAAAAGACCGGAACTTATTGCCATTCTATATTTCTTCTGGGCTTGTCTATAAAGGACTCTTTCCCTCTCGTCCTAAGGACTATACCAATCTGGGATTCATCTATGGAAAGTATAGTACTGACATGAGAGAGGCGCAGGGAATTGCAAAGCGTACAAGGATGACGCCTGTCCCGACTTTTGGGAATCAACCTCAAAATTTTGAAGCTCTGGTGGAACTCAACCATTGGTTTCAAATCAATCCCTGGTTTATTATTGTTCCTGATATCCAATACATCATTAATCCTCGAGGTCTTGGCACAATCAAAGATGCCCTAGTCGTTGGTGCGCAAATCAGTGTGACACTTTAACCCCAAATTGCGATACTTGTTTATTGAGAGGATTTGAAAGTTTGGAGGAAATAATAGGATTCTGCTATAAAAAAATTTTCCGTAATCAAAGCAAAAGGATCCAAAATGGCCAAAAAAAAGAAAAAAGCTAAAAAAGCTAAAAAAAGTGAAGTACTTATCAAAAAAAGCCTCGTTCAAGAATATATCAAGTCAAGAGGAGATTTCAGAGTTTCTGCAGAAAGTTTTGAAGCTCTTTCAGAACGTGTTATGAACCTTTGTGACGAAGCCATGGACAGAGCTGAAATAAATCGAAGAAAAACAGTTCAAAGACAAGATTTCTAGGGTTCAAGAGCAACCAAAAGAAGGGGGATATTCTTCTGGAGGAAGTTTTTTTTCAACTACCTTAGTCCCGATTGGTTAAGAAGAGCATCTATTGTAGGGGCGCGTCCACGAAAAGATTCGAAAACCTCCATGGGATGGACGCTACCGCCAAGTTCTAGAAAAGTTGTTTTAAACTTTTCACCGATTGCATGGAGCGCCGACCAGTCGTCTTCTCCTGCTTCAACAAAAGCTTCAAAGGCATCAGCGCTCAGAACTTCTGCCCACTTATAAGAGTAGTAACCAGCAGCGTAGGAGTTGCCTCCAAAGATGTGGTGGAAGGAACAGAGAAAGCGGTCCTCTTCTAGACAGGGAAGGTGAGAGGTGGTTAGACATTTTTCATACCAGACATCAAAAGGTGTGAAGATGCCATAGGGATCATAGTCGCTATGAAGGGAGATATCGCACATGCTATATTTGAGTTGGGCTAGCATATTACTTCCTGCATTGAAGTTACGTGCGGAGAGAATTTTCTCGATGAGAACTTCGGGGAGAGGTTCTCCCGACTTGTAGTGGGCGGTAATTTGTCTCAGGGTAGGCTTATGATAACACCAATTTTCCATGAATTTACTTGCCATTTCGATCGCATCCCACTCGATTCCATTGGTTCCTGAGATGCTTCCATAATTGATTTTAGTGAGCATATGCTGGAGGGCATGTCCAAATTCGTGAAAAAGTGTTTCAAGCTCGCGGAAGGTAAGTAGAGCGGGGGCTTCACCAATCGGAGGAGCAGAGTTGCAAACGATATAGGCAATAGGGAGTTGAAGCTCTCCATTGAGCATCGTCCTGTTAAGGCAAGTCTCTGTCCAGGCTCCACCTCGTTTTGTACTTGAGCGAGTAAAAGGATCAAAATAGAAGGAAGAGATCTGCTCACCATTATTATCATAGATAAGATAGTAGCTGATATCTTTATGCCAGACAGGAGGTTGAACCTCAGGTTTGACGATTGTAATTCCAAAGAGTTTTTGGCAGAGATCAAAGAGGCCTTTAAGGACTTTTGGGAGCTGGAAGTAGGGTTTCATCTCTTCTTCCGAAAGGTGATACCTTTCCTCGCGAAGACGTTCTGTCCAAAAGGCGTAATCCCACGGCATAAAGGGTTCTTTAAATCCGGCACGTGCCGCAAAGAGTTGGACATCTAGAAGATCTTCTCTTCCAGAGATCCAACTTGACTCTCGAAGTTTTTCCAAAAAGTTGTTGACGGTTTCAACATTGGGAGCCATTTTTGAAGCGAGGCTTAGTTCTGCAAAATTTTCATAGTCGAGGAGATTGGCGAGTCTTTTCCGGACTTGAAGTTGTTCCATCAAATTTGGGGTGTTGTCAATATCACCATCAGAGGCTTTTCTAATTTGCTCTCTGTATAGGAGTTCGCGGGTCTTGCGGCATTTACAGTGGCGCAAAATCGTGAGGTAGACATGGGGAGTTAGGGATAGTTTCCAGGGGCCTTCTTGAGCTGTGGAAAGAGGATCTTTCTCTAAGCGCGTTGTATTGTATGATTCGGAGATGAATTTTAAAGTGGGGAAAGGAATTCCATCGAGTTCTTTTTTGTCTGTAATAATAAAAGAAGTTTCTTTCGTGGCGTCAATCATATTGGAGACGTAGCTGCTTTGCAGCTCAGAAAGTCGAAAAATAAATGTGTTAAATGTATCGAGGTCAGAGTCTTCAAGGTGTATCCCTTTAAGCCGAGCTTCCAAAAGACGGAGTTCAATGATCCGCTTCTGAGCAGAGGAATAAGCGTTCCATGTTTCGCTGGCTCTAAGCGTTTCAAAAGCATCGAAGAGGGGACGACTTTGTTTAATCCGAAGTTCAAGTTGGTTGATCCGTGGCTCAACGGTACTCCACGCCTCACGAAGTGCTGGAGAATCCTTCACTAGTTTAAGGTGTGCCATAGGTCCTACCACACGATGAATCTTTTCCTCGATCTCTTCTAAGGGAACGATGATCGATTCCCAGGTGGGGTTTTCTATTTCTTCAAGGATCTCAATTTGAGGAAGAAGCGCTTCTTCCATCGCATTAAACGCGGGAAGAAAATGATCGGGTTCAATTTGGTCAAAAGGAATTAGGCGTTTGTAGTCAAGGAGAGGATTTGAAAGGTGTTGCTGATAGTGTTCTTGATGAAGTTCTAGTGCCATTACATTCCCGGGTGCATACATTCGGAGAACAAGTGTTGAAAAGTTTGTCGTATATGTCAATTGACTTTTTCGGTTTTTTTCATTAGGTTGAAAAGATATTATCTGATTCAGGGCATGCTATGGTTGGAAGCAACGAAGAAATTGTCATTAAAAAGCATCATCACCATTGGAAAATGCGTTTGATGGTTGCCATTATTATGCTTGGACTTTCTTTCATCGGGCTGATTATTTCAGATCTATGGACAAATGGAGCATGGGATTACTGGCGCTGGATGGTGCCTGTTTTTGCAGTCCTTTGTTTATTCTTGTCATGGTATCTTAGACATAAGCAGCGTGTGATGAGTACAACTACAATTTGGCACGAGTTGGTGCAGTGGTTTGGTCTTGCTTTAGCGGTTTATTTAGTCTCTGTTTTTGTTAGTATTGGTCTCATGGGGCGCTTTGAAGCAGGGCTGATTGTCTTAACGCTTCTTGCATTGAATACATTCATCACTGGTATCTATGTGGAATCGACATTTTTCGTGATTGGGATTCTACTTGGTTTGTTTGCAGCAGCAGCAGCAGTGCTTGCTGAGTATCTTTATACAGTTATGTTACCGATTACAATAGGAGTGGCGGTATTGCTCATATGGGTCGCAAGAAAACGACGTACAGTTTAGTACTACTATTACTTTTTCTTAGCTCTTGCGGGCACATTTCCGACCGTCGTGTGAGAGAGGGGCCGCGTGCTAAGGCGGAGACCCGCCCTGTTCCTGGAGAGGCTGATGAAGTAGGATTTTGGAATCATCCAATAGACCCTCAAAGCAGCGTGATTATCGGAAATGATAAAAGCTCAAGTGGTGCACTTTATGTTTATGACTTAAATGGAAAGCTTATTGACCGCTCTGCCCATATCGATCGCCCTACGGGCGTGAGCATTAGATACAACATACGTCTAATTTCTGGGACCTTTGACATTGTGGGGTGCGCTGTACGAAGCACCAATGAGATTAAGATTTTTGCTATCGATCCAGAAACGCGAAAATTAAAGGATATTACGTCTCCTGAAGGAATTCCAACCGGATTTGAAAAAGACACCTATGGGTTTTGTCTTTATAAGCGGATAGGAGATGGACAGCTTTTTGCATTTGTCACCCGGAAAGAGACAGATAATATTCACCAAATCATTTTGAGCGACGATGGAACGGGGAAAATTAAGGGAACCCTTCTCCGAAAGTTTGGAAAGTATGAGATGAGAAGTTTTGTTGAGGGAATGGTGGCCGATGATGAGTATGGTTACCTCTATTGCTCTGATGAGCGCTATGCGCTTCTGAAGTTTTATGCTGATCCAAATGTGAAAAAAGGTCCATTCATTCAGGCATTTGGAGTGAGGGATGGGATTCAAGGGGACCGGGAAGGACTAGCCCTATACAAGAAACCCCATGGAAAAGGATATATCATCGTTTCAAGCCAGGGCGATTCTACATTTAAGATCTACCAAAGGGAAGGGATTAATAAGTTCGTCAAGTCTGCGGGCCTTCGGGGGGTACGGCGCACCGACGGAATTGCAACAACATCGGAGAAAATTCCTCCAATGTATCCTAGCGGTATCTTCGCAGCCCACAATGATACAGAAAACAACTACCTCCTTTTTGATTGGTATGAGTTTTCGAGATTGAAGTAAAAGAGGGCTTACCCGTGATTCATTTTTTCAGAAGCGATATTGCCGTCTTCTAGGTGAACAATGCGATCAGCATAGTCAAAAATGCGAGAGTCGTGAGTGACGACAATTAGAGCTCGGTTTTCTTTGTCGACAATTTCCCTGAGGTGATTGAGAACAAGTGCACCGTTTTCGTGATCGAGGGCGCTCGTAGGTTCGTCGCATACGATCAGTTTGGGGTTATGAATGACCGCTCGAGCAATCGCAACACGTTGCTGTTGCCCTCCAGAAAGTTGTGCGGGGAAATTGCCCACTTTATCTCCAAGACCAAATTGATCGAGACGCTCTTCAGCAAGTTTTATTGCTTCATGTCTATCCATATGATTAAGAAGGAGGGGAATCGCAACATTTTCAGAATTGGAAAGCATCGGAATGAGGTTAAAGGACTGGAAGACAAATCCGAGATTTTCTCCTCGAAATTTTGTTTTTTCAGAGTCAGAAAAAGTATCGATATCGTTTCCAAATAATTGGCAGTGTCCATTGTCATGACTCAAGATTCCTGCAATGATTGAGATGAGAGTGGTTTTCCCAGATCCTGAAGGGCCAACAAGCATCAGGAGTTCTCCTGACTTAACCTCAAGATCAATGCCGTGGAGTACTTCAAAGCGGAGGTCTCCTACTCCAAAAGATTTTCGAATTTGGGAACATTTTACGGCAACTTCATCTTTCATATCTTAACTCTTAAAAACAATTGCAGGGTCTAAACGATAGACCCGATTAAGACCTATCCATGCAGAAAGGCCAGTAATTAAAAACATCACAATGCCGCTAATCACATAGAGCTGCCACATCAGAAGAAAGGAAAGATCGCTATTTCGAGAAAACCACCCGAAAACAGCGGCAGCGCCTACCCCAAGTCCCCAGCCTATAAAGCCAACCCAAACAGCTTGAAGAAGAACCATCTTTGTAAGAAGACGATTATTAGCACCCATCGCTTTGAATGTAGCAAGGAAACGGAGGTTATCAAGGATGAAATTATAGAACGTTTGCCCAGAAATAGCCATTCCAATAATGACTCCTAAAAGAACCGCAATCCCAAAGTTCAGAGGAATTCCGGTATTTTCCATATAATAATCAAAGGTGAGCTTTTTAAATTCTCCATTGGTGTAGGCTGCAAGATCAGAACGGGCATTAATCATACGGCAAAGTTCTTTTGGAGAAACCCCATCTTGCGCTTTGACTAGGATATAGGAGAGTTGTTTTCTCTCCGGAGGGGCGTAGTTAAGCGCTCGATTGTAAGTTGTATAGATCACGGGTTGAGACTGGAATGTGCGCGATGAATCGCAAATTCCGACGACTTGCGCTCTCCGATCGTTGATTTCAAGAACCTCACCGACTCTGAGTGGAATGACGGGTTTTTTCTCAGGGTTGTAGATTCCATTTTCAGCAAGCATTTCGTCAGCACCGACTTTATTAACAATAATTGCATCGACAAGTCTCAAATCAGAAATTTTCCCTTCCCTCATACGTGGAGGTCCCCCTATCAATGTTGAATCATCGATTCCAATGACATTACACATCTGAAAATTTCCACCACGCAGGCGCGCTTTGAGAAGCCCTTTGTAAAAGGGTACAGCCCATTTCACACCTTCTATTCCTCGGACAAGATAAAGTTGGGTATCGCGCAGAGGTTTTACATCATCAATAAATCGTACTTGCTTATCCATCACCCAAATATCTGCTTGTGAGGTGTCAGTGATAAAACCAAACGTTCGGACCATTAATCCAGCAAAGATTGAAGATTGTTGAACGATGATTAAAGAGGAGAAGCTTAACCCCAAAACAATTACGATAAACTTTGCTTTGTCACCGATAAGAATTTTGATCGCAAGGAGGAGCATTTACCACTCTCCACCAAGTGATTTGTAGAGAGCAACAAGATTGGTGCTCAACGCTTGAGTGCTATCCACAAGGTTGTTTTCTGCAGAGACACGTGCACGATCAGCATCGAGAAGTGCTGAGAAATCCACAAGACCACTGATGTAGCGATCGCGTGTTAATTCATAGGTGCGTGTTGCACTGCTTACCTGTTTTTCAAAGCGATCTACCCTTTCATCTTCCTTGTAGTAGGAAACTAAGGCATTTTCAACATCTTCAAGTGAGGTAAGGATCGTTTGCTCGTAATCAAAAAGGGCTTGTTGTTGTTTGGCATTTTGCACTTGTATGTTTGCTCTAATCCTCCCAAAATAAATGATCGGCCATTGCATATTGGGACCAACCGACCAAGTGCGACTGCGCGATTTGAACCAGTTATTCGTGCGGTTACTTTCAAAGCCAAAACTTCCTAAAAGGGAAAAACGGGGAAAAAGATCCGCAATGGCAGAGCCGATGTTTGCGGTGGCGGCAGCAAGGGTTCTTTCTGCCTGGCGAATGTCAGGGCGGCGTCTAAGAAGATCTGAGGGAAGGCCGATAGGGATTGCGGCTATACTTACAGGGATGGCACGTTGCTCATCAAAATCACTATGGAGGCTTTCAGGAGATTTTCCAAGGAGTACTGCCATCCGATGGATTGCGCGGCGATAATTGGTTTCAAGTTCTGGAAGGATCGCTTCCGACTCTTCTAAGTTAAAGCGGACTTGTTGAGGCTCAACTTCACTATCGAGTCCGGCACTGAAGCGAGATTCAGCAAGAGCTAAGAGCTCTTTTTGGATATAGATATCCTTTTTCGAAAGAGTCATTCGGTGTTGGAAGCCCCGGATTTCGATATAGGTGGAGGCGAGTTCGCTAAGAAGGGTAATGTATACATCGCGGGCACTATTGACCTCGGCTTCGTATTCATAATAAGCTGCCTCTTTTTCGCGCCTGCGCTTTCCGAAAATGTCCACTTCCCAACTTGCGTCAAAACCTACCTTGTAGAAGTTTTGATAAGGAGGACCCATAAAGGGAGCATCAAAAAGAGACTGGCTAATGCGTGTGCGCCGCTCATCCACGGTCATGTCGATTTTTGGGTAGAGTTCGGCTGCTTCAATTTGGTAAAGGGCTCTGACTTCATTGACTTTTTCAATGGCGATTTTTAAGTCGTAGTTTTGGGAAAGCGCTTCATGAACAAGCACATCGAGGAGTGGATCCTCAAAGGTTGTCCACCATCTTTTGAGGGCTACTTCATCAATTCCGTCATCGCTGTGAGGCTCTCCATAACTCTCGGGAAGAGCGACGGGTGGAGATTGGTAATTGGGCCCTACAGCGCATCCTGTCAAAAAAAGAAAAAGGATAGACCTAGTGATCAGTCTCAAAAATTCTTTGGAACATTGACCCATCTTTTCCGGCCTTATTGCATGCTCGATCTCGGCAGCTTTACAAAGCTGCGATCGATCTCCGCACTTTGTAAGACCAAAAAATTTGAGCACACTTTTCCTGAAGAATTTATGAGACTGACCGCTAGTGGTCAGTTTTTTGAGGGATTTTTTGAGTTGACCACTAATATCGTTCATTCGCTGGGATTCCTTTGATAAAAATGTCCATGATTTGTCCCGGGTAAATAGGGAGTTTACCTCTTTCAAAGGAATAGATGATTTGCAATACGCGGGTATCGACCCTTTCTTGATTATCTCCAGTGAGCGCTGATTTGGGGATGATATAGGGTTCAATATAGAGAAAGTCTAGGGGGACGCTGATCGAACTATTTCCTCGAACATAGGCGACTGCAGGAGCTCCTTTTTGCACACGCCATGCGTCATCTTCATCGACTTCTACTCGAATGTGAAGGGGGTCAGTTTGACCAAAAAGCATATGGGGTTCGTTATCGAAGGGATTGACATCTGCAGATTCCCCCACATGAATATTGACTTGGAGGACCTGTCCATTCATGGGTGCGCGAATGGTTGAGCGTTGAATTTTTGAGGCGATGACTTCCATCGAGGCTTCGGCTTCTTTCAGCTCATTCAAGGCGGCCTCTGTCGAATAGTACCGTTTATTGATTTCGTTTTCACTCACAGCTCGTTTGTCTTTGAGACTTTGATAAAGAGAAAGCTCTGTTTTCTGATCCTCGTATTGAACTTTAGCAACATCCCGTTTTTGTTTGGCTTCTTCATATTCAGCGCTGAGCGTTTCAATATTGAGCTGGAAGAGGGGGATATCTTTTTTCACGATTTGTCCTACATTCACGAAAACATCCGTGACAATCTCATTAAAGGGGGTTCCCACCTTGATATCTTCAGACGCGGCTTCCACAACTCCTGCGCCAGCAACGTAATGTTTATAGGGAGGAGTCGGAGGAGGAAACTCAATTGGTGGAATCGGAGGAGTTCTCGCTCCACGAAATACCATGAAAAGAGCAAAGAGAAGCCCAAAAAGGGCCAGTGTAGGCAAGACATATTTACGGTTCATTTAAGGAGCCTCCTTTTTTCGTATATAACCAATCAAGCATTATTAAAAAAAACATTCTTTTCAAAAACAACCTTTATAATATTTCTGGAATATAAATTTATTATTATAGTCTGTTTTTCATGGTAAAAAAACTTTGTGGTTTGGTACAATTCTCTCAATCGATATTTAATTTGGATTTGGATATGAGTGAAATTTCTGCAATTGGGGTCTCTTGGGCCTCTCTT
>Ga0180434_10007727_pt1 | contig 12049 bp, 18 predicted proteins | sample SS_ome_7_FD_132453 | JGI IMG/M metagenome (GOLD analysis project Ga0180434, IMG submission 132453) | Hypersaline lake sediment archaeal communities from the Salton Sea, California, USA - SS_1_D_2 metaG | ecosystem: Environmental > Aquatic > Non-marine Saline and Alkaline > Hypersaline >... | reverse complement strand
GAAGCGAAGCCCAGATCAGGAGTTCGGTCTTCAGTCGGCCTAGATGCCAAGATCGAGCCCGGCCACGTACCGGAGGAACTCGAGGGGGAGCGCCGGATGATCGAGCGGGATCGCCGACGGGAGCTGCGCGTACGGCGACGCTTCTTCCCCTTCGAGACGGACCGTTCCCGTCCCGCCGAGCTGGATCGTCATCGGGGTCTCCGCCGGCTCCAAGCTGCCCTCGGCCGTCCCCGAGAACGCCCCAAAGAACGGGAACGCTTCACCCCCGAAGTCGATCACGGCCCGCTGCGCTCCGACGAACAGGTCGCCGGCCTGAAGCGGGACGAGGGACTTCCGCTTCACGTAGAGGAGGCCACGGATCTCGATCGGTTCGCGGTCGACCGTCTGGCCAGCGGCCGTGTAGCCGACCCATCCTTCGCTGATCAGCGTCGTGATGCCTCGGACGCCGAAGCCGTGAAGCGTTCCTTCGGCGGTGAACGACACGGCCTCCCCGTCGAGCGCGGCCTCTCCCGCCAACTGGATCCCTCCCGCGATCGTCGCGTGGAACTCCAGCCCGGACAGCCAAGCGACGAGCGTTCCGGTCCCCACAGCGTCCGCGGAGAACGCCTGCGCACACGCTCCGCAGGGAAGCACCAGGACGAAGAACGCTGTGAGGATCGCGCCGAAGCGGACGGAATCCGGACGAAGCATCGTGAGGCGACGATACCGGAAGGCGCCCACTGGGTCCAAGGGACCGCTCCGAAGAGCCGGTGGCCCCGCCCCGATCGTCCCCCTAGAATGGGTCCTCTACGAGTGGAAGGAGGGATTCATGCCTCGAGGAGCTCGCTCGGCCGTCCTGGTTTTCGCGTCGGTCGCTCTCCTCTCGCTCGTCCTGGCCTCGGTCGGCTCCGACGCTCCGTGCACCGAGCCGGCCCACGCCATCGTCCCTACGGTCTCGCCCGCATCGATCGACAACGGACTGAGGTCCCATGCTTGAGTGGATCGGACTGAGCCGAACGGCGGCGGTGTGGATCGCCATCGTCTCGGCGGGAATGCTGATCGCCGCCCTGATCGCCGTGCCGCTTCTGATCGTTCGGATTCCGGCCGACTACTTCGCGCATCCGCGCCGCGCCGGCGCCGTGTGGAACCGCAAGCGCCCTTGGTTTCGGTGGGTCTGGTTGATCGCGAAGAACGCGCTCGGCGGCGCCCTGCTCGTCGCCGGAGCTCTGATGCTCGTCCTGCCTGGTCAGGGTCTGCTGACCTTGCTCATCGCCGTCGCCCTGCTCGACTTCCCCGGCAAGTTCCGGCTGCAACGATGGGTCGCGACGCGACGCGGCGTGATCGACTCGATCAACTGGATCCGGAAGAAGGCGGGAAAGCAGCCGCTTACCCTCAAACCCTAGCCGGCCTCACCGCTCCCTCCGGCGACGGCGCGGCCTCCCCCTCGAGGTACACCAGACGCACCAGGAAGGCCGCGAGCAGGAGCGCGAAGTGACAGAGGACCGACGGGAGCGCGCCGCGCGTCGCGGGCACGAACCACGACAGCGCGATCGAGGGGAGGACGAACGCGAGCGTCCCGGCGAACAGCAGAACCAGCTGCTCGCGTCGACGCAGATCTCGACAGGTCATCGCGCCGCGCCCGGAGAGAAGCGCCATCGCGGCCAGCCCCACCCAGTAAAACCCTGCGTAGACGCGAAAGCGCGGCATCGCGTGGGCGTAGCGGGCGTAGACCGCGTTGCAGACCGACGCCGTGGCGAACGATCGATCGATTGCGATCCAGACCACGATCCCCGCGGCGGCCGCGAGCACCGCGTAGGCGCTCAAGTAGGTCGGACCGGATCGCGGACGCCGCAGCTGCGCGATCAGCAGCAGACCGAGCGGCGGAAGCCACGTGACAATGATGAACGCCAGTCGAGGCAGGAATCCGGACGCGGACACGTCGGCGCAGATCGCGACCTCGGCGATCTGGTAGCCAGCGAGAAGGAGAAGGATCGCGCCTGTCGTGGCGACGACGCCGCGCGGCTTCGCTCGGAGACGAGTCGCGAAGGCCCACCCGGCCACAAGGAGCTCGAACGCCGCCGTGGCAAGGGCGAGGATCGGCGAGTACTCCATGCGATTCCCCCTCTACGCGGCCATCCTGGGGACGGACCGCGCGGATGTCCAGCCGGTCAGGCCGCGTGGAACGTCGTCAGGTTGCCGTCCGGATCGAGGACCGAGAACTGTCGCAGGCCCCAAGGCGCGTCCCAGATCGGCTCGACGACCTCGGCTCCCGCCGCCGCGACGTGGTCGTGATAGGCGACGACGTCCTCGACCTCGACGTACACGGAGATCGGCCCCGGTCGGCCGATCCTCGGGACGACCGCCTCGAGGAGCCGTCCGTCGCTGCGGCCGCCGACGGCCTCAAGGTCGGGCGTCCGTGCGATCATGATCTTCGCGTCGCTCAGTCTGAGAATGCAGAAGTCGGCCGGCGGGTCGGGCGGCTGTCGGTAGACAAGCTCGGACGACAGGACGCCGACGTAGTGCTCCAGCAGCCGTTCGACGTCCTCGCTCCAGTAGTGGATCTGGATCGCCATGCGCACCCCCTCGTCGATGACCGGAGTATACCTTCGCTGAAAGGGCCCGGCTGGACAACGTTCGGTGCGAGGAATAGCCTCCTTACGAAGCACGGTGGGACGAGGACCGGAGGTGCCGATGGACAAGATGTGCAAGATGCGTAAGAAGATCGCCGCGCTGGTACGGTCGCCGAGATACGTCTGCACGAAGTGCGCGCGCGTCGCGAACGCGAAAGACGCCCTCTGTCGACCGACGGAGCTTCCCCCGGAGGGACCGTGAACCGTCCGCAACGACCGATCGGCCTGTCGATCCTCATCGGCCTCGCGATCCTTCTCTGGATCGTGCCGACGGCCGCCCGCGACGAAGCGTCGGCCCTCAATTGGGGCGCCATCGCGAACCCGATCCTCGCCTATCCGGATCGGATGCTGAAGGACCCGGCCACCGCCTACCGCGACGGGTACTTCTACCTCTTCTGCTCGACCCGCTTCGCGGAGCCGCACGACGGTCCGGTCCCGTTCTACCGATCGCGAGACCTCGTCACCTTTGAGGAGCTGTACGACGAGAACCTGGCCGGCGGAGTCGGGTCGCCGGACGTCTTCCACGACGGCGACCGGTACGTGATGGTCTTCCAGAAGAGCGTCCCTGAAAGCGAAGACCCCGCCTACCGTCGCCTCTTCTACTCCACATCAGAAGATCTCATCTCTTGGAGCGAGATGAAACCGCTCGCCCACGAGCTTCATTCGACGCTGCGGTGCATCGACGCGACCGTCGCGTTCGACCACGGGCGGTTCGTCCTCGGCTACAAGGCGTGGCAGGTCTTCCACGTTTCGGAGAGCCGCTCCCTCGACGGTCCGTGGAGCGAGCCGGTTCGCGCTTGGCCGGGCGGCGAGTTCGACTGGGCCGAGAACTACCAGTTCGTCTCGATCGACGGCGTTTGGCGGATGGTCGCCACCGCCCGCCCTCCGGACGGATGGCCGAAGCCGAGCTTCGTCAACGACTACGTCGGCCAGCACGAGCCGTTCCTCTACACGATCGGCGGCGACGGGAGCGAGCTCCTGCACTGGGCGAGATGGACGGAGAAGACGCATTTCGTCGTTCCGTCCGAGGGGTGGAACGGGATCATGCACGCCAACTCCGCCGTTCTTCTCGACCTCCGCGAGGTCGACGGCTACGCCTATCTCTTCTACGCCGGCTCCAACGACGGGGAGACGTTCGACGGGCGAGGACACGGGAAGATCGGCGTCGCGCGGTCGAGGGACTTCGTCGTCTGGGACGCGCCCGGCGGCGACTGAAGCCGGGGCTAGTACGGCAGCTCGTCGGGCTGGACGTCCACGCAGTCCGGCTCCGGATCGACGTCGAATCGGACCGCTCGGATCGTCTTCCGTCCCTCGATCAGCGCCTTGCAGACCCGATGCATCCCGTCCATCACCCGGCCGTCTTGCGCCAGGACGATCGGATGGCTCAAGTCCGTGTCGTTCATCAGCTTGGCGTGCAGGGCGACGCGGCGGCAGGTCGGCTCCTGATCCTCGTGGTCGAACCAGAACGTCTCGTCCAGTTCGCGGATCTCCGACAGCGGCACGTCGATCGGCGTGAAACCGGCCGACAGCTCGACCAGGCGATCGACGTCCCACGCGAGGAGGCCTCGTTCGGATCGTCGGAAGTGGTACTGCTTTCGCATACGCTCACTGTATCCCGTTGGCCCGCGGGATTCGAGACGGCGCCCGGACCTACCGATCGACCGAATCCCCGAAGTGCTTTCGGATCATTCGCAAGAGCAGATTCCGCTCCTCGGGGATCCCTTCCCCCAGGCGCAAGGCCGCGATGACCGGTCCCCAACGGATCACGTCGCGCCGTGTGATGGACGACCCGCGCAGGTACGCGCGCAGATAGGTCCCCAGGAACAGTCGCCGGAAGAAAGCGGTAATCAGCCGCTCGATCCGCCGGGTCCCCGGGGGCGGCGTGCCGTACCGAAGGAGGTAGGCCGTCCGCGCCACGTCCGCGGCACGACACCCCGATGTCGCCGGCCCCCAGTCGATGACGACCGGCCCGCGATCGTTCATCAGGACGTTGTCCGGGTGGAAGTCACCGTGGCAGACGGCGCCGGCGGTCCACATCCCGTCGATCGTCGCACGGATCCGATCTGCGACACCGGATCCGATCGTCACCGAGATCCGGTCGAGCACGCCGTGAAACCCCTCGCGCTGAGACGGAAGCCCTTGCACCGTCGAAGCGTGCATCGCCAAGTGCAACCGGGCAAACTCCCGCGCAGTACGCCAAAGCCACCATGGCCGGGCCGTCAACACTTGAAGCATCGACGGCCCGTCGACCCGATCCATTACGAAGCCGAACCGCCCCACGACCTCGATCAGTCCGTCCTTCGAATCGGCCGGGTGGACCGCCGGGCTGGGGATCCCCGTTTCGTGGACGAGCCGTGCGACCCACATCTCCCGCAGGGCGACTTCGCGCGACGTGCCCGCCCGGAACAGCCTCAACGCATGACCGTCGCCCCAGGCGAAGATCTCGGCAGTTCGTCCCTCCCCAATGCGCTTCAGTTCGCGGGCGACAGGCTCCTGTTGATCGACCATCAGTCCTCGTACACCAGCGCCACGGCGCGAACCGGCGTTCCCGCGACCACGCGGAGCTTGAGCGGGAACGCGACAAACAGGATCTCGCCCTTCACCGACAGCAACGCGCGGAGGTTGACCAGCCCCTCGACGATCGGCCTCCTCCTCCGCAGAGGATCTCGTTTCCCTCCACCGCGTCAAGGGGCCACAGTGTAAACGCGGACGACGCCCACGGATACCTGCTTCGAGGTCCAATGAAGGACGTGAGTTCTCGGGAGAACCACCTCTTCCGCGGAATCCGGCACAGAGACCGCTAGAGCGTCGCGCTGCCCAGAGGCCCCGACGCCGTTCCCCCGGGACGTCCCTTTGTCGGTCCGAAGCTCTTCCGGAAATGGTAGCCGTAGAGCGCCAGGGCAACCGTCAAGGGGAACGCTTTGGGTCGACGGACCGCCGCCCACACCAACAGCTTCCAGTACTGGAGTCTCCCGCGACTCTTGATCCCAAGATGGTAGAGCGATCGGAAGAAAGCGAGAATGTGCTGGACGTCCAGAGGTGTCCTGTTCTTCCTGAGCGTGTACTCGCGCAGGAAGATGCGAATGCGCTTGTAGTGAACCCGAGGGGAGTAGATCGTTCGCATGATTCGTCGGTACCCGTCCTGCAGGGTCTCGAAGCTCATTCTGGGGACGACGTTCGTCGTCCCATCGGCGTTGTCGCCGGTCGTGTCGGGCCGCAGCCTTCCTTCCTTGGAGAGCCGTTCGTAGAGCTGAGTGCCGGGGATGGCTTGGAGGAGACCAACCATGGCCGTCACGATGCCGCTCTGCTGGATGAAGTCGATCTGCCGCTGGAAGATCGCCGGCGTGTCGCTGTCGAACCCGACAATGAAGCCTCCCTGAACCTGCAAGCCAGCGCGCTGGATCCGCTTGACGTCCTTGATAAGATCGCGATTCGTGTTCAGGTTCTTGCCGCACTCGGTCAGACTCTCCTGATCCGGCGTCTCGATTCCGATGAACACCGTCGTGAATCCTGCGTCGACCATCATCCGGATCAGTTCGGGGTCGTCGGCCAGGTTGATCGAGACTTCCGTAGCGAACTGGATGCCGGGCTTGTCACGCCGCCATTCGATCAGTGCTGGCAGCAACTCTTCCTTGAGGTAACGCTTGTTTCCGATCAGGTTGTCGTCTCCCGAGAAGATCGGGCCGCGCCACCCCAACGCGTAGAGACCGTCAAGCTCTGCGAGAATCTGATCGGCGGCCTTGAGGCGCGTCCGATGCCCGAACAACTCCGTCACGCTGCAGAATTCGCAGTTGAACGGACAGCCGCGCGAGAACTGGATGATCATCGAAGAGTATCGCCGCATATCGACCAATCCCCACAGGGGCATCGGGCTTTTGCGGATGTCGGCGAACTCGGTCGTCGCGTAGACGCGCCGGGCGCGTCCCGCAGCAAGATCCTCTAGAAACGGCTGGAGGGTCAGTTCCGCCTCGTTGAGGACGAGGTGGTCGACCCCATCGCACGCGTCCCGCTCGGTCGTGAACATCGGACCGCCAGCGACGATCGTGAGTCCCGCGTCTTTGCAGCGAGCGACAATGTCCCGCGCCGAGTCGCGCTGGATCGTCATGCCGCTGATGAACGCGATATCAGCCCACGCCAGGTCCCTGTCCGTCAGCTTCGTGACGTTAACATCGATCAAGCGCTTGCCCCATGCCGGGGGGAGCATCGCCGCGACCGTGACCAGGCCGAGCGGTGGCGAGAAGGCGCGCTTCCGGATGAATCGAAGCGCGTACTTGAAGCTCCAGAATGTGTCGGAGAACTGCGGGTAGATCAGTAAGACGTTCATGGACTCCTCTCATGACCACGGCGTGCTCGTCTCTCCCAGGATTCACTGGGTGAGCACCCTGCGACCTGCCTCCATTGTACGCCTCCACCGCGGGCCTTGTCAGGACGCGGACGGCTGTCCACGCACGAGGCCACGTTCAGATCGAACGCAGAGAAGCGCGTCACGGTCGCTTTCGGGCTGTCGATCTTCAACTGCTGGGCCGTCCACGCCGGAACCGTTCCCGGGTAGCTCAGGCTGTCGTCGCTCAGCGTCTGCGTCAGATCGATGACGGTGTACACGCGGACCTCCGATCGTCCGGACCCCACAGGGTACCCGATGCACGGGCTTGAGCCAGGGTCCCTCGTTCGGACCGCTGCGCCGCTTTTCTCATTGGTCCCCAGATCGCCCTCCTTCCCTCGGATCGAGTACCATGCTCGGTGGCCGCAGGAGGCCGGTCCTATGAAGATCACCGGACTGCATCTGCTCCTGACGTATCAGTGCAATCTCGAGTGCGATCACTGCTTCGCCTGGGGCAGCCCGTGGCAGACGGGGACGATCACGCTGGAACGGATCCGCCAGATCCTCCGCCAGGCGGGCGAGCTGGGTACGGTCGAGTGGTTCTACGTCGAGGGCGGGGAGCCGTTCCTCTACTACCCGATCGCAATCCGAGCGGTGAAGGAAGCCGCGGAGCTCGGGTTCAGGGTCGGGGTCGTCACGAACGGCTACTGGGGAACCGAGCTGGCCGACGCGATGGAATGGCTCCGGCCGTTCCGGGGCCTCGTGCAGGACCTTTCGGTCAGCAGCGACCGGCTCCACTGGAACGGGTCGCTCGACCGACGAGCGAAGATCGCGATGCTGGCGGCGGAGGAGCTCGGGATTCCGCTCGGGTTCATCCGCATCGCGGACCCTGAATCGACGGACGCGGTGGCCGCCGTCGGGCAGCTTCCACCGAGCGAGTCCGCGATCATGTACCGCGGGCGGGCGGGCGAGACGCTGGCCGCCGACGCGCCTCGTACGCCTTGGACGAAACTCACCGACTGTCCGTTCGAGGACCTCCGCGACCCGGGCCGCCTCCACATCGATCCGCTGGGGGACGTGCACGTCTGCCAGGGCATCTCGCTCGGAAACCTGTTCGAGGCGTCGCTTCGCGAGATCCTCCGGAGCTACGAGTCCGCGGTCGAGGCCGGCACGCACCCCATCGTGTCCCCGCTCCTCTCCGGCGGGCCAGCGGCGCTGATCCGGCAGTACGAACTCGAGCATGAGGACGGCTACGCAGACGCCTGCCACCTGTGTTACGAGGCGCGACTCGCCCTTCGTGACCGATTTCCCGAGATCCTGACGCCCGACCAGATGTACGGCGTCGTGAGCGGCGAGACCACGTGCTAGGAGGCCGTCACGATGCGTGAGATCATCGATGTCTTGGATCTGCTCGACGATCCACGGATCGACGGCGCCGCGGTCGGCGAGTTCCTGCGCTCCACCGGAGCGACCGAGACCGACGTCGAACGCGTCCGCGGCGAGCGGGGATTCACCGACTTCGTCCGCACGACGATCGAACCCGAAGAGGAAACGGGGCCGACGCTCGGGATCATCGGGAGGCTCGGAGGGATCGGGGCCCGACCGGATCGCCTCGGGCTCGTCTCCGACGCCGACGGCGCGATCGTCGCCCTGGCGTGCGCGGCAAAGCTGGCGAAGATGGCGGACCGCGGAGATCGACTCCCCGGACGCGTGATCGTCGCGACGCACGTCTCGCCTCGATCCCCCATCGTCCCGCACGAGCCGACTCCGTTCATGGGCGCGCCGGTCGACATGGCCGAGATGAACCGGTGCGAGGTCGATCCTCGGATGGAAGCGATCCTGTCGATCGACGCGACCAAGGGAAACTGGGTTCTCAACCGCCGCGGCTTCGCGATCACGCCGACGATCAAGGAGGGCTACATCCTCCCCGTCAGTCCGGACCTTCTCGAGATCGTCCGGCACGTCACTGGCGAGCCGCCGGCCGTCCTCCCGATCGCGACCCAGGACGTCATCCCGTACGCCGCGGGCTTCGACCACGTGAACAGCATCCTGCAGCCGGCGACGGCGACCTCGTCGCCGGTCGTCGGCGTGGCGACCACCGCCGCGATCCCGGTTCCGGGGTGCGCAAACGATGCGAACGATCCGTTCTCCCTCGATCAGGCAACGAGGTTCTGCCTCGCGGCCGCGCTCGCTTTCACGGCCGGACGCTGTCGCTTCTTCGACGAGGAGGAGTTCGCGCGGCTCGTCGAGCGATACGGTCCCCTGACGCACCTCCAGGGGCTGGGGCGCGAAGAGAGTTAGAGCGGCATCGGACCTTCCCTTTCGAATCCCGGGTGCCATCGCCTCAGTCCGTTTCGTCGGGATCGGGAGGGCCGTCCCGTCCGTGCACATTCCGGAGGACCGGCCGCACACGAGGTCCACGAGCTACCCCCGCGCAGCGCGGATTTCCGGCCAAGCCCGGAGGATCTCGTCGCTCAACGGGACCGGGCGGCCCGTCTTCTCGTCGAGGAAGACGACCGTGACCTCGGCCTCGACGCAGACTTCGTCGGACGAGGCGAAGCGCGCCTGCTGCACGATGACCATCCGTCGGCGCCCGGCGGACGCCGCGTCCGCCGAGATCTCGAGGACGTCGCCGGCGGTCGCGGGGCGCCGGTAGGACATCGACAGCCGGACGACCACGGGGAAGATCCCGTGCGAGTCGAAGAAGTCGGGATCCAATCCGCGCTCCTCCAGGTGCGCCCAGCGCGCCTCCTCCAGGAGCTCCAGGTAGCGGGCGTTGTTCACGTGCCCGAAGCGGTCCTCGTGATAGCCGCGGACCGTGATCCTCGTCGTCGTCATCCGGTCGGCCCCCTTCCGGTTCCGTCGGAACGGTACGCGCTAGTCGCTGCCGGTTCCAACTCACAAGGTTGCCTGTCGCGTTGCTGACGTCCGAGAAGTAGACGTCCAAAGCGATCGCCGGAGCAGGGGGATGATTCTACTCTCGATCATCTGCTCCTTCGGTACAATGCCGCCATGCGCCGGAAAGATCGGGAGATCACGGATCGGACCGAGATCGCCGCGTTGCTCGGCCGGGCGAAGGTCTATCGCGTGGCGTTCGCGGTCGCCGGCGAGCCGTACGTCGTCCCCCTATCCTACGGCTACGATCCGGAGGCGAACGCCCTCTTCTTTCACACCGCCAGGGCCGGGAAGAAGATCGACTGCATCGAGGCGAACCCGCGGGTCTGCTTCGAGGTCGAAGGGCGGGTCGAAGTCAAGGAGGGCGACGAGCGCGCCTGTTCGTGGGGCGTACGCTACGAGTCCGTCATCGGCTTCGGAACGATCTCTGAGCTGGTCTCGCCGGAGGAGAAGGACCGCGCCCTGGCGTGTGTGGCGGAACAGCAGGCCGGCCGATCGATGCAGTGGACGACGGACGAGAAGGCCGTCTCCGGCACCCGAGTCTGGCGTATCGACATCGAGTCGGTGACGGGGAAACGATCGTTCGTACCGGAGACGACCTAGTCGGCCGGCGGTGCGGCCAGGATCGTCTCAAGGTGTTGTCGCAGCTCCTCGCAAGTCCACGAGCCATCGACGCGTACCATCACGAATCGATGTGCCGCCGGATCTGGATCGGGCATCCCGATCGTGTCCGCCTCGAGCAACGGGTTCGTCGCCGCCAGCACGGACTGCTCGTCGGTCCACTCGATTCGCCCCTCAATCCGATCGCGGCCGAGCACCCACCCGGTCAACCGATATTGCACCCGCTGAACGATGTACGTCTCTCCTTCGACGATGCCGAGCACGGCCACCCGAATGGTCATCCCCGGTTGGCCGTCCCCGTCCTGATCGATCACCCGCGGATCGAGCGGATCGACGGGGAGCGGATCGTTCGCCGGGTCATCGAGCACGGCGCCGCGCACCTCGAGGTAGACCGGCTGCTCAAACAGAAGACCGGCCTCCGTTTCCCGAACCACGGCCGTGCGGGCCGTCGGAACAAGCGACGCCATGAACGCCTCCGGGGTCTCCGTCTTCACCAACGGAGTGCCGTCGTTGACGACGGTGAAGCAGTACCGATCGAGCATCGTCAGCGTGTCGCCGTCCTGCTCGACGTCAACGAACTGGACCACGGTGCTCGACCGCGGCACCTCACCGGCAAGCGGAAGCACCGCGATCTGCGGGAAGACCTGGACCATCGCCCAGGCCCCGGACAGATCGGGAAGCTCCGCCAACCCGCCGAAGCTCATCAACCCTACAAGCGATACAACCAGCGCCGCTCGACGCACGGTGCCTCCCTCCTCCAATCGTCCTCCATCCTACCTCATGACGGCAGGCGCTCGAACCCGTCTCAACAGTTCGCCGCCCTCGAGCGTTGTATGAGTGAGAAGGGAGGGACGGCATGAACGAGGCGATCCTAGGCTGGGTGACGCAGATGCTGTTGAAGGAGCGTCTCAATCAGGCGGAGCGGGCGCGTGCGGTGCACTCCGCCGTGGATCATCGGGCCGCGCGGAAGGCGAGGCGCGTAAAGGCGCGGCGATCGACGTGTCGAAGGACGGGGCAAGCGGCATACTGATGAACGAGGGCCTCCGCGTCGCCGGGCGGCGACGCGGCCACCGCAGGAGGGATCGAACGCGTCGTGTACTCGGAGCCGTTCGAAACGACGAGCATCGCCGACCTGTTCGAGGCATCGCGGGATCGGCTGTTCCGGTACGCCCTCGGCCTGTGCAAGTCGATCGATCGGGCGGACGATTTGGTCCAAGAGACGTTTCTCCGCGCGCTGAGCCACTCCCAGCCCGTCGCTCGATTGAACACCTTTCAGCGCGACGCGTGGCTGAAACGGGTCCTTCGCAACCGCTTCTTCGACGAGGAACGCTCGAGTCGCTGAGCGGTGCGAAGCTGTTCTGCACCGGAATGGTCCGGATCGGGTCGGACGTCGAACCGACGGCGATCGAACGAGGGCTCGCCGGGCTCCGCGGCCTCGGGCTGATCGTCTGCCCGGAGGCACTGAAGGACGCCGTGAATAGCACCCTCGATCTGGTCGAGGACCGCGCCGTCTTCTACGAGGGCGACCTGTGGCTGTTCGATCAGGAGCACACCTTGCATGCGTCCCGGTTCGACTACTCGGAGGGCAAGGCGACCGTGCTCG
>Ga0180434_10007726_pt1 | contig 12049 bp, 10 predicted proteins | sample SS_ome_7_FD_132453 | JGI IMG/M metagenome (GOLD analysis project Ga0180434, IMG submission 132453) | Hypersaline lake sediment archaeal communities from the Salton Sea, California, USA - SS_1_D_2 metaG | ecosystem: Environmental > Aquatic > Non-marine Saline and Alkaline > Hypersaline >... | reverse complement strand
TCTATATGCCTCGCATAGGGCATCTTGGCCTTGGGGGACGTTGTGATTATATCCGTATGCAGGCAGTCGGCTATCTGCCCCACTCCCTGGTAGATGCACTGCACGTCCACTACCATGGCCTCCACGGCTCCTGTGAGCAGGGCCAGTTCCTGCTGCAGGACGTTCCCGGCTATGGGGATGCCGTGGCGCATGAGTATCTCGTTGGCCGTGCAGCAGATGCCGGAGAGGTTGATGCCCTTGGCGCCCACCTTCTCCGCCTTCTCCTGCATCTCGGGCAGGTTGGTGGCGAGAACGATCATCTCGGAGAGGATGGGCTCGTGACCGTGGACCACGATGTTCACCTCGTCCTCCTTGAGAACCCCGAGATTTATATTGCTCTCAAGGGGAACCGGGGTGCCGAACATGATGTCCTGCAGCTCCGTCCCTATCATGGAGCCTCCCCAACCGTCGGCGATCGCCCCGCGGGCGGCCCCGATGAGGATGTTCTTGTATTCCTGGTCCACCCCGATATGTGTGCGGTGTATGATTTCTACTATCTCGCGGTCGATGCCGCGGGGGAAAACCCCGGCCTGACGCCAGAGCTCCTTACGCTTCTCGGGAGCGCGCAGCGCGTAGGCCAGCTCTCCTTCCTGCTGCCCGAACATGGCCAGAGAGCGCTCGCCTACCTCCAATGCGATGTCGTTGATCTCGCGGTCGCCTATCTCTACGTCCAGGTCCGCGGCCACCTCCAGCAGCTTCACGCGGTCTTTTATCTCATAATCGGTGGCCTCTCCCTTGGCGGCCATGATCAGGGTCTCTGCCACCGCCCGCCCGTGGTCGGAGTGGGCGGAGGCTCCACCGGCAACCATGCGGGCGAAGTTACGGGCCACGATAGTGTCCACGTCCGCCCCACAGACACCGCGGCTGTCCTCGGGCTTCTTAGGGTTGATGCGGCAGGGTCCCATAGAGCATATACGGCAGCAGGTACCCGCCTCTCCGAAGGCGCATCCCTTCTGTTTCTCCACCCTATCGAAGGCGGTCTCCACCTCCTCCTCTTTTGACTTTCTTATCATCTCCAGGCTGGCTTCACATGCTGTCTTGTCTTCGATTTCTGCCATATCTATTCTTCCTCCTATTGCATTACTAAAGGTCCTTCGTGAACCCCTAATTCGCGGGAATCTGGTCTCTAGCCTGACCCCCGTCTATCTCAAAGCCTATCCCGAGAGATCGGCTATTAATTGTTTAGTCAGTTTTATCGATTCGGGATGCCTGAGCACCAGTATGTCGGCTCCGGCTAGAAGCAGCGGCACGGAGGTGATGGTCTCCCACATTATGCCTCTCTTCTCCGGGTCTCCCCATTCCGGGTATTCCTCCTCGGAGCTCTTGGCCTCCTTGGTCTTCCAGGCCTGGAAGCCGATGTTGGCCACCATTGGCATCTGGGTCATGGAATCGTCCTGGGTCAGTGCGGCTATCTTCAGCCGCTCCATCACCGAGTAGGTATACTCCAGGCCGTAGCCCAGGGCTCCGGTAGTGGGGTCGATGAGAAGCTTGTCCTCCTCCATGCCCAGGTTGGTGAGGAGGATGTTGAGCTGCTTGGCCAGGTTTACGTCGATGGGGGTCATGCCGATTACCGTCTGCTTGTAGCCGATGGCCGGAGCGCCTACCTTCTTGAAGTTCTCCTCCTTGGCCGGGCCCAACACTACGTTCTTGCCCTCGGCCTTGGTGGCCACGACCTTCATGACCTCGGCATCCTTATCGTTATCCTCGGTTCCGTACACGATAACCGGCACGTCGACCGCCTCCTCCACCTTGAGGACGGTCTCCGCCGCTTCATCCGCCGAGGCGTCGGTGGCCTTGGGGTCAGTAGAGGTCAGAAGCAGAAAAATGGCGTCGGCGCCCCACTCTTCTACCGCTTTCTTGGCCCAGGCCACGGGGTCGCCCTTGACATCGCCCAGGGCTTTCTCCAGGGCTGGAGGCATATCCTCTACTTCGTCCATGACCTCGGCTGCCACCAGGGGCCTATCGGGCATATCCCCGTCCCATAAGTGGAAGGGCAGGATGTTCTCTCCGCCTACCTTCTTGGCCTTATCGCCCACGCCAATCTCTACCTCGCGGATCTTACCCTTGGCGGTTTCCTTCGGGAGATCGAATGCCATCTCATCTCTCCTTTCCGATATCACCTATTCCACTGCTATAATATTCCCTACGCTGCTGATTCGCACTGTCGGATATCATTCCAAACCGTGCTGTATTTTGCAGGCTCTCAGGGCGTTTTTCATGAGCATCCGGTTGGTCACCGCTCCCACCCCTCCGGGGACGGGTGTGATGGCCTTGGTCATGTCTTTTACGGCGTCAAAGGAGACGTCTCCCACCGTCTTGGCCTTGGGTTTTCCCTTCTCATTGAGTACCGGCTCGCCCTTATCGTCTAAGACCTTGACGCGGCTGATACCCACGTCCACCACGATAGCCCCCTCTTTTACCTGTTCGGGCCCGATGAGGTCGGCCTTGCCGGCCGCGACTATCAGGATGTCCGCTCCCTTGGTGTGTTTCTCCAGGTTGTTCTTCATACTGGTGAATACGTGGGCAACGGTGGTGGTGGCGTTGCGGTTAAGCATCAGGAAGGCCAGCGGTTTTCCCACGATATTGGAGTGTCCTACCACCACTATCTCGGCTCCCTCGTAGAAATCCACGGGGTCCATCTTCTCGAACTGCTTGGCGTAGCGGTCCAGTATCTCCACCACCGCTGAGGGTGTGGCCGGGGGGAAGGTGGGCTCGCCCAGAGCCAGCTTACCCATGTTAAAAGGATGAAAGCAGTCGATATCCTTGTTGACGTCGATAGAATTGATCACCGCGCTGTCCGAGACACCTTCGGGGAAGGGCCGCAGCGGCAGGATACCGCTGACGCTTTCGTCGGAGTTCAGCTTGTTCACGATCTGGATGATCTCGTCCTCCGTCACATCGGCGGGGGGGTTCTCGTTGATGTAATTGAAGCCCGCCTCCTCGCAGAATCTCTCCACCTGGCGTCGGTACATCTTGGCTCCGAAATCCTCGCCTACCAGGAGCGTGGCAATACCCGGCGCGGCTCCCTTCGATTTAAGGGCCTCGGTTTCGTCAACGATCTCCTTCATCAGCTCATCGCCTATGGCAACACAATCGATAACGGTGGTCATACGCCTCGCTCCTTTCCTTGCCGCGTAATCCGCTCCCTTCCTCTATATCATTCAGGAGATCAACCCAGCTTTTCATAGGTGAGCTTTACCACGCGCCCTCTAAGCTCTGCCGTCTCCTTGAAAATCTCCTCTATTCGAGACCATTTCTCCTCGGCGAAGTCCTGGTCCTCGATGCTGTTAACGTTTATCTTCACGTTCAAAGCGGCGCTCTGGGCCGCCGCCTCCGCCAACAGCACGGCCACGCCGGCGTCGCTGACCGCTCCCACGTTGCCGATCTCGGCGGAAGTCTCAGACAATCGCGCTACTTCAAGGCATTTCTCGGCTATCTCGAAGGGCACTTCCGTGGCCTTCTTCAGGGCCTTCTGTATCCTCTCCGCCCGCACCGCCTTCTCTTCCTCCGTATCCCGTGGAAGCTTGAAGGCCACGGAGACGTCGGCATATACTTCGGTGTCTTCCTGGATAAGTCTCTGCAGTTCGTCGCGGAGTTTCTCGGAGGATTTCAGGAGTTCCTCTATCTGGTCCTGCACTTCGGCGTACTTCTCTTTTCCCAGAGTGAGGTTTCCTACCATGGAGACCAGGGCAGCTCCCAGGGCTCCAACCAATGCGGAAACCGATCCGCCACCCGGCTCCGGTGACCTGGAGGCGAGCTTGTTTATGAATACGATCATGGGCTTCTTGACGTACATCTTTAGACCTCCCCGGTCCAAATCCTGATTATCGCATCATTTCCGTTTTTATGCCATATCTTTTCTCCTGCATCAAACCTGTGCTGTTTTCCCGGTTCCGGCACTCGCCATAGGCTCGACATAGGCCATAAGTATCTTATCCACCGCCTGCCTGGCCGGGCTGTCCTGGGCCACCTCCACCAGGGGCTTTCCCTCCTCGTCGAGTTCCCTAATCGAGGGGTCCTCGGGAATAGCTCCCGCGATCTCCAGATTGCCCTTCTCGGCGGCCTCGCGCAGCTTGTCCGGAAGGCCATCTCTGACCCTGCTCACCAATAGGGCCACACGCCGGATGTTCAGTTTCAACTCCCTGGCCAGGTCCCGGATACGCAGGGCGGTCTCCACTCCGCGGTAGGAGGGATCGGAGGCAATGAACATGATGTCCACCCCTTGGGTGGTGCGGCGGGACAGGTGCTCCATGCCCGCCTCGTTGTCCATGACCACGTAGTCGTAGTGCCCCGCCATGATATCCAGATAACGGCGGAAGATATTATTGAGATAACAGTAACAACCCGGCCCCTCCGGCCGCCCCATTGAGACCAGATCGAATCCCTTCTCCTCCGCCAGTGCCTGCTGCAGCAACGTCTCAACCCAGACCTCTTTGGACATACCGGAGGGCATCTTGGAGATGTTATCGGTGAGATACTCCCGAACCGACCCTATGGTCTTCTCCACCTCGGTTCCCAGGGCCAGATCCAGATTGGCGTTGGAATCGGCGTCCACGGCCAGGACCAACTTGCCCGTATACTTTACAAGAAAGTCCACCGTGAGGGCTGAAAAGGTGGTCTTACCCGTTCCTCCTTTGCCCGCTACCGCGATCACATAACTCATATCAACCTTCTTCCTGTCCCCCATCGCTGGCCAGCTCTCTGGCCATGCGCTGCATGGATCTGTATTCCTCCAGCTTCTCCTGCACGCTGGGAAAGACCTCCATGTTGGTATGGGGGAAAAACAGGGCCGACATATAATGATCCATGAACGCGGGGTTCATGGATAGCTCCAGGTAGGTCATCTGCCGGGCTATATCGTCGGCCATGTTCATCATATCCTTGGAAAGAGCCGACAGATGGGCACCCAACAGGGACCCGTTTCCCACGAATTTGATCTTATCGTAGCCGATATCCGGAAGGAGTCCGATGGTCACCGCCTTGTCCACCTCCAAGTAGCGCCCGAAGGCCCCGGCGATCAGCAGTTCCTCGATCATGGAGACCTCCAGTTCCATGGAGGAGACCAGGATCTCGATGCCGGCGTATACCGCGGCCTTTGCCCTCATCAGGTTATCGATATCTACCTCGGTTATCACGATATCTCTGCGAGTGGCCGAGTCTTCCGCCCACACCAGCACGTATTCACCACCGGCTTCCGTCTTTCGCACCCTGTCCGTGGGTAGGTCCAGGTTTATCCTTCCCCTCTCGTTCATGATCCCGGCCAGGAACATCTCGCTCAACAGGTCTATGAGGCCGGAGCCGCATATGCCGATGGGTTTGCGCCCTCCTACAGTTATGATCATGGGCTCGTAATCGATCTGGTTGATGCGCACCTGTTCGATAGCGCCGCGGGTGGCCCGCATGCCGTTCTTCACCCCGCCCCCTTCGAAGGCCGGTCCGGCCGAACAGGAACAGGACAGCATCCATTCCTTGTTCCCCAGAACCATCTCTCCATTGGTGCCTATATCTATATACAAGGTAAGCTTATCGGTATTGAAGATGCCCGAGGCCAGCATACCCGCCGTTATATCTCCTCCGACATAGCTGGCTACGCAGGGAATGGCGTGCATGTAGACGCCCGCCGCGATACGCAAACCCAGATCGCTGCACTTTATCCAGGGGAAGAAGGTGGCGGAGGGTATATAGGGCTCCTCCCTGATGTATTTAGGGTTCAACCCCAGCAGGAGGTGCATCATGGTGGTGTTCCCGGCCACCACTACATCGGTGACATCGCAGTACTCTATGCCCGCCTCCTCCACCAGGTTCTTTATGAGATTCCACATGGTCCCAACCACCACGGACTGAAGCTTGGCCAGGCCCGTCCCCTTAGTGGCGTAGATTCTGCGGGTTATGACGTCCTCGCCGAAGGCCACCTGGGCGTTGTAGTCGGCCGCCTTGGCCATCACCTCGCCGCTGCGAAGGTCGATGAGCTCAGCACTAATGGTGGTGGTCCCTACGTCGATGGCTATGGCCGATTGCCTCTGGGAGGTATCTCCCTGCTCGATGCGTACGGCGCGGAGCTCCTCGCCGCTGTCCAGGACGGTGACGGTAACATCCCACTCGCTCTGCCGGATCATGTTGGGAAGGCGCTGCAGTACGGGGTAATCGATGATCACGTCACGCAGGTCCGCCTCGGTGGCAAGGCCGCGTTTTATCCTCTCGGCATCGCTGGCGCTGTCGTCCAGGGTGGGCTCGGAAAGAACCAGGTGAACCTTGCGAGTGGAGGGATTCAGCTCCCATTCCGGAAGCCTCTTCTCCCAGTCCTCGGCCGACAAGAGATAGCCGTGGGCGGGCTCGGGCTCCTCTCGCTCAAAGATACGCTTGTCGCCTATGCGCGATTCCAGGGGTATGGTCACCTTGAGGTCGCTGAGGACCTTGGTCTGGCAGGCCAGGGCGTAACCCTTTTCTATTTCCGAGGAGGTCATCTTGGGATTTGGCTCCCGCTCTACCTCGCCTTCTTCGATGACCACCCTGCATTTTCCACAGGAGCCGGCCCCGCCGCAGGAAGCATTGATATGAACGTCGGCATCCATGGCCGCCCTGAGCAGGCTCTCACCCCTGCCGACCACGACATACCGGTTATCCGGCATGAACAGTACTCTGCAGTTCTCCTCCAAATGCTCTCCTTCAGTGCGTCATGTATATTGCTATTCCAGTCGATGCCCCGGCCGCGCAGACCGGGGCATCGTCTCATCTTGTAGTTGGCTCTACCCGGTTTTCAACCTAGAACAACCCGAGGGTCTTGCCGTCCTCGTCGATGTCCACGTCCACCGACGCCGGCCTACTGGGCAGTCCGGGCATGGTCCTCATGGTGCCGCACAGCGGGTAGAGGAATCCGGCTCCGATAGACGGAACGATATCGCGCACCGGAAGACGGAAGCCCTTTGGAACTCCCTTGAGGTTGGGGTCGTGGGACAGGGAGAGGTGGGTTTTTGCCATGCATAGAGGTAGATTGTCGTAACCCGCCTTGGTGTACTCCTCTATCTTCCTCTCCGCCTCCGGAGCATAGTCCACGCCATCTGCGCCATATATCTTGGTGGCGATGGCCTCTATCTTATCCTTGATGGAGGAATCCAACTCGTAGAGATACTTGAAATCCTTGGGCTGGTCGCAGGCCTCTACCACGGCCTCGGCGGCCTCTATGCCGCCCTCGCCGCCCTTGGCCCAGACATCGATGGGCACGCAGGCCACCACGCCGGCCCCTTCGGCCAGCTTCTTGACCAGTGCTACCTCTTCATCGGTATCCGTGGTGCGGCGGTTGATGGTCACCACCACCGGTACTCCGAAGAGCTTCATGTTCTCGATCATCTTGATAAGGTTGCCTGAACCTTCCTCCAGGGCAGGCATGTTCTCTTTCTTCACCAGCTCCTCATCGAGGGGTTTGCCGGGCCGCACCTCGAAGGCGCCGCCGTGCATCTTCAACGCCCTGATGGTGGTGGTGATGACCACACAGTCGGGGGAGGTGCCCAGGGCCCGGACCTTGATGTTCATCATCTTTTCCGCGCCGCAGTCGGCGCCGAAACCTGACTCCGTCACCACGTAGTCCCCGCACTTCAAGGCCACCAGGTCCTCGACCACGGAGTTGTTGCCGTGGGCGATGTTGGCGAAGGGGCCGCAGTGCATAAAGCAGGGATTGTGCTCCAGGGTCTGGATAAGGTTAGGCTTGAGGGCCTCCTTGAGCAATACGGTCATGGCCCCGGCCGCCTTCAGGTCCTCGGCGGTCACCGGCTCTCCGTCATAGGTATAGGCCACCACGATGCGCGACAACCTCTCACGCAGGTCCTTCAGGGAATTAGCCAGGGCCAGGATGGCCATGACCTCGGAGGCCACGGTGATGTCGTAGCCTGTCTGGCGGGGATAGCCGTTGGCCCGTCCTCCCAGGCCGATGACGATATCCCTCAGGGCGCGATCGCTGATATCCACAACGCGCCTCCACGAGATGGTAAGCGGGTCGATGTTCAACTTGTTCCCCAGAAGTATGCTGGTATCGATCATCGCCGCCAGCAGGTTATGGGCAGCTCCCACGGCGTGGATATCCCCGGTGAAATGGAGGTTGATGTCCTCCATGGGCACTACCTGGGAGTAGCCCCCTCCTGCCGCTCCTCCCTTGATGCCGAACACCGGCCCCATAGAGGGCTCACGCAGGGTGAGGACGACGTTCTTCCCGATCTTCCCCAGGGCTTCGGTAAGACCGATGGAGGTCACGGTCTTGCCCTCTCCCAGGGGCGTGGGGGTGATCGCGGTTACGTCGATATATTTGCCGTCAGGCCGGTCCTTCATCCTCTCCAGGATGCGCTCGAAATCGACCTTGGCCTTGTACTTGCCAAAATAATCTAGTTCATCTTCCTCGATGCCGAGCTTCTTGGCGATCTCCAATATGGGCAGCAATTCCGCGGCTTGTGCGATCTCCAGGTCACTTGGGATCATACTGCAGCTCCTTTCCTTTTCCGTTCAAGTGATATCTTTGCCTCTTCTCTTGCTTTTTTCACTCTCTTCTGGTTTTGTTTGAGCAATCGATTTCAGACATATATTAAACCGACGGCTCCCAGCCCTCCAAGGAGGGCGTTAGAGTCCCCGGTGAAGTCCTCATCGCGGAGAAAGGTATGGGGAAATGTCTTCCGGCACACCCAACGTATTATATCCATTCCCCTGAAACATTGCAAGGAAAGGATATTCGCAAAATATGCCGTTCTACCTGCAGAGAAGGGTGTTTGCTCAGCCTTGGGTTATAGTGGTCTCGACCTCTGTTGCGCCGGCCTCCGCACCATCGTAATACATATCCTCTCTTTCGAGGATATCCGCTGGGTAAGCTCCCACCGTTTCCCAGCCCAATCTAAGGTCCTCGGGAAGAGCGGAAGCGATTTTTTCGGCCTGCTCTGGAGGCAACTCCGCCTTTAGAACTGCCACCACGGCCCTTACCACCGCATCCGCCTGGCGTAATGAGGTTAGGTCGCAAGCATCCTTGACCTTATTCAGGAATTCCTCGCGCAGCATATCCATCACCCCCTCCTCTCAATTATACTCCCCCCAGATGGTGTCAGGCCCCCGCATTCCACACGAACCTAAGCTAACAAGAAAGGGGTCAAAGCTTCATTCTTCAATTTTCTTCTTACCCTTATCAAATTTGCATCTTCTATCGTGAAAATTGAAGAATGAAGCTTTGACCCCATCCGGATTGTGGGATGCGGGGGCCTGACCCCATCTTTTATTGAGACCAGTGGGAGGCGACGATCTCGGCGATCTCCTTTTCGCGGCCGAAGAGAAAATGGTCAGCGTCGGGAAGGATGCGCAGCTCGGCCCCCAGCCGCTGGGCCAACTCCTCTAACTTGCTGCTATCTGAGAACTGGTCCCTCTCCCCGCTCAGAATGAGCGTCTGCTCGCAAAGGTGGGCGTTCTCTGAATCGAGGAAGTGGAAGAAGTCGAATCCCACCAGGGGTGGGCTGACCAGGGCTATCCTGCGGCAGCTACCGCTGCTCAATGCCCACCTGAGACCCACCCATGACCCGAAAGACCAGCCTGCTACACCCAGGTCCCCGAGGTCTACGTCCTCGCGCTCCTGCAGCCATTGGAAGGCCCCTTCGACATCCTCCGTCTCCTCGATCCCCCCGGTCGGAGAACCACTGCTCCTTCCCACCCCCCGGAAGTTGAAGCGAAGGCAGGCCCGCCCCCTCCGGGCAAGCACATGGGCCAGCACCTCCAATAGGGGAACGTACATGGAGCCTCCCCCCATAGGGTGGGGATGACAGAGAATACCTGCTGGATATGGCCCATCCCCCTCCGGGAGGTCCAACAATCCCTCCAGACGTATGGGCTCAACGCTTTCGGCATAGAAGTCTGCTCTCTCCTGGCGCATACCTGTTATTCTACCCTACCTATTACCTACACATATCCTTTCGTGGTTTAATATTCTCCATATATACTAGTTAGTTATTTATCCGCCGCTTTAAAGCGGGTCATAAAAGTCTACTGGGAGGTTGTAAATGGATTTCGATGTCATCATCATCGGCGGAGGATACGCCGGGCTTTCTGCGGCGGCGCTGCTGGCCCAGAAGGAATATTACGTATTACTGCTGGAGCAGTCCAAGGTCCTGGGCGGTCGTGCCGGCTACATGGAGAGGGACGGCTACACGGTGGAATACGGCCTGCATGGCAATCGCTTCGCCTCCGACGGAGCCGCGGCGGCGGTTTTTCGCCGCCTGGACAGGGAACTGGAATTCATCGAGCCAAGCGACCCCGAGCTGTGGTTGGATGAGGAGTTCATACCACTTCCCAACAGCGTGGGAAAAATCTTCAGGTCGAAGATACTGCCTTTCTCGGCTAAGCTGCGCGCCGCCAGATATCTGGCCAAGCTTGTACTGGGAAATGCGGCGAGAAAAAACCAGCAATCCATGGATGACATGACCGAGGGCTGCAAGTCAGAGGAAGTGCTGCAGCTCATCGAGGTCTTGTCGGGCATAGGCATCATCGCACCGGACCTGCGTTACTCATCCGCCGGTGAGCTGGCCTTCTTTCTGAAAAAAGCCCTGCGGTCCAAGGTCAAGGTAGGTTATCCAGAAGGCGGAACCCGCCAGATAATCGAGGGTCTTAAGGAGGAGGTAGAGGAAAGCGGGCAGATAATGACGGCAAATAGAGTCAACCGCCTGATGCTCAAGAAGGGACGCGTGCACCAGGTCAAGACGGAGACCGCCACCTACACCGCCGAAGCGGTGGTAAGCGCCATACCCGTGCAGCAGGTACCTGACCTCTTTAGCGGCAAGGACCTCCCCATAAAATTCGTCAAGCGGGCCAGGGAGCTGATCCCCACAGCGGGTATATCCCTCGACATAGGGCTCAAAGAACCGATAAGCGACCAGGGAGGCCTTGTGGTGACCTCCGAACCGGTTACCATGGGTCAATTCACGTCCAACATAGACCCGGACATGGCTCCCGAAGGCAAACAACTGCTCTCCTGGTACTACCCTCTGCCCTATCCCTGGGTGAAAAACTCGGAGAAGATGGACCGTGAGGAGGAGAGACTTCGAGGGCTGCTGCAGGAGATGTATCCTGAAATATGGGAGGTGGCGGAATGGGACAGGGCCCTTCGCCTGCCCATGGTCGATGGCTTTCTTCCCCGACCGGGACAAACTCGGGAGGACCGCCCCGACTTCACCCTCTCAACCATCGAGAACTTCTTCCTGTGCGGCGATACCACCCGAGCGGAGGGAACGGGAGGCGACACAGCCTTCAATTCCGCTCTGCATGTCGCGCGGCTGGTTGACAGGTATCTGGAGGAGGTTTACGAGGAGGACGAGGAGGAGGAAGAGGATTAGATGTAGGGGAAAGGAAGTAGAATGGACAGACACCCGGACTTAGCCACGGCGGAAGACAGTCTCCTCCTGGTTATAGATCCCCAAGAGAAACTGGTACGTATGATACATAACCGCGAGGATGTGGTGAATACCATCTCCCAGCTCATAAAGTTCGCCTATATATACCAACTTCCCGTGGTTTTAACGGAGCACTATCCCGAGGGTCTCGGTTACAGCGTGGAGGAGTTAACGGAGGTCCTCGCTGAATATCAGCCCATGCGCAAACGCATATTCAGTTGTTTCGGGGTGCCGGAATTCTCCGATGTCCTGTCCTCCCACGGCAGGCACAACCTGTTGGTAACGGGAATAGAGACCCATATATGTGTCAGCCAGACCGTGCACGACGCACTGCACAGAGATTACCGGGTACAGGTGATAGCCGATGCAGTGGGGACACGCAAGCCGCTGGATCACAACATTGCCCTGGACAGGATGGACCGGGCCGGTGCGGTGATCACTACCTCCGAAGCCGTTATGTACGAGATAGCCGAACGGGCCGATACTGAGGAGTTCAAGCGCCTGCTCAAGCTGGTGAAATGAGTAAATATAGGACCTATTTTCTTATCTTCGGAACCACCCTGGGTTTTATCCTGGCCGGCCTGGGATGGGCCATGGGCAATTAT
>Ga0180434_10007723_pt1 | contig 12051 bp, 13 predicted proteins | sample SS_ome_7_FD_132453 | JGI IMG/M metagenome (GOLD analysis project Ga0180434, IMG submission 132453) | Hypersaline lake sediment archaeal communities from the Salton Sea, California, USA - SS_1_D_2 metaG | ecosystem: Environmental > Aquatic > Non-marine Saline and Alkaline > Hypersaline >... | reverse complement strand
GTATGGCGTTGGTACGATTATTTCTTCATTTGGGTTCAAAAGGGACTTGAAAATGATGTTGAGTCCGCCTGCTGCGCCACAGGTCATGATAATTTCTTCTGCACTTAAATCCACTTGCTGGTCTATGCTTACCTGTGAGGCAATCCTTGATCTGACATTGAGAAGACCCGCATTTGGCATGTATGAATGGACGCCTGGGGATTGGTCAGCCACGACAGTCTCAAGTGTTTTTTGAAAGGATGCGGGCGGAGGAAGGTCAGGATTGCCAAGACTGAAGTCAAATACCCTGTCTCCGCCAAATTTGGTCTTAAGTACGGCACCTTCTTCGAACATCTTTCGTATCCAGGAGGCGCTTTCCATAAAGTCCAGCATCTTTTTGGCCACTGTATTGGTGTATGGCAGGCTCATTTTTTTGTCTTTTCCATTTTACTCCGTATTTACAAACAACTATTCAGGATGCTTTCCCTGGTCACACATAGAATATAGTTTCCAATTCGGAAATGAGCAATTAATAACAAGATCAAGTAAGCTAATGTATTGTCCATAGCCCTTGGCATATACAGGAGGTTTTTTATTATGAATGATATGAAGATACAGATTGCGCCATCGATATTATCAGCGGATTTCGGCAGATTGGCCGAAGAAGTCAGGTCGGTAGAAATGGCGGGGGCCGACGTGATTCATGTAGACGTCATGGACGGTCATTTTGTCCCTAATATTACTATAGGTCCTATGGTTGTGAAAGCCCTACGTTCAGTAACGAATTTGCCGCTGGACGTGCATCTTATGATTGAATTTCCGGATCGTTATATAGATGCCTTTGCCCAGGCCGGTGCTTCCTGGATAACTGTTCATGTTGAGGCCTGTACACACATACACAGGACCATCAATGCAATAAAGGCCCTTGGGGTCAAGGCAGGGGCCGTATTGAACCCTGCGACATCCCCATCGACTCTTGAGTACTTGCTGGCCGACCTGGACCTGGTACTTATCATGAGTGTGAATCCAGGATTTGGTGGTCAGCATTTTATCCCATCCTCTCTTGGTAAGATCAGGCATCTGCGGAAACTTCTCGCTATTTTGGATCACTATGTGCCTATTGAAGTGGATGGCGGCGTGAATTTTCAGACCATAGAGGCCGTTACATCAGCAGGCGCTGATATCTGTGTAGCCGGATCGGCTGTTTTTGGTTCTCACGACTATGCGGCAACCATAAAAAAATTAAAGGAGCTTGGCCAGAAAGGGATTGATGAACGCGGCGTTTCTGTTTAATAAATTTTTATGGAGAGTTAAAAAAATAGGGGGCTCATGCCCCCTATTTTTACTTTTTTGAGTTTTTAGTATGTTAGCAACCCTCGATCATCCTTCTCTTTGTCTTAATTTCTACGTCTTTACCACACTTAAGATCGCATTTGTCGTCGACCGTGATGACTACCTTTCCACTCTCGACCGATTCGACTTTGCCCTTGCATTTTGCTGCCAGGCTGACACCTGCCATGCTCAGTGAGAAAATAACAGCCAAAGCCACTGATGTAATTTTTTTGCGCATAATTCCCCCCTTGTTTAATTAAGTTGTTTAAAGTAAGAATTTATTACTTCGAATAACTATTAGGATAATCGCTACCTCTTATGAGTTTATATTAATATACGAAAATGTGGACTTGTGTCAAGCTGTTTCCCCGACGGACAACTACAAAAATGCTTGCAAAGTCCTTTGTTGCAAGATTCTGTTTGCGATTATGACCTATTCAAGAAGTGCAATTTGTGACCGTGTAGAATATAATTTTATGAGAAGTATTCTGGAGTTTATGCGAGAAATTTTCGATAAGTAGAGTATATTCGTTTGCGAAATTCAGAATTTTATCTTAGTGCGTAGTTAGTTGAAAAATGAAATAATGGTCTAGATATTTTCTAGAGCCTAATTATCAAAAAAGAACAAAAGTCTTCCAAATAGCTGTTGGATCAAGTGATGAGCGAGTTATTAATGACAACGACTTACGAAAGAGACCCTGATTATACCTCTTGCAGCATGAATTTATCCCAGGGCCGTGGCCGATTTAGACCTTTGTTGGATCTGGCGGTAAAACTTAATTGTGCCTTTTTGATGGCACATGACCTCAATGAAATTCTCCAAGCCGTTTTGGTAGGAGTTACTGTAGGAGAGGGTCTGGGTTTTAACAGGGCGTTTCTATTTCAACTGGATGCTAAAAAGGAATACATGGAAGGCAAGCTGGCAATTGGCCCGGCGAGTCCAGAAGATGCCGGGCGGATATGGTCTGAGATAACTAAAAAGCGGCTTTCCCTTTTTGAAATCCTGGATGATGTTAAAAGTGTATTTTATGATAAGACCAATTCAATAAATCAACTTGTAAGACAGATAAATGTCCCTTTTTCAAAACAAGATCACATATTGATAAGGGCATTAAATGAGAGGCGTGCTTTTTGGGTCGGAGGGAAGGGCGAAAACAGTGCTGTTGCTCCGGAGGATCTTTTACAGATTTTGGGTGCAAATGAATTTGCCATTGCCCCGCTTTATGCTCAAGAAGAGGCATACGGAGTAATACTTGCTGACAATTTTGTTACCGGACGACCCATAGACCAGGCAGATGTTGATGCCCTGCAGCTCTTTGCGGGTCTTGCTTCAATAGCAGTAGGCAAAACGCGTATGTGTGAAATGCTGGAGGAAAGGGTCCAGGCGCTAAGGAAACTGAATGAAGAAGTGGAGCGGAATAAAGACCAGCTCGTTGAGGCGGAAAGGTATGCTAGCCTGGGAAGAATGGCTGACCAGCTACTTCATGAAATACGAAATCCCCTTTCAACAATAGGAGGCATGGCCAAAATTCTAAAGAGAAAACTCAAGGACTCTGAATTAATAAATTATGCAGAGATCATGGTCAAAGAAAATGAGCGTGTAGAAAAGACCCTGACTGTGATTTTTGATTTTGCTAATGTACCTGAGTTGAATCCGGAACTGGTAAGGATTTGCGATCTGATAAAGGCCTCTCTGGCCCTTTTACAGTCAGAATTGGATAGACACAACATAACATTAAATGTTGTTAGTTGTCCTGATCCTGAGCCAGTGCTCTTTCTTGACCGCATATATATCCAGCAGTCTTTTTTAAGCATATTTAAGAATGCTGTAGAGGCCATGCCGGAGGGCGGAATACTGACAGTTTCAGTATCCACATCTGCGGGACACGTTGAAATTCAGATAACAGATACAGGGCTTGGAATGGCCAACGGGTATCTAAACAAGGCAGATGAGCCTTTCTTTACCACCAAGACTCACGGATTGGGTTTGGGTCTGAGTTTAGCAAAACGGGTGATCGAGTTGCATGATGGATTTATGTGTCTGACCAAAAACAAGCTGGGGGGTACGAATGTAAGTATTACCCTCCCCGGTGTACGTGATTAAGAAATAACCGTCAATTGGCTCACTGTTTCAGGGTTCAGAGTTCAAGACCGTTGAGTTGTGATCAATATATGGAGAAGGCGTGAGAGCAGAATTGAGGAGCACATATCATACCCTCTAATTTTAGGATATTTATGCATGGCAATTGATTCGGGATATAGCTTACAAGATCGATTATCAATCTAAAATATATACTAATGAGGCTAGGTGGTCGGCCCGACATGTGTCTTGCAGGGTCTATTTTATAAAAGCCTACTGAGCCAGGGCTTCATCAATATTTTTCCTGTAATGGACTTCATAGATACACATGCACACCTTGATATCCTGCCTCTAACTGAGGACCAATCCGGAGTAATCAGCAGGGCTGAAAAGGCCGGAGTTCATCAAGTCATTACTATAGGTATAGATTTGGCGAGTTCGAGAAAAAATCTTGAGCTGGCAAAGCAATTTCCTCAGGTTTATGCGGCAGTAGGCATTCATCCCCACGATACAAAAGGGGCTTCAAGCGATGAATATAAAGAGCTTCTGAAGCTTGCCGCTACCCCGAAGGTGGTTGCCTGGGGTGAAATAGGGCTTGATTTTGTCAAGGAATATTCACCCAGAGACATACAGCGCAAGGCCTTTCGGCAGCAGATCCAAATGGCCAAGCAGGTTGATCTGCCTGTTATAATTCATAACAGGGGTGCACATGCCGAGACGGTTCATATATTGAGAGAAGAGGCCTTCGGGGCCTTGAGGGGCGTGATGCACTGCTTTTCTGGTGATGTAAAAGTGGCAAAGCAGGTTCTGGATTTAGGTTTTTTCATATCCGTGACCGGTATTATCACTTTCCCCAATGCAAAAGTTGTTAAAGAGGTCGTGCGTTATGTACCATTGGAGCGTCTGCTTATAGAGACCGACTCTCCATTTTTGAGTCCGGTCCCATACCGAGGCAAACCGAATGAGCCGGCCCGGGTTATCCATGTCGCAGAAGAGATTGCCAGGATAAAAAAAACGCCTTTGGAGGAGATCGCTCAATGTACAAGCGACAATGCCAGGGGCCTTTTCAGGCTACCTGTGCCCTAGTCCTTGCCTCCAGTTCACCCAGAAGGCAGAGACTTTTGTCCGGACTTGGTCTGGATTTCCTGGTACGGCCAAGTGAGTCTCAAGAAACAGTCCCAAGACCTGGAGAGTCTCCTCTGGAATATGCGGAATTTAATTCCACGCTAAAGGCACGGGATGTTGCACTAAGATATCCTCATGCCGTGATCCTTGGTGCAGATACCATTGTAGTCTTAGATGGGGAAATACTTGGAAAGCCCAGAGATAAAGATCATGCATTACATATGTTGGGCCGGCTGGTTGGAAGGTCACATGAAGTTATAACCTCATGTTGTATTGTGTTGCCGGATAAGCAGATTATAGTAAAGTTTTCAGCCAGTAGTTTGGTATGGCTAGCTGAACAGGATCCCGATATCATAAGGGCCTATGTGGTAACTGGAGAGCCGCTGGACAAAGCTGGCAGCTATGCAGTTCAGGGTATTGGGTCATTTATGGTGGAGAGGATCGAAGGTTCGTATTCCAATATAGTCGGACTTCCCTTGGATAAGGTGGTCAAGTATTTTCTGGAGCTGGAAATTCTAAAATATCAGGTATTTTGAACGCAGATTATGATTTCACAAAACTTGCAAGAGCTTAAGTCCAGGATAGGCAGGGCCGCACAGAGAGGCGGGAGGCGTCCGGAAGATGTACGTCTTCTCGCGGTCACCAAGACAGTGTCTATAGACAGCATTCATGAGGCCATATCCTCAGGACAAAGGCTTTTCGGAGAGAACTATGTGCAGGAGGCGGCAAAGAAGCTTGAGTCAATGGGAGAACTTTATTATGAGGCTACTTGGCACTTTATAGGACACTTGCAGAGGAATAAGGCCAAGCTGGCAGTTCAGTTGTTTGATTGTGTTGAAACTGTAGATAATCTGAAGCTGGCCCGTGCTCTTGATCGTCATGCAAGGACAGCGGGAAAGAGATTGTCTGTGTACATTCAGGTGAACGTGGCACAAGATCCCAGAAAATCAGGCCTTTCCCCGGCAGAACTTCCAATTTTTCTCACAGAAGCTGTAGAACTATCCAGTATTGATATTTGTGGTCTAATGACCATCCCCCCCTGGGAGCCGGAACCGGAATCATTAAGGCCTTGGTTTAAGGCCCTTCGTGAATTGAGAGATAAGACGATTACAGATTTAGATCATGGTCCGGAGCTAAGGGAGCTTTCCATGGGAATGTCTCAGGATTTTGAAACGGCGATAGAAGAGGGGGCCACTGTGGTACGCATCGGGACCGCACTGTTCGGCCAAAGAGAGTGCTCGACAGGTAAAAGAAATGTTTGATATATTTATCAGGGCGCATTTTTCAGCCGCTCATTACCTTCGAGACTATCCCGGAAACTGTGAACATCTTCACGGCCATAACTGGGATGTGGAGGCCGTTGTCAGAGCGGAAAAGCTGGATAAAATAGATGTAGGCATTGATTTTCGGGACCTTAAAAAGGCGTTGGCTGGAGTGTTGTCTGAACTAGACCATACTAATTTAAACGATCACCCGGAATTCAAGGACAAAAATCCATCGTCAGAGAGATTGGCACAGTATATCTATAAACGTCTAAAGGAAGATCTCAAGCTTTTTCGTGATATAGAGATGGTAAGAGTCACGGTCTGCGAGACATCCAAAACCGGAGTGACCTATTGGGAGGACCTGGATCCTGAACGGCAAAGCTGTTCAGAAACAATTTTGAATTCTAAATTCTAAATTTTTAATAAAAAAAGGAAATAATCTTAAAGTGGTACTTGTTCCCGAACTAAATTGAGAAGAATAAATCAACAATCAACAAACAACAATCAACGATCCTCCAAGTCACTCTCGGTTTCTGAGACCTTTGTGAGCCTTCAGGGAGAGGGCGCATGGGCCGGATGGCCCTGTTTTTTTATTCGTCTGTCCGGGTGTAATCTCAGATGCACCTATTGTGATACACAATATGCCTATAATAAGGGAGAAAAGAGGGATATAGCGGATCTTATCAATGAATGGAGACAGGCTGGGGTTGGTCTTGTACAGGTTACCGGAGGAGAACCCCTTCTGCAGTCAGAAACTCATAAATTGCTGGAGGCTTTGCTGAATGAGGGCGCCAGGGTACTTCTGGAGACCAACGGGAGTCTGGACCTTAGTAATGTGCCTGGAGAAGTTATCAAAATAGTTGACCGAAAGACCCCTGGGAGCGCCATGGAAGAATTTTTCCTTGAAGAGAATCTTGGTTGGCTGAAACAGGGGGATCAGCTCAAATTTGTCATAACAGCCAGAGACGATTATGAGTGGGCACGGAAAGAAGTGGTAAGATTGCGACTTTCGTGTTACACAGAGGTCCTGTTTTCTCCTGCATGGGGAGGACTGGTACCTTTCCAGTTGGCTGAATGGATTATAGCAGACAGGCTTTCCGTGAGGTTCCAGATCCAGTTGCATAAAATCCTTTGGGGAGAGAAAAGGGGTATTTGATTTGTAAAAGGCGTTGACAGGATTATTTAAATAATGTAAAAGCATTTTGAAGAAAATTATGAATGGGGGTTCATTCGGTCTAACCTCCCATTTTTCTTAGATGTTAGGCCTTCGGGGGGAAGGAAACAAAAAATGATTGATCTTGATTATTCATTATTTGCAGAACTAATCGGTTATTTGATCCTGTTGGTTATCCTTAACGGCATGCTCTATAAGCCTATTCGCAAATTGCTTGCAGAGCGGGCGTCTCGGATGGCGTCCATTCAGAGCGATGTAGATAAATACGAGCGCAATGCCGAACAGCTTGTTAAAGATTTTGATGCGAAGCTGGCCGAAGCTCGCGGATCAGGACAAGGGGCACTGGAGAAGTTGAAGCAGGAGGCCAGGGAGGAAGAGAAAAAATTATCCGATGCAAGCAGTAAGGAGGCTGATGCAAAAAAGCAGGAGTTGATGGCGGAACTTACATCAGAGATTGACGCGGCAAGAAAGGACCTCAAGGCAAAAGTCGAGGCCTTTGCTATGGATATTTCGCAGAAGATTCTTGGGAGGGCTATATAAATGAAATTTACGAGGAAGGATTGGGCTGGCACCTGGCTTCTGGCCGTGGCTTTTTCCTTTGTGGTCCTCTTTATATCCACGGGAGGTTTTGCAGGGGCAGTTGATGAGGTGCCACAGTACGACACGTCGGGTGTGGAATCGGTCTATGATACTGCCACCGGCGGGGCCGACGAAACGATATCCCATGGCGAAGAAGTCGCCGCAGTTCATACAGAGGGCCACGATGCTGCTGCCCACGGAGAACATCACGGGCTGACTCATAATCAGGTAATGAACTTTATCTGGCATTGCCTTAACTTTGCCATTCTTGCCTTTATTCTTGTTAAATTTCTGCGCAAGCCAATTGCAGGTGCCCTTAAAGGTAGAACCGAATCGATAAGGGCCGCTTTTGAAGATCTGGAGGCCAAAAGGGCTGACGCGGAGCGCAAGTATGCAGAACATGAGGCCAAGCTTTCCAATATGGATGAACAGGCGGAGCGCATACTGAAAACCTTCATTGAGCAAGGGGAGGCAGAGAAAGAAAAGATTATAACCCAGGCCCACGAAGCTGCAGAGCGCATCAAGGCCCAGGCAGAATTTTATGTGCAGCAGGAGCTTGCCAAGGCAAAGACAGAGCTGCAGTCCGAAGTGGCTGATACGGCCGTCAAGATGGCGGAGGACCTAATTCGCAAGAATCTGAATGAGGAGGACCATCATCGTCTCATCAGTGAATATCTTGAAAGGGTGGTGCAGAAAAATTGACCAATACAGTTATAGCTAGAAGATATGCCAAGGCCCTCTTTGCCGTTGCCAAAGAGGAGGGGAAGCTAGAGGTCTATAGTGAGGCGCTGAAGGACATAGATGCCTTCTTGGAAGGAAGTCCTGATGTGGAGGCCGCTCTTGTCAGTCCGGTGTTTCCGGCTGATATTAAACAGACAGTCCTGGAGGAGATTATCAAGGCATCGAAAGCGGAAGATGCCCTTGCAATTTTCCTGCGGCTTTTAGTTGAGCGTGGCAGAATACAGTACTTGAGGATGATTGTGAGCTGTTTTCAGCAGTTCATGGATGAAGAGACCGGTGTGGTGAGGGCGGTAGTCCGCTCCGCAGTTCCTTTGCCTGAAGATCTTCGGGACCAATTTTCAGAAGTTCTGGCAAAGGTTACTGGTAAGCAGGTTACTTTACAAATAGAGGAAGATCCCGCCATACTTGGCGGTGTAGTAGCCCATATAGGCGATATGGTTCTGGACGGCAGTATCAGGAGCCAGCTACAAAGTATTAGAGAATCCATAGGAAGGGGTGAGCTGGGATAATGGCACAGATAAAAGCGCAAGAAATCAGTGACATCATAAAGAAGCAGATTCAGGATTATGAAAAGACAATCGATTTGGCCGAGACAGGTACAGTTCTGTCGGTTGGTGACAATGTTGCCCGTGTCTATGGCGTGCGCAACTGCATGGCCATGGAGCTTCTGGAGTTTCCAGGCGGCGTTATGGGAATCGCCCTGAACCTTGAAGAAGACAATGTCGGTGTCGCCGTTATGGGTGAGGTCAAGGAGATCAAGGAGGGAGACTTGGTCAAGAGGACGGCCAGAATCGCAGAGGTGCCTGTGGGAGAGCCGATGCTTGGTCGCGTTGTCGATGCCCTTGGTGCTCCGATAGATGGTAAGGGTCCAATCGACGCAAAAGAGTTTAGCCGTATTGAGGTGAAGGCGCCGGGCGTGATCGACAGGAAGGGCGTTCACGAGCCATGTTACACAGGATTGAAGGCGGTTGACGCCATGACGCCGGTGGGCAGGGGGCAGCGCGAGCTTATTATTGGCGACCGCCAGATTGGAAAGACAGCCATCTGCGTGGACGCGATTATTGCCCAGAAAGAAACAGATGTTTACTGCATTTATGTTGCCTGCGGGCAGAAGCAGGCAACAGTGGCCCTGGTCGCAGAGGCCTTGCGCCGTCATGGGGCAATGGAATATACTACCATCGTCGCAGCGAGTGCCAGTGAGCCGGCATCCCTGCAGTACCTGGCTGCCTTTTCCGGTTGCGCAATGGGCGAATATTTCCGTGACCGAGGTAAACATGCACTTATTCTCTATGATGACTTGTCAAAGCAGGCAGTATCTTATCGTGAGCTTTCATTGCTGTTGAGGCGTCCACCGGGACGTGAGGCATACCCCGGTGACATTTTCTACAATCACTCAAGGCTTCTGGAAAGGGCGTCAAAGCAGAACGAGGAGTTGGGCTCAGGCAGTCTTACTGCCCTGCCTATCATTGAGACGCAGCAGGGTGATGTCTCCGCATATATTCCAACAAACGTTATTTCCATTACGGACGGGCAGGTTTATCTGGAGCCGGCACTCTTTTTCGCTGGTGTTCGCCCGGCCATCAACGTCGGCCTCTCCGTGTCCCGGGTCGGGGGTGCGGCCCAGGTAAAGGCCATGAAACAGGTTGCAGGTACGTTAAGGCTCGATCTGGCCCAGTACCGTGAGCTTGCCGCCTTTGCCCAGTTCGGTAGTGATCTGGACAAGGCTACGCAGGCCCAATTGACACGCGGTGAGCGTCTTGTTGAGATCCTGAAGCAGCCACAGTATGAACCGCTTCCAATGGAGAAACAGGTGACCATTCTCTATGCAGGCACAAAAGGGCATCTGGATACTTTGCCTGTTGGTGTGCTTGGGGATTTTGAGAAGGAGCTTTATGAATTTATCAGTAACAAACATCCTGATATCTTCAGCGAACTCAAGGAAAAGCAGGCCATAGATGATAGTCTTGACAAGAAAATGAGTTCGGCAATCAGTGGTTTCGTCACGGATTTCAAGGCTAACCGTAATCTTTAGGAGCTAAGGGGGGCTGTTGGTTAATGGCGGCACTGAAAGATATCAAGCTTAAGATAGTAGGTATAAAAAAGACCGCGCAGATTACGCAGGCCATGAATATGGTGGCGGCTGCCAAGCTGCGCGGGGCACAGCAACGCATGGAGGATTTCCGCCCCTATGCCGAGAAATTTTCCGGGGTCATGGCGGAGCTGGCAGGTGCGGGTATAAATCCGGATGCCTTTCCACTCATGGCGGCCAGGCCTGTGAAGAAGGTCATGCTGATACTGGTGACTTCAGACAGAGGGTTGTGCGGAGCGTTTAATTCAAATCTTATTAGGGATACCGAAAAGTTCCTTAAAGCCCAACAGGCAGAGGGTCGTGAAGGCTGCTTGGCCTGTGTGGGGAAAAAAGGCAATGCCTTTTTTAAGAAGAGCCCGTTTGAGACACTGCACAGCAGCGTGGGTATCATGGACAATATACAGATGTTCAACGCAAGGCAGGTGGGCCAGGAGGTCATCAACCTCTTTCTGGAGGGAAAGGTGGATGAGGTCCAGTTGCTTTATGGACGGTTTATAAACGTTGCCGTCCAGCGTCCCACCATGAACCGCATCCTGCCTATCAGCACCGAAGGCCTTGAAGAGGGTGAAGGAGAAAAGTCGGAAGGCCCGAAGGCCACATATACTTATGAGCCTGATCCTGAAGAAATACTTAATAATTTGTTGCCCATGTTCGTGAATGTGCAGATTATGCATGCCATGCTGGAGACTGGGGCAAGCGAGCAGGCAGCGCGCATGACTGCTATGGATAATGCGACACGTGCATGCAAGGACATGATCGCAGATCTCACCATGGTGTATAACAAGGCTAGGCAGAGTGCAATAACGGCAGAGCTTATGGATATAGTTGGCGGAGCCGAGGCCCTCAAGTGAGGGTGATGGGCTGTTAGAGAAAAATATTCGGCGCCTATTTAGGTGTCTGGGGAGGTAGTAAGATAAATGGCTAGTGAAACTGGAGCAAATATGGGGAAGATATCTCAGGTGATCGGTGCTGTTGTCGATGTGGAGTTTGAGCCTGGGAAAATACCGGCTATTTTAAACGGTCTCTTTGTCACCAATCCAGCCATAAGTGACAAGGAGGACAATCTGATTCTTGAGGTTGCCCAGCACCTTGGAGACAACATGGTGCGTACGATTGCCATGGATACCACGGACGGGCTGGTCCGTGCCATGCCGGTTCGGGATTCAGGTGATCCCATCCGTATCCCTGTGGGTAAGCCGACTTTGGGACGGATTATGAATGTGGTGGGCTGGCCAGTGGATGGATTAGGGCCGGTTGACGACAGTGTGACATTGCCTATTCACCGTCAATGCCCAGAGTTTGTTGAGCAGGATACCACGGTCAATGTCCTTGAGACCGGCGTGAAGGTCATGGATTTGCTGGTTCCCTTCCCCCGTGGCGGCAAAATGGGCCTCTTCGGCGGTGCAGGGGTTGGAAAAACTGTTATCATGATGGAGATGATTCACAATATCGCCATGCATCATGGCGGTATTTCAGTCTTCTGTGGGGCCGGTGAGCGTACGCGTGAAGGTAATGACCTGTATCATGAGATGAAAGATTCAGGGGTTTTACCCAAGGCCGCCCTGATCTATGGTCAGATGACGGAGCCGCCGGGGGCAAGGGCAAGGATAGGGCTTACCGGGCTTACGGCGGCAGAGTATTTCCGTGACGAGGAAGGCCAGGATGTGCTCTTTTTTATAGATAATAT
>Ga0180434_10007722_pt1 | contig 12053 bp, 10 predicted proteins | sample SS_ome_7_FD_132453 | JGI IMG/M metagenome (GOLD analysis project Ga0180434, IMG submission 132453) | Hypersaline lake sediment archaeal communities from the Salton Sea, California, USA - SS_1_D_2 metaG | ecosystem: Environmental > Aquatic > Non-marine Saline and Alkaline > Hypersaline >... | reverse complement strand
GTTCAGCCTGCATACCGATCTCGAAGAGGTTCTCTGCTTCCGCGAACGCCAGCACATTGATGTCCAGCGACCGGAGCTGCTCCACCAGTTCGCGGCTGTTGCCCTGGTAGGCGATCACCAGATCCGGGTCGAGGGCGACGATCGCTTCCAGGCTGGTGTCGACGAAGCCGCCGACGCTGGGCAGCTGAAGCACTTCCGGTGGGTAATCACAGTAGTCGCTGCGGCCGACCAGCCGGTTGCCCAGGGCGACGTAGCAGACCATCTCAGTGACGTTGGGCGCCAGGCTCACGATCCGCTGCGCGTCCTGAAAGGGCGGAATCTCAGTGCCAGTGTCGTCAGCGAATGTGCCGGGTGTCTCCAAGCCTGTCGGAATCCCTTCATCGGCGTATGCGGGAAGGGCCAGCGCAAGGCCGAGCAGCACAATCATCAGCCAACGTCCAATCATGATTCTGAACCTCCCGCCGCAAGCCACTGCGGCTCGCAGTCGTAGAGCTCGGCCAGCAGCTCAGTGGTGAGTGTCTCCGCCGGCGGGCCGCTGGCCAGCAGCCGGCCGCGGCGCAGCAGCAGCACGTGCTCGGCGAACTCGCGGGCCAGGTCCACGTCGTGGAGCACGGCCAGCACGGTCAGGCTGCGCCGGGCCGCCAGGCTGCGGACCTGGTGCAGAATCTGCCGCCGCGCGGGTGGATCCAGGAAGGCCGTCGGCTCGTCGAGCAGCAGCACCGGCGTCCCCTGGGCCAGCCCCTGGGCGATCAGCACCCGCCGCCACTCCCCGCCGGACAGCGTGATACAGCGCCGACCGGCGAGCGCGCTGAGCTGCATGTTGTCCAGCGCCTCGTCGACGGCGGCCGCTTCCTCCCCATTGAGCCGCAGCCGCGTCGTCAGGTGCGGGTAGCGCGCCAGGGCCACCGCCTGCCGGACGGTCAGCAGCAGCAGTTCCTGCGCCACCTGGGGCACGCTCGCGATGTAGCGGGCCCGCGCCCGGGCGCTGAGCGACGCCAGACTGGTGCCGTTGATCGAGAGCTCGCCGCCGGCCGGCAGGTAGCCGCTGATCGCCCGCAGCAGGGTGGTCTTGCCCGCGCCATTGGCGCCGAGCAGGCAGGTCAGCCGCCCCGGTGGGCAGCCGGCGGTCAGGCCGTCGATGACGGCCTCCGCCCCGTAACCGACGGTGAGGGAACTGATTGTCAGCTCACCGTGCATCGCGTCTCCGGGCTGCGATCCCGGAGCCGCTCAGGTCGGGCCTTCCTGCTCTCAACGCTTTGCTCCAGAAGCTGGTGTATTGCCGGCCGGTCTCCTGGCTTGGCGTCGGTGGACCCTTCCCGCCTTCCCCGGGCAATCCCGAGTGGCATCCTGGGCGGCCCTCGGCCTTACAGTGGCTGGCACCGCGGCGGCTTCTCACCGCCTTCCCGTGCACCGGCACAGGCAGTATAACACGCCTCGCGTCCGCTATAATCGGCGCCGGCGCATGCGGCAGTTCCTGCTCTACAACCCGTGGCTGATGGCGGCGATGCTGGCCTGGCTGCTGGCGCAGCTGCTGAAAATGACGTTCAGCACCATCGCAACGCGCCGCTTCGATTTCTCCCGTTTTGTCGACACCGGCGGGATGCCGTCGAGCCATACTGCCTTCGTCTCCTCGCTGGCCACCGCCGTCGGGTTGACCGAGGGCTGGCGCTCGGTGCTGTTCGCCGTCGTGCTGAGTTTCGCGCTGCTGGTGATCTACGACGCCACCAACCTGCGGCGCAGCGCCGGCTACCACGCCCAGGTCCTCAACGAAATCGTGCCCAAGCTGCTGCGCGGTGAAGTGCTGAAGGAGGTCGTGACCTACCGGCAGCTGCGCGAGCTGCTGGGACACACGCCGTCCGAGGTGCTGGTCGGCGCCATCCTCGGCGTGCTGGTCTCAACCTGGTTCCTGATGATCATAGGCTTAGCCTGACCACCAAGTCATGCGGCTGCTCGACTACCTGCTGGAGCACGATCTGGTTCCCGATGAGCGTACCGGGCGCGGCCTGATCATGCGGGGTGACGTGCTGGTCGACGAGCGCCCGGTTACCTCCGCCGCCGCCGAGGTCTCCCTGGACAGCCGCGTGCGGGTGCGCGGTGACCAAAGCGGTGCCGTCTCGCGGGGTGTGGCCAAGCTGGCGGGCGTTGCTAAGCGTCTGGGCTTCGACTGTGAAGGCCGGATCGCGCTGGATCTGGGCGTAGGCTCGGGGGGCTTCACCCAGGTGCTGTTGGCGGCCGGCGCGGCGCGCGTCTACGCGGTGGACGTGGCCTACGGGATGGTGGCAATGGGCATCCGCGACGACCGGCGGGTGGTGCTGCTGGAGCGCACCAATGCGCGCAAACTGACACGGGAGCAGGTGCCGGAGCCGATCGAGCGCATGGTCGGCGATCTGTCGTTCATCAGCTGGGCTGCCGTGCTCCCGGCGGTCGTGCCCCTGCTGGGGCCGGAGGCCAGGCTGCTGCTGCTGGTCAAGCCGCAGTTCGAACTGGCGGCTCGCGGTCGCGACGATCTGGTGGCGGGTGGCGTGGTCCGCGACGCCGCGGCCGTGGAGGACTGCCTGACCGGTCTCTATAATACGTGGCAGGCGCACGCGCTGGCACCGCGGGCGGTGGTGCCGGCGGGCGTCAGGGGAGCGAAGGGTAACCAGGAGTACTTCGTGCTGCTTGAGCGGGGCGAGACGACGATCGAGGCGGAATACCAGGCGATAGTGCGGCAGGCGCTGGCGGAGGTGACCGAATGAAGGTCGCGCTGCAGATCCATCCCACGCGCATCTCGGACGAGCTGCTCGGCGAGCAGGTCTACCCCGTGCTGCAGCGGCGCAAGATCGCGTACTACGCATTGCCGCGCAGACACGACGGATCCATCGAGCTGGAGGAGGACACCGACCTGGTGCTGACGCTCGGCGGTGACGGCACCTTCCTCTATGGCTCGCGGGTGGCGCTGCGGCACGGCGTGCCGATCATCGGAGTCAAGGTCGGGCGCCTGGGTTTTCTGTGCAGCGCGACGCTGGACAGCATGGACGATGCGCTGGGCGCGATCGCCCGGGGGCGGATGCCGGTCGAGGAGCGCCATGTACTGCACGGCGAGATCGTCAACGGCCAGCGCAGCAACGGAGTGCACGTCGCCCTCAACGATATCGTGGTCTTTCGCAGCGAGCGGGACACCCTGCGCGATCTGACCGCCTACGACAACGGCCAGCTGATCGCTCGCTATCGCGCCGACGGCGTGATCCTGGCCACCGCGCTGGGCTCGACTGCCTACAACATGTCCGCCGGCGGGCCGCTGGTGCATCCCAGCATGGAGCTGATCATCCTGACGCCGATCTGCGCGCACTCGCTGTTCACCAAGCCGCTGGTGCTCCCGCCCTACGACCGGATCGAGATCGTGGGCAGCGAGGGCAGCCATCCCCTGACGGTCAGCTACGACGGGGAGTATCACGCTACGCTGAATGAGGGAGACCGGCTGGTGGTCAGCAGCTACGAGACCAGACTCAGGCTCTACCGGCCACAGTCCTACGACTTCTACCAGGTGCTGCGCCAGAAATTCCAGCACGGCTACGTCTACGAGGGAAGTGACTGATGCCCACGCCGCGGCCAGGCGGGAGGCTCAGGCGCGTGTCAGCGCGGGGATTCTCGCTGCTGCGCAACATCGACCTCGAACTGGGTGACGGCCTGACCGTGCTGACCGGCGAGTCCGGGGCGGGCAAGACGCTGCTGCTGGACGCCGTGGCCTTCGCGCTGGGCGGACGGCCCAATCGCTCGCTGCTGGCCGAGGGTGCCGCGCGCTGTGAGGTGACGCTGGAGATCGAACTGGGCGAGGACGAAGTCCAGGCGCTGGGAGCGCCATGGCAGTCGGGGCGGAACACGCTGGCGCGGGTGCTGTTGCCCAGTGGCCGCAGCCGGCTGAAGCTCAACGGCAGTCCGTTGACGGCCGGCGATGCTGCGGCGGCCGGTGAGCGGCTGTTCGAAATCACCGGCCAGTTCGAGAGCCGCATCCTGTTCAACCCCGAGACCCATCTGGGCCTGCTGGACGCCTTCGGGGACCAGAAGCTGCCGCCGCTGTTGGCGAAGTATCACGAGGCCTACGCCGGCTGGCGCCAGGCGGCGGCGCGGCTCAGGGCGCTGCGCGAGTCCGAGGGCCAGCGCGAGCAGGAAGTCAGCTTCCTCTCCTTCCAGGTTGAGGAACTGGCCAAGGCGGAGGTGGCGGTGGGTGAGCGAGCCGAGGTCGATGCCGGCCTCAGACTGCAGCTCAACGCCCAGGCGCTGATCGAGGCCGCCGGTGGCGCCGCGCAGCTGCTGGACGGTGACGATGACAACCCCGGGGCCTACGATCTGGCCGCGCGGGCCCACGAGCGGACCGGCGAGCTGGAGCGCTTGCTGGACGGCGGCGAGATTGAGGCCGTGGACAGCGAAGAGCTGTCGGCCCGGCTGGCCGCGCTGCTGGAGGGGCTGCGGGAGCTGGCCGCCCAGCTGCGACAGGTGGCCGGCGCCATCCAGCACGATCCAGGGGAGGTTGAGCGGCTCCAGGACCGCCTGGATGAGATCCTGAGGCTGGAGCGCAAGTACGACTGTCCCGCCGATGAACTGCCGGTATTGCTCAGCGAGAAGCAGGCGCGGCTGGCGCTGTTGACGGACGAATCGCAATCGCCCGAGGCGCTGGAGAGCCAGGTCCGTGACGGGGAAACGCAGGTTCGGGAGCTGGCCGCGCAGCTGACCAAGAAGCGCAGCGGCGCGGCACGGCAGCTGGAGAAGAGCACGCTTGGCTACTTCAAGCGGCTGGACTTCCCGCACGTGGCGCTGCAGGTGGAGCTGACGGCGGCCGAGCAGCCGGGGCCGCAGGGCCAGGACCAGGTGGAGCTGCTGATCTCGCTGAATCCGGGTGAGCCGGCGCGGCCGCTGGCGCGCGTCGCTTCGGGCGGCGAGGCCTCGCGGCTGCTGCTGGGCATCAAGGCGGCGCTGGCCGACCGGCTGGACCACGGCGCGCTGCTGCTGGATGAGGTGGAAGCCGGCGTCGGTGGGGATACGGCGCGCAAGGTCGCCGACGTGCTGGTCGATCTCAGCGCGACCAGGCAGGTGCTGGCGATCACGCATCTGCCCGGGGTAGCGGCACGCGGCGGACTGCACCTGGTAGCGCGCAAGCAGGTGGCGGGCGGACGCAGCGGCGTCGAGTTCCAGGCGGTCAGCGGCCAGCAGCGTCGCAAGGAACTGGCCCGCATGCTGGGTGAGGCCGGGGGTGCCGAGGAGCAGGCGCTGGTCGACAAGCTTCTCGGCGGTGCCTGACCATAGACCCGGCCGGCGGCTAGAACGCGGCAGAGCGCCAGTTCGTCCATTCCTCACCGGTGTTAGAATTGAGATTCCCTCGAGGAGGAATGGAAAGGCGGAAATACGAGCGGGCGCGGCGGCGCGAGCTGCTGCTCGGTTTACTGCGCTTCATCCTGCTGACAGCGCTGGTTGTGATCAGCTACTACACGACGCTCTACGTCTCCCGGCGGTCGGACGAGGAGATCAGGGCGGTCAAGGAACGGCCGGAGAGCGAGTGGTACATGATCGTCGAGACCGGCGAAGACGAGAAGGTCCGGATGACGGTGGTCGACGACCAGGGTGAGCTCTCGATGGTCATTTCGGGCGACGAGGTCAGACTGACCACCGACCAGCAAACTGCGGAGTTCACCGGGGCGGATGCCACCTACTACGAGGACGGCGAGCGGTCGATCGAGATGCATGCCGACAAGATCGAGTATAAGATGCAGACCGAGGACTTCCTGCTCAGCGGCAATCTGCACGTGGAGTCGATCCGCGACGGGATGACGGTCACGGCGTCCACACTGGTCTGGCGGCGGGTCAAGGAGCCCCACCGCGTGCAGAAGGGCGCCAAGGTGCCCTCGTTCAGCTTCCCGGACGGCGTGAGCATCGTGACCCGCGACGGCAACACCATGCGGGCCGACTATATGCAGGCCGACAAGGAACTGCGTTACATGGAGTTCGTCGGTCACGTCACGGGCGAACTGGTCCAGTTCGAGGACACCGAGTTCATCAGCGACCGCGAGATCACCGACATCGAGGAACTCAAGCTGGAGGACTTCGAGACGCTGGGCTTCAGCGCCGAGCAGGTGATCTATGACAAGCGCAACCAGGTGGTGCTGGCCACCTCCCGCTACTACGACCGGCCGTTCAGGATCATGAACCTCGACGGCGAAGTGATCGACGTGGCCCAATACCAGGCCGAGCAGCAGCCGGTCAAGTTCAGCAAGGAAGAGATCACGATCGAGGCCAACCATCTGGAAGCCCACATCGAGGCCCAGTGGGTCATATGTATCGGTGACATCAACATGCTGATCCCGCCGGCCGAGCCGGAGGAGGGTGACGACCGCGGCCTGAAGGTGGTCAAGCGCTTCGAGACCCGCATCGCGACGGGCAAGCTGGAGTACTTCTGGGGCCGCGACCACATCATCACCCACACGCCGACCCGCGTCGAGCAGGAGGACCGGCTGGCGCTGGCCAACCGCATCGTGTACTGGGGGGCGCGCCGGCAGGTGCTGCTGGACGGCAATATCACCGTGGTCCAGGGCAGCGGCAGCTGGATGATCGACGAGGAATTGATCGAGGTCGACGATCATGACATGGAGCGCGCGGTGACCAGCTACGCCGAGCTGTACGCCGACCGCGCCGTGATTTACCTGAACAACAACGACTTCATCGCCTCGGGCAACGTCCTGACGCGTCAGGATGATCGCGAGACGGCCGCCGACACCATCGTCTATCAGGACGAGATCAAGCGGCTGACGGCCCAGGGCAACGTCAGGTTCCGCGACAAGGACGAGCAGACCCTGCTCTGCGGCGGGCTGGTCTTCCACAGCGACTCCGACTTCATGGAGGTGCGGGGCGGCGCCAGCGCCTCGATCCGCCTGCCCGCCAAGTACGCCAACGACATCAACCAGACGCTGGCCGAGGTGCGCGAGGAGGAGGCACCCGCCGAGATCGTCGACCCGCCGGTACCCAAGCTTGTGCCGGCACGTAATCCCAACGCGGCTTCCAGCCTGGCCCGCGGGCTGACGCCGATGGCGCCCACCGCTGCGCCGCCCGTCGCCGGGGGCCTGCCGGCGCTGCCGCTGCCCGGCGAAAACGGCGCGCCGGTTGTGGAAGGAGCGGCAGAGCCCGAGGGTGAGGCGCGCGAGCTGACGCTGCAGCTGGGAGAGGAAGGCGAGCTGACCATCGTGGAGGACAGCGCGGAAGTGGAGCAGCCCGACGGCGAGCCGGAGCCGGAAGCCGAGCCGGAGCCGGAGAGCGAGCCGGAGCCGCCGGCCGAGCCCGAGGAGGAAGCATGAGCGCGCGGTCAGCCAGCCTGTGGTGCACGCTTGCGCAGTGGCTGCTGGCCGCGCTGACGGGTCTGACGCTGGTACTGGCACCGGCGGCGATCCTGGCGCAGAATGCCGCCGAGGCTCCCGCGGACGGCAGCGAGACGCAGGACACCGAGGCCGACGAGACGGCGGAGGATGGGGAGGAAGAGACAGCGGCCGGCGAGGAGTCGGCGGCCGGCAACGTCGCCGATACAACCGCGGGGGCCGAACCAACCGATGCAGAGCCGGCCGGAACCGCACCGCCGGCGGAGTCCGCCGAGGAAGCAGTGGGCCTGTCGGCGGAGGACCTCAGCGAGCTGCTGGGAGGCTTCGGCGACGAAGAGCCGGGCTTCATCCCCGACCTGGAGCCGAGCGATCTGCTGATGGAGCCGGCGGCCGAGGCACCGGGTTTCTTCAGCTTGCTGGGCTCCAGCCGCCTGCCACGTGGCGAGGTGGAGGGCATTATCTCGCTGCACGAGCAGCTGCCCGACGATGAGCTGCCGGAGAACTTCGCGCGGATCGTTGTGCCGCCCTCCGGAACCATCCAGGGCTCGACCGAGACCAAGCAGTTCCACATCGAAGGCGGCCTGACCCTCTACTACAGCGACGTGACGATCCACGGCGACAGCGCCGACATCGACGAGAAGAATGAGGTGGCGGTAATCAGTGGAGACGTCACGATCCTCGATCCTGAGTACACGCTCAAGACGGACGAGCTGAGAATCTACTTCGAGGACAAGCGCTTCCAGGCGCTGGGCTTCGTGCAGTTCAAAAAGGCCGCCGACCCGCAGGCCAGCGAGCCGGACCTGAGCCTGCCCAAGAAGGATCGCCTGCGGGAGTACTTCGCCGGCCAGCACTTCGAGCTGTACTGCAAGAACCTGTACTACGACTGGGAGAGCAAGGAGCTGACCGCGCTGGAATCGGTGCGGATCAAGCACCCGGCGTTCAACGGCTCGCTGGACCGGCTGGACTACAACGACGAGACCAAGGAATACGAGATGTCGGGCGGCGTGGTGCTGGACGTCACGGAATACGGCTGGATCTTCGACAACGAACTGGTCGAGCCCGACGACGTGCCCAAGGTCGAGGCGCTGACCGACGGCAACACCAAGATCACCTGCGAGCGCGTGGTCTACTCGGAGGATGCGGGTATCGCCGAGTTCTATGCGCCGGCGGGCGGCGAGGTGGCCTTCGTCCAGCCGACCCGCAGCGTGCGGGCCAACTACATCGAGGTCAACGACGAGACCAAGGATTTCTTCGCCGAGAGCGCCGGTACGCCCGTGCGCTATCAGCAGTCCGAGGGCGAATGGCTGTTCGCCGGTGGGTTGATCGAGCGCGACTCCGTGGACGAGGATCTCGGCGACGCGCTGGGCGGGGAGATGGAAGTCGAGGCCCTGACGCTGGCCTACAACTTCGATCGCAAGCGGCTGGAGCTCAGGGGCCAGGTGCGGATCGTGGCCGGCGAGAAGCTGCTGACGGCCGAGGAAGTGATCCAGGACGATACCGCCAAGTACTTCCTAATGCGCGGCAATGTCTTCATCAAGCCGGACAACAACAGCGAAGTGATGGCCGCTCAGGTCTACATGGACACCGAGAATGACGTGCTGACGCTGATCGGCTTGGTCGACGGCGAACTGCGCTCCGAGGATCTGCCTGCTACCGAGGAAGGTGAGGATGCGGCTCCCGGCGAGGGTGAGATCGAGATCGCCGAGGGCGTGTTCCGCGCGCCGACGCGCGTGCGTGGCAACGGCGAGAACGTCGCCGAAGGCGGCTAGGCTGCTGCTAGAATCTGCGCGGGATGAGCGGAACTGAGCTGCTGGCCTGTCTCGAACGGTTCGCTGCGGTGCGCGCCGGGGTGCTGGGCGACCTGATGGTCGATGAGTTCGCCTATGGCCGCGCGCGGCGGCTGAGCCCCGAGGCGCCCGTGCCGATCGTGGAGATTAAGCGCCGCACCACCCAGCCCGGTGGCGCCGCCAACGTCGGTCACAACGTGCTGACGCTGGGCGGCCGGCTGAGCCTGTTCGGCGTGCTGGGCGAGGACGACGCGGGCTACGGTGTGCGGCGGGTGCTCGCCGATCTGGGCGCGGACGTCGGCGGCGTGCTGATGCTGGCACAGCGCCCCAGTACGGTCAAGACCCGCGTAGTGGCTCAGGCCCAGCACCTGCTGCGCTTCGACGAGGAGGAGACCGCCGAGCTGCCGGCGGCGGCGGTGGCGGCGCTCAGTGAGATGCTGCTGGCGCAGCTCGGGCAGCTCAGCGTGCTGATCATCAGCGACTATGCCAAGGGCGTGCTGACGCCGGCGCTGGTGCGGGACGTGCTCAAGGCCTGCCGCGACCAGGGTGTGCGCACCTTCGTCGATCCCAAGCCGGTCAACATCGAGCTGTTCGCCGGCGCTGACGTGATCAAGCCGAACTACCATGAGGCGCTCAGGCTGACCGGGCGCGAGCGCGACGTCGAGCCGGACGAGATGGCCGAGGTCTGCCGCGAGGTGCGTGAGCGGACTGAGGCCGGCAGCGTGGTGATCACCGCCGGCGCGCGCGGGATGTTCGTGCTGGCCGACGATACGTTCACCCATCTGCCGGGACTGCCGCGCGAGGTCTACGACGTGGCGGGCGCCGGGGATACAACGCTGGCGGCACTGGCGCTGGCGGTGGCGGCGGGCGCGGACCTGGCGTCGGCGGCGCGGCTGGCCAATCTGGCGGGCAGCATCGCCGTCGGCAAGCTGGGGATCGCGGCGGTGACCCGGGACGAACTTGCGGCGGAGGTGAGGCGGGCCGATGGCGACGCTCAGTCCTGAACTGGCCGTGCAGCTGGCCGCCTGGCGGGCCCAGGGCCGCTGCGTGGTCTTCACCAACGGGGTCTTCGACCTGATCCACCCCGGCCACGTCGCGCAGCTGGAGGCGGCCCGCAGCTTCGGCGACGTCCTGGTGGTCGGCCTCAACAGCGACGCCTCGGCGCGGCTGCTGGACAAGGGCGCGGGCCGGCCGATCCTGGACGAGACGGCGCGGCGGATCGTGCTTCTGTCACTGCGCTGCGTGGACGCCGTGCAGCTGTTCGACGAGCCGACGCCCCTGGAGCTGATCACGCTGATTCAGCCCGACGTGCTGGTCAAGGGCGCGGACTACGAGGGCCGCGAGGTGGTCGGGCGTGAGGTGGTGGAGGCGGCGGGCGGACGTGTGGAACTGGTGCCGCTGGTGCCGGGCTACTCCACTTCGGCGATCATTGCGCGTATCCGCGAGGGGTAGGGCGATGCTGAGGCGCGCCTGGCGGCAGCTGGTGGAACTGGTGCTGCCGACGCGCTGCGCGATCTGCCAGCGGACCGGACCCGACGTGCTCTGCGAGAGCTGCCGCGCGCTGCTCAGGCCGGTCGGCGAGTCGCGCTGCACCCGCTGCGGCCGACGGCGGGAGACGACCTTCGCCAGCCCCGACTGCGGGGAGTGCCACGGCCAGCCGCTGGGGGTGGTGCGGGCGCGCAGCCTGTACCTCTACGACGAGGCGGGGCGCGAGTTGCTGGCGGCCTTCAAGTTCAACGGCTACCTCGGCGCAGGCAAGCTGCTGGCCGACGACCTAGCGGAATGGACTGCCAAGGGCTGGGCGCAGCTCTACGGCGAGCCCGACGCGGCCTTCGACGTGGTTGTCCCCATGCCGCTGCATCCCTCGCGGCTGCGGCAGCGGCGCTTCAACCAGGCCACTCTGCCCGCCCGCACGGTGGCGCGGCGGATGGGGCTTAACTGCGAGCCGGACGCGCTGATCCGCACGCGCCGCACGGCGACGCAGGTGGGGCTCAGCGCCAACCAGCGCTGGGAGAACGTCCGCGGTGCCTTCCAGGTACCGGAGCGCAGCCGGCCGCTGGTGAAGGGCAGGCGCGTGCTGCTGCTCGACGATCTGATGACCACCGGCGCGACGCTGTGCGCGGCGGCGCGGGCGCTGAAACGCGGGGGGGCTGCCAGCGTCCACGGTCTGACGCTGTTCAGCACGCACCGGGCGGTGGAGCCTGCGACGACCGTAGCTGAGAGAGCGGCTCGCTGAGTCGCGGGGCTGTCAGTCGGTATGCTGCGTCAGGTAGTCCGCGATGTCCTGGCAGCCCTGTTTGGTGGCGAACTGCAGCGCGGTCTCGCCATCCTCGTCCGTTGCGTTTGCATCGACCCCGGCTGAAACCAGCAGCTTCGCTACCGCGAGGTACTGCGGATTGCTGGCCTTCTGGGATCCCGAGAAGCCGACGCAGTAGTGCAGCGGCGTCATGCCCGCGTCGTCACTGACCGCGGTGTCAGCTCCGTACCGCAGCACCAGCTGGACGATCTCGCGACTTCCTCTGCCAGCTGCCAGATGCAATGGTGTCTCTCCGTTTGCGTCGATTGTGTCGACGTCCGCACCGCGTTCCAGCAGGATCGCCACCAGTTCCGTTGACCGGAACATGCATGCGTTCAGTAGAATGCCCGCCCCCCGTTCATCGGCGACATCAGGATCTGCACCACGGTCCAGCAGCGCCGTTACCTGCTCGGTGTCGTCCTGCATGCACCAGTAGGCAAGCTCGTAGTCCACTGGGGAGAAGCCAAGGCTGGTCAGAGCGCCGTCATCCGCTCCTTGTGACCGCAGCAACTGCGCAACGTCGAGGTTCCCATGTACTGCCGCCATGTGCAGCGGTGTCCGGCCCTGTTCATCGCCGATCAGAGGATCGGCATCGTGATCGAGCAGCAGGCTCGCCGTATCGCTGTGACC
>Ga0180434_10007721_pt1 | contig 12053 bp, 14 predicted proteins | sample SS_ome_7_FD_132453 | JGI IMG/M metagenome (GOLD analysis project Ga0180434, IMG submission 132453) | Hypersaline lake sediment archaeal communities from the Salton Sea, California, USA - SS_1_D_2 metaG | ecosystem: Environmental > Aquatic > Non-marine Saline and Alkaline > Hypersaline >... | reverse complement strand
GTTGTGGGCGGGCCCAGCCGCATCACGATGTCGTCCTCCGTCATGCCAACCGCGGCGTTCCGCTTGCGCGACAGTTCAACCGTGGTGGTGAGTACGCAGTCTGCGCTGAACCAGACGAGTACTACAATACACGCTGCAAGAGCCGGGAAGAGGATCCGGAATGCCCAGTCGAAGATGCGACTACTGCGCACTAGCGCGGCCTCCGGTCGGCATCGTTCGGCTCAAGCATGAGAACCATCTCCACGTAGTTCTTCTCGTCTATGTAGAAGAGTGCTAAGGCGTGTGGACTGGGGCTGCGGCGGAAGCCGCGGTAGCATAGAACACATCGGCCGACTTCTCGCTCGGACATCGGGTACTCGGGAAAGGCACTCGCGAGCGCCTTGCGGCTCTCGTACTGGGTCTGCGGCGCGCCGAGCCTCCTCACAACGTCGCTACGCGACATGCCTACCGAGAACTCCGTGAAAAACTGCGCCGTGCGCGCCGTTCGCCAAGATGGCGCTGCAAGGCCAAACCACGCAACGGCCACCAGCGCCGCAAGCGCGGCGAGAAGCCCGAGCCGAACCAGGAACCAAGTACGTCCTCCCATATTCTGACCCCTGTGCGAATTCGGCCGGACGGGGACAGCTACGCGTCTTGAGGCTGCCCTCGGCCGCCTGCTTAGATCATACACCGAACGCGGGTGTCAACAGCAGGCCGCCGCCGGTCCGCGCCCGGCACAGCGTGCAGCCCAGTGCTTACCCATTATACGCTTGGCGGGGGCGTTTGGTCACTCGCTCCTGGCGGAACAGGGCGTAGGTCGCCTTGCCGATGCGGCGTTCGGCGCGGATCGAGAGGCGGTGGTCGGGGTAGGCCGTCTGGAGCTCGCGCCAGGTGTCGAGGGCCTTGCGGTGTTCGCCCAAGGCGTTGTAGGCGATGCCTTTCTGATACATGGCGTTAGGGCCCAGGCTGCTGTTGGGCGCTTTCTCGATGATGGCGTTGAGCTCGGTAATGGTTGCAGTCAGGTCTTTGGCGTCGGCATGGGCTCGGGCGGTGGTGAGGTGGCGTTGGGCCGCGCTTTCCTGCTCCTCTGTGGCCGTGGGCTGCCAGTTCGCGCTGGCCGGCGCCTTCGCCTCCCTCGGTGGCGGCTCAGGCGGCTCAGACGGGTAGCGATGCGGGGAGCACACTTCCATGCCCAGCCCAACGAGCGCCACGCCGACGATGCCTGCGCCGACTACGCCATGCAGACGTCGCTCTGCATTGCCGGTCAAGCAGGCTCAACCTCCAGACGACTTGCCGTCTCGCGCCAACACCCGACCGCGGCTGCATCCGCAGTCTTACCTGCCCCCGTTACCTCTTCCCCTAGCTCTCGGGATCGTCGCTGCGGGTTTCGGGCAGATGTCTCACGCTGGCCTGCGATGCTGGATCCCGCTCCCCGCGGCCAGTCCCTCTGGACAGCTGCCCTTCGACCCTCAGGACGGCAGCGCCCCGCCTGATCCACGTCAGAGCAGAACATCCCGGGTGTGGCGGCACGACCGAAGACGTGGCCGCGCAACAGCGCCACTGCTGCTCATCTGTTCTTCCAGGTTCTCTCCACGCCTCTCTTCTGACGTCGGATGATCTCACGCGGCTCCGGGCGACCGCCGCCCGGAAACGGCGAGAGGCCGAGCCGTTTCATGACCTTGGTGCCAGACGCCAGCACTGCCTTGTCAGGGGAGTACAGATGCACGTCTACGTCCTCGCAGGCGAACAGCGCGAGGGGCCTGTCCGTGCAGACCATGATAACATTGGTCCACGTGTCGAAGGCATACGTCGCCAGCAGCTCGGCCACTCGCGGGCAGTCCGCTCCTCGGCTCAGTATGCTTCCTCGAAACCGCCGCCTGATTCCCGCCTCCTCGAAGAGGGCGCGGAGCGGCTTCTCGTGCTCGGCGGCGACGCCCCGCATCCATCTCATCCAGACCTGCGCCTCTCTGGCATCGTCGCAGACCACCTTCCCGCCCACGACACAGACGAACCCTTCCGGCAGCAGCAGCGTGGCTATGAGTTCCTCGACGCTCAGGGTCTTCACGAACCGCCGCAAAGCGGCAGACAGCGCTTCGGGATCCGAGAAGTTCGTGTACTCCGTCTGACTGCTGCCGGCCGCTTCGACGCGCTCTGCGAAGTACTTGGCGGGCCACGCGAGGATGTCCGCAAGATCCCCGATTCTCCGCCGCGTGTCTCTGGGTGTGAGACGTCCGACTGCCATTGCGTCACCCGCCTCTGTGCCGCGCTCAGATCCGGTCGGCTATCCCCCGCTAAGCTTCTCGCCGGCGATCGCGCCGCCGATACCGCCGACCACGCCGCCACTAACCATCGTGCAGCACAGCGAATCGGTATATTCTCTCATCTTCCGTTGTGGACCAGTGAGCACTGCACCCGGCCGTTCTTATCCAGGTACACCTCCTGGAAGTCATCGTCCGACACAGCCAGACTGTAGGCGTAGAGCAGCATCTTTCCTTCGACTGGGCGCTCAGAGATTACGGCCCAATACCGCAGTTTGTCCTTGTCCGAAAGGATCGTGTTGGTCGGCTGGCCGAGGCGTGCAGTCACGTCGCGCTCCGTCACGCCAATTGGCGCGTCGCGGATGCGCGACAACCGAGTCGAAGCGTAGCGCAGCTCAACCGGCGTGAGAGCCATGAGAAGAAGCGCCACGGCTGCCATGCCTGCGAAAAGCACCTTAAACACCCAGTCACAGATCCTGAGGCCCCTACTCACCGCTGATGTCCCCCTACGTTCCGCGCTCTTCCAGGAGCAGTGCACTCGTGACCACGTTGGTGCTGTCTACATAGAACAACGCCAGCGCACCGCGCAGGTCGTGCTTCCGAAGACGGTAGCAGAGGACAGACCCGCCTGGGTCCACTTCCCGTTCGGGAACCGGATGGTCCGGGAACGACCGTGCGAGGTCCGCCTGCGTCGTGAACCGAGCGGTGGGCCCGCCCAGCCATTTCGTCACATCGCCCCGCGTGATGCCGACAGAGAACCGGGAGAGGAACGCGGCTCGCGATCCGAGCCGCGCCACAGGAAGCCACTGGAAGTGCATTACCAGCGCCAGGAGTCCCGCCATGGCCACTAGGAGCACTACTCGGATCGCCACCCAGGTCCGCACGTTCATCGAGGCCACCTCAGACCATTCACATCTCAACCAGGACATCACAGCCAACCATCGCTCGCGTCTGCTGCTACGGCCACCACAACCAGAATCCCCCCCCTGGCGGAGGTGAGATTACGGCGTGCAGCCTCTTGCTTACCCACCACCCGTTGTGTTCCCGCCAACCCCAATGACGGGACCTGGCGCAGCAGCAGTCATAGCAGCTCTGCCGTTGCAGGGCACAGAGGAGCCCGTGGGCATTCGCCTCCATATCTCCAGGAGACAGCGCCGTACCCCAGTTTGGTCGGGCATACATACCTGGCAAGTACGCGTACGCAAGCGAGTCCCCGATGGCTCTGCCGAACTGCACGTACTCGTTCAGCATGCCGAGCTCGCCAGCGAGTCGCATACCTATAACACCACCGACGAGGCCGCGACCCCGCGTCATACACTTCACTACTTCGCAGTGGAAATAGCAGTGAGCGGTCTTGTCAGCGCTCGCCACGAACGTCAGTGCCTCCATGTTCGCCTGCGTCACGCAGTAGAGCATCAAGTCCAGTAGAGATAGGCCTCTTCGAGGCACGATGCTCCTCGGCTTCGCACCGTTGGCATCAACCGCGGTCAGCGGCGAGTTCGATGCATAGGCGTAGATGCCGGCGACTGGCACGACATCGGACTGAAGGAACCGTCCTAGTACCGGGTCGCAATACCTGGCTCCCAAGTGCAGTAGCTCGCTGGTGGGGTCCTTGTGGTAGCCTAGGGAGCCCACGTACTGGTAGGGGTTGGTGGTGGATCCGGTGCTGGACTTCAGGTTCCCGAAGGCCTCGTACTGGTAGGTGTCGGTCACCGTCTCGCCGGAGTTGATCAGTTTCCGCGTGCTCCCGATCTGGTCGTACAGGTAGTGCGAGGTCGCCCCCCCACGCCGCATCGAGATGAGCGGGTCGTAGTAGGAGTCGCCCTCGACGGTGTACTGCGCGTTCTGTGTCCAGGTCGCGCCGGAGAAGGTGCCCTCCAGGATCACCCGTACCCCGTCGTGCCAGTAGTACAGCGTCGTCCCGCTCTCGGTCTTGCTTACACGCTCCCCCACAGGCCCATACGCGAACGCCGCCGTAGTGGCATCGGGGTACGTGATTCCCGTCAGTTGGTCGGCCCAGTCGTAGCTGTAGGTGGTCGTGCTCGTCCCCCCTACGGTCTTGGTCACCGTGTTCCCGTTGCTGTCATACGTGTAGGCGATGTTCCCCGCCACTGTCATCTTGTTGTTCGCGTCATACGTGTAGTTCGTCGTCCCGCCGTCCACCATCTGCGTCCGGTTTCCCGCCGCATCGTAGGTGTACACCGTCTCGTCCGACGAGTTCTTCCGCGTCGCTGCTCCTGCCTATTATACGCTTGGCGGGCGCGTTTGGTCACATCTGGCGCTGATTCTCGGGGGGACGCAGAGCGGCAATCTGCCCGTGTCGGCCACCAGAACGGCCGGGGCAGGAACCAGGAGTGGGAGTGGGGGAGGGCGCGCAGGCGCCCGAGGGGGCTAAGCGGGGCGCTTGACCTTGCCCGCCTTGATGCAGCGGGTGCAGACGTTGGCCGTGACGGTGGTGCGGCCCTTGAGGATCCTGATGTGCCGCAGGTTGGGGAGCCAGCGGCGCTTGGTGCGCCGCTGGGAGTGGCTGACGTTGCAGCCGAACTGGGCGCCCTTGCCGCAGATATCGCATCGCTGAGCCATGAGTCTTCTCGCTTCCTACGCACAAATGCCCGCATGCAGTTGCGGGCAGACGGCCGGTATGATAGCATAGATTCCCGATGCCAGCAAGAGCGACCACGCCGCCTGCGGCGAATCCGCCTCTCCGAGGCCGCCACGGCGGATTCGACCCATGACGGTGCGCGCCCTGACACTGCGCTGCGAGCCCCTGGAGCCGGAGGATACGGCAGCCAGGGCGCTGGAGCGCCTGCGCGCCCAGCCCCTGCAGGCGCTCCCCGTGGTGGCCGCGGGCCGCGTGGTGGGCGTTGTGGGCGAGGCGGACCTGGTGCGCCTGGCGGCGTCAGGGGCGGACCGCGCGGCGCTTCAGAGCGCCACGGTGGACCAGATCGCCCGGCGCGAGGTGGTGTCGCTGGAGGCGGGGATGAGCGTCGAGGAGGCGGCCCGGGCGCTGGCGGAGCAGGACCTGGCCGCCGCTCCCGTGCTGGACGCGCACGGCGCCTACCTGGGGATGCTGCGCCGCAGCGATCTGCTGGGGCTCTACCTGGGCGTCGAGGCGCCCTCGCCGCGCAGCATCGCCGGGATGGCCACGCCGCTGGGGGTGCGCCTGGTCTGCGGGCGCATCCGGGCCGGGGCCGGATGGCCCGGGCTGCTGCTGGCCGGCGCCGCGATGGGCGCGCTGCTGTTTGCGGCGTTGGGCCTGGTGAACCTGGCCTGCTGGGCCGTGGAGAGCCAGTGGCCGCAGTGGCCGGTGTTCACGATGCTCGTCGCCGAGGACTCGCCGGCGACGCGGGCCGTGTTCCCCTACCGGGGCATATGGTGGCTTGGCGCGACGGTGGCCTACGTGGTGGTCTTCCTGGCGCTGATGCGGCTGTCGCCCGTGTCGGCGACACACGGCGCCGAGCACAAGGTGGTGCACGCCATCGAGCGCGGGCGGCCGCTCACGCTGGAGGGCGTGCGGCCCATGCCGACCGTCCACCCGCGCTGCGGCACCAACCTGGGGGCGGTGCTGTTCGTAGGGGTCACGGGCGTGCTGATGATGTCGGAGTTGCTGCCGACGATACAGATGGTGCTGGGGCAGCCGGGCGTGGCGACCGCGTTGGTGATGCTGGGCGCGGCGATCCTGCTGGCGCGGTCGTTTGTGGGGTCATGGGTGCAGGGATGGTTTACCACGCGCGAACCCGGCGACCGGCGGCTGGCCGCGGCCATCGTCGTAGGCGAGGACCTGCTCCGGCAGTACCGCGAGCACCCGCAGGAGCGGCAGGGCCTGCTGGGGCGGCTGTGGATGCTGGGCCTGCCCCAGGTGCTGGTCGGCCTGGCGGCGACCTCGTACCTCCTGCTGCGCCTCGCTGAATGGCTGCACCTGGGGATCAGGTATTGACGGCGGGGCCCGCGACGCCCCTGGCGAGCACTCAGCGATGAACACATCCGCACAGCAGCCGACAGGTGAGATCAAGCGCCTCATCGCGCAGAGCGTGCTCGGCGCGCTGGGAGCCGCCTGCGAGGCCGGCGAACTGGCGATCACCGGGATGCCAGCGGCGGACGACTTCCAGGTGGAGCGCCCGCCCAACGCCGAATTCGGCGACTGGTCGTGCAATGCGGCGATGGTGCTGGCGAAGGCGGCGAAGCAGCCGCCGCGGCGCGTGGCGGAGGCGATCGCGCGCCATCTGGCGGCCGGCGAGTTGATCGAGCGGGTCGAGGTGGCGGGGCCGGGGTTCCTCAACTTCTTCCTCAAGCCGGCCTGGCTGCAGGCGGCGGTGCGCGAGGCGCGGGCGCGGGACCGTGAGTACGGCGCGAATGAGACCCTGCGGGGACAGCGCATCCAGGTGGAGTTCGTGAGCGCCAACCCCACGGGCCCGCTCAACGTGGTCTCGGGCAGGGCGGCGGCCTACGGCGATACGCTGGCCCACCTGCTGGCCTGCTGCGGCGCGGAGGTGAGCCGCGAGTACTACGTGAACGACGCCCTGCACAGCACGCAGATCGGGCGCTTCGGGCTGTCGCTGGAGGCGCGCTACTGCCGCGCCCTGGGGCAGGACAAGCCGCTGCCCGAGGACGCCTACCAGGGCGAGTACCTGGCCGAGATGGGCGCGGAGATCGCCCAGGAGCACGGGGACCGCTACCTGGCGCTGAGCGAAGAGGAGCGGGTGGCTGCGTTCACCGAGATGGCGCTGGCGCGGATCGTCGCCGATCACAAGGCGGTGCTCGAGGCCTTCGGCGTGTGCTACGACGTGTGGTTCCACGAGTCGTCGCTGGTGGCCTCGGGGGCGGTGGACGGCGTGGTCGAGGCACTGGAGCAGGCGGGCCGGACCTACGAGTCGGAGGGGGCCGTCTGGTTCCGCGCCACGGCCTTCGGGCTGGAGAAGGACGAGGTGCTGATCCGCCGCACCGGACAGCCGGCCTACCTGGCGGGCGACCTGGCCTACCACCGCGACAAGCACGAGCGCGGCTTCGACCGCGTGATAGACATCTGGGGCCCGGACCACCACGGCCACGTGGCGCGGACGCTGGCCGGCGTGAAGGCGCTGGGCTACCCGGAGGGATGGCTGGAGATCATCATCCACCAGGTGGTGCGGCTGGTGAGCGGCGGGGAACTGGTGCGGATGTCGAAGCGCGCGGGGGAGATCGTGGCGCTGGCGGACCTGGTGGCCGATGTGGGGAAGGATGCGGCGCGGTTCTTCTTTCTGATGCGCTCGGCGGACGCCTCGCTGGACTTCGACCTGGAGTTGGCCAAGCGGGAGTCGGATGAGAACCCCGTGTACTACGTGCAGTACGGCCACGCCCGCATCTGCTCGATCCTGCGCGAGGCCGAGAAGCGCGGGGTGTCGCCACCCGGCGAGGCGGACCTAGCGCTGCTGCGCGAGCCCGACGAACTGGCCCTGATGCGCGCGCTGGCGGATTTCCCCGAGGAGGTGGAGCACGCGGCCCACAGCCGCGCCGCCCACCGCATGACCCGCTACGCCCAGGACACGGCGCGGGCCTTCCACGCCTTCTACACCACCTGCCGGGTGCTGGGCGACGACCCGGCCCTGACCGCGGCGCGGCTGGCGCTGGTGGATGCGTCGCGCATCGTGCTGCGCAACGTCTGCGGGATCCTGGGCATCGAGGCGCCCGAACGGATGTGATGCCATGAGAGCAATGCGACCGCTGATGCTGTGGACCCTGGCAGCCTGGAGTGCCTTCGGCACCGTCCAGGCGGCACCGACGGCCAAGACCGGCCCCTACACAGTCACCGTCGAGCAGGTGGCGCGGGTGCTGGACCTGGGCGGGACGCAACAGCCGCGCGGCTCGCTGGTGGTCACGGTGTCCGTGCAGGCCGAGGAGCCGGCATACCTGGATCGCCTGATGCAGGTGGCCGGCGAGGCCGCGGCGCGCGACGAACTGCTGGGCGTGCTCGAATTCCGCGAACTGCGGCCCGTGCTCTGTGCGGAGGTGACGCGCCGGCGCGCCGAGATCGTGTTCTCGGCGGCGTCGCCCATGGCCCATTCGCTGCGCTCGCTGACGGCCTCGCTGGTGTCCTCCAAGGGCAGCGAGACGGTGCGCCTGCAGGCGCCGGCGACCGCCGGGGGCACGGCGAAGGATGCGCCGCGCGGCCTGAGCGTGACGGTGGACTCGGCGCAGGTGGGCAAGGATGCGCGCGGCGAGCCGGCCCACGTCATGCAGTTCACGGTGCGCGTGGCCGCCGATGCGGCCGACCTGCCGTGGCTGGATGAGCGCATCGTGCTCAGCGACGACCAGGGGATGGCCCACGCCGCGCTCTCGGCCACGCGAACCTACGAGTACGATGACGAGGGCCAGCGCCTGGCCGCGGTGAAGGTGACGGCCTGCTTCGCTCCGCTGGCGGAGGGGCGCCGGCCCAAGACGCTGCGCTACTCGCTGCAGCGGGCCGTGGGGGTCGAGGCGCTTCCGTATCAGTTCCGCAACCTGCCGCTGCCCTAAGCGCCGGACCGCCATGACGCGCGAGCCAACAGAGGGACCGGAGGAGGCCCGGACCGGCCATCGGCCCCAGTTCGCCCGGGCGCTGGGCCGCGCCCTCGTCGGCACGTACGACCATCTGGGGCTGCTGGCGGTCGCAACGTTCCTCTGGGGGCTGGCCATCGGTCTGCCGCTTGCGGGCGCCACGGCGCTTCTCCGGGGCGTATGGGTCGTGCTGGCGGCGGCGCTGGTGCTGGTGCCCGCCTCGGCGGCGGCCAACGCCGCCCTCTTCCATCTGGCGCGCCTCATCGCCCTCCGCGAGCCGGCCTCTCTGGGGGCCCTGGGGGAAGGTGTGCGCCGCCTGGCCCGGCCCAGCCTGGGTCTGGCCGCACTGCTGGCCGGTGTGGGAGGAGCGATCCTCGGCAACGCCGCGTTCTACCTGACCGTGCTGCGCGAGAGCCGGCTGGCGGTGGTGATGGGGTTCGTCTGCCTCTACCTCCTCGGGCTCCTGGGCATGATGTCGCTCTACGCCTACCCCCTGCTGGCGATGCGGGGGGAGGGTCCCCTGGGCGCACTCAAGAAGTCCGCCCTCCTGGCGCTCGACAACGTGGGCTTCACGCTCCTCCTCGCGACATTCACCGCGGCCGTCACTGCGCTGGTCGTGTTGCCGGTCATCATGGGCACGCCCTACCTCGTCGGGTTGTCGGCGCTGATCGCCCTCTTCGTCTATGCAGGGTTCTTCGCGCTGCTGGCGAACCATGCTCTGCTGGAGTTGCTGAAGCAGTACTGACGGGCCGGCGGCTCCACCACAAGTACAGGGACGCGCACCGATGGTCGAAGTCGTCTGCCTGGGGATCCTCGTCGCCGACGTCGTGGCGAAACCCGTGGAGGCCATGCCCGATCGCGGGAGACTCCTCCTGGTTGACCAGATGGCGCTGCACACCGGCGGCTGCGCCGGCAACACGGCCATCGGGCTCTCGCGCCTGGGGATTCGCGCCGGGGTGGTGGGCAAAGTGGGCCGGGACGGATTCGGCGACTTCTACGTCACGCGGCTGCGCAAGGAGGGGGTGGACGCGGAGGGCGTGGTGCGCGATGACGCGGCGGCCACGTCGGCCACCATGGTGCTGGTGCACGCGGACGGCGAGCGGTCGTTCATTCACTATCTGGGGGCCAACGCCACGCTCACCGACGGCGATATCAGAATGGAGTGGCTGCAGGGCGCCAAGGTGCTCCACGTGGCGGGCGCGCTGCTCATGCCCGAGTTCGACGGCGAGCCGATGGCGGGCGTCCTGCGGCAGGCCAGGGAGATGGGGCTCACCACGGCGCTCGACACGTGCTGGGACAGCACCGGGCGCTGGATGGAGACGCTCGCGCCCTGCCTGCCGCACGTGGACGTGTTTCTGCCCAGCATCGAGGAGGCGCGGATGCTGACGGGGCTCGATGAGCCCGAGGCCGTCGCAGAGGCGCTGGTGGACCGCGGCGTGAAGACGGTGGCGCTCAAGATGGGCGAGCGGGGCTGCCACCTGCGCACCGCCGACGGGCAGTGGACGCTGCCGGCCTACCGCGTGGATGTCGTGGACGCCACCGGGGCGGGCGATGCCTACGCCGCCGGCTTCCTGGCGGGCCTGGTGAAGGGCTGGGACCCGGAGCAGACCGGGCGCTTCGCCAACGCCGCCGGGGCGCTGTGCAGCCTGGCCATCGGCACGACGGCGGGCATCCGCGGCCTGGACGAAACGCTGGCATTCATGGACCAAACGCCGACCCGATGAGCGCACCGGGCCGGCCGTGATGCGGAGACCCACGTGACCGGGAGAACGAGGGGTCGCACGCCTTCACGCATACGCATCGTGGCGCGGCTGGCCCAGGCGCTGGCGGGGGGGCCAACGTCTCGCACGGAGTGGGACTGCGCCGTGCCGCCGGCGGCGCAGGACGCCCTGCGCGCCGCCCTGGGACTGCCCGTTCGATCGGCCCGGCTGACCTGGCTGCACGCGCTGCTCGCCGACCTCGACCGCGCTGCGCCCCGATGGCGGCGGACGGCCATGGCGATGCTGGTCGAGGGGCAGCCCGCCGACGAGCCCGTGCTGCGCAAGGTGCTGGCCACGGGCCTCGCCGCCCGGCCCCTGAAGCGACCGGATCAACTGCTCGAAGCCGTCCGCCAGCGCACGGCCCGAGCCGGCGACGAGGACGCCCCCCCCTGCGACGACCTGCTGCTGGCGCTGGCGGGAACCGATACGGTGGGCACGCTGGAGTCGTGGGCCTCCGCCTTCCCGGCGCAGTTGGTGCGCGCGGCGGCGGAGCCCGAAGCGGGCGACGGGCAGCGGAGCCTGTTCCTGTGCCTCCTGAAGGCGCTCCAGCACCGTCTGCTGGGCTACTCGGATTTCGCGGCCGCCGCGGTCGAGGGACGCGCCCTCACCGCAGCCCACGACGGAGGCCGGCGCGCCGCGCCGCCCTTCTATCATCCCGTGCTGGACTACCTGGGTATCAGTCGCAGCGACCCCTTCCGGCTGGCCTACCAGCGGCTGGCCTGCGAACTCACGGCGCCGGGACGGGCCGCGACGTGGTACGAGGTGTCGGCCCTGCGCCGCTACTGGGGCGGCGAGGGCCTGCTGGAGGCGCTGCGCGTGCTGGACGACACGCCCACCGACCCGGTGCGCCTCCATCTGGCCAAGTGGACCTTCGGCCTGGAGGCGGAGGAAGCCGCGGGCGCGCTGGCGCACTACCGGCCCTCCACGCTGATGCTGCTGTCGCTGCTGCGCTCGGACCTCGACGACGCCATTGGAGAGGCGCTGGGGTGCCTGGAGCACGGCGATCGGATGCGCTGGCTGCGGCTCCCGGCGCGCCAGGCCTTTCGGCGCGCAGCGGCCGATGACGCGCTGCGCGCGTGGAGCCAACGCTGGGGCCCCGATGCGCTGGGGGCGATCTACGCGCTGACGCAGGTCGGCCTGCCCGGCCCGGCCGGCGGCGCGGCGGATGTCCTGGACGATGTGCCGGACCAACAGGAAGCCCCCGATCCGGAGCGCAGCGAGAGCCTGGCGGGCTTCATCTCGGAGCACGTGTGCGCCCATTTCGGACGAGTCCTCGACAACACGAACCTGATCGAGGCGCTGGCCGGCGGGCACGACGACGAGATCGCCGAGCGCGCCAGGGAAGGCTGGGTGCCGGCCGTGCGGGCGCTGGGGCTGACGCAGGATCAGGAGACCGCACGAGCCGAGACGCTGGTCGGGCTGCGGCGCTCCGGGCGAAGGATGTCGTAACGCCCGGTCAGGCCCATTCTCCCTTGCCAGCAGATGCCTGTGATGCGGCCCTTGCGCGGCTTGATAAATTCCGCAATGCAGATGGCGGAAGCTC
>Ga0180434_10007719_pt1 | contig 12054 bp, 10 predicted proteins | sample SS_ome_7_FD_132453 | JGI IMG/M metagenome (GOLD analysis project Ga0180434, IMG submission 132453) | Hypersaline lake sediment archaeal communities from the Salton Sea, California, USA - SS_1_D_2 metaG | ecosystem: Environmental > Aquatic > Non-marine Saline and Alkaline > Hypersaline >... | reverse complement strand
CGGACGGCCGGACATCGTCGACGCCATCAAAAACGGTGACATTCAGCTGGTGGTCAACACCCCCAGCGGCAAGCAGAGCCACGCCGAGGACGCCTACATCCGCAAAACGGCCATCCGCTGCGGCGTACCGGACATGACCACCCCGGCGGCGGCCGGCGCCGCCGTCAAGGCCATCGCCGCCCGTCTGGCCGGCGCCTCCTCGCCCCGGGCGCTGCAGGTTTACTATGGGATCTGATGCCGGAAATCGGAGGTCAGAGGTCAGCCGCGGAGTAGCGCGCAGAGCGAAGACGGGCCGGCTGCGGGCATCCGGATTTATCAGGACAGAAACTTTGTCGCCCCCTGTAAAAGGCGATCGCCCACGTCATCGTGCACGTACACGTGCTCGTGCACGTCAGTTGGTCTTGAACGGTCATCCCGGCCTACGCCGGGATCCAGAAAAGGCGCTGGCTCACGCTACAGGGCCGGGTTTAATCTTTTTGGCCGGCGTTGACAAATACAAAGAACCGAGCACGAAGAGCGTTCACGGCGCAATAAAAGAACCCGTCGGTTTTACTGGATTCTGGCGTGCGCCAGAAGGACGATTCGGCGACAAAAAGCGAACAGCTGTAATCATCATTTATTGTTTTCTTGAAAAATATAAATTTTCATGCCCCATCGCGCAAGGCCGGCCCCCTTGGCGCGGCAACCAACGCCGGTTCATGTTCAGCGGTCGGCGACCGGGCATGAAAATTTGGGCATGAAAATTTCGGCATTACCAGCCGATGCTGATCTGTCCCACATAGCGTCGGTCTGCCTTCTGGCCGGCATGGGACCCCATCTCTTCGGCATAGGTGGCGGCGTCCAGCCGCAGCACCCAGAAATCGAGCGTGGCGCCGGCGGTCAGATAGCCCTGGTTGATGCCGGCCCGGACGGCCAAAATGGCCGGCAGCTGCAATTCCAGCCCCATATGCAGCCGTTTCATGTTGTCGGGATCCGCACTCTGGGAATGGGTTATATCCATAAAATCGACAGCCCCGATCAGGTCGAAACCGGCAAAACCTTTTTTAGCGGCCAAACCCAAATTGGCCTCTGTTTCAATGTCTTTTGCATCCCCCATGTTCATTTTGGGCAGGTTGACCACGGCAAGACCCACATCCAGATCCACCACATGCACAAACGGCAGGCGGTAAATGGCGCCCAGATCCAGGCCCACACCGGACCCGGATTGATAGTCGTCTTCCACCTGATTGTCGAAGTCATCCGAAGCAATATCCACCGCATTGTAGGTCTCGTTCAGGCTTTCACGTTCAATAAATTTAAGGGCCGCACCCACCCGCAGACCGCTTAAGGGCAGCCGGGCGCCGACACCGCCCATGACGCCCAGGTCTCTGACAAAATCCGCCTGCAGCTCGGGCCAGGTAGGATTGTGAACCTCCGCATCCAGCGAGACCTGCGCCAGGCCGGCAACCATCACACCATATCCGGCGATGTTCAGGCCGACATGGGGATAAAGCGCCGCCCTGGCATGCAGATGCTCACCCAGATAGTCGCGCAGCAGATCCGCCACCTCGCCGGTGTCATCCAAATCGGCATCCTGAATGTCGTTGATAAAATCAACAGTGTTTTTAGAGGCTTCCACCAGTGGATTAACGATCCCCACCTGAACGGTCGAAATTTCCGCCAACCCGGCCGGGTTGTAAAAAAGCGCATTCTCGTCGTCGGCCACGGCGGTGAAGGCCCCGCCCATGCCCAGCGGGCGCACGCCGCGATGCAGCCGTCCATATTCAGCGGCTGATGACAGCGGCACCAGCGTGAGCATAAAAAAAACCACCGTCACTAAAACAGTCACCATCCCACACATGTATCGGATTTTCACCAGAACCTCCTTGATGCGCTTCAAAGGTTGTTGATATACGCGGCCAGGTCGTTACCGTTCTCATCCAAGCCGTCACCGTCGGGATCCAGATCATAGACAAAGTCGCTGAAGGCCTCATTGATGTCATTGTCGGGATTTTTTTCATCCAGCACCACGACGGAATTCGAAATGTAATCCAAATTGGTGTTCAATCGATCCATGGCGTGACGCAACGGGTCGGCATCCACATCACTATAATCGGCGATTTCAGACTGATACAGGTCTCTAAGGCCCGCTTCGGTCAACAGCAGCGACGATTCAGTCAAGTCCAGCAAGGTCAAATCGGCGATGGTCAGGGCGGAATGTACCACCGCCAGCAACCCCAGTTGGGTGGTTTGGGAATCATTCGGCTCGGCAACACAAGCGTAAAAGCCTTCGTATTCATCCCCGCCGTCCGTCCCGCCGTAAATGGCCAGATCCAGATAATTCAGTTTTGTTTCAACCTCCGTGTCGGACAATTGACCGTTTTCATCGCCGATGATCTTTCCCACCATGTCAATGCTGCCGGAATCAGCCGCTTCTTCCAGTTCGCTGTCGTCGCTGATGTTTTCAAGATAATGAAAGGCATCGAATCCGGCCAGGCCGGCATAGGCGTTGCTCAGCAATTCACAGACCTCTTCCCGGTTCGGATAGTCCGCTTTCAGATCCAGTAAAATGCCGCGGGCTTCATTGAAATCGCCGTCATCGAGCGCTATTTCCGCATCATCGCGGCGGGCTTGGTAAGAGTCATCGTCGGATGCCCCTTCAAACACATTACCGTCACCACACGCCGCCAGCAAGAATACCAGCAGCAGGCAAGCGGTCCATCCGATACTGATCACACGCCCGCGGGGACTGTTTTTCTTCATAATTGACTGAAACAGGTTCATAAGATGTCTCCTTATGCTAAACAGTTAATTGCAACCGACGTCTGGAATATATTTTCATGCTTTGAGCATAGCCAATTACCTTAGACTTGTCAATTCCGATACATAAGATACGGTCTGACGGCGACCACATGCCGCTTCCGTTCCATCTGCGGCAAGGCGTACGGCATAATTTCATACCGCCACCGCGGCGGTTCCGCCTGCCGGCCCATCACCCGCGCCACAGCCGCCAGTTCCGATGCCGCCGGCCGACGGCCGGCGTAATACAACAAAACGCCGCCCCGGTTCAACAGCGGCACGGCGGTCTGCACAAAACGCACCAGATCTGTAAAGGCCCGCGCGACAATGACATCAAAACGCCCCCCACCGCCCTGCGGCCCTGTCATCTCCTGGGCGCGGATATGGCGGGCAACGCTTTGCTCAAGCTGCAGCTGCCGGATCGCCGTCTTTAAAAAACTCACCTTTTTGCGCCGGGCATCGATCATGGTCAGGGAAATCGCCGGCCGCATGATCTTGAGGGGTATCCCGGGAAATCCGGCGCCGGAGCCGATGTCGAGCAAACGCGCGGTGGAGGGGATCAAAGCCGAAGGCGCAATGGAATCGACGTAGTGCTTCAGGGCCATCTCCAGCGGATCCGCAATCGCTGTGAGGTTGATGCGGCGGTTCCAATCGATCAGAAGCCGCGCATGAACGGCGAACTGTTCGCTCCGGGCGTCGTCGACCGCCGCGCCGATGGCGGCCGCCGCCGTCACGATGGTGTTTTTAAAACCCGCCCAGTCAACCGCCGCCGGCGAGCATGAGGCCATATTTTATTTTCCTTCAAAATCCATGACCACGGACATCTCATTGCCCCCGGCCGGTGTGATGCGGGCATTGGGGTAGCGTTTTTTGAACACATGCAGCATGGCCTGATTTTCCTTGAGAACCGTGGCGGTAAAGCCCTTGTAGTGGTTTTCGCGGGCGATTTGCTCCAGCATATCCAGCAGAAAAGACGCCACGCCTAGATTGTGATAATCCTCATGCACCACAAAGGCCACCTCGGCGCAATCACCGTCGTTGGCATAGGAACCGATGGCCATAATCTCCTTGTGCCCGCCCTTCTGCACCAATCCAACCAGCGAGATGTTGCGGCGGTAGTCGATGCTGGCCCATTGGCGCTGCACGACCTCGTGGGTAAAGAGCTTCATTTTGTAAAAAAACCGAAAATAAATGGTCTCTTCCCGCAGGGAATAAAAGAAATTGCGGTAGGCGAATTCATCAGAGGGCAGCAGCGGTCTGAACTCGATGGCCTTGCCGTTCTTCAGCGTCAAAGAACGCTTGTAGCCTTCCAGAAACAGCAGGTCTTCACACGTCGGGGGGAGCTGATCGGCAAAAATGTAATGATGCTTTTTGGCTTCCTCAATCAGATCTTCACGGAATTTGGGATGCGCGACCTCGGCCAGCTCCATCACCCGCTGGTAGATGCTCTTGCCTTTAAGTTCGGCGATGCCGTACTCCGTGATGATAAAATTGACATCCCCGCGGGTGGTGGCCACACCGGCGCCTTCGCTCAGATGGGACACAATCCGCGAAACCGCCCCGTTCTGCGCGGTGGACGGTAACGCAATAATCGAAAAGCCGCCCTCGGACATGGCGCCGCCGCGCAGAAAATCGACCTGGTCGCCGATGCCGCTGTAAAAGCGGTAGCCGGTGGAATCGGAGCACACCTGACCGGTCAGGTCCACCTCCAACGCCGAACTGATGGAAATCAGATTGTCATTCCGGGCAATGACGTTGGGGTCGTTGACGAATTCCGAAGAGCGGAAGTAAAAGGCCGGATTGTTGTCCACATAATGGTAAAGTTCCTCCGATCCCATACACAGGGACGCAACGACACGATCCGGCAGCAGACTTTTTTTGCGGTTGGTGATGACCTTGTTTTTCATCAGCGGAATAAAGGCATCGGTAATCAGCTGGGTATGAATGCCCAGGTTCTTTTTGCCCATCAGACCGTTTAAAATCGCGTAGGGCAGATGGCCGAAGCCGATCTGCAGCGTCGCGCCGTCGTCGATGAGCTGACTGACGTAAAAGCCGATGCGTTCGCTGATTTTGTCGTTTTTCAAGCTCGGCAGGGCTTCGACCAGCGGCTCTTCTTTCCAGACCAGGTAGTCGATCTCATCCACGTGAACAAAACTGTCCCCCCAGGTGCGCGGCATCTTGGGGTTGACCTGGGCGATGACCAGGCGGGCGTTTTCCATACCGGAGCGGGTGATGTCCACCGACACCCCCAGACTGCAGTACCCGAAACGATCCGGCGGACTGACCTGGATCAGCGCCACGTCCAGCCCGATGCGGTGGCTTGCGAACAGACGGGGTATCTGGGAAAGATAGGCGGGCACATAATCGATTTTGCCTTCAAACGCGGCCTGGCGCATGCGGCTGCTGATGAAAAAGACCTTGATCGAAAAACGTCTCAGAAAAGCGGGATCATTCATGAACTTGGACAGGGTGTAGGACAGCATCTGGTATATCATGATGTCCTGCAGCCGGATGTCGTTGACCATGGCCTTGATCAGATGCTGGGGCTCGCCGCACCCCGTGCCGACAAAAACCCGGCTGCCTCTGCGAATTTTGGAAACCGCTTTTTCCGCACTGATCAACTTATCCGGACAACATTTCTTTAAATCCATACCTGCACTCCAAAAAGCCTTGAATTGATAAAAGGTTGATTGGTCAAATGGTTGAATGGTTGAATACATACAGCTACGCACCCAACCCAAAAAACTCAACGAACCCAACGAACTCAACAACCCAACCGCCCCGCCAGCCAGAACAGGCCCATGCCCACGAGCACGGTTCCGCCCAGCGAACGGGTGAAAACGGCCACGGCGAACGTGGGCAACGCCACCCACATTTCCGGCCGCAGCAGATCGATTTGCCGCGGCACCCCGCCGGTGACCAGAGCCGGCAGTAGAATAGCGCTTAAAATGGATGCCGGCACCAGCCTAAGCCACTCCACCAGCCAGCCGGGCGGCCGGCGTTTGGCAAACAGATAAAACGGTATCCAGCGGGGCACGTAGGTGACCACCCCCATACCCACGACCATAACCAGGTACTCCATGCTCATTGAACAAACCTCTTGAGCATCACGCCCGCTGTCGCGGCGAAAACAGATGCCAGAATAATATAGGCATTGCCGGGAATAAGAAGGGCCAGCAACACGGCGCTCGCCCCGGCAATTCCGGCGGTCACCACCACCAGACGGTTTTTCAGCTGAAACACCAAAAGGCAGATGAACATGGCAATCAGCGCGTAGTCAATGCCCGCCGCACCCGCCGGAATCAGGGGCCCGATATATCCCCCCAGCACCGTCATCACCAGCCACACGAAATTGGCGGTTTGATTCACCACCAGCGCGCGATCGGCGTCCCAGCATCCCTTTTGAAAGTGCAGCGTGTTGAGCGCGAAGCTTTCGTCCGTGACCCCGTAGGCAAAAAACGCGGCCTTGCCCGGTCGCATACGGGGCAGCTGCACCGCCAGGGACGAACTCATCAAAAGATGCCGCAGATTGACCAGGAAGGTCGCCAGCACAATCGGCGCAGCCCCCGCACCGCCGGAAAGCATTGAAACCGCGATGAATTGAGCGCTGCCTGCAAAAACCAGCAGCGACATGATGCCGATTTGCAGCGCATCCAAGCCCGCTTTCTGGGCCAGCACACCAAACGCCAAACCAATGGGCGCATACCCCAGACAGATGGGCCAGACCACGATCAACCCATCGATCAATACCGATCGCCGCCCGCCGGTTTTTATTAACCGCATGGTTCCCCGCCCCGGCTTTTATCCAATATTCCAATCTTCCATCATTCCATCTTTCCTTATCATTTTTAGGGCCGACAGTAATATAAAATTTGACATTACCGAAAACAGGGCATAGTATATCTAGTTTAATGTAAAGCCACCCAAGCGGTGGCTTTTATCGTACGCAGCATAGCAGAGGAATGTTTGTCATGGCAAAGGATATTAAGCAAGTCAGAAATATCGGCATCAGCGCCCACATTGACTCCGGCAAGACCACTCTTACGGAAAGAATTCTGTTCTACACAAAACGCATTCACGCCATGCACGACGTCAAGGGCAAAGACGGCGTCGGCGCGACCATGGACAGTATGGAGCTGGAAAAAGAGCGCGGCATCACCATCGCATCCGCCGCGACCTACTGTGAGTGGGGCGGCCACCAGATCAATATAATCGACACCCCCGGCCACGTTGATTTCACGATCGAAGTCGAACGTGCCCTGCGGGTGCTGGACGGCGCCATCCTGGTTTTATGTGCGGTGGGCGGCGTTCAGTCGCAGTCCATCACGGTCGATCAGCAGATGAAGCGCTATAAGGTCCCCTGTATCGCCTTCATCAACAAATGCGATCGCAGCGGCGCCAATCCGGACCGCGTTGTCCGCCAGCTCAAAACCAAACTGGGGCGCAACGCCGTGGCCATGCAGGTGCCCATCGGCCTGGAAGCCGATCTGCGCGGCGTGGTCGATCTGGTCACCATGCAGGCGATTTATTTTGAAGGTCAAAACGGTGAAACGCTGCGCTGCGCCGACATCCCCGCCGATCTGGCCGCCGAAGCCGAACAGCGGCGCGAATTGCTGATCGATGCCGCCTCCATGTTTTCGGACGAATTGATGGAAGCGGCTCTGGAGGGAAGCGTGACCCCAGATCTGTTGATCGAGGGTCTGCGCAAGGCAACCCTGGCCCGGGAAATCACGCCGGTTTTCATGGGATCCGCTTACAAAAACAAAGGAGTGCAGCCGCTTCTGAACGCCGTGACCCATCTGCTGCCCTGTCCAGCCGACATTGAAAACACGGCGCTGGACATGCAGCACGCGGAAACACCGGTCGCCCTGTCATCCGAACCGGACAAACCCCTGGTCGCATTGGCCTTCAAACTCGAGGACGGCCAGTACGGACAACTGACCTATGTGCGGGTTTATCAGGGACAGCTGCGCAAAGGCGACACCGTTTTCAACGCCCGTACCGCCAAAAAAGTCCGCATCGGGCGCCTGGTGCGCATGCACGCCGATCAGATGGAAGAGATCGACGCCATCCCCGCCGGCTACATCGGCGCCCTGTTCGGGATCGACTGTGCTTCCGGAGACACCTTCACGTCCGAACAGGGGCACCTGACCATGACGTCCATGTTTGTCCCGAAACCGGTTATTTCGCTGGCCGTCATTCCCAGCGACAACAAGGCGCAGATCAACATGAGCAAAGCCCTCAACCGCTTCACCAAAGAAGACCCGACCTTCCGTGTTCACACCAATGAAGAAACCGGCGACACCGTTATTTCAGGCATGGGGGAACTTCACCTGGAAATATACGTAGAACGCATGCGGCGGGAGTACAGTGCCAGGGTGGAAACCGGAGTGCCCAATGTCGCCTACCGCGAAACCATCACCCGCCGGGCGGATTTCGACTACATTCACAAAAAACAGACCGGGGGTGCGGGTCAGTTCGGCCGCATCGCCGGCTACATGGAACCGGCCGACGGCGACGCGTTTGAATTCGTCAACGCGGTGACCGGAGGCGCCATCCCGACCCAGTTCATTCCGGCCTGTGAAAAAGGGTTCAAGGCCTGTCTGGAAAAAGGTCCCAAAATGCGTCTTCCGGTGACCGGTGTGCGTATTGTCATCAACGACGGTGCCGCCCACGCCGTGGACTCGTCGGACATAGCTTTTCAGGCGGCCGCCAGAGGCGCTTTTCTGCAGGGCTATGCCGGAGCGCAGCCTAAGATTCTGGAACCGATCATGAAAGTGGTGGTGGAAACACCCACTGAATTTCAGGGTTCGGTCATGGGATCGCTGAATCAAAGGCGGGGCATTATCGTCGGCACCCAGGACGAAGGACTTCTGTGCGCCATCGAGGCGCAGGTCCCCCTGGCGGAAATGTTCGGCTACTCCACGGTGCTGCGCTCCGCAACCCAGGGCAAGGCCCAGTTTACCATGGAATTTTCCAGCTACCGTCCGGTGCCGCAATCGATCGCGGATGAGCTCGTCAAGAAAGCGGCGGAAGAGAAAAAACGGGTGGCCTGAGCTTGCATTTTCGCCCGGCGCCGCAGCGCAAACCGCCTGCAGCCCGCAGGCCTGCAACGGCCCGGCCGGCGGCGGTTATCAACTTTTTGCAAAGGAGAACCAAGATGCTGAAAAACGACCTCATCCTGCGCAACCCGCTCCGGTTGATGGGAAACGGCGCCGACCGCCTGTTCCCGGACGGCGGCTTCGGAGCCGTACTGGCCCGGGCGGGTGTCGGCAAAACCGCTCTGATGGTGCAGCTCGCACTCGAATCACTGCTGAACGAACGCAATGTGCTCCACATCGGGCTGGATGATCCGGTTGAAAAAGTCAAACTGTGGTACAAGGAAGTTTTTTTCAATCTCAGCCCCGGGAATCCGCCCTCCCAAATGCAGCAATTGTGGGAAAACATTCTGCCGCATCGTTTTATCATGACTTTCCGGGTTGAAGGCTTCAGCGTGCCCAAACTCGAGGAACGTCTTAGAGATTTGAGCGAACAGCATATTTTTGTGCCGGAGGTCATCATTTTCGACGGCTTTCCATTCGAGGAAGACAAGGAAGCATCGCTGGCGCAGCTCAAGGCGTTTTCAAAACATCACCGTCTGTGCGTCTGGTTTTCCGTGAGAACGCACCGCCACGAAAACACAGCGCCGAACGGCTTGCCGCCACAGCTGGCCGGCGTCGAACATCTGTTCGAAGCCGTTATCGCCCTGCAGCCCGATGGCGAAAAAATCCACATCAAGGCCCTGCGCGGACCGGGCGCTTCCGCCGCCGGTCCCGCCCTGCGGCTCGACCCCGCCACGATGCTGATCGTCGACGATTAGCGCGTTGAAAAAAATACGCCCGACACGGTGCGGCGGCCCGTTCCCCGGATTCAGGGACAGGCTTGCCGGGCATAAGCTGCAAACGCTCTGATTCATTGACACATGAAAAATGGCTGATCCCGGGAGTGCGGGATCAGCCATTTTTAAATGTTTCGACAAAGCTACCGATGACCCGGTGAACCTGCTGCGAACCCTCCCCCAGTAAAATCCCGTGGCGCCGCCGCGCAAAAAGAACGTAGGTCTTGTCATTTGCGCCGAGGCGGTCGAATATGCGCCGGGAGCCTCGGGCATTCACCACCGGGTCTTCATCCGCCTGCACGACCAGGGCCGGCACCTTGATGCCCGGCAGCAGCGGATCCAGATCCTCCATCAGCGCTTCGAGTTCCTTGACGCCGGCGATCGGGTTGCGGATATAATTGATGTGTGGATGTTCCGGTGTGTTTTCAACAAAGTCTTTGCTGACGGCGTTGGCACCGACACTGGATACCAAACGGTTCCAGGCGTCTATTGTCGCGGCAAAACGAGCGCCGATATCCTGCAGCTGCATGGGTGCGGAAACGGCGAAGACACCGGCGATGTCCGCACTTACGGCGGCCAGGTAAAGCGCCAGACCGGCACCGGTGGAAAATCCGCCGACAAGGACCCGGCGGCAAATGTTGCGCATCACTGCGTACCCGGTTTCCGCGGATCGAATCCAGTCCTTGTAGGTGCACTGCGCCAGATCTTCGGGAGCGGTCCCGTGCCCTTTGAGCCGCGGTGCATACACCCACACCCCCATCTTTTTCAAGTATCGCGCCAGCTGCACCACTTCGAGCGGCGCCGCCATATAGCCATGCAGCAGCACGACACCAAGCTGCCGCGAGACGCCGCGGAACAAAAGCGGCATGCCCACGCGCCGGTCCTTGGTTTCGCCTTCGACAAAAAAGCGGCGGTAATCTTCCTTGTATTCCTGGACGGCCGACCGCAGCAGCCGCCGCACGATTTTGCGGCGGGTTAAAAACGACGGCTGCCAGGCGATGCGCCGGATGTGCCGCTGAAAAGATTTCAGGGGTTCCACCTCGTTGGCCATCACCCACACCGGGTTGTGGATGCGCACGCCGTGAAAATCCAGGGCGCCGCTAAGATGGGTGGACTTTGCCAGTTTTCCGTCTTTTTCGGCCACACAGCCCCTGTCGCATGCGACTCTCATGAAATCGTGATATTTTTCAGCAGCGCTTCGGGTCAAAAGAGGCAGGGGGTCCTCTGTCAGACTCGGGTGGCGGAAAACGCCCATTTTCTCGAAATCCGCGGTGGCCGCCAAAAAGGCCTTGGCGCGCAGGTTTTCCGGCGTGGTGCGGCTGAGGGGCATGGCCCGCAGCAGAGACGCCATCAGATGGTCGAAGTTGACGGTCGTCATGTCGTAAATGCGGTGCATGTAGCGCTGCATGAGTTGTGCGGCGCTGCGCCGCATCAGCCGCCGGGAGGACAGGGTCTCGTCCGGACCGATGCTCCGGTCGTCTTCAATGGCCTTTTTGACAGCCGGCCGGTTTAACCCGCCGTCGACGGACAGGGGTTCGCCGAAGCGGATATCCATGTCCACGCCGGAAATGAGCATGGAGCCCTCAGTCATGATCTCTTCCACCACCCGTTCGGGGAGATCCGCCACCAGGCGGGTGCTCAATTCACTCAAAAGGTTCTCTCTGGCCCGCAGGGGGTAGTAGGTGATGTTGACCGGTACAATGTATGTCGGCTTTGCGGATATGCGTTGGATGGATTCGATGCCGAACATGTCCAGCAGCTGTGACACCGTTTGGGGGGCTGTTTGCGCCAGGGCCAAAAAACGCCGCCTGTAAAATTCGGTCCGTATGGCGATTGCGGCGGCGCCGGTGTGCGGCGGCCGCTTGACCCCGGCATATGTCAACATCAAACGGCCTTTTTCAACGATCTGTTTGGTTTTGACCATCCGGCCTTCCGGAAAAATGATCCACATGGCTTCACCGGTCAGCAGCGTACGGACAACCAGTCGATCGCGGTCCGGATCCCGGGTTGACACTGCACCCACTTTGTCCAGATATGCCCCCAGCGCGCCCTTGAACAACTCGGGTGCCGCCAGCGACCAGACGGGTGCCCGCGTCAGCCGGTTCAGATAGTAGGGCATGACAAAGGTTTCGAGACGGGTGAAATGATTGATCACAAAGATGTTGTTGCCGTCGGGAATGTTTTCCGTCCGGTGAAGGGTGATTCTGGCTTTGGAAAGATTTTCAAGCGCCTTAATCACTAGCCCGGTAGTGCGGTAAGCAAAACGATTCATCACACCTTCTGAAAACCATTTGTTGTCTCTCGACTTGCGTGATATAGAGTATAGTCGAATTCAGCCGCTAAATCAAACCGCCGTTGCGATTCGATGCCGGCGGCCTATGCGGGGAGGTATTGTGTAT
>Ga0180434_10007715_pt1 | contig 12061 bp, 10 predicted proteins | sample SS_ome_7_FD_132453 | JGI IMG/M metagenome (GOLD analysis project Ga0180434, IMG submission 132453) | Hypersaline lake sediment archaeal communities from the Salton Sea, California, USA - SS_1_D_2 metaG | ecosystem: Environmental > Aquatic > Non-marine Saline and Alkaline > Hypersaline >... | reverse complement strand
TCGCGCGACGACCCGCAGCCGAAGTTCTTGCCTGCCAGGAGGATGTCTCCTTTGGCAACCTTTCCGGCGAATTCGGGATCCAGGTCTTCGAGCAGGTGAGGCTTGATCTCCTCGGCGGTACTGCAAGTGTAGGTGTACTTGCCGGGAAACAGCATGTCGGTGTTGATGTCGTCTCCATATTTCCAGACTTTCACGCCTACACCTCCTTCCGCGGGTCAGTGATCTCGCCGTGGAGCGCCGAGGCGGCCACCGTAGCCGGACTGGCCAGGTAGATCTCCGCCTCTTTGCAACCCATGCGTCCTTTGAAGTTCCGGTTGGCGGTGGACAGGCAGACCTCGCCCGGAGCGAGCACGCCCTGGTGCGCTCCGAGGCAGGGTCCACACCCTGGAGGCAGGACCGTCGCGCCCGCCCGCGAGAGCGCCAGCAGAGTGCCGTCCTCGGTCGCGGCCTCGTAAACCGAACGCGACGCCGGCAGGACGATCATCCGCACGTTGGGCGAGATCTTCTTGCCGCGCAGGATCGCCACTGCTTCCTGGAGGTCATTCAGCCGCCCGTTCGTGCAGGTCCCGAGCAGACACTGGTTGATCTTCGTCCCCACGACTTCACTCACCGGGCAGACGTTGTCGACGGTGTGCGGCTTGGCGACCACCGGCTCGAGCGCGGCCAGGTCGTACTCCAGCTCACGGGCGTATTCGGCATCATCGTCCGCCCAGACCGCTTCGTAGCTGCCGTGCTTCACGCCGGCCTGCTCCAGGTAGTCCTTGGCCTCTGTGTCGACCGGGAAGGCGGCAACCTTGGCGCCCATCTCGACCCCCATGTTGGCGATCGTGAAGCGTTCGGAGACGGAGAGGTTGTCGATCTCGCCGTGGAACTCGACCGCCGAGTAGCCGGCCCCGTCGGCCCCGATATCGCCGATGATCTTGAGAATCAGATCCTTCGCGCCGACGCCGCGTTTGAAACGGCCCCGCAGTGTGACCCGGATCGTCGGCGGCACTTTCAGCCAGGTCTGGCCGGTGAGCATCAGTGCCGCCGCCTCGGTGCGATCGATGCCCGTCGAGAAGACGCCGACTGCACCGTATGAGCAGGTGTGCGAATCACTGCCGACGACGATCGTGCCGGGCCTGGCGTGCCCCTTCTCGACGACGACCTGGTGGCAGATTCCCTCGCCGATGTCATAGAAGTTCTTCAGGCCGTGCTTGGCGACGAACTCGCGGATGTTCCTGTGGCCGGTGGCGGTCTTTTCATTGGCCGCCGGCGCCACGTGGTCCAGCACGATCACCGACAGGTCGGGATTCACGACGCCGTACTGCGCCAAATCGTCGCCGATCTTGCCGATGATTGCGGCGGTGTTGTCGTGCGTGAGCAGGTGCGCGGGTTTCACGGTCACGATCTGGCTGACGGCGACCTCATCCAGCCCGGCCGCCCGCGCCAGAACCTTTTGAGCAAACGTCTGTCCCATGGCTTACCCCATAGATGTAGCGGCCGACCCCCGTGTCGGCCGTAGCCCACCAGGCAACATCATATCTCGATGAATACCTTCGTCCACGGCCAATCCTGCCAATGCTCAATCAACTCATTCCGAACCGGATTGTTGACGATGTACGTAAGCACATTCTCGGCTGTCTCTCCGTCTCGGCAGACATGATCGTATGCCGAGCGCTGCCAAAGCGCGCCCTGGCCGAGGAGCTTCTGAAACCGATTTGTCGTGAAGCTCTTGAACTCACGCAACCATAGTCGAATCGGCTGATCCGATGCCGCCGGCGACAGCAACACGTGCAAATGGCCCGGCATCAGACAGTAGCCGTAGAGATGGTATCCGAATTTCGTACTGTAGAACTCGATGCTTTCGCATACCACGCGGGCCAGGCCTTCGTCTCGAAACGGTTCACCGCGATCGGCGCAGATCGTTAGATGAACATCGATCTTGCCGCTGTAGTCGCAGTCAGCATGGCGAACGGCCTGGCTGTCGCCGTATGTTGTCAATTCGCGAAGCGGGGTTTTCTTGCGATCCTGACGCATGTTTACTTCCTACGGGCGACACGGGGGTCGGCCGCTACGCTTTGGCAAACAGGCCGCCGCGCTGGTAGATGGCCAGCTGCGCTTCTGAAACCGGTGTGCCGGCGATCTCCGGCCCGCCGGCCAGCCGGTGGATCTTTCCGGTGCGGAAGTCGATCTCGACCTCCTCGCCGCTGGCGATGTCCGATCCGCTGGTGTCGGCGTTCATGATGGCGAAGCCGGCGTTGATCGCGTTGCGCTCGTAGATTGCCCCGAACGACTCGGCCACGATCGCCCCCACGCCCAACGCCTTGAAGCAGTCCACCGCCTGCTGCCGCGAACTGCCGCAGCCAAAGTTCTTGCCGGTGACGACGATGTCGCCCGGCTTGACCTTCTTCGCGAAATCCTCCCAGCCTTTCAGATTGTCGAAGGCGTACTGCCCCATCTCGTTCAGGTCAGTGATCGCGAGATAGCGGTTGTGGTAGATCATGTCCGTGTCGATGTTGTCCTGGGCGATCCGCCAGACACGCCCCTTGATCTTCGTGGGACGCTCACCCGCCGCTGTCTTGGCCGGGGCGGCGGCACCCTTTGCGGCCGGCTTCGGCGGCTCGAACTCCGCCGGCTTGGCCGGGATCGCGTCGGCGGTGGCAATCGCACCTGCAACGGCCGACGCGGCGGCCGTCTCCGGCGAGGCCAGGTAGACGCTGCCCTTGCCCTGTTTGCCGGGGAAGTTGCGGTTGCCGGTGCTCACGGTGACCTCGCCGGGACCATTCTGGCCGATCTGTCCGGCTGCGCAGCCGGCACAGCCGGCGTTGCCGACGAGTGCACCCGCGTCCTTGAAGGTCTTGATCACCCCCTCATACAAGAGTCGTCGCCAGACCTGGTCGGTCGCTGGTACGATCTTCAGCACCACTCCCGGAGCGACCTGTCGGCCTTCGAGCACACCGGCGGCCGCGACCATGTCCTCGTATCTCCCATTGGTGCACGAGCCGATGAACACCGAGTCGACCTTCGCGCCTGCCACCTCCGACACCGGAACTGCGTCGTCCGGGTGCCCCGGGCGGGAGACAAATGGCTTCAGGCCGTCGATGTTCACGGTGACATCGTCGGCGTACTCGGCGTCGGGGTCGGCGTACACGGCGCTGACCTTGCGGCCGGTTGCCCGTTTGCAGAAGTCGAGCACCGCCTGGTTTGGCGGGAACAGCAGGATGATGCCGCCCATCTCCGTGCACATCGACGCGATCGTGACGCGCCCGGGCAGGTCCAGCTGATCTACATATGGACCGTACACCTCCGCGGCGTAACCCAGCAGACCGTTGGCGCCAAAGTGCTTACACATTGCCAGCGTGACGTCCTTGGGCGTAGCACTGGGCGACGGCTGACCTTCCAGCCGGACGCGAACCGTCGGCGGGACCTTGAACCACACGGTCCCGAACGCCCAGGCGTGGGCGATGTCCTGGTCGCCCATGCCTTGCCCGAATGCGCCGATTGCGCCCATGATGTTCGCGTGCGAGTCGGTCGAGACGAACGTCTCGCCCGGACCGACCAGCCCACGCTCGATCGCCAGGTGCGTGCCGATGCCGGCGTTGATGTCGCAGACTTCGACGCCCCGCTCGCGGGCGAACTGCCGGCAGAGCTGCTGGTTCTCGGCGTAGCGCTGGTCCGACCCGCCGGGGTTGCAGTCGAACGTGAAGAATGTCTTTTTCGGGTCCGCCACGGACAGGCTGTTGTCGCGGATGTTCTTGACCACGTTGGCGCCGCCGAAGTCGCGGGCCACGCGGGCGTCAATCGTGACATCGACAATGTCGCCGGGCTTGACATCTCGCCCGGCGCGGCTGCCAAGGATTTTCTCAACAATGGTCTTGCCCATAGCGGTCTCCTAGCTCGCAGCTTTCAGCGGTCAGCTATCAGTCGCTCCGCGATTCGGTCGCTACTTGTCTGACTCCTGGCGTCTCGCCGGCTGTGTGCCACTGCTCTTGAGCAGTGTCTCGGCTATCGACGGCCATCGGAACCACTGCTCAAGAGCAGTGGCACACGTGCAGTCCCGCTGACGGCTGATGGCTGACAGCTTCGCGCTACTGAATCAACTGCCCCTTCTCCATCATCACCAGCGGATTGAACGTCCCGAAATCCGCCTGGTGAATCAACACTGTTTCGAGCACTTGCGGACGTCCGTCGCCCTCTTTCGCGTGACACGCGATCGTGTTCAGCATCTCGTCCGACAGACCGACCTCGTACGCGATGGCGGTGCCGGAGATCGGGTGCCGGGCGCACATCCCCGCGCGGCTCTTGCGGAAATTGCCCTGCTCGTCGCGCTCGAACTCGAGCAGCTTGCCGACGTCGTGCAACAAACCCCCCGCCAGCAGCCGGTCGTAGTCGATCTGGTACGGCACCTCGCGATACGCCGCCTCCTGCGCCTTGGCCAAACCGTAAGCACCTTCGGTGACGGCGATGGTGTGCTCGATGAAGTTCACGCCACGCGTGTTCGTCAGCAGCGTGAACGGCATCGCCCGCAAGTCGTCGATGCTCTTCCAGCCGCCGCGCTCGCAGGCGAGCACCCAGGCCTTGACGACCTTCTCGCGCAGCTCGGCGTTCTTGATGCGTTCCAGAATGGATCCGAAAACCGATTCGATGTCACGGTTGGTGATCATTGGGCATCTCCAGTGTACTCAAGGCTCTCGCGCCGATGAATCGTCGTGGTCGCAAACATAAACAGCAGTACGCCAGCGAGCGCCGCTACGTTGCCGCCAATGGCGATGCCTGACATCCGCTGATGGCGCACAAGCAGGGCGTCGGAAGCATGGTCGAAAACACGAATGAAGTCATGACCTCGTTTCCCGTCCAGGCACTGAGTTATCGCATCGACAAGTTCCTCGTTAGAGAGGGACTTCAGAGACCTCGTGTCGTATTGGTCAATCACGGAAACGAGGGCGGCCTCCATCGCAGACCGAAACGGGTCTGGATTTGCGAGCGAGACCATGACGGCGACTGCCCCGCCCGCGAGTAGGAGCACCAGGCCGGTAGTCTGCAGGACGGGTCTCAGACGCATGCTACTGGCCAGAAAGTAGCGGCCGACCCCCGAGTCGGCCGTCCTCTTACAGCTCAATGAACACCCTCGTCCAGGGCCAATCCTGCCAGCCCGTAACCAGCCCGGCGCGGACCGGATTATTGGTGATGTATGTCAATACTGATTCCGCGGTTTCGCCATCGCGGCAAACGTGATCGTGCGCGGAGCGCTGCCAGAGCTCGGCCTGGCCCGCTCGCAACTGGTGCTGTCGCGTCGTATGGCTCTTGAACTCGCGGAGCCAGCGGCTCATCGGTATCCTCGACGCTGCCGGTGACGGCAACACATGCAGATGATCGGGCATCAGACAGTAGCCGTACAGCCGGTAGCCGAGCTTTGAACAGTAGAACTCGACGTTCTCGCAGACCATGGAAGCGACGGCGTCGTCCGTGAACGGCTTACCGCAAGCGGCGCACACGGTCAGGTGCACGTCAACTTCGGCGGCGTAGTCGCAATCAGGATGCCTAACCGCCCGGCTCTCACCATAAGTTCGCAATTCGCGAAGCGGAGTGGTCTTCCGGCTTGCTTGCATGTCCGCACTCCGCGGCCGACACGGGGGTCGGCCGCTACTCCTTACGGCCGGCACTGCGGGTCGGCCGCTATTACCTACGGCCGACACGGGGGTCGGCCGCTACAGCTCTGACAGCTTGCCCTACAGGTTCCCAATCACCGCGTCGGTCATCTGCGTGGTCGAGGCGGCACCTTCGTTAAGCACTTCCTGCCGACCCGTCATCCGCATCATGTCGTACGTGCGCACCTTGCCATCGGCGATGACCGCCCCGATCGCGTCGCGGATGCGCTTGGCCTTGTCGGTCTCGCCGATGTGGTCCAGCATCATGCAGGCCGACAGGAACATCGCGATCGGGTTGACGATCGACGGCTTGAGCTCCTCGTATTTCGGCGCCGAGCCGTGCGTCGGCTCGAAGACCGCCACCTCTTTGCCGATGTTGGCGCTGCACGCGAATCCGAGCCCCCCGACCAGGCCGGCAAAGCCGTCGGACACGATGTCGCCGAACATGTTCCCGGAGATGATCACGCCGTAGTCTTCCGGGTTCTTAGTCAGCCACATCATCTGGGCGTCAATATTGGTCTCCCACAGCTCGATCCCGGGGAAGTCCTTGGCGACCGCCTTGGCCTCGGCCCGCATCATGCCGGAGGTCTCGCGGATCACGTTCGGCTTCTCGCAGACCGTGACCGACTTGTAACCGAACTTCTTGGCGTACTCGAAGGCGCCCTTGCAGATCCGGTGGCACGCCCCGCGCGAGAAGATCCGGGTCGAGACCGCCAGGTCTTCACTGGGCACGTTCTTGAACTTGGCCATCTTGGCGTGGGTCTCGAGCGCCTTACGCACCTCCGCCGGCGGGTTGGTCCACTCGACGCCGGCGTAGAGTCCTTCCGTGTTCTGCCGGAATATCACGACATCCACCTGCGGCTCTTCGAAACCGCCGTCCTTACGCCGGATGAAGTTCAGCGGGTTGCCCTTGAAGGAGCGGCAGGGCCGGATGCAGAAGTCGAGGTCGAAGTGCTGTCGCAGGCCGACGATCGGGCTGTAGTACACGTAGCCCTTGTCCCGCAGGGCCGGCGAGATCTCGGCGGCAGCCTTGTCCTTGGGCTTTGACGTGATTGCACCAAACAGCCCCAGCTTGTGCTCCGTGAGCAGGTCGATAGTCCGCTGGGGCAGCGCGTTGCCCTCCGTGATCCAGAACTGCCAGCCGATGTCCGCCGGAATGTACTCGGCCTCGAATCCGGCCGCGCTAAGAACCCGAATCGCTTCGGGGAGCACGGTGTTCCCAATCCCGTCGCCCGGCATGCTGACGATCTTCTGCGTTGCCATGTGTCTGTCTCCTGTGTCTCGTGATATTCGAAGAATTGGCTCGGGATACTGACCTGCCGTCCCCGACCTTACCAAAGCGCAGCCGCCCGTCTGGTAAGGTCGGAACCCGCCCACGGTCTCCCGATGCCGCGTCGCCGCCCAAAACCGTTTTCGGGGTCGCCGGAATATACGCCGCGCTTTACGCTGACACAAGTCGCGGCCGGTTTGCCCGAGCCGCCAGATTAGACCTGCCTGTCCACAGCTCCGTCAAGATGCCACTGTGGGTCACACGCCCACCGATTCTCGCCTGCTGTCCTCCTCCCCGGGCCTCATTGCGCCGCTAACCGACGGCCAGCTTGGCACCGGCCTCCGCTGCCTTCACGTTGATCTCCGCGATCTTGGCCTTCTGGAACTTGGAGATCGCGCTGGCGAAGGCTTCCACGGGGAACAGCCCGGTATCTTGCAGCACGGTCGCCAGGGCGACGACGGCCACCGACAACCGGTCGATCTTCTTGGCCGTCTCGGCCCAGGGCAGCCTGACAACCTTGGCCTTGGTCTCAGGAAGTTCGAGCGACTCGTCCGCGTAGAGCGTACACGTCTCCGGAAGCCCCTCGATTCTGGGTCGGGCCCGCTTCAGACCGTCCTCCGAAATCACCAGGAAGTAGTCCGGCGATTCAATCGCCGTGTATTCAATACGGTCCGGGCTGACGATGACTTCGGCCAGCGAATGCCCCGTCATGACTGTGATGGGGTAGTCGTCCTTCTGGGTGGCCTCGAGACCGCTGAGCATCGACGCCTCGGCGAACAGCGTGGCGGTCGACTTGATCTTCTGCCCCGCGCTGCCTGCGATCACGATGCCGGTCTGCTTCTCGACCGAATTGCCGTATTCCTTCTCAATTGGGATCTTGCGCTTGATGACACTCTTGCCGGCCTCGTACGCCTCGCGGTAGTGCACGCTGTACTCTGGCCGCGGCTTGTCCGCCAGCAACCCCACTTCCAGGCCGTAGCTCTTGATCAGCTCGAGCAGATCCGCCTTCTTGAGCCGGTTCCGCGGCGAGTAGTAGGCCGTGCACAGCTCCCAGACGTCGAGCATCGCGAATCCCGGCTGCTCGATCGCGCGGGCCATCACGTCCGCCAGGTCCTTGTCGAACATGGTGGCCCGGTAAACCCAGCTGGCCCCGGCGGCGACCGCGGTGCCGCAGAGATCCATCGGGCCTTCCACGTTCCCCCATGGGGTGGTGGATGTTACCCCGTCGGTCGGCGTGGTCACCGAATGTTGCCCGCCGGTCATGCCGTAGTTGAAGTTGTTGCCCACGATCAGCGTGATGCCGATGTTACGGCGGGCGACGTTGAGCAAATGCGTGCCGCCGATGCCGCACCCCCCATCGCCTTTCAGGGTGATCACCGTGAGCTCGGGGCGGGCCAGTTTGAGTCCGCAGGCATACGTGATCGAGCGGCCGTGCAAACCGTGGAAGGCGTTAGTCGTGAAGTAGCGGTCTGACAAGCCGATGCAGCCGATGTCGGTGACAATCACGACCTTCTTCGGGTCGAGTTGCAGCTTCACCAGGGCCTTATCGAGAGATTTTATGATCATGTGGTGTCCGCAGCCGGGACAGAACGGCAGCGGGCCGATCTTGTCGGTCATGTAGGTGGTGTAGCGGGTCGCGGCGACCTCGGTCGTGCTCACAGCAAACCTCCTATCCGCTCAATCTCGGCCGGGGAGACTAGGCTGGTATTCATTTTACCTACACCGACCACCGCCACTCCGTCCGGTGCCAGCCGTTCGATCTCGAGGCGATACTGGCCCATATTCATCTCGGGCACAATGATCTTCCTGATCCCGTTCATCGCCGACTTGATGGCCTTCTCCGGGACCGGCCAGAGCGTTTGCAGCACCAGCGAGGAGATCTTCGCCCCCCGCGCCCGAGCCCTCTTGACCGCCACGATGGCCGACCTGGAAATGATCCCATAGCTGATGATCAAAACGTCCGCACCGTCCTGAAAGTCCTCCTTCACCAGAGCGATCTCGTCCGCGGCCGCGTCAATCTTGGCCGCATAGTGATCGATCATCTCCTGGATGACCTCGGGCTTGGTCGTCAAGTACGCGGTCTTGTCGTGCGTGGAGGTCGTATACCGAGCGATGTGCTCCCCACCGAAGTCCGACATCGCCGGCACCTCCGTCAGCCTCTCAAAGCGGTGCGGCAGGTACTCCTGATCGCGACCCACCTTCTTGCGCTCGACCAACGGGGGCAACTCGATGGCATCCAGGTCGACCGACTCCTTGGTGACGCCGATCTCCTTGTTGGCCAGCACGAAGACCGGTGTTCGATATTGCTCCGCCAGGTTGAAGGCCCGGTAGGTCAACTCATACGCCTCAGCGACCGTGGCTGGACTCAAGGCGATCACCGGGAGCCCACCGGAGGTGATCCAGCGCGTGAACTGAATGTCCCCTTCGGCGCCCTTGGTGGCCGAGCCGGTCGCCGGCCCCTGACGCTGAATGTTGACTATGACCATGGGGGTTTCGCCCATCTGGGCCAGTCCGACATTCTCGCTGTAGAGGCTTATCCCCGGCCCGCTGGTCGCGGTCATCACCTTGCGCCCGGCCATGGCCGCCGCAATGCAGAAGCCCATCGAAGCGATCTCGTCCTCGGCCTGGATGGCCGTGCCGCCGGCCTGGGGCACCAGCTCCAGCATGTAATGCAGGATTGATGACGCGGGGGTGATCGGGTAGCCGGCGAAGAAATCGCATTTCGCCTTCATGCACCCCCGGGCAATCGCTTCGTTCCCCTCAAGGAATTCCCGTCCCATCTCAAATCCCTCGATACGCGCAGGTGTTGCGGTAGTTCAATGGCTTAGGGTTGTGGCGTTTCCGAGCGAGCTGATGGCTCGATAGGTGTGGCTTGCCTCCGGCGAACACGATACGTGTACCACCTGTGCTTTCACGCCCCAACGCTTGCCCACTGAGGGTGTCAGTGCTGCTGAAACAACGAGCCGTTCACGCGGTGCCCGGGAGCCGGTGTCACCCTGACGAGACTTCCGTACCCGCTCCCCCGGCCGCAAGGACGGCTCGGATCCTACGCATCATCGACACACGCGAAGCATCTTACTTGCCGTCAGGAGAACGGTCAAGCCAGCCCTAAGCCGAGGTCAGGTCGCAGTCAAGGCCGCGATTGCGGGCCGGGCATCCCTCAGGAGGATGGGGTGGGCGGGCGGGAGGCAAGGCGCATAACCCGCCCGCACATCCGACCTTGACCCTCATTCGCAGGGGTGAGGGGCATGGGGTCATCGTGGGCAGAATCTGTTATCATGTCTGCTAGGACAACGGAGCCCGGCAGCTTCGTGCTGCTCGGGGGGGAATCGCTCCAATCTGCCCAGCCAGGTTACACGTGACACGGGGTCCTTCCCGACCTCACGGAGAAAGACACAATGGCGGACCGACCAGCGAACGACTTGCCACTTTCCGGAGTTCGAGTTCTTGACCTTTCCAGGATTCTCGCCGGCCCCTGGTGCACCATGATGCTCGGCGACCTGGGCGCCGAGATCATCAAGGTGGAACGTCCCGGCACCGGCGACGACACGCGCACCTGGGGGCCGCCGTTTGCCGGCGGCGAGAGCGCCTACTACCTCTGCTGCAATCGCAACAAGAAGTCGATCGTGATTGATCTCAAGAAGCCACGCGGCATCGAGCTGGTCAAGGAGTTTGCCAAGGTCTCTGACGTACTGGTGGAGAACTTCACTCCGGGTCTCATGAAAGGCTTCGGGCTCGATTACGAGACGCTGCGCGAGCTCAACCCGCGCCTGATCTACTGCTCGATCAGCGCCTACGGCCAGGACGGGCCCTACCGCGATCGGCCCGGCTACGACATGGTGCTCTCGGCGGTCGGGGGGCTGATGTGGATCACCGGCCCGCAGGGCGGTGAGCCCTGCAAGGTCGGCGTGGCGATCACCGACGTGGTCACCGGGGTCCATGCCCAGGGGGCGATCACGGCGGCCCTGCTGTGGCGCGAGCGCTCCGGCCGGGGGCAGTATATCGATGCCAGCCTGCTCGACACACAGGCGTCGGCCCTGGCCAACATCGCCAGCAGCTACCTCGTAGCCGGCAAGGAGGCCACGCGTTGGGGCACCGCCCACGAGTCGATCGTTCCCTACCAGGTTTTCAATACCAAGGACTACCCCATCGCGATCGCCGTCGCGAACCAGAAGCTCTGGGTCAACTTCTGCAAGCTGATCGGCAAAGAGGAGTGGACCAACGACCCGCGGTTCGAGTCCAACCCCAAGCGGGTCGAGAACCGCGAGGTGTTCCTGCCGCTGGTCGCGGACGTGATGGCCCAGAAGACCTGCGATGAGTGGATGAACCTCTTCGTCGAAGCGGCAATCCCCAGCGGTCCGGTCAACAACATGCAAAGACTGTTCTCCGACCCGCAGATACGGCATCGGGGCATGGTCGCCGAGGTGCCCCACCCGACCATCGGCACGCTGCGCCTCGCCGGAATCCCGATCAAGTACAGCGAGACGCCGCCAGCTATTCACCATCCCCCCCCGCTGCTGGGGCAGCACACGGACGAGATACTTACCAACGTGTTGGAGTATTCTCCGGAGCAGATCGAGGCGCTGCGACAGCAGGGCGCGATCTAATCGAGAGTCATCGTTTAACTGGTTTCCAGGCAGTGGCTTTGCACCGCGTGTACCACTGAAGACCGCCAACAGAGATCGGGAGCAGCCCGCATGGACAGTGGCGCGCAGTTGCGGTTTTCCTGGTCCAGTTACCTCAAGATCTGTCTCGCCGCTGCCATCGGCCTGGGGATTTGGTGCGTACCCGCCCCAGCGGGCGTCAAGCCGGAGGCCTGGCATCTGCTGGCGATCTTCGTAGCCACCATCGTCGGCATCATGCTGGAGCCCCTGCCGATGGGGGCCATTGCCATTTTGGGGATCGCCGCCGCTACGCTGACCGGGACCCTCAGCATCAACGATGCCCTGAGCGGTTTCGGAAACCGTGTGATCTGGCTGGTCGTGGTCGCGTTCTTCATCTCCAGAGGTTTCATTAAGACCGGGCTGGGGGCGCGAATCGCCTATCTGTTCATGCGCCTGCTCGGACGGCGAACGCTCGGTCTGAGCTACAGCATGGTCGCGACGGACTTGGTGCTGGCCCCCGCCATTCCGAGCAACACGGCCCGGGCCGGGGCCGTGAT
>Ga0180434_10007712_pt1 | contig 12063 bp, 5 predicted proteins | sample SS_ome_7_FD_132453 | JGI IMG/M metagenome (GOLD analysis project Ga0180434, IMG submission 132453) | Hypersaline lake sediment archaeal communities from the Salton Sea, California, USA - SS_1_D_2 metaG | ecosystem: Environmental > Aquatic > Non-marine Saline and Alkaline > Hypersaline > Sediment... | reverse complement strand
CGGTGGTAAGTTGTGCAACCGGTGGCCCCTTCCTCGTCGGTGTCGCCATCGCAGTCGTCGTCGTATCCGTTACAGGCCTCGGTGGCGCCCGGGTTCACCGCCCCATTGCTGTCGTCGCAGTCGGTTCCCGCGGTCACGCCTCCGGCGGGACTATCGTCGCCGTAATCATCATCATCTACATCGGTCATGCAGGCACCACTGGGCAAGTCGTTCGGCGCAGCGCCCGGACAGGTGTCCTCGTCGCTGTCATCGCAGTCGCCACCCTGTGTGGTATCGTACGGATCTGACGCTGCGCACAGGCATTTGGTATCTCCATCCTGACCGTATCCGTCGTTGTCATCATCTCGGTGGTAAGTTGTGCAACCGGTGGCTCCTTCCTCGTCGATTTCTGTGTCGCAGTCGTCGTCGTATCCGTTGCAGGCCTCGGTAGCCCCAGGATGCACAGCCCCATTGCTGTCGTCGCAGTCAGTTCCCGCAGTCACGCCTCCGGCGGGACTATCGTCGCCGTAATCGTCATCATCTGCGTCGGTCATGCAGGCACCACCGGGCAAGTCGTTCGGCGCGGCACCCGGATAGGTGTCCGCGTCGCTGTCATCACAGTCGCCACCCTGTGTGGTATCGTACGGGTCTGACGCTGCGCACAGGCACTTGGTATCTCCATCCTGACCGTATCCGTCGTTGTCATTATCTCGGTGGTAAGTTGTGCAACCGGTGGCTCCTTCCTCGTCGGTGTCGCCATCGCAGTCGTCGTCGTATCCGTTACAGGCCTCGGTGGCGCCCGGGTTCACCGCCCCGTTGGTGTCATCACAGTCGCTGCCTTGCGTGGCGGTATAGTCGCCGCTGGGGGCGCTTAGGCACTGGGTGTCGCCAGTTACACCGTAGGTGTCATCATCAGCATCCTTGTAGTAAGTAGTGCAAACGGTTACCTGCTGCACGTTGATCTTGCCTGGCAACCATCGATAGGGAGCGGCAGCGGGAGGAGTAGCAGGATCATAGAAACTTGTATCGTTAGGGAGGGATGCTGCCACAACGCTAAAGTTGCTCCCTCCTGTTGCTGTAGCAGTGAAGTTTATCGTGGCTAGCACCCAAGGGTCATTATCACCCGAATCGCCATAAAGAGCCAGATCTCCGACTTTTACACCTTTCATAGGCGGGGTGTAGTTATAGTAAGCAACCGCACCAGGAAATCCCGCTGGAACGACATTCTCGTTAATCCAGATGTCTCCTATTGTCAACACGTTGCCATTGTACTTCAACTTGACGTTCCAATCCTGGAACGCATCATTGGCATCCATATTACTGAGCCTGATGGTAACCACGATGGCTTCACCTGTCTGGACTGTCGCCTTGGAAGACGTAACACTCAAAACTGCATTACTAGGATCAGAGGATACAATGCGAACCAAGGCAATCAGTGATAGGAGAATCCCGATTGCTCCACTAGCCAGAAGACGAATTGTTTTTGACATTTCTTACCCCCCTTCAAGCACTTGAAATTTCTTATGGATCACACGTCACGCCAAATCTGGCGAACGTCGAGCGTACATCGTCAAAGTTAACCTCGTGTGTGTGGCCATAATCGTAAAGCAAATCAGTTGTGCTTCCAAAATGGCTAAACACCTCTCGCACATCGTCAAAGTTAACCTCGCCGGTAAAGCCAAGATCAAACCGACATCCTACCCAGCAACCGGTACTACCACAAGCAGGATCCCAGTGTCCTCCTGTAAAGGTCGTCAGTAGTGAAGTGCCCGCCGTAGAATGGTTCTGCGAGGTAACCGTAATTGTGGCCGTGTGGGTTACCCATTTTGCCTCCGCCTCTGGAATTTCTATGGTTACAGGCACAGTAGCGCTTAAACCAGCCCCCACTGTGATGCTTACTGGTCTAATGACATTCCATAAATTATCGGGGGACGGCAGCGCGCTGGTGCTGGTACTTGCATCGGTGAACCAGAATATGTCTGCAGCAGTGTCATTATTCGTGAGTGTAAGTGTGAAAACGTGGATAGCGTAGGGAGTATCTGCATAATCTGTGGTCGGCGTCAACTCAAAAGTCGCACCTGCCATTACCTCAATCTCCCCATCCTCTTCCATCGGGTAGAGAGAATCGAGATCGCGTGTGGAGCCCTTGGTATAGGAAAAGTGGAGCGTCGTCGAAACAGGCGCCAGAGCCTTGAACGCAATGTCGCAGACCCGTCCTGTGCCCGTAAAAGGCTCAGCAGGGTTCAGGTTAGTCAGCGCATACCAGATCTCGCCGTTCACGTTGTCGGCCTGATTTTTCGCAATCCAGTGATTGGACGAATCGAAAACCTCCCACAGCGGTGTGACCTGTCCCGATGGAACCTCGACAATACTTGGATCGAAAGCAATGCGAAATTCAACGCCATAATAATCCGCCACGTCCGAGAGCCAAACCGTCACCGTCACGCTTTCCCCCACATTCACCGTGGAAAACGTGGGCGAGATCAGGATGGTACCGGCTTGCGCCTGGGCCTCGGCGACGCTGCTCTCCCAGGCCTGTGCAGGTTGAGAGGAACTGCCTATGACCGCGCGCAGGATCAGAAAGGCTATCCCGACAATGAGAGAGATAATAAACACTCGAGCGCATTGCACAAGGACTGCTCTACGATCTCTTGTTTTGTACATATGTCTCCTCTTCCAATAAAAAGCCGAGCGGCTCTCGCTGTTCCAATATTTATGCCGAGCCTCGTTTTATCAACCAAACAACCCCGATGATGACCGCCAGAAGCAGCATACCTACCAGCACGCCTATGAAGCCCGATAGGAGAACAATCGAAACGGAGTTTTCGCTCGAAGCGCCGGGGGATGTCCCTGCATTTGATGATGTAGTGAGTGGCTGAGTCTGGTCGCCTCCACCAGCGGCGGCCACCGACGCAGCCGCTGGCGTGGGTGTGGGAGTAGAAACCGCGTCGCTCGGCGATGATGGTGGCGGCAGTGTCTCCTCTGCAATCGACGTTTGGCCCGACGCGGGCACCTCAGGGGCTGGTGACTGTTTGGGCGGGTTGGCGGGAGAGGGTGTGGATGTGCCGCCCGGCGCAGGCGTCCTAGTGGGCGCTAACTCGGAAGTTTCGGTAGGTGGTGGCTGTGTAGGCGTGGGCAGATTCGGAGTCGATGTGGCTGTGCTTTCTGGTGCAGCGGGCCTGGTAGGATTCTCTGCCGATGGTGTTGTTTCCTGGGGCGTTGACGTCACCGTCGGCCTCGTCGTTGGTCTGGATGTAGGAGCTACAGTTGTGGGCTGAGGCGTTGTTGGAGTTGGCGTGACGATCGTCGGCTGCGGTTGTGGTGGCGCCTCCGTCGGGGTAGGGGGCGCTTCCTCGGGCCCCACGACACGGATCACCCCATCTTCTATCGCAGCGGAAATCCCCTCTCCCGTGCGCTTGACGATCTCTGCGTGGATGATGGCAAGCGGCGTGCTGGAACCCGCGCTTTCCCCGGTGAAGGTGACGATAAAAGCGATGCCGCTCCCGCTCACCTCTGGGCTGGGGTTCACCTGTACCATGGCAAACCAGATGCTACCCTCTTTATTATCGGCCGTGTTGCGCAGGACAAAGTCGAGGTTTAGCAGATCCCCCGGTCGCACCTGGAGGCCGCCCGCGTTTGGATCGGCGTCCGCGACTTGCACGACCGCCGGGTCAAAACTGAGACGGATGTCCAGTCCGTATAGGCCCTCCACGTTCTCCACGCGCACCTCGACGGCTGCAGTCTGCTCTTCGCCCACGAGCGTCTCGGTGGGACTCAAATAGATCCGCGTCTCCCCTTGAGCAGATGCACCCTCTATCGAAAGAGCCACTGCGCTTAGAGCTGTACAAAGGCACAGGATGAGCAAAAAAGCCTTGGTCAAGATAGAATACATAATTGCTTCTCGTTTTTGATTTTTATCTCATCGGGAGGAATGGCGGGAGGCGTCACTCCTCCCGATGATTTTGATGGGGCAGTAGTGTGTCGCTGCTCCGTTTCTTGTTTTTATGGCGTCCAGGAACTGGATGACAGACTGTAGTTGCCGCCCATCAGCACCAGGTCGAGGATGTCGATGACATTGTCCCCGTTAACATCCGAGGTGCCGCCACTGCCGGAGCCGCCGCATTCTGTAAAATCGCTCGTCTGGCCGTAGTCGCCACCGATGCAGCTTGCATCACTCACACTGATTGTGTCATCGTTGGTAGCGTCGCCGCCCAGCAACTTGACATTGTTCAGCGTGGTTAGCGGTCGCGTGTCCAATGCGTGGCTATCGTAGTAGATGGTTTCTGTCACCGGTGTTGTCGGCAGATACAGCGGCGCGTCTACCAGGAACCAGTACGTCGTGCCGATGGTCAGCAGGTGAGAACCGATGTAATCGGTGGTGTAACCGCCTCCTGAAGCGCTCGTGCCGCTCGCTAACTTTGTCGCGCCGGCTTGTGTTGTCTGGTCGTAGACGTCAACGATCGCGCCACTGTCATTGGTGCGGCCCTGGAGGTCTACAAAGCCGGTGAACTTGGCGATGCCGGTGATATCGATCTGTCCGTCGTTGGTGTCGGTGATGTTGCGGTCAGGGTCACTGGGATCACCAAAGCCGGCATTGTTCATATAGACTTTGATGCCGCCCTTGGCGCCAGCATTCGTATCTGCCTCGGCGTGGGCGATGTCGAACAGTGCTGTCCAGGGGCCAGCGCCCGTCAGCCCTGTACCTATGGCGGTAAAGCCGATATCCAGCACGTCGCCGCCGTTAGCGTCATATTCTGCATCACCAGTCTGGCGGTTGCAAAGATAGGTGATGGTTCCCACCGTTCCACTAACGGAATGAGTGGTCGAGCAACTGGCGCCGCCCTTGAAACTGACGTTATCGTCCAGGGCGTCAAACTGGAGCTTGCCTGCCTCGTAGGTCAGCTTGAACTCCAAGCCATAGAGCTTGGCCGCGTCGGTTTTGACGGTAACGGTAAGGCTCTCGCTTTCATTGACGTCTCGCTGCACTTTTTCGTCATCGGGGCCGACATCCAGGAAAACTTCGGCGAAGGTAAAGTTGCTCGTGTCGATGGCCGTAGCTCCGGCAGTATCGCCGCCACTTGGTCCAGCAAGAACACCCCAGGAGTTGTACTGAGCGGTCAGGTTGTTGACGCCATCGTTGCGAATGCCCGTGCCGTTGTTCTTGAATAGATTCCCCTCGATGGTGACGATGCCATCCACAGTGACACCGCTGTCCACTTGCAAGCCAGCGTCGGTGTTGTCGTGGATCCAGTTGCCGGCGACTTTCAGTGAGGTGACGTCACCTTCGATTTCGATACCATCCTCCCAGCGCTTGCTCTCGCAGTTCTCGACGGTGAGGTTGTCCGCGTCTGCTTTTACCAGGATACCCGGATCGCTGCTGTTGGTGCCAGTATCGGTTGGATCGCCGTCAATCACTTGATCTTTGATCACGATATCGTCTGCGTTGACGGTGTAAGCAGGGGAACCGGGGCCGATGACCGTACCTTCCTGTCCTTGGAGGGTGACGGCCTTGTTGATGATGATGCCACCCTCGTATGTGTAGGGACCCAGGTAGATCACGTCACCCGGGGAAGCGGCGTCGATAACGGCTTGCAGTGTGCCTGGAGCTATCCCGGCGAGCCACGGATCATAGTCCACGTTTGTGGAGACGTTATCGCCGCTCCCTGGGCCGACAGGACCTGGTCCGCTGGCATCGCCCCACCAGTTGTTCTCGGCATCAATTGTCCTGGCAGATACGTCACTGTAGAGCCCGTAGTTGTTGCCTTGAATATTGTTGGAGTTGATTTCACCTGTGAAATCATCCCAGATGCTCACGCCGTGAGTGGCGCAATTCTTTACCACATTTCCAGTGACCGTCAAGTCTTTTACTATGTAGGCATACAAACCGTAATCTGAATGGTCAATCGTGTTGGTTTGCACATCGTTGTCATGCACAATGCCCATAGTAGCGGTTACAGCAGCCGAGTCACCGCTCACACCGATGACGCCAGTTTCAATACCTACTTCATTTGTGTTGCCTGTGCCACTGATGGTGTTTTCTATGATCCTGTTGTAAGAAACATCCTCACTCCCACTTAGGTCATCTGGTATTGTTTTCCCTCGTGCATCCAAACCAAAGAATATACCAGGTGAAGTGTATCCGGCTTCAGTTGACGCTGAACTCATGACGTTGTCTTGTACCAAATTTCCTGAGCAAACTGGGTGATCGGTAGGTCTGGCGCCCAAGAAGATTGCAATGCCTCCGCCGCCTGCTGCCACGGTATCGCTCAAATCATTGTTGGTAATTTCCCAGTTGCTGCCACCCCAGTTGGTGATTCCCTGCACAGAGTCGTTGACCGTGAGAGAGTCAACAATGACGTCGTCCACGCCTCTGCTGAACACACCAAAGTAGAAGCTTGAAGCCTGATCACACTGAATCGTGAAATTCCTTATCTCTGTATTATCAGCACCAGCGTCGAGGCGGAATGCAGTTGTTAACCCGCTGCCAGATTTGTAGGGAACACCGCTTGTAACCACCGAGGCACCACCATCCGCGCCATCGATAACCACTTCTTTGTCTATTATGGCACCATGGTAGCCATTTCCTGCCGCCACGTTGATGGTGTCGCCGTCGCTGGCCTGGTCAACGGCATTTTGGATGTAAAAGTAGTGGTCATAGTTCAGGTCCCAGTCCATCTTGATGTAGGCGATCTCGCCGTCGCTGTAGGTCGGACTGCTCGTCTCTGTGGTGAAAAAGACATAGGCATCCGAGCCGTCGTGATAGCCCACCGGCCAGTAGTCCCACCAGTACGTGGCACCATAGCCGCCGTAGGAGACCATTTTGGCTGGATACCAGCTCGTGCCATCGTGCCTGGTCTGCATGAGGTACTGCTGATCGTCACCGCCGTCATAGGGCGCCGTGACGACATAGAGGTTTGTGCCGTCGTTAAAGATGCACGGGTCGTAGAACCCGGCGGCAGAGATGGCCGTGGAATGACTGCTGAAACTAGGACTCGCGCCCGCGCCCGCCGAATAGACCTCGATATCTCCGGTCCCATCCTCGATGCTGACCACATACAGCGTGGTGCCCATCAGGGTAATCTTGGGCTGATTGTCGGTGCTGATATCGATCTTGGAACTGAGCGTGGCGCCATCCCAGGTGTAGGCATCTGAGGAAGCATCAGAGGATTCCCAGACGATATACACACGGTTCGAGTCACCTGTCACGTTGACGTGACCACCGCGTGCGGTCGCATCTGCAATCAGCGTCGTCGGACCGCTCCAGGAGCCACTGTACTCGTAGTAGTACAACCCCCGATCAGTCCCGGACTGTCCACTGGACACAAACGCATATACTTTGCTATTAAAGTATACGGCGGATACCACACGTTGATCAAAGTTTGTGGGACGTGCTGACTCTGACACGCCCAACTTGGTTTCCGCAGCGGCGGCCAAACCGGCAATGGTGGACGCCTTTTTGTAATAGACGACATACGTGTCACTATCCGGGTTGTAGCTGCCACCACGGACGCCACTGGTACTGGTGTCATCGCCTTTGGTGTAGAACAGCCAGTAATCGGTTCCATCGTAGATGATGGATGGGTTGCGATCGTATGCACTGTTGCCGGTGAGATGCGTCGGCTGGCTCACCTCTATGGGAGCTGTGGCCGGCGTCAAGGTTACCCGGTATTGACCTGCACCAAGGTCGGTGACATCCACATCGAACCCGGGATATTCAAGGGGAACAACCTCGCTGCCCCAAGACCAGTCCATATCCCAGGCAGCAGGTCCACCGCCCTTACCGGCTGCACCGCCGGGGATCTCGGGCGTGCCGGTGCCAGGGAGATAAGCCCCCACGTCGGTCTCTGTGGCGTACATGTTTGTCCAATCCATCGCGCCGGACATGGGAACGCCTTTGGGAGGATAGGTTGCAGGATCAGAAGACCAAGGATTTGCCGCCGTTGCGCCAGGGTGGTTGCGGACAGCCCACTTGTATTCTCCTCCATCTACATATAGGTTCAAACTATACTGGTACCAGTCTGGTGTATCGGGATCCCAACTTGACCAAGCGTCATGGTCATTCGGAGAAGTCCCGATAGCAACGCTATTCCATACCGGGCCGCTTCCAGGATCATCACCAAACCAGGCTGTGGCCCCATTCCTGGCATAGATATCGTAACCGCTCTCGTTATCTCCGAGACCTGCTGTAGCTTCATCGACGCAGGGCAAGACTCCTGTATAGGTGCCATCACCGTTATCCGTCAGAGTTCCCTCAAAGATTATTGTGGATGACGAAATGGTGTTGTCTGCTTGCACAGGAATGGTTCCAAAGACGGAAAACAATAGCGATGCCAGGGTAATCCACGTCAGAGCCAATCTCAATTTTTTCATTCTCATTCTAGTTCCTCCTTGACTAGTCTACCTGCTCCGAATCGTGAAAAAAACTTTTCACTTTCGACAAACCTTTCCTCTTTCCTTTCCTCATTCTCGCGGCGCTCAAGACCACGATTTGGCTTTCGCTTTTCTGAAAAGAACGCCTTGATAGCTCTCTCACCTCCTTCCCGCCTATTTATGCTGGGTCTCCACATCCAGCGCCGCGTTCGCCCTCCTCACCAACTCTCGTGGGATGAAAGGCTTTCTGATATAGTCGTGCACCTGTAAACTCCGCACCTGTACACTGTCCGGCTCAATGACCGTGACGATGATGATGGGAATATTCTTCAGTTCATCGTCGGCCTTCATCTGTTGATAGACCTGCCAGCCATCCACCTCGGCCATCATGAGATCGAGGAGCACCAAGTCGGGCTTGATCCGCCGAACGGTACGCAGCCCTTCACCGCCGCCCATAGCGCCGATCAGTTTGAAGCCATTGCGCTCAAAGGCGAACTTGATGAGCTTGATCATATCCGGTTCATCTTCGATGCAGACTACCGTTTTTCTTTCGTTCATCGGGCCAAGTAACCTCTTTAATATGAGCAGGAGTTCAGTGTGCATTTTCCACATACTCACGTAGGCGCTCGCTCCCGCCGCTCTCACCTCGTCGTGATAGATTGTGTAACTGTTCATTGCCAGCGCCACGATCTCCACGAGGGGCACTGCGGTCTTGATGCGTCGTATGGCTTTGATGCCGTCTGTTCCGGGCGAGCTAATGCCTATCAGGATCACCCGCGGCTCTCTAGCCCGGACCAGGGCGATGGTTTCTTCGTGGTTGGCTGCCTCGATCACCTCAAGACCGGGAAGTACCGTCTCTAGCCAGTCTCGCAGCACACTGCGGATGGTGTCGTTCTCTTCGACGACCAGGAGCGAGGTATTCACAAGAACACCTCCTTAATGGGCTTGGAGTAGAACGCACAGGGCACAGTAACATACTGAACGCCTGAGTCAATATTTTACCAGGAATGGCATGGTCTGTCTGTCGGAAAAGTGTGAGATTTGTCGTGGTAAAAGTGTGACAATCCGTGTAGGAAAAATCTGACGACGACGGTGCAATGACCGTCCAAGGCAGGGGATTATTCTAGCGAGGTCAGTCCGTGCCGGATGGCGAACTTGACCAGTGTGGGGAGGTCGCTGATGCCTAACTTTTGCATCATGCGATTGCGGTAGGTCGCGACAGTCTTGGGGGAGAGAGAGAGCATATCGGCAATCTCTGCGCTCGACTTGCCCTCAATGACGAGGGAGAGAACTTCTCGCTCGCGCTGGCTGAGACAAGCCAGGGGGTGCTTTTCGGCGGCTCCGCGCTGGAGCAGGTAGTTATTAATCACCTTGTCCGAGACCTTCTGGCTCAAATAGCGCTGTCCAGCGTGGACCGCGCGCACGGCTTTGACCAACTCCTTGCCAGCCGATTCCTTCAACAAGTAGGCATCTGCACCTGCCTGCAAGGCCTCGAAGATAAGGTTATCCGTCGCGTGCATCGAGAGGATGACGATGCGGGTTTCTGGGGAGTCTCGACGAATCTGCCACGTGGCGTCAATACCGCTCAATTCAGGCATGGCAATGTCCAGGATCGCCACGTCAGGATCAAGTTCCACGATGCGCCGCAGTGCATCGCTCCCATTGTCCGCCTCGCCGACGACTTGGATGTCGGGTTGTGCGCTTAAAAATGCTCGCAGCCCGTCGCGAACGATGGCGTGATCGTCAGCGAGAAAGACCGTGATCCCGAGTTCATTCTTGTGCTTCATCGTGCCACCTCCACGATAACCTGTGTGCCTTGCTGAGGTTGGGATTCGATGCGGCAATGGGCGCCAATTGCCTCAGCTCGCTCGGTCATGGTGAGCAAACCCCAACCCTGGGACTCGCCGGGCGTTTCGAGTTGTGTTCGATCAAAGCCCACACCGTCATCGGCGATCACCAAGCAGACGCTTTGGTCATCGGCCTTCACAGTGATCGTCACCTGCGATGCCCTGGCGTGCTTGGTCACGTTCGTCAGCGCCTCCTGGGTGATGCGGAAGAACAGGTTCTCGACGGGCGCTGCCAGTCGGGGGACAGGTTCTTTGCCCTGTATCGTGACGGCGACCCCGGTCCGCGAGGTGAATTGCTCGCCGTACCAGCGGAGTGTGTAGATCAAGCCATAGTCATCCAGCATCGGCGGCCGCAGGTCAGTCATCACGTGGCGGGTACGCTCGGTCGTCTCTTCCACGAGCGCCAGCGAATCGTCGAGACGAGCAAGCACCGGTGATGGTGCTTGCTGGACAAGCTGTGCCCGGATCAGGTTCAGGTTGAGGCCCAGCACCGTCAGGTTTTGACCGATCTGGTCGTGCAGGACTTGCGCCAGTCGCCGTCGTTCTGCCTCTTCGGCCTCTGAAAGCCGTCCTGTTAGGATGTGGAGCCTTTCTCTCTGTTGCATCACGGACTCGAACAAGCGAGCGTGTTGGATGGCGATAGCCAGTGAGTTGGCTACTTCCTGAGCGACTTGTATGTGCTCGGGACCGAGGGCGCCCGTGTGCCTTGACCACAGAGCCAGAGCACCGATCAGTTCTTTTTGAAGACGAATGGGCACCCCTAATAAAGAGTGTAGTCCGTCGACTTGCAGTACTTGTACCGCTGTTGGCAGCGCGGAAAGACTTTGGTCATAGTCCACCAGATAAGCTTTACCTTGCTCAAGTGCTTTGATTATCTCCTCCAATCCTTTCAGTGGAAGACGTTCCCCTTCGGTTTCGGCTTTGCTTTCGCTGTCGGATTGGACGGCGAGCACAAAAAATTCATTGGCTTCAAAATCAAATAGCGAGACACTGGCTCGCTGGCAGGGTACCAGTCGCCGTATGTGAGCCAGAGCGGCCTGGGCAATCTCCTCCGGTGACTTGGCCGCCAGGATGGCACCGTCAATGTCGCGCAGGATCTCCAGTCGCTCGACGTGTCTCTGCAACATCTCATTTGTCTTTTCGCGATGGGTCATATCTACAAAGGATCCCATCATTTGGACTGGTTTGCCAGCATCATTCTCAACCAGGCTGGCCGAGACCAGGGCAGGAAAGGTGGAGCCATCTTTTCTCTTGGCATCAAGTTTGCCAATCCAGTCTCCCCCTTCTTCCAGGGCTTGTATCACCTTCGCTATCCGAGCGGTGACTTGCCAGAAATCTGCGACGTGCTTGCCCAACACGGACCGCCGCTCGTCATATCCCCACATAGTCAGAAATGCACGATTGACATAGGTTAGCTTGCCTTCCAGATCGGCCAAGGCAATGGCAGTGATGGCAGACTCCATAGCAGCGTTTTTGATCCACAGTGCTTGCTCTGCTTGCTCGCGCTCGGTAATTTCACGTTGAGCCTGCTCGTACAATTGGGCGTTCTCGATGGCGACAGCGATGTGCCCCGCCAGGGTTTCCAGGGCCATCACGTCGTGTTGGCTGAAGGCATTCAGCTTCTTACATTGGAGGTTCAGAATGCCGATCACCCTGTCGCGGCATTTGAGTGGTACGTCCAATTCCGATTGGGTCTCTGGATGGATCGGGATGTAGCGGGGTTCCTGATTCACGTCATTGGCCACCAAGGTTTCTCCCAGGTAGGCTGCCCATCCTGCCATTCCTTCTTGTACCTTCTGCCGAAAACCGGTGGAAATTCTACCCGTGTAACCTCCCACACCCACTTTGAAAACCAACTCGTCGTTTT
>Ga0180434_10007707_pt1 | contig 12067 bp, 10 predicted proteins | sample SS_ome_7_FD_132453 | JGI IMG/M metagenome (GOLD analysis project Ga0180434, IMG submission 132453) | Hypersaline lake sediment archaeal communities from the Salton Sea, California, USA - SS_1_D_2 metaG | ecosystem: Environmental > Aquatic > Non-marine Saline and Alkaline > Hypersaline >... | reverse complement strand
TCCGCCGTGAAAAGTCTTTGGAGAATTCTCAGCTCGACCCCGTTTTCGGTTGCCGGGTATCCGGCGGGCAGGCGATCGAGGTGATGGGCCAGTCGTTGGTAGACATCGGTCATGGTCTGCTCCCTTGGCATGGATGGCGGAGGCGTCGGGGCACGGCTTAACCGCCCCGGTATGCCGCCTGAATGGTTGTTGCTCGATATTAGACCTTGTCGCCAGGAAAGAAAAGTGGCAAGAAAACCATCGGGCTTTCCCCACGCGATTACCGGGAAAGATTTTCGCGGCCCCAGGCGTCCTGAAAACAATGGTGATGGGGGGCGGTTATAAAAAGAGTTTGACAGACGCCATCGTATAAGGCACCTAAATTCAGGCGGTACCATTTTTTCCGGCGGCACTGACGGGGGGACTTGCATGGGGCAGGCAGAGCTGACCAAGATCAAAACCATGGTGGGCGACTACCGTCAATTCAAACTGAAATTCATTCAGTTCGTCAAGCATTGCCAGCAGTTGGCGCGTGAAAACAACCTGCCTGAAATTGCCGTGGATGAAATACGGGGCAACGCCGCCACCTGGCTGGTGATGGATCGATCGGTTATGGTTCGTTTCGGACTGGTGCTTGCACCGGACGGCACCTTCCGGGGCCGGATCGATTTCGATCTGCCGCCGGGGCCGGGCTCGGAATTGCCGATGACCGTTTTTTCGCTCTATTTCGACCGCAAGGGCAACATGCTGGAAAGCGCTTCGGATGCCTTCAGCAACCGGCGCATCATCGACGAGCACGATGTTCCCTACATCCTGCACCGCTTTCTGCATAAGTTCCTGCAGCATCTGACGTAAATTGAATCCGGCTATCGCCGCGATACCCCATCATTCGATTTGTAACGGCTGTCAACCGGGCAGCGTCGGCCACGTGATGGGCCGGGGACGCTACGATGTCCCATACCCCTTCCTTGCGTCCCGGTTTCTCGACCTTATAGTATTGACACCAAGCCGATCATGCCGGATTCGTGCTGCTTAGCCCCGAACGGCTTATCCGGTAAATGATTGTTTGTTGATGACGATGCTGCGGAAACGTGCTCTTGCCGCCTGAGCGAACGAACGGTTTGACCGACAGGGTCAATTCTTTCGAAAAGGCCGGTGAAGCCCAAGTCTCCATTGAAGACCGTAAAAACATCGGAAAGGTTGTGCTGGTGCCGGAAGGCCAATGGGCGGCTTTGCTTTTCTATCCGCCGGCATTTCGGCACCTTGCGTTCTCATAAGATCGCTGGGAAACGCCGGTTTCGAAAGGGAAAGCATGGGCCCTGTCCAGTCCGAACCTTTTGACATAACTGGACGGTACTGTTACAAGGCCTTAAGTCCTACCCGTTAGACCAGCCGGTTTGATATTTCTTCAGCCTTACATCTGCGACCACACGGCGACATTTCGATTTATCAGCTGTCGGCGCGCAGCAATCGGAATCCTTGTTTTATGGATGACGTTTCACCGTCAATACCATCGTCGGAAATGATGATACCATCGTTTCGATAACGCGTTTTCAGCAGGCATCATTGCAAAGGAGGGTCCCATGAGACACTTTTACGTTCTGTTGTTAACCATACTGGTGGTCTTGTTGCCATTGACAGTGGGGGCGCAGGAGATAAAAGACTATTCCAAAACGATCGCCGTGTTTAAATCGTCACCGCAGGTACAGCCGTTTTTCAAAAACTGCTATGGCTACGCGGTATTCCCCACCGTGGGAAAGGCGGCGCTGGTCGTGGGCGGCGCATACGGCGAAGGGCAGGTCTATCGCGGGGGCAACGTCACCGGAACAGCCAAGCTGGTTCATGCGTCCTTTGGGCTGCAGTTGGGCGGCAAGGCGTTCAGCGAGATTGTTTTTTTCCAGGACAAGCGCGCCTATGATGAGTTTACCAGCGGCAACTTCGAATTCGATGCCAAGATGTCGGCAGTGGCCGTGACGGCGGGAGCGCAGGCCCAGGCCGGTACGAGCGGCAAAACGGCCAGCACCACGGCTGGGCCTAAAACCGGCACCCAGGCCGAAACAACATACAAAAGTGGTATGGCTACGTTTGTGCACGCCAAGGGCGGGTTGATGGCGGAATTGGCGGTTGGTGGGCAGAAATTCAGTTTTAAACCACTTTGAAATCGTTCTTATCGAGGACGCAGTGAGAGGGGGTTGCGATGAAAATGTTACGATGGGGGTTATTGCTGTTGGCATTCTTATTCATGCCGCTGACCGGAAGCGCCCAGCTGGTGCACGACTACTCCAAAGCGAAGAATGCTTTTCGGTCAGCTCCCGAGGTGCGGTGGTTTTTTGATAACGCTTACGGCTATGCGCTGTTCCCCGTGGTTGGCAAAGCCGCATTGATTTTCGGCGGCGCTTACGGGGAGGGCCAGGTCTACCGAAAGGGCGAGATCACCGGAACGGCCAATTTGATTCATGCTTCGATCGGGTTCCAGTGGGGTGGTCAGGCCTTCAGTGAAATCATCTTCTTTCAGAACCAATGGGCCTACGAGAAATTTACCCGTGGTCAGTTTGAATTCGATGCCAAGGCATCGGCAGTGGCCATAACGGCGGGGGCATCGGCCAAAACCAGCACCACCGGGACTTCCGCCAGTGCCACGGCCGGCCCCCAAACCGGCGTGCAGTCGAAAGCCTACTACACCAACGGCATGGCGACGTTCGTGCATGTCAAAGGCGGCCTGATGGCGGAACTGGCAGTGGGCGGGCAGAAATTTAACTTCAGGCCGCTCTAGTCCCTGGCGTGGTCTATAGAGGCCCGTTTGATGGCCATTCCTGTGCGCCGTGATCCCGTTGGTGCGGTCGCTTTTCCCCCAGGCGATCCTCCTTGTCTTCCGTGTTGCCCGGCCGATCGGGCCGGGCAACATTGCCCGCCTTGCACCGCCTATCGCCGGCAGATAGGCGTGCTCGTGCGCCTCTAACGCCAGGCTGCAGGCGTCGTATTCCAAGCACCTTTTTCCCCCATGAATATTCAGACGATAGCGGCATCGCTATTGATCCCGTGGATTTCCGGATTATGTTGAATGGACCGGTTTTCGATCCGGCATTCACGACGTTAGAAAGGAGCATCCATGGCGTCTAAAATCAATCGCACCAGCCGCCGCATCACCGAGCCCAAGTCCCAGGGGGCTTCCCAGGCCATGCTGTATGGCGTGGGACTCACGGAAGCCGATATGGGCAAGGCCCAGGTGGGTATCGGGAGCGTCTGGTACGAGGGCAACCCCTGCAATATGCATTTGAACGATCTGGCGGCCGAGGTCAAAAAGGGCGTCGATGCCGCCGGCCTGGTGGGGCTGCGGTTCAACACCATCGGTGTCAGCGACGGTATTTCCATGGGCACCGAAGGCATGAGCTATTCGCTGCCTTCCCGGGACATCATTGCCGATTCCATCGAAACCGTCATGCGGGCGCAATGGTACGACGCCAATATTGCCCTGCCGGGATGTGACAAGAACATGCCCGGCTGCCTGATGGCCATGGCCCGGGTCAATCGCCCGTCGCTCATGGTTTACGGCGGCACCATCCGGGCAGGCAACCTGGACGGGGTCAAGCTCGATATCGTGTCGGCCTTTCAGAGTTACGGCGAGTATATCGCCGGCACCATCGACGAAGACCGCCGGCGGGCCATCGTGCAGAAAAGCTGTCCGGGGGCCGGGGCCTGCGGGGGCATGTACACGGCCAACACCATGGCCTCGGCCATCGAAGCCATGGGCATGGCGCTGCCTTTCAGCGCCAGCCGCCCGGCCGATTCCGAGGAAAAGCGCGACGAATGCTACCGTGTCGGGGCGGCCATCCGGCGCCTGCTGGAAGAAGACATCCGGCCGCGTGATATCATGACGCGCCGGGCCTTTGAGAATGCCCTGGTGGTCATCACGGTGCTGGGGGGCTCCACCAACGCCGTTCTCCATTTGCTCGCCATGGCGCGGGCGGTCGATGTGCCCCTGACGCTGGACGACTTCCAGAGGGTCAGCGACCGGGTTCCCCTCCTGGCGGACATGAAGCCCAGCGGTCAATACGTCCAGGAGGATTTCGACCGGATCGGCGGCCTGCCGGCCCTGATGCAGTACCTTTTAGGCGAAGGGCTGCTGAACGGTGACTGTCTGACCGTCACCGGGCAAACCCTGGCGGAGAATCTCGAGGCGGCAGCACCTCTATCCGAGAACCAGGCGATTATCCGCCCGCTGGACAACCCCATCCACCCGCGTGGCCATATCCAGATTCTGCGCGGCAGCCTGGCCCCGGAGGGGGCCGTCGGAAAGATTACCGGCAAGGAAGGTACGGCGTTCAGTGGGCCGGCCAAGGTCTTCGATTCCGAAGAAGCCATGCTGGCGGCACTGGAGAAAAAGCAGATCCATCCCGGCGACGTGGTGGTGATCCGCTATGAAGGCCCCCAGGGCGGTCCGGGCATGCCGGAGATGCTGACGCCGACCGCCGCCATCATGGGCGCAGGATTGGGCAGCGACGTGGCCCTGTTGACGGATGGGCGTTTTTCAGGAGGTTCCCATGGCTTCATCGTGGGACACATTGCGCCGGAGGCCCAGGCGGGCGGACCGATTGCGCTGATTCGCAATGGCGACGTCATCACCATCGATGCGGCGCAAAACCGCATCGATGTCCATGTCAGCGAAGAAGAGCTGGCGTCCCGCCGCCGGGAATGGTCGCCACCGCCCTTCAAGGCCACCCGGGGGGTGCTCTACAAGTATATCAAAGCCGTGACATCGGCTTCGGAAGGCTGTGTGACGGATGCCTGAAGCAAGGTTGACGGTTTCGTAAAAGTCCGATATCGGCGTTACGCGTATCCCTCGTCACTGCGGCGTACGACCAGTACGCTGCCTTCGTCACCCGCGACAGCAGTATTCCTCGGGCTTCGCAAACTGTATCTCGGATTTCTTGCGAAACCGTCTGAAAGCCGACTTTTTGCGAGTCCATCAAGCTTGAAATAGATGTGTCCCTATGCCGGTGGATGCAGCCAGAGATCGTGGCTTGTTTCAAAGCGGTCGATGTCGGCCGCATACGCCAGGGTTTGCGCAATATCGTCCAGGCCCCGCTGTAATTTGTCTTTGATCCCGGGGTCGATCGTGAACGCGAACACAGGCTGGTCGGCATCGGCATGGAAGGTTACCGTCTGGGAGGGCAGATCGGCGGTCGCCGTCAGGCCGGGATGGCGTTTCACCAGATCAAATATGGCATCGACGTCGGCTTCGGCCAGCTCGATGGTCAGCAGGCCGTTTTTTACGGCATTGGAGCGGAAGATGTCGGCAAAGCCTTGCAGGCGCTCCCCATGGCTGTCTTTCCAGGGGGCGATGATTACCTGATAACCATCCTGGGCCAGGGCCCAGACCGCATGTTCCCGGCTGGAGCCGCAGCCGAAATTGTTGCGGGTGACCAGGATCGACCGGCCTTCGAAGCGGGGTTGGTTGAGTTCGAAGCCGGCATCCGGGGTCCCGTCGGGTCCATAGCGCCAGTCAAAAAACGCATTCGGTCCGTAGCCGGTGCGTTTGATGGATTTCAAAAACTGTTTGGGGATGATGGCGTCCGTATCGACATTGGCGCGGTCCAGGGTGGCCACGATACCGGTGTGCTGGGTGAAGGGTGTCATGATATGATTTCCCCCATATTCATTTTATCTAAACCATCCGTCTCAATTCAAGGACCATGAGAGGGGCGTACGACTCAAAAACGATTTATAATGTTTGTTCATTTTCTTTCACCTGAAAGAAAACCGAACCAAAAGAAAACGCCCGTGTCCCGCTACACCCTGCGCGTCGTCCAGCCGGCCGATGAAGCGGCGCCTCATGCCGCCATACGGCGTTGCCAACCTCGCTCGGGTGCTCACAATCTGGCGATTGCTGCGCGCCTCGCTTCGGTTGGCGCCTTGTCTGACAACATGATGATTGCTGCATCAACCAGTTGAAGCGACCGGAGGGCGCGGAAACTCGCCCGCCTCGCTTTGGCGGACTCAGACAGTCCGCGCACTTGTTGCCGTCCGCCCCGTCGGTGCTCAGCGCGGGACAAAGGAAAATTTAAAACCATAAACCCAAAAACCGTTTTCAAGCCCCCTTCGAAGAGGCTACCTGAGTCCCGCCGCCTTGCGGGATGGGTCTCACTTTGTCGACCAGGTGCGGATGTCGACGAATTTTCCGGCCACGGCGGCGGCCGCCGCCATTTCAGGGCTGACCAGGTGGGTGCGTCCGCCCTTGCCCTGGCGGCCTTCGAAATTGCGGTTGGAGGTGGCGGCGCTGCGCTGCCGGGGACGCAACTGGTCCGGGTTCATGCCCAGACACATACTGCACCCGGCATAGCGCCATTCGGCGCCGGCGGCCTTGAAAATGCGGTCCAGGCCCTCGGCTTCGGCCTGTTCCCGCACGGCATGGGAGCCCGGCACCACGAGCAGTTGAACGTGGTCGGCCTTTTTGCGGCCCTCCAGGATGGCGGCCGCCTGGCGCAGATCCTCGATGCGGGAATTGGTGCAGCTGCCGATAAAAACGACATCGACGGCCACATCCGTCAAACGGGTGCCGGGTGTCAGGCCCATGTAAGCCAGGGCGTTTTCCACATCGGAGCGGCTGTAACCGTCCGCCGTGTCCGGCCCGGGAACGGGCTGGTCGATATTCATGACCATGCCCGGGTTCGTGCCCCAGGTGACCTGCGGGGCGATCCGGGCGGCATCGATGGTCAGGGTGCGGCCAAAGGCGGCATCGTCGTCACTGGGCAGGGTCCGCCAGTAGGCCAGGGCGCGCTCCAGTTCTTTCCCCCGGGGGGCGTAGGGCCGCTTCTGCCGGGCAATATAATCGAAGGTGGTCTCGTCCGGGGCGATCATGCCCGCCCGGGCGCCGGCTTCGATGCTCATGTTGCAGATGGTCATGCGATTTTCCATGGACAGGCGGCGTACGGCGTCGCCGCCGTATTCCAGCACATGGCCCGCCCCGCCGGCCGTCCCCATGAGGCCGATCATCTTGAGCACCATGTCCTTGGCGGAGACGTGCGGGGCCAGGTGGCCGGTGAACTCGATATGGTAGGTGCCCGGTTTTTCCTGGATCAGGGTCTGGGTGGCCAGCACGTGTTCCACTTCGGAGGTGCCGATGCCGAAGGCCAGCGCCCCGAAAGCGCCGTGCGTGGAGGTGTGGGAATCACCGCAGACGATGGTCAGCCCCGGCAGCGTGAGGCCCAGTTCCGGTCCGATGACGTGGACGATCCCCTGGCGGGCATCGCCCAGGCCGAACAGTCTGATGCCGAAAGCGTCGCAGTTGGCCTGCAAGGCCTCCACCTGGGCCCGGGAAATGGGGTCTTCGATGTTCAGGCGGTCTTCGGTGGTGGGGACGTTGTGGTCCATGGTGGCGAAGGCCAGCTCCGGGCGACGCAGGGCGCGGCCGGCAAGCCGCATGCCCTCGAAGGCCTGGGGACTGGTGACTTCGTGCACCAGATGGCGATCGATATACAGCAGCGCCGTACCGTCGGGCAACTGCCGCACGACGTGGGCGTCCCATATTTTTTCGAAAAGCGTTTTTCCCATGGTTTCGCCTTTCCAATTCAGACCGCAATGAGGGCAAGGGGCTTTGACAAACACGCTAGGTGCCTGACCAAGATGACAACAACTGCCCCCTGCGTCAACCCATCGATCCGAAAGTGGGTCGCCAAAAGCCAAAAAACGCTTATAGTATCCAGTTGACACTTTTTCCGGAGATGGGCGAGGCTGACATTGCCCGATCTCACGACCACCCGAGACGACAGGATCAAGCATGCAAGGCAAAGAACTCGTCCTCAAAGCGTTGAAGGACAAGGCGGTACGGTACATCTTCGGCTACACCGGCGGTGCCATCATGCCGATTTTCGACGAGATGGAGAAACAAAAACAGTTCGACTTCATTATGTCCCGGCATGAACAGGGGGCCGTTTTCATGGCCCAGGGGATTTCCCGGGCGTCGGTGACAACGGATCACCCGCAGATCGGGGTCTGCCTGGCGACATCCGGACCCGGCGCCATGAATCTGGTGACCGGCATTGCCGATGCCGGTATGGACTCCGTGCCGGTACTGGCCATCACCGGACAGGTGCCTTCGGGAGTGATCGCCACCGATGCCTTTCAGGAAAGCGATGTGGTGGGGGTGATGATGCCGATCGCCAAACAAACCTACATGCCCCTGACCGTGGATACGCTTGAAGAAACCATTCATGAGGCTTACTACGTGGCCTCCACGGGACGGGGCGGACCGGTGGTGGTGGACATCCCCAAAGACGTCCAACTCCAGGAAACCGGACCGGCCTATCGGTTCGATCCCCGCACCTATACGCCCGACCTGCCGGGATTTTACTACTCCCCCAAACCCGACCGGGAGCGCCTGCGCCAGGCTGTCGGGATGATCAATCGCAGCGAGCGGCCCATTATTCTCTGCGGTCATGGGGTGATCGCCGGCCAGGCCAGCTCGGCCTTGCGGACGTTCGCGGAGCGCGCCCACATCCCGGTGGCCTTTACCCTGCACGGTCTGTCGGCGCTGCCCATGGATCACGCGCTGAGTCTTGGGATGGTCGGGATGCACGGCACGGTGGAGGCCAACCGGGCGCTGTTGAATGCCGATCTGATTCTCTCCTTCGGGATGCGGTTTGATGACCGGGTGACGGGGAAGCTGGATATTTTCGGGGTGAACGCCCAAGTCATCCACGTAGAGATCGATCCCTCCGAAATCGACAAGAATGTCAAGACCTCGGTGGCCATCAATGCCGATACGGGCGAGGTACTTACGCTCCTGGCCCGCGATCCGGAACTGACCTTCAAGCCCCGGCAGCGCTGGTTCGACCTGATCGATAGCTACCGCCGGGAAATTGCGGCCGCCGTCCAGCGGGAGGTCGCCGGCGGGGTCGGCCGGGAAGGCCAGCTGCTCATGAAAACCGTGGTTTCCGAACTCTCCCGGCTGACCCAGGGGAAAGATATCGTGGTGGCCGATGTGGGGCAGCACCAGATGATCAGCGCCCGGTTTTACAACTTCCAGACGGTCAACAGCTGGTTTACATCCGGCGGCGCCGGCACCATGGGGTGTGCCCTGCCCATGGCGGTCGGCGTGAAATTGGCCCGGCCGGAAGAACAGGTCTGGGCCATCAGCGGTGACGGCGGGTTCCAGATGAACATCCAGGAGTTGGGGGCGATCATGGAGCACGATATCGACGTCAAGATCCTTTTGATGAACAACGGCTATCTCGGTATGGTGCGGCAGTGGCAGACTTTGTTCTACGATGGGCGCTATGCCGGGACCCCGATGAAAAACCCCGATTTTGGGGCCATTGCGGGGGCCTACGGCATTCCGTATCAGCGGGTGTCCTCACCGGATCAGATCGAAGCGGCCCTGACCGCGGCCGCCGCCCACCGGGGTGCCTACCTGGTGGAGTTTATCTGCGACCCCAGCGAAATCGTGCTGCCCATGGTGCCGGCCGGCGGCGGCATCGCGGACATGATTGTATCCATAGAAGGAAAGGCCTCATGACAGCTTCGGTCCCAATGAAACGGCGCGCCATGCTGATCTACATGCTCAACCGCCCCGGCGGGCTGAACAAGATTTCCATGTTGATCCGGCGCAAGATGTACAACGTCGAAACGATCACGGCCTGCAAGACCCACCGGCCGGGCATCAGCCGCATGACGCTGACCCTGCGCGAAGATAGCGACGACAAAATGCTCCAGGTGATCCGGCAGGTGGAGAAAATGACCGAGGTGATTTCGGCCCGGGAACTGGACATCGAGCAAAGCTTCTGGCGGGAGGTCGCGATTATCAAGTTCGAGACCGATGGTGACCAGTTTGAGCGACTCCGCCGTACCCATAATTTTGAGGTTCTGGATCGCCAGAACCACGGATTGTTTATCGTTCAAGTGGGGGGGACCTCCCGGATGATCGATGATTTTGTGGACGCCATCGGCAGCGATAAAATTGTCGAAGTGGCCCGGTCGGGATTTACCGCGTTAGAGAAGTAGTCATTGCTGTTGAAGATTCTATGCTGCCGGTATGTCTTGCGGGCGGGTAAAGTGGGCAGGGATTCGGGTTTACTATAGACGTTAAACCGCTTCACAGCGACATGGGGTTACCCCATGCTGACTTGAGGGTGGCGTTTTCGGTAGATGGATGTCGATCAACGCTTAGGTGATGACGCTATGAACCAGGTAGAGCTGCCAGGAAACGACGCCCAGAAATGCGATAAGAATTAAATAAAGCAGTGAGCCTGCGAAAACTCTCATAGACCTCAGGAAGAAACGCCTGAACAACAACAGAAGAATCAGGCCGACACTCGTCAACGCGTATTTCACAAATAGAAACGTATAGGGTCCGACCCCGAGGTAGAAGGCCATAATCGGATTTATTTCGATGGCACCATGGTTGATTAAAAAGAGGGTGAGAATGGCGTCGATTACGCTCAAGAACAGAATCAGCACGACGACGCCGAAGAGGGATTGCTGATAACGATCCGCGAGCATAGGCCTTTGCCGGTCGGTGTACCGCCGTCCGTTTTCCCGTCGCCCGCCCGAGAAGAGACTCCGACGATTAAACGGGCTCTTCCGGCGCCGGTCCATCCCCGAACGTCTTTCCGTCAACGGTGTCGGATGCGCATTTGTTTCCCGCGATCGGCGCATCGCCCCTCCTGGCAAGCGGGTTGAAGACGGCTATTATTGGCCTTCCCACCCATTCTTCATGTCCTTATCCATACACCACGCAGCCGTCAGGCGTGTCCTGTTGAACGGACGGCGCGTGCTCTGCCCCATCATTGCAAAAAAGATACCGAAATTAGAAAAATAGAATAATATCAGGAATACAAATAGGTTGGCGCAATGTTCTTGATGGCGACGGGACGTTGTTGTGAAATTGAATTCATAGAAATGGGAAAACGATCCGACGCTGGATGCCGGTACCACAAAGTGGGGCGCTATTCAGTGATGGGCGGTTTTCTTTTCGTTACTGTTGTGTCATTATTTTGCCGACCATTATGGAAATCGCCGGTACCATTATTCCTATCTTCGCAATTGTCTTTCTGGGCTGGATGGCCCATCGGAAGGGCTTTATGCCGCCCGAGTTCCTGGGGCCGGCCAACCGTATTGTCTATTACCTGGCCATTCCGGCCATGATCTTCCTGGCGATTTCCAAAGCGTCTCTGGGGCAGGAGTTTCACGGGGCGGTGCTCTTTATTACACTGGCGGCAGCGACCGTGGCCTACCTGGTGGCCTGGAGCATTTGCCGTTGGCGGCGTGTGATCGGCTCCCGTGCCGGCATCTTCATCCAGAGCGCGGGGCATGGCAATCTGGGCTACATCGGGCTTTCGGTCGCATTTTACTACCTGGGGGAGACGGGGTTCGTGCGGGCCGGCCTGATTGCCGGTTTCCTGATGATTCTGCAGAACGTGCTGTCGGTTTTGGCCCTCCAGGCCCATCATCCGGGCCGCCAGGGGCCGGGCGCCGGCAGCCTGCTGAAAGCCCTTTTGGGCAATCCGGTGATTATATCCGCCTTGGCCGGGATTCTGGCATCCGCCTTCGAGGTCCCGATCCCGCTGGTGGTTGAACGCAGTTTGGATATATTGAGTGGATTGGCACTGCCCACGGCGCTCCTGCTGATCGGCGCTTCTCTGTCGTTTCGCGTCATGCGCGACCATATTTCCGTGGTCATGGGGGCAGTGCTGATCAAACTGATCGTGCTCCCGGGGATGGGGCTGGCGCTGTATCGATTTTTCGATGTGCCGCCGGCGGACTACCTGCCGGGTCTGATTCTGTTGGCGTCCCCCACGGCAACCATCGCCTACGTGATGGCCAAGGAAATGCGGGGGGATACGAATTTCGCGGTGGCGGTCATTTCCGCCAGCACCCTGATATCGGCCGGCTCTTTCAGCTTCTGGCTGATACTGGCCGGACGATTCGGTTAACCTGATATACGAACGAAGGTACAGACATGGAAAACGACAGTCGTTTGGTCTATTCGACCGACCAGGGGAAGATGTGCCCCACGTGCGGCAAGCCGGTGGCCGATTGCCGTTGCCGGCGTGCGGTCCAACCGCCGCAAGGGGACGGCGTCGTGCGGGTT
>Ga0180434_10007705_pt1 | contig 12068 bp, 9 predicted proteins | sample SS_ome_7_FD_132453 | JGI IMG/M metagenome (GOLD analysis project Ga0180434, IMG submission 132453) | Hypersaline lake sediment archaeal communities from the Salton Sea, California, USA - SS_1_D_2 metaG | ecosystem: Environmental > Aquatic > Non-marine Saline and Alkaline > Hypersaline > Sediment... | reverse complement strand
GAACATCACCGTGATCTCCGAGACGATCGCGCTCAACTACCTGGTAAAGGCCTACGGCTACCATCCCGCCGCACGCTTCAGCGAGAATCTGCTCGAGGTCATTCGTCGCAAGCGGACGCTGTCACGCCTGGCGGAGGGGGACCCGGAGTGACGGGGGGCGAACCACCGGCGGTCCTGATCACCCACGGCGGTCTGGGGGAGGAACTGCGGCGCACGGCGGAGGCGATTCTCGGCCCCCAGACCGGCCTCGCGGTCGTCTCCAACGCCGGCGTTTCGCTCGAGGCGTTGCGCGCCGAACTGGCCGCGGCCGTGCCGGCCGACCGGCCCGCGGTGCTCTTCGTCGACCTGCTGGGGGGCAGCTGCGGGCATGCCTGCCTGCCGCTGCGACGGGAACGGGAGGCGTTGCTGGTCGTCAGCGGGGTCAATCTGCCGATGCTGCTCGAGTTCCTCTACCATCGCGGACGCGTTCCCCTCGGCGAGCTGCGGGAGCGGATCCTTAGCCGCGGTCGCGATGGGATTCGCGCCAGCGGTTGGGAAGGGCTGTCATGAGTTTTGCCCTCGTGCGACTCGACGACCGCCTGCTGCACGGGCAGGTGGTCTACGGTTGGGGGCGCGAACTGCGACCGGCGTGCTACTTGATCGTCGACGATGCCGTCGCCGAGGACCCCTGGGAGCGTGCGGCGTACGAAGCGACCGAGACGGGCGGCGCGGCGGTCGAGATCGCGGCGGTGGCGGCGTTCGCCGGTGAGTGGCGTCGCTGGGCTGAGCACAGCGCAACGGTCTTGCTCCTGCGGCGGCCGCCGACGCTGGCCGCCCTCTGGGCCGGCGGGTTTCGCCCCGAGCAGGATGTCAATCTGGGCGGCTTGCACGGCGAGGCAGGCAGCCGCGAAATCCTGCCCTACGTGCACCTCCTGCCCGGCGAGGCGGAGCAACTGCGCCAGCTGGCCCAGGCCGGCTGCCGTTTCTTCGCCCAGGACGTTCCTCAAGGCGCGTCGATCGGCCATGCGGCGCTGCTGGCGCGCTTGCAGCCGCCGGCCCGGCGGCGGGAGGCGGGGGACTAGAAGGGGGCGTCGTGGCCGACCTGCGCTTCGTCTTCTGCATCCACAACCATCAGCCGGTTGGAAACTTCGACCATGTGATCGAAACCGCCTACCGGCGGGCGTACGAGCCGATGCTCGCCACCTTGGAGCGCTATCCCGATCTGCCCTGGGTGCTCCACAACTCCGGCTGCCTGTGGGAATGGCTCGCCGCCCACCATCCGGACTACCTCGAGCGCGTGGCGCGCCAGGTGCAGGCGGGGCGACTGGAACTGCTCGGCGGCGGCTTCTATGAGCCGATCTTGCCGGCGCTCGCCCCGGACGATCGGCGTGGCCAGCTGCGGCGCATGCGCGCCTACCTGAGTGCCCGTTTCGGGTGCGCGCCGCGCGGCGCCTGGCTTGCGGAGCGCGTTTGGGAGCCGGATCTCCCGCTCGATCTGGCCGCCGCCGGGGTGGCCTATCTGCCGCTCGACGACACACAGTTCACCGCCGTCGGGCTGGCGCCCGAGGCGTTGGGCGGGGCGTTGCTGACCGAGAGTGGAGGGCGCGCGGTGCGCCTCTTCCCCGCGCGCATGGATCTGCGCTACCAGATCCCGTTCGCCCCGGTCGAGGCGGCGGTCGCGGCCTTGCGCGCGCGCGTCCCCCCCGGGGGCCTGGTCGTCTATGCCGATGACGGCGAGAAGTTCGGCCTGTGGCCCGGGACGCACCGCCGCGTCTACGGGGAACACTGGCTCGCGCGTTTCCTCGATGCGCTCAGCGCGCCGGGGGCGGGCGTCGAAATGACGACCTTCGCCGCCGAGGCGCGGCGTCCCGCGCGCGGCCGCGTCTACCTGCCGTCGGGATCCTATGCCGAGATGGATCGCTGGTCGCTCCCCCCGCGGGCCCAGGCCCGCTATCAACGCGCGGCGGCGGCGCTGCGGCTGCATGGGTTGGCGGCTGAAGGCCACGATCTGCTGCGCGCCGGGTTCTGGCGCGCCTTCTTCGCCCGCTATCCGGAGAGCAGCTGGCTGCACCAGCGCACGCACTGGGCGGCGCGCCGTGCCCGGCGCAGTGGGCGCCGGCTCCCCGCCGGCGAGCGCCGCGCGATCCGCGATCACTTGTGGCGGGCGCAGTGCAACTGCGCCTACTGGCACGGGCTCTTCGGGGGGCTCTACCTGCCGCACCTGCGCGCCGGCCTCTATCGCGAGCTGTTGCGCGGCGAAGCGCGCCTCGCCCGGGCGCGCGAGGGTGGCGGTGCTTGGGTGGCCGCACAGGCAGTCGACCTCGATCTCGACGGGCGGCGCGAGCACCTGCTCGAAAACGACCGCCTGGCGCTCTTCTTCGCCCCCGCCAGCGGCGGCCGCCTGCTCGAATGGGACGACCGCGACAGTGCCTACAACCTGCTCAACGTGCTTGCTCGCCGTCCGGAGAGCTATCATCGCGCACTGGGGGTGACCGGCCCATACGACGCAAGCCCGCGCGCGGCGCTCGTCGATCGCGTCTATGCGCGTCCGCCGGGGGCGCGCGCGGCACGCGAGCGGCAGGTAGAGGACATCGGCGACTTCGCCGGCGGCGCCTACCGCAGCGAGCTCGCGCGGGCGGGCCGGCGACTCGAGCTGCGGCTCGTGCGCGACGGGTACGTGCGCCAGCGATCGCGTTGCGAGGCGCTGCGCATCGAGAAGCGGGTGCGGCTCACGGCGGGAGAGCGCGGGTTCGAGGTCCTGTATCGCTGGACGCACCGCGGCCGCGGACGATTGCGAGTCACGGCGGCGATCGAGAACCACTTCAACCTGCTGGCCGGCGACGCGCCCGACCGGGTCGTCTGGATCGACGGCCGGCAAGCCGCCGCCCCGGCGCTGGCGGCGACGGCGCGCCACACCGGCGTGCGCCGCGTGGCCCTCGTCGAGGGGTGGTTGGGCTGGCATCTTGAGCTTGCCTGTGACCGGCCGATTACCCTCGTGCGCTACCCGATTCGAACGGCGCACATGTCCGAGGCGGGGCCTCAGGCGACGTTTCAGGGCACGGCGCTGCTCATCGCCCTGCCGCTCGCGCTGGCGCCAGGTGAGACGACGCGTCTGCGCCTGAGGGCGCGGGTCGGCCGCGGGCGCCCGCGCGGCGGGCGGGGGCCGCGGGTATGAGTGGCGTCACCTTCGCCCCGCGGCTCGATCCGCGCCGCCCGGCGCTCGTGCTCGCCGTGGCGACCGGCGGGGCGGCGCTCGGGTTCGCGCTCCAGGCGGAGACTGTGCTTGCCGGGGCGCGCCTGGTGGCGCTGGCCGGCTGGTCGGCGCTGGTCGCCGCCGACGAGCGCGCCTGGGGGCCGACCCACCTGCACACGCCGCTGCTTGCGGCCGGCGTGGCCGGATGGCTCGCCGGCGATCTCGCTGCGGGCCTCTGGATCGGAGTCCTGTTGCAGACGATCTGGCCCGGACTGCGGCCGTTGGGAGGCGCGCGGCAGCCCGTCGTCGGTTTGGCGGCGCTGCTCGCCGGGGCGCTGGCGGCGCACGTGGCGCTCGGGCGGCATCCACTGGTGCCCGGCGTGCTGCTGGCGCTCGCCGCTGGCTGGGCGTGGACCGGGGCGCGGGTCGAAGCGGCGCTGCGCCGGCGCAATGCGCAGCGCGAGGCGCAGCACGGGCTCGCCGGGGCGGGGGGGCCGGGCGTCGCCGGCCAGCTCGTGCGGGCCGGGTTGCTCGAGGCGAGCTTGCCGGGACCGCTGGCCGTGCTGCTCTTCTGGGCCGGACCGGTCCTCGTACTCGGCGCGACCGGCGCGTTCGGCGCCCCGGGCGCGGCGGCCGATGCCGCCTCGCCGTGGGCTGGACTGCGCCTCGGTGAGGTGTGCCGTCATGCTCCCGCCTGGGGCCTGGGCCTGCTCTTTGCGACGGGCGGTCTGCTGCGCGCTGTGACCGGCGAGGCGTGGGCGGCGCGGCGCGACGCAGCGGATGGCGCGAGGAGCAGCGCGCGCGAGCGCGCTCGGTTGGGCCCCGCTCAGCAGCGGGGGCGGCCCGCGGGTCCCGGGGTGCGGCGCCTGTGGCGGCTGCTGGCACTGCCCGCCTCATTCAGTCAGCGCTTCCTGCAGCGCGCCGGGTTCCTCCATGCATTGGGGGAAGAGGAATCCGGCGACGCCGTCGGCGAGCTGGCGCCGAACACGCAGCCCTTGCTGGCGGCGGCGCTGCTCGGTGCCTGGCAGACCGTGCGGGCCGATGCCGCGCCGCCGCGCCCGCCGCTGCGCATGCTCGCGGTCGGGGGGAGCTTGCTGGCGCAGTGGGGCGATCGCGTGATCTGGGGTGGGGCGCGACCGCTGGCGGCGCTGCTCGCTCTGCCGGCCGTGCTGCTCAGTCAGGCCGGCCTCCTCCTGGTCTGGGGATGCTCGCTGCTCGCGGGCGAGGTCTGGCTGCGCGACCGCCTCTATCGCTGGGGGCGGTCGCGCGGCTGGCGTCTCGTTCCCGTGGCACTCGGTGCGCGGGTGCAGCGCCTGGCACGCTCATTGCCGACCGCGCTCGCCGCGGCTTCGGCCGCCTGGGCGCTGCTGGTGGCCGCGAGCTGGGGCGCGAGCGGCGGTGGTCCCGCTTGGGTTGCCGGGGGGGTCTGGTTTATCGTCGGGGTCTTGTCCGGCGCGAACGCCGTACGACGGCCGACGCACTGGGCGGCGCGCTGCGCGGCGGCCACGCTGGCGGCCGGGGTCTGGCTGTGGCTTGCGCCGACGGAGGCGCTGCGCTAGGGGGAGAGGGGTGTACGAGGCGAAGACGGTAGTGCGCAACATTCCGGGCATACATGCGCGCCCGGCCGCCTTGCTGGTCAAGGAGGCGAGCCTCTTCAAAGCGGACGTGACGCTGGCGACTCCGGATCTGACGGTCAACGCCAAGAGCATCATGGGCGTCATGATGCTCGCGGCCGAGACGGGCACGGAACTGACGGTGCGCGCGGAAGGCAGCGATGAGCAGGCGGCGGTGGCCGCGCTGATCAGGCTGGTCGAGTCCGGCTTCGGCGAGGAGCTTGGCGCCTGAGAGCGCGCCCTGGCCCAGCGGATGAGGGTGCTGTGACTCCGAAACGGATCGTATTGCAAGGCGTGGCGGCGGCTCCCGGTCAGGCGATCGGCCCGGCGCACCGACTCGTCGCGCACGCCCTGGAGGTGCCGCGCCGCTCGATCGCTCCGCGCAAGGTGGCGGCCGAGATCCGCCGCTTCCGCCAGGCGCTGAGCGCGGCACGGCGCGAGATCCGCGAGCTGCGCCAGCGCCTCGCGACCGGCGGCGAGGATCCGGGCGATCAGATTCTCGCCTCGCACCTGATGATCTTGCAGGACCGTGAGCTGCAACGCGAAATCGTGGAAGCGATCAAGGCGGAGCGCTTTCACGCCCCCTACGTCGTGCGGCGTGTCTTCCAGGCCAAGGCGCACTACCTGGAGACGCTGCCCTCGGAGCTCTTCCGTTCCCGCGCCGCCGACATCCGCGACGTGCGCGACCGCTTGGTGGGGCAGTTGCTCGGCCGGGGCCGTTCCTCGATCGCCCACGTGCCCGAGGGCTCGGTCTTGATCGCGAGCGAGATCGCGCCGAGCGAAGTCGCCTCCTTGCGGCCGGAGCGGATCGCGGCGCTGGTGACGCAGCGCGGTACGCTCGCTTCGCATGTCACGATCATGGCGCGCTCGCGGGGCGTCCCTGCGGTGGTGGGCGTGGGCGACGCGCTCGAGAGCGTGCCCAGTGGAGAGGAGGTCTGGGTCGACGGCAGCAGCGGCCAGATCGTGGTCGGTCCGAATCGCGCCGACCAGCGCCGCCACCGGCACTGGCGCGAACGCGAAGCGCGCATCGGCCAGTGGCTCACACAGCGCGAACTCGGCCCGGGCCGGACGCGCGACGGACACGCGATCGCGGTGCGCGCCAATATCGACCGCCCCGAAGACGCCGCGCTCGCCGCCGAGGTCGGTGCCGAGGGTGTCGGGCTCTTCCGCACCGAGTTCTTCTTCATGGATGCGGCGGCGTTTCCCGACGAGGAGACCCAGGCCGCCGCCTACGCCGCGGTGCTCGACGCCTTCGCCGACGCCCCGGTCACGATCCGCACGCTCGACCTCGGGGGCGACAAGCACGCGGCGCTGATGGGCATCCCCAGCGAGGAGAACCCCTATCTCGGACTGCGGGGCGTGCGCTTCACGCTCGAGCACCCCGAGCTCTACCGCACGCAGCTGCGCGCCATCGTGCGGGCTGGGGCCGGGCGCCGGGTGCGCATTCTCGTGCCGATGATCGGCTCGCTCGATCAATTCCACCAGACGCGCGCCCTGCTCGCCGAAGCGCGCGAGCAGATCGTTGCCGCGGGACATGCCGCCGCCGAGATCGCCCTCGGGCCCATGATCGAGCTGCCGTCCGCGGTGCTGATGGCCGATCGCCTGGCGCAGGCGAGCGACTTCTTCAGCATTGGATCAAACGACCTGGTGCAGTACCTACTGGGTGTCGATCGCAACAACGCGCGCATCGCGTCGCTTTTCTCGCCGCTCGACCCGGCGGTCTTGCGCGCGATCGCGCTGACGCTGCGCCATGCCCGGCCGAGCGCGATTCCGGTCGGCTCGTGCGGCGAGATGTCGGGGGAGTTGCCCGGCCTCCTGTTGCTGGCCGGCCTCGGGATCGATGAACTGAGCGTGGCGCCCTTCCTCGTGCGGCGCACGAAGGCGATTCTCAGTCAGGTGCGCCAGCGAGACCTCGAGCGGATGGCGGGGCGCTGCCTGGAGGCCGAGGACCGGCGTGCGGTGCGACGCATCGTCGTCGAGTAACGCGGCGCCGATGCCCAGTTCCGGTGTGAAGAGATTGACGGGACGCTCGTCTGTGAGTGGGAGCCGGCCGAGGAGCCCGGCGCCAGACGCACTTAAGGGAGGACCTCCATCTTGACAGCTTCGACACGCAAGCCGGTGGCGATCGTGCCGGCGGCCGGCATCGGTACGCGCCTGCGGCCTCAGACCTCCACGATTCCCAAAGCGTTGCTCAATGTCGCCGGGAAGCCGATCCTGGCGCACATCCTCGATGCGCTCGTCGCCCGGGGCATCGAGCGGATCCTCGTCGTCGCCGGCTACAAGGGCGAGCGGCTGCGCGCCTACCTCAAGGAACGCTACCGTAGCGGCGTCGAAGTCGTCGAGCAGCGTGAGCGACTCGGACTCGGCCATGCCGTGATGCAGACGGCCGCGGCGGTGCGCGAGGGGCCGGTCTTGATCGTACTCGGCGATACGATCGTTGAGCCCGAATGGGCCGATTACCTCCAGGGAGAGGAGGCGGTGATTGGCGTGCGGGAGGTCGAAGACCCGCGCCGCTTCGGCGTCGTCGAGATGCAGGGCGAGCGCGTCGTCCGCCTGGTCGAGAAGCCGGCCGATCCGCCCAGCGATTTGGCGATCGTCGGCATCTACTACTTCCCCGACGCAGCCCCGTTGTTCGCCAGTCTCGAGGCGCTCGTTGAGCGCGATGAGCGGACCAAGGGCGAGTACCAACTGACCGACGCGCTACAAGCGATGCTCGCCGCGGGGGCGCCGATGCGCGTCTCGCGCGTCGGCGGCTGGTTCGATTGCGGAAAGCCGGAGACGCTGCTGGAAACGAACCGCCACCTCCTGCGCCAGGCGCCGCAACCGGCGCCGATTCCCGGCGTGACGTTGCTCCCGCCGGTCTTCGTCGCCCCCACGGCGCGGATCGAACAGGCGGTCATCGGCCCGTACGTCTCGATCGCTGACGGGGCCGTCGTGCGCCGGGCGGTCGTGCGCGACGCAATCGTCAACGAGAACGCGCATGTCGAGGAGATGCTGCTCGAAGGCTCCGTCGTCGGCGAGTCGGCCGCGTTGCGGGGCGCGTTTCAGCGCGTCAATGTCGGTGATTTCTCCGCCGTCGACCTTTCCGGTCGCAGCGCCGGCGACTAGTCGCACGCGGCGCTTGCCGGACCGCTGCGCGTCGCCTAAGATGCCGGGCTTCGCCGCTGGCGGGGCGCGAGTTGATTCGAGGCCTTGGAACAGGAGTCATGCATGAGCCGCAACTACCTCTTCTCCTCCGAATCGGTTGGCCGGGGGCACCCCGACAAGGTGGCCGATCAGATCGTCGATGCGATCCTCGATGACTTGATCCTCAAGGACCCGGAGGCGCGCGTCGCGTGCGAGGCGCTGGTGACGACGGGCAAGGTGCTGATTTCGGGGGAGATCTCGACGCCCGGCGTCTGCAGCGACATGCCGGCTACCGCACGGCGCACGGTCAAGCGGATCGGATATGACGATCCAAGCTTCGGTTTTGATGGGGAGACCTGCGCCGTATTGACGGCGATCGACGAGCAGTCGCCCGACATTCGCCGGGGTGTCGTCGGCAAGAAGCGCATGGGCGCCGGCGATCAGGGGATCATGTTCGGCTTCGCCACCGATGAGACGCCCGAGTTGATGCCGATGCCGATCATGCTGGCGCACAAGATGATGATGCGGCTCGAAACGGTGCGCAAGAACAAGACGTTGCCCTGGCTGCGGCCCGACGGCAAGGGGCAGGTGGCGGTGCGCTACATGGACGACGAGCCGCGCTACGTCGAGTCGGTCGTGCTCTCGGCCCAACACAGCCCCGACGTGGCGCAGACGAAGGTGCGCGATGGGCTGCGGGCGGAGGTGATCGAGAAGGTGATTCCGCGCGCGATGCGCTCGGTCGTGCCGGTCAAGATCAAGATCAACCCGACCGGGCGCTTTGTCGAAGGGGGGCCCAAGGCGGACACCGGTCTGAGCGGCCGCAAGATCATCGTCGACACCTACGGCGGCATGGCGCCGCATGGCGGCGGCAGCTTCTCGGGCAAGGATCCGACCAAGGTCGACCGCTCGGCGACCTACGCCGCGCGCTGGGTGGCGAAGAATGTCGTCGCCGCCGGCCTGGCGCGGCGCTGCCAGATCCAGCTCGCGTATGCGATCGGCGTCGCCGACCCGGTCAGCATCGCGGTCGAGACCTTCGGCACCGGCGCGCTGCCGGAAGAGGCGATCGAGCAGCGGATCCGCAAGGTCTTCGATCTGACGCCCCAGGGGATCATCGATGCGCTCGAGCTGCGTTCGCCGGTGGCGGAGCGCTACGAGAGCACCGCCTACCACGGCCACTTCGGTCGGACACTGAAGGGGTTCACCTGGGAGCGGAGCGACCGCGTCGCCGACCTGCAAAAGGATGGTTGAGCCGCGGCGCGGCCTCGCCTAGGCTCCTCCCACCCGAGGAGTGCGACAGGCCAGGAGACTCGCAGCCCGCCCTGCCGGCGGCGTCCCGCGACGCCGGCCGCCGGGGCGCGAGGGAGCGTATGCCTCGCGCTGCACGCAGACCGCCGCGCCGGCTGATCCTGGCGATTCTTCTTCTATCCGTCAGCGTCCTCACGCTGATGAGCATGCCCGCCCTGGGGCTCTCCGCGGCGACGGGGCCGTTCGGTCGCATCTGGGTCGAGCTCTGGGCGCGGCTCTTCGGTCCTCTGGCGGTCATCCTCTGGTCGCTGCTGGGCTTCGTCTGGAGCGCGGCTCTGCTGGCGCGCTGGCGCCGCGGCCGGCTCTGGGCGGCGACGGGGCTCGCCGCGCCCTGGTTCGTCTGCGCCAATGCCCTCGCGCTCGAGCTGGCCGCGCCGGCGCGCCCGGCGCTCTTTGGCGGCTATCTGGCCGCCCATCTGCGGGCGGGCGGCTATGCCTTCTTCGGTCCCGGCGCGCGCCTCCACGTCACGATCGCGCTGGCGACGGCGACGCTCGTCTTGACGATTCTCATGCTGCGCTGGGGCGTGCCGGAGCCGTTCGGGCGCGCCGTGGGCGTGGCCGGCGAGCGCGCGCTGCGCGCCGTGCTGCGGCTCGCCGCCGCGTCGCGCCGCGGCCTGGCCGGGGGCGCGCGGTTCGCGTGGGTTGCCGGCGTGCGACCGCTGGTGGGGCGCGTTGTGACTCTCGGTACGGCGCTGCGGCCGGTCGGGGCGGGACGGGCGTGTCCAAACGGCGAGGCACGCGCCGCGCGGCCGGCGGGGGGCGCCGACGGGGGCGCGCCGCCGGCGGCCGTGCCTTCGCCCGCCGCCGCGGCGGAGCCGGTGGGGGCGGCGGTGGGCGGGGGACGCGCGGAGCCGGCGGCGGCGCGGGGCGAGCGCCCCGGACGGCGCGGGGCGAGCCCCGTCAAGCGAACCGAGACGGTCGACGGGGATGCGTTGCCTTCCCCCGAGGGGCGTCCCGCGCGCGCGCTGATGAGCCTGCTCGCGCCGCACGAGGCGGGTGGCGGGCCGGTCGGCGCGGATGAGATTCGCGCCAATGGCGAGGTGATCGGGCGCACGCTGGAGAGCTTTGGGATCGCCGCCGAGGTCAGCGAGGTCCATCCCGGGCCGGTCATCACGCGCTACGAGATCACGCCCGGGGCGGGCGTGACGATCAGTCAGATCTCCAGCCGGCAGGACGACCTGGCGTTGGCCTTGCGGGCGCCGCGGATCCGTCTGCTGGCGCCGATCCCGGGCAAGGCGGCGGTCGGGATCGAGATCCCCAACCGGGAGCCGGCGCTGATCGGCTTCCGCCAGATTGCGGAGGCGCGGGAGTTCCAGGAGGCGCCGGAGCCGCTGAAGATCGCGCTCGGCATGGATGTCGCGGGACGCGCTTATTACACCTCGCTCGAGAAGATGCCGCACTTGCTGGTCGCGGGCACGACCGGCTCGGGCAAGAGCGTGTGCATCAACAGCATGATCGTCTCGCTCCTCTTGCGGGCGACGCCCGAGCAAGTGCGGCTCTTGTTGATCGATCCAAAGATGCTCGAGCTCACGACCTACAACGACATTCCCCACCTGCTGAAGCCGGTCTTGACCGATGCGCGCGAGGCGGCCCGGGCGCTGCAGTGGTTGACGCGCGAGATGGAGCGCCGCTACCGCGTCCTGGCGGGGCTCGGCGTGCGCAATATCGCCGGCTACCGCGAACGCCGCCAGCAGCGCGGGGACGAGCCGGACATGGAATCGATGCCCTACATCGTGGTCTTTGTCGATGAGCTCGCCGATCTGATGATGACGCACCCGAGCGAGGTCGAGGTCCCGATCGCGCGTCTGGCGCAAATGGCCCGGGCGGTCGGCATTCATCTCGTCTTGGCGACGCAGCGCCCCTCGGTCGACGTGATCACCGGCGTGATCAAGGCGAACTTCCCGGCCCGAATCGCGTTTCAGGTTGCAAGTCGCACCGATTCGCGCACGATCCTCGACAGCAATGGGGCCGAGGCGCTCGTCGGCCGTGGCGACATGCTCTTCCTGCCGCCCGGCAAGGGGCAGGCTCAGCGCCTGCACGGCGCCTACTTGAGCGAGCGCGACGCGGAGCTTGTCGCCTGCTTCCTGCGCCAGTTCCCGCCCGCGGAGCCGATCGGCCAGCCGCAGGAGACCCCGGAGGAGGCCACCGGCCCCGAGCTCGAAGACCCGCTCTTCAACGAGGCGCTGCGGATCGTCGTGCTCAGCCAGCAGGGCTCGACCTCGATGTTGCAGCGCCGCTTGCGCGTTGGCTACACGCGGGCGGGCCGCCTGATGGACCTGCTCGAGCGGGCCGGGATCGTCGGACCTCCCGACGGGAGCCGGGCGCGCGATGTGCTCGTGCCCGCCGACTACCTCGAGCAGTCGGCCGCCGAGCGCGAGGCGGTTTCCTCATGAGCGGCACCGCCCACGGGCGCCGGCCGGAACCGCGAGGCATGGGCGCGGGTGACGGGCGTATGCGGGTTGCACGGTCTGCCCCAGCGCAGGTTCCCGGCTGCCGCCGCTACGGGGCCGGAGGCGTGGCACCGCGCCGGAGTGCGTGGGAACGGCCGGCGTTGGTCCTCTGGCTCGCGCTCGGCCTGACGACCGCGGTCGACGCCGCGACGGCGCCGGCAGCCGGCGATGCGCCGCCGGCCGCGCCGCTGCTCGAAGCCGTCGCGCAGCGGTTCGAGCAGGCGGCCGGATTGCGCGCGGAGTTCCAGCAGATCAACCGCTGGTACGCCTTCGACGAGGCGGATACGGCCCGCGGGCAACTCGCGGTCGCCCCGCCCGACCGCTTCCGACTCGCCTACGATCTCCAGGCGGGGCATCTCGTCGGCGCCGACGGTCGTCATGTCTGGACCTTCGTGCCTGAAG
>Ga0180434_10007703_pt1 | contig 12073 bp, 19 predicted proteins | sample SS_ome_7_FD_132453 | JGI IMG/M metagenome (GOLD analysis project Ga0180434, IMG submission 132453) | Hypersaline lake sediment archaeal communities from the Salton Sea, California, USA - SS_1_D_2 metaG | ecosystem: Environmental > Aquatic > Non-marine Saline and Alkaline > Hypersaline >... | reverse complement strand
ATGGATGGTGGGCGGTAGAGGACTTGAACCTCTGACCCCCTGCGTGTAAAGCAGGTGCTCTAACCAACTGAGCTAACCGCCCTCAAAATGACCGGGAGGCGGGTGCCTCCTCCCTTTCTAGGCTCGAAAACCTGTATGTACATATTGACAATATGTATGAGCATAATGCCAATATTTGTTGCTTTTCTGCGAAACATGGTCTCATGCTGAGTCACTGTTTTTGCCCTGGCCCGTGCCATCGTGGTCTATGCCGGCCCTCTTGAAGAGCCGTTCCAGGGCTCGCTTGGCAGCAAGTCCCCTCAAGGGACGGCCCCGCTCCCAGCGCTGCACCGTGGGCAAACTCACCGGCACCTGCCGGGCCAGGTCTTCCTGGGTCCACCCCATGACCTTGCGGAGCTCTCTCACCTTCTCGCTAAGCTCCGGCATCCTCAGTCTCCTCCCCGGTGCCGAGTACCCCTGGGATGTACAGCCATATTGACAACCAGTACAGCATCACCTACGATATTGGCAGGGCAGAGCCCGGGAGCGAAGCTATGAAGGAGGATTGCCCGTCCGTCCTTGCCCGGTCTCTGCCCCTGCTACCAACGCTTCTGCACGGGAGCCGCCGTTCCTCTTGATCACTCCCGCGAGCCACTCGGCGAACTCCGTCATGATGTTCAGGTCACTCTCCTCGAAGTCACGCGTTACGTCGAGCAGGCGCCCCATCGCTGGAGTCACGTCCTGACCGTCGGACCGCGGTGTTCTGTACCCTGCCAGAATCAGCAGGCTATCCTCCAGGGCCAGCCTCTCGTTCTCGTCCCGAGAGAAGCCCTGCGCCACTTTCTTGATGCTCGCCTGCGACGGCGTGACACCCTTCTCCATGTCGGCGATGGTACCGTGGCTCAGGCCCACCCTGGCGGCGGCCTTTCTCAGGGATAGCCCCTCCTTTACCCTTCTCTCTCGTACCCACTGATCGAATCCCTGGCTCACAGCACACCTCCCTGCTCAGCGTACTTTAGTAAGCCTACTTTAGTACCGATTTTCTATGCATTATAGCACTACTGGATGACAAAGTATACACCCCAGTTTACACCAGGCGTGACAGACCCTCTTGACAATCCGGCAATCAAGATATACAGTACCTGTTTGTCAGGAGGGCCAACATGGACGATGCGAAACAGCATCCCCTGTTCCTCAAGTACCGACGAGACTGGCTGCACAAGATGACCGGCTACTCGAAGGGCTACCTCAGCCGGGTGGCCATTCGCCGGGAGCCGCTGAGCAGTGCGTTCGTCGAGCGGGTCTGCTACCGGCTCCGCAAGCAGGAGTCAGAGCTGTTCCTGCCGGAGCACGTGGTGCCGCGCACGTCAGGCGGCCGGCGTTCGCAGTCGCCGGTAGCGCAAAAGAGCCGGGGGTAGAGTGTGCCAATCCATGGCGTGAGCGATGCCCGTATCCTGCCCCGCCTGGGCATAATCCGTCTCGGCGTAAAACTGGAGCGGGCGGGTAAAACCCCCATCCCCAGGGCCACCGACTACTTTGTCGTCCCCCACGAGATAGAGCAGTACGTCGGCGAGCAGCCCAGGGAGCTCGCCATCATGTTTCCCTCCGACGACATGGAGCAGATCGCCCGCCAGTACCTGCGCTGTTACGGGCAGACTCACGGCCTGGTCTGCTGGGGCGACGGGCAGAAGTCCCGCTGGAAGGTGGACGTGCGCACCGGCGCCATGGCCGACAGGGACACCAGGGACTGGGAGTGGCGGGACGGCGTCTGTGCCCACGAGGAGTGCCCCGAGTACGGCGCCCGTTGCCGGCCGGTGATGAACCTCATGTTCATGATGCCGGAGGTCCCGGGACTGGGAGTCTGGCAGCTGAACACCTCCAGCTTCTACTCGATCCGCGAGATCAACTCCACCATCGCCCTCATCCGCGGTTTTACCCGGACGCAGGACATGCCGGAAGGCCGGATAGCCTACATTCCCCTGACCCTGGCGATCGGCCCGCTCGAGGTCAGTCCACCAGGTACGGGCAAGAAGACCATTCACATTCTCCACCTCAAGACGGGCGTGAAGCTGGCTGACGTTATCAGGCGGTCGCTCCTGCCGCCTGCACAGGTGGTCATGCCGGAGCCCGTGGTCGAGGAGGCCCCTGAAGACCTCACGACCCCCGAGGTGGTCGCGTTAGAGGAAGGCAAGGAGGAACAAGAGCGAGCCCCGCCGCCCGAAGAAGACCTGTTCGGGCTTGAGCAGGAGCGGCAGGAGGAGTGGCAGAAGGTCCGCAAGCTCATGGCCGGCTGCCGCATGAACGAGAAGACAGCGAGGAGCTTCTTTGCCCAGGTCTGTGACGTGAGCGTCCCCCTGGAGAAGCTTGCGAGCGAGACTGCACCCTCTACTCTGACCGTCCACCACCTGAGCCAGTTCCGGGAGCGGCTGGAGAAGTCCCGCATGGACCTGTAACGGGAAAGGCGTTACACGACGAAAGGGGGTGGCAGTTGGAGCCGTCGCAAGCGCGGGGCAATGCGAGCTCGTTTCCGGCGAAGCTGCGAGTCCACCGGTCTTGCGACCGTAACAGGTTTTCCGTTACAGGGGGGCCGGGATAATGGCACGCGCAAAGCCCTGGCTCAAGATGTGGACCGAGTGGCTTCACGACCCGAAGATGCTCGGGCTTACGCTGGCCGAGACCGGGGCCTGGTGGAAACTGGTCACCCTGGCGCAGGAGCTGGCTCAGGATGGCCGCATCTCCACGAATAACGGGCTAACATTGAATCTCGATGAGATCGCCAACTGCCTGCACCTCACGAGGCGGGCAGACATCAAGGACATGACACGGATGATCGAGAAGATGCAGGCGCATGGCGGCCTTCACTGGGATGGAGCGACCCTGGTGGTTACGAACTTCGCCAAGCGGCAAGCGCAGTCCCCGTCAACCACAAGAGAGGCCGTCCGCGACAGAGTCAGGCGCCACCGGTCCCTTCGGAGACCCGCGAGCAGAGAGTGTGTAACGGAAAGCCCGTTACAGAACGGCGGCAAAATCGCAACGAACAAGAAGTTTTCTGGCGGTTTTCCGCCGGTTGACCGGCAAGTTTCCGACCATGGTGTAACGGATAATCCGTTACATGCGGCGGCTGCACAGGCTCAGAATCAGGGCGAAAGCCCTCAGAAAGAGACCGAAAGTGTAACGGATGTAACAGCGTTACCCTCTCCCTCTCCCTCTGTTTCTAAAGAGATAGGGGGTTCCAGGGGGGAAGAGAAGGTTACCGGAGAGCCGATTGTGGCCGAGGTTAGCCGCCTCTACGAACGAAACATCGGCATGCTGTCACCCCGGACCCGGGAGCTTGTTGACGAGTTCGCCGGGGAGTACAGGGGGCCAATCGGCTGGATCGGCGATGCCTTCGCCGAGGCGGCGAGGTACAGCAAGAGGTCATGGCCCTACGTTCGGGCCATTCTGCTGAGATGGCAGGACGAAGGAAAGGAGGAGCAGCCACATGGAAAGAGAGGGAAGACAGCTGGAGAGGATAGGCGAGATCCTCTCCAGGGGGCCAGGGATTCCGGGTGGAAGGTCACGAGACTCCCGGTTGACGACGAGGCAGGAGACGAGGACTGAGGAGTGCACCTGCGTGACCTGCGGCAGTGCCTTCCTGGGCGAGGTGATCACCTACCACTTCTTCGAGCCACCCCGCGAGGTCTGGGCAAAGGAATGCCCCGAGTGCAAGGCCGCGCGTGAAGCCGACCAACGGCGGCAGGAAGAAGAGGAGCTGAACCTTCAGAGGGCGGCGGTCAGGGCGAGATGGCGTCGTGAGTCCAGTATTCCCTGGAACCTGAACGCGAACCGCTTTCAGGAGCTGGACTCCGGCTATGCCCGCCGGGCCCAGAAGCTCTGCCTCCAGTGGGCCAGGGACTTCTCGCTTGATCGTCCCGGCGATTCGCCTTCACTCCTGCTCTACTCGCAGGTGCCGGGTGTCGGCAAGACGACGCTCCTGGCCTGCATCGCCAGCCACATCATCGAGAAGTGGCAAGGCGACCCGGCCAGGGCCGTCTGCCCCATCAAGTTTCACAGCGGCCCCAGCCTGGTCCGGCGCATCCGGGCTACCTGGAATCTGCCTGATGACGGCCCCCGCCACGAGCGGGAGGAGGACGTCTACAGGGAGCTCCGTGGCGTCAAGCTGCTGATGCTGGACGACGTTGGCAAGGAGCAGCCGCGGTCCTACCGCTTCACCCAGGAAATGTACTGGTACATCGTCGATGAGAGGGTGAAGGTGGGGCTCCCACTGGTGATGAACTCAAGGCTTCCGATGACGGGCCCGGATTCCCTCGAGGATCTCATGGGGAGGGACACCGTGGATAGACTCTACGGGATGTGCCGGGGCGAGATGTTCGAGATCGAAGCCCAGAGCTATCGGCGACTCAAGGGGATTGCGTGAACGTGTAACGGAAAATCCGTTACCGAGGACCAGATGAAAGTGGCGGTCATCAACTGCTCGTATGTCGGTATGAGACCTGCGGACAGGATCTACAACCTCGGCGCCGAGAAGATCGCCAGCTGGCACCGGCGTGCCGGCGACGAGATCTACTGCGGCCCCTGGGCCTCGCTCGTGCTCGGGGACAGCTTCCCGACCCGGGCGGCCGACAGGTTCTACTTCAGCGTCATCTTCACCTGGGACATCCCCGACATGATCCTTGCCGTCAACACCGTCAGGTCGTGGGGCAAGGAGGTCGAGATCGGTGGGCCGGCGGCCACCTTCATGGCGGGGTACATCGAGCGGGAGACGGGAGTGCATCCCCACCGCGGGCTGGACGACCGGTTCGAGCAGGTCCCGGGCGACTACCAGGTGACCTTCACCTCGCGGGGCTGTCCCCATAGATGCCCGTTCTGCGGCGTGCAGAAGGTGGAGCCGGTGGCCGTCGAGTACGACGACTTCCCCCTAGCTCCGATGATTGGCGACAACAACATCCTGGCCACCACGTGGGAGCACCAGGTCAGGGTTGTGGACAGAATGGCGGACTTCCCCGGCAGGATCGACATCAACTCCGGCTTCGACGTGCGGTTCTTCACCGAGGACCACTTCCAGCTCTATCGCCGGCTGCACCTGGCCTCGGATACACAGCGTCGCCTGTGGCGGTTCGCCTTCGACACCCTGGAGGTGGAGGACGACGTCCGGCACGTGGCCGCGGTGCTGCGAGGGCACGGTTTCGACCGGCACGACGCCACCTTCTACTGCCTGATCGGCTTCCCCGGCCAGACCCCGGAGGAGTGCCGGTACCGGCTGGATACCGTCATCGGGCTGGGCTTTAATCCCTACCCGATGAGGTTCACGCCGCTCAACAGCCTGAGGCGGAACTACATCGCCCCCGGATGGAGCGAGGACCTGTTGCAGCGCATGACGGCCTACTACCAGACGCCCTATCTCTGGAAGAGCGACACCTGGGAGAACTTCCGGCCGGGCAAGAAGATCGTGGAGCCGCTGCCGGGGCAGATACCCCTGATACGGGAGGACACGCCCTGTCTTGAGAGGAGCCTGGTATTGCCGGCGAGAGGATGCGATGGAGGAGCTTGATTTCCAGGGGTTGCTCGACCAGTTCAACACCCAGGGCTTCGAGAGGGGAGAGCAGGTCGTCCTGGGCCACTTCGGCACGGTGCAGACGCTTCTCTCGCTCATCTTCGGGGAGCCGGTCAGAGTGCGGCTGGTCGACCAGCAGTATCGCGATGGCGACATACTCAGGACCGTTCACCTGGTCTGCGGGGCGGGCGCTGTCTGCCACGCCACGACCCGGATTCCCCTGGCCAAGAACCGCCCCGACATCCTCAGGGACATAGCTTCCGGCAGGCTGGGGTTGGGACAGATCGTGGCCGTTCACCAGGTCCCCAGTCGGCGAGACCTCGCCGACGTCGGCCGGAGCCACCATGCTTTCTGGCGGAGCTACACCATCGAGGGTCCCGAGCTCCGCCTTGAGATATACGAGTGCTTCCCCCGGCAGCCGTTCGAGGAGGCGGGCTGGCTGCGAGGAGAGAACGAGGGGGTCTCCCCATGAGCAGGGTGGCATGGTACGACCTCCGCGGCCGGGGCTGGCCCAGGGACATTCTGATCCTGCTCCACCTGCCCTATACGGCCTGGCACCTGTCGTATGTTGCCGTCGGCGCCTCCCTGGCGCCGCGCATGGACTGGAGGGCGCTGGGCTGGACGGTGCTGGCCTTCTTCCTGGCCATGGGCATCGGCGCGCACTGCCTCGACGAGCTCAACGGCCGCCCGTTGAGGACCCGCGTCCCTGGCGCTCTCCTGTGGGCTGCTGCCATCGCCTCCATAGCCGGCGCGGTTGCCATCGGGGTGATGGTCGGCACCCGGGAGACTGCCTGGGTGGTCCCCTTCGTCGTCTTCGGAGGCTTCATCGTCTTCGCCTATAACCTGGAGTGGTTCGGGGGCCGCCTGCACACCGACACCTGGTTCGGCATCGCCTGGGGAGGCTTCCCGGCAGTGACCGCCTACGTCGCCCAGACCCATGCCCTGAGCCTGGAGGTGTGCATCGTGGCGTTGGCCTGCGTCCTCTACAGCATGGCGCAGCGGGCCCTGTCCACGCAGTCTCGCTTCTTCCGGCGCAGGGTACCGAGGCTCGAGGGCCACGATAAGGCCACCAGGCTTCCCGCAGTAGCCCTGACGAAGGATGAGGTCGTCCGGCCGGTCGAGACCGCTCTCAGGTTCATGACCTGGGCCGTGGTGTCACTTGCCGTTGGCCTGCTGGTAGTGCGGGTCTGAGCGGAGGAATGACATGAGTGACAGCCCGTACATGGAGAGCTACCGGGAGATGGTGCGGAAGCTCTACGTCCTGAGCTCCGCCGAGGTCAGGCAGTTCCTGGGGACGCGCCCCGACGGCGATCCCCGGGTTGAGTACCTTGCCGGCCTGCAGTCGTTCCAGAACATGGCCAACGCGCAGATCTCCTGTCTCATGCGCCTGGTCACCGAGAAGCTCGGCGTCAGCGAGGAGGACTTCCTGGCAGTGGCTGCCGAGGAGATAGGGAAGCAGGTGCAGACCATGGAGAACGAGCTGGCCGTGGTGGGCTGGAACGAGGACGGGACGATGAGGCTGGACCTGCAGGCCCACCGTGAGAAGACGAAGGGGTGGCCGACATGAATCACAGGGATGTCATGCTCAGGTGTGCCCAGGTCAACGCCGGCTACATGAGGCTGCCCGCCGGGACGGTCGATGGCTACCAGAAGCTGGTGGCCCTCTACCAGCGGATCGCCGACCAGAGCGTCGACTGCGCCCAAGTCTGGGCAGCGGACCTGCCCTGTCCTGACCACGAACCCGCGGTGGACGCTTTCTGGTGGGGCGTCGTCTCCTGGGCGGAGGCCTTCGGTGTGTCGATAAGCACCGACGCTGGGGAGTGGGAGGCGGTCTTCGTTCGGCCCCACGAGCAATTCGCCGGGTATCTCAGACCCCGCTCCCGCAGCGAGACGCTCGACCCTGTTGTCGGATCCCCGGCAGAGACAGTGATGGGACTCGACGTGACCTGGATGGCACTAGTCGTGAAGCTTACCATCCAGTTCGGACTCACCCAGAACGTCAAGGACTATCGAGCGATGGTACAGGCTCACAAGCTGGGGCAGGAACTACGGCGCCCCGACAACCCGGCGCGCAGGGCCTACCTGCAGTCGGACCTCGTCTTCTTCCGGCAGCTCTTCAGCAACTTCTCTTTCAGCCAAGGGACGGCCGCCAATCTAGACCGGTGGTTACAGGACCTTGAGGAAGAGATGGCCAGCGTGTGAGAGGAGATGGAACATGAGACAGCTGGATATCGGCAGCTACGTCATGGGGATCGACAACTTCGAGGAGATCAAGGCCAGGCTGGCAAAGGCCATAGCGGACAACGACGACGCCGAGATCGTCAACCTGGTGGGGGAGCTGAAGTCTGCCCTCGTCTACGATGTCAGGGGGTCCCTGGTCGAGGTGCTCTTCCACCCCCAGCTCGACCTGCCTGCCAAGGCTGCACTGGAGCGGGACGACCTCGCCCGCAAGATTCTGGACCACCCCGAGAGCACCATCCTGCTGGAGGAGGCCGAGTACGCCCTGATCACCGGCTCACTGAATGCCGTCAGCGGCCTGGGGCGGAACGACGTGCGCTTCATCCGCCAGGTTCTGGACGCGCCACAGGTGGAGGTTGAGGTCACTTCGCAACGCAGAAGAGACACCTGCGCAGAAGGATGATGAACGGTGAAGCCCGCCACCATGATGCAAGCCAGGACCGGGAGAAAGCCTATTCCGGCCACACGATCTCTTGTGTATCTGGCCTTCTCACCACGATCAACTCCGGTGGGATATTGAGGAATTCGACGACTGCAATGATTGCCTTTTCACATAGACCTCTGTCACCGGTTCCCACGCGTTCGACTAGCGCAGCAATCTCAATGCCAAGTTCCCTTGCTCGTGGCCAATACGTCATCCAAAGCGAATCCAGATCTTCGAACAAGTTGTATGGGCTTAGTCTCAGCCTCAGGTTGGCATAGCCTACAGCCCTAATCTGGGTGCGCACCTCGGCGGGAAGAACAAGAGGGCCATGGATCGACTCGCCAGATGCAATGCTCTCTGCAAGGTTTCTGAGCGTTGAGTAGTACCTATTCCAGTCGACAGCTTCCTGTTCTCCTACGTTCCTCCTCTTCACATCACCAAGTGCCTTCGGCAAAGCGTCAGACCTGAGCTCGCCCTCAATGTCGAAGCCACGTTGCGCGGCCCACCGGTCAGCCATGACATCCATTACCAGACTGTTGATGCTCCGGCCCAGCAAGTTGATTTCAGGCATTACGGGCTGCCCGTTCTTGTTTCTTTGAGAAGCCGTCTGGCAATAGCCTTCAGCCTTCTGTAAGACATGCGCCAGTTCATGCGCAGCCACGGCCTCTTGCACCTCATATGAGAGATTTGGGTTCAGCCAGATTCGCTCCTGCTCATCGTCCCAGTCGTGATGCCCTCTTGCCTGTCTCACAGTTGGATTTGGATGGGCTGTCACATCATAGATTCCTATTGGCCTGCTGATCCGCCGCTGCACTTCTGCCATCGCGCCTAGTAGCGAGTCGGAAGCTGGTCTTCCCTGGCCGGGTAGTACCATACGTCGCTCCTCACCGCAGCTCAACAGCAACATCGCTAGACCTGCTATGAGCACACAGAGGAATACGGTGGTATCCTGACCTATCCTCTTCATCCATACTCACCACGCGGACAATCCGTGTCAATGCATCCCCAAGGATCTTCGACACAGCCTGAGGCATACGCCTGCTGTGCAACCATTCTAACACAGCTTGACAGATGCCCTGCTGGACGACTACATTACGCGCAGAGGTTAGTCGCCGGCTGGACAAGGAGGCGGCTGCCCTTCCACGGAAGGGTGGCCGCCTTTCTGTTTGAGGAGGTCACCGTGGGATTCGGGATTGACATCAACTCGATCAGCGACCTCATATCCGCCGCCCACACCACTACCGATGCCCTGGTCACCAGCGTGGAAGGCAAAGTCGATGTCGTCGATACGGTGGCCGACGCCATCAAGCTCAAGACGGAGACCCTGCCCTCGGACCCCGCCGACCAGTCCGACCTCGAGGACATCCTCGCCCGGAAGTACCCCTTTCTCGACTTCTGGTCCCACCCCGCCGCGGACAGGATCACGGTCACCTCCACGGCGGCCGATATCGCTTTCCCCAGCATTGCTGTCGACACTCTACCTTCCGGCCTGACCCTGGTACGCGCGGTCTTCATCCTCAGTATCGCCAACCTCAAGGATACCTCGGGCGCCGACAACTACGTCAACGCCGCCGGCAAGTCCATCCGGATCATGCTCACCGGCGGCGCCTGGGGCACCAACGACGCCATTGCCCTCACCATGGACAACCAGGGCCTCTTCACCACCGGCAGTGGCGAGAGGGGCGGCCCTGTGCTCTATGGCCCCGACATCAAGGCAACCGTGAACCAGAACGGCACCTGGCTGGTCCGGAGCGACCAGACGGCCCGGGGCGATGCCCTCGTGGCCCTGGGCGATGACCTGGAGCTCTTCGACGTAGAGGTCGGCCTGAGGTTCTTCTACGCATAGGACGGTACACCAATGGGCCTGACAGCCAGTATCCAACTGAGCAGCAAGTGCCGGAGCGTCAGGGCCGGGCTGTATCAGTGGACCAACACTCGCAACGGCCAGGGAGCAGCCCTCCAGGACCCCGTGGCACAGGGCAACAAGATCTGGGCTTTCGTGTCCCGGAACTTCATCTCCAACTACTGGATCTACCGGTGCTTCGTGTTCATCGACCTGTCCGGCATACCGGTCGCACCGATGATCAACGCGGCGCACCTCAAGCTGTGGGTGGAGCTGAAGGGCTCCGAGATTGGAGCGACGAACGGCTTCGTGATTACTCCCGGCCACCAGAGCGACCCGGTGGTCACCTCCGACTTCGATACTGGTCCGCCCTGGACGCAGAGGGACGACAACACAGTCTACGGCAAGTTGAACCAGCCGGATATCACCGCCGGGCAGTACAACAAAATCAACTTCAATGCCACTGGCCTGACGGCCTTGGCGGCAGCGGCCGGCGGCGAAATCAGGCTATGCCTCCGCGGTATCGCCGACAACAATGACACCGGCGGAACTATAGCTGCCGGCAGCTCCGAGGGTATTCGTTTCCACACCGTGGATGAGTCCGGCAAGGAGCCTAGCCTTGAGATCACCGACTACGTGGCGCCGGCAGGCGGCCGAGGTAGTGTGGCCCACCATCTCCTCAAGGGGGCGTTCATCTAGCGCCAGGCACCCAGTTGCCTGCTGCGCTTGACAAGACGTATGGTAAGTCATACACTACTATCTAGCGTGTAAGTGCAGTTATACGCGAGCCACACTGATTGGCACAAGAGAGGCGCTGATGGTCGACCCTTTCGAGGAACTGAGACTGATAGTCGAGGAGATTGCCGGGGCACGGTTGACTGATCTCCCCCGGGAAGAGTTCGCCGAGCTGTGGTCAGTCCTGGGCGAGGTCATGGCTCCGGGAGGACTCGGCCCGCTGGACGCCCTCCGGCGTGACGCTGCCAGGTTCGAGCGAGCCGTGGGAGAGGCCACGGTCGTCCTGCAGGACATCGACGACGAGTGGGTTCGCCTGTTCATGCGGAACGGGGTGAGCCAGCGATAGCAACAGGAGGCGACTCAAATGCCCAATGTACTGGACCCCCTGGGAATCATCGGTGGTATGAAGAGGCAGGTCGACACGGCGGCGGCCCACGCCAGGATGCCTGAGGCGCTGCAGCCCAAGAACGTGGCCAGGCTGCTCGACCCGCTCGGCGTCTTCACCGGCAGCAACCCGGGCGTGAATCGACCAGGCATGGATCGCACCGACCGCACCTCGACCGACCGGAGGTAGACCGGATGAGTCCCAACGACCCCTTCGAGGACCTGAGGCGCGACGCCGACCGCATCGGGCGCTGGCTGGGCAAGGGCTTCGTGGACATGCGGGAGATGGCCGACAGCGTCCTCCACCGGGTACAGGCGGATGGGGACTGGCTGTTCAAGACCGCCCTGTTCAGAATCCCCGAGCAGGTTATGCGGGCGGGCCGGCCCTCTGTAAACGGCTTCTGGGGGAAACGATGATGATTCGTAGCGTACCGTACACCGAGGAAGAGCCCTTGGCCGAGGAAACCATCGGCGCCCAGATGCTGAAGGGACTCATCACCCGGAGCATCAACGACATCTCCTACGCTCAGATGAACCGGATAGTCCGGGCCCTGCAGCGAATGTCGCGGGGCGAACGGGACGCGCCGAGGCGGGTTGCCGACGTGCTCAGCCGGGAGCTGGGGCCGCAGAAGGCCCTGGAGTACATCGACAAGGCCCTGGCCGGCGGGCTCATCAAGAGGCAGGACTACGAGGTGATGAGAGCTGCCCTGCTGTTACCTCTTCCCAGGCAGGAGATTCCTGCGCCGACGGTGGCACGAGCGGCAGCAGACCTCCTGGAGACGCAGACCAGGCTAAGGGAGGAGATGGGCCGGCTCCGCCGGGCGGGCAGCCAGGCCCTGGAGAAGCCTTTCCGGGACCTGGACGAGGACGTGAAGAGAATCAGGAAGGCATGGGGACTGTAGCCCAGACCACAACT
>Ga0180434_10007701_pt1 | contig 12075 bp, 17 predicted proteins | sample SS_ome_7_FD_132453 | JGI IMG/M metagenome (GOLD analysis project Ga0180434, IMG submission 132453) | Hypersaline lake sediment archaeal communities from the Salton Sea, California, USA - SS_1_D_2 metaG | ecosystem: Environmental > Aquatic > Non-marine Saline and Alkaline > Hypersaline >... | reverse complement strand
TTGGTAACATTGGTCGCCGGAGCCAACCTGCTGCCAGTACCGCCCGCGAGAACAACTCCCTTTGTTATCATGCGCCGTCTCCCTCGTAGGTAGCCTCTATGCCGTTCGCCACTAAACTCTCCAGACCATGTACTATCCCGGTCTTCGGCCGCCAGCGATGCTCCTGCATGGTCGCCGCGCTTACTTGACTCCGCGGAACATCATCTTTCTTCTTGTAGAGATACTCGACCCGGATTTTCCGGGCCGTCAATTCCTCGATCCGATCAAGCACTTTTCTCACGGGGGTCTCAATCCCCGTGCCGACATTAGCCACCCCAACGAGCCCCCGATCGCGCAGGGCTATTTCCAGCGCTGCCACCGCGTCGCCGACCCACAGGAAATCCCTGGTCTGGTTCCCGTCTCCCGGAACGCGAATCACGGGCCTGCCCCTTCGCTTCAGGGCGTCGGAAATGAAGCAGTAGCCTTTCCGGGCCTTCTTCGCCAAGTGCCTGGCGCTGGGGCCGTAAACATACGGGAGGCGAATCGCGGCCCAGCGAAGCCTGCTGGCGGCCGCCAAATAAGTCACTATGCACTCGCAGTTGTGCTTGTGCACCCCGTACAGATTCGCCGGTCTCGACTTCATCGTGTCCTTGGCTGGCATATCGCACTGCCTGCCAAAAAGATAGTCGGCGCTGGAGGCGTAAACGAACTTCTGGACCCCGGCGCCTACGGAGGCTTCGGCGGCGTTCACGAGCGCATCAACATAGCGTCCGAACATGCATGTGTCCCACGCAGGGCTCGCGGGCGACACGTCAGCCAGGTGGCATACGACATCCGCCTGAAAATCACGAAACAGCGACTGCATGTCGGCTCCCGGTTTCGATATGTCCATCTCGTGGAAACATATCTTTTTCGGGTGCCGGCTGGAGAACGAATCTACACCGTGCGACAAATCATCCAGCGCCAGCACCGAGTGCCCGCTGCCCGCCAGCGAGAAACACAGATGCGTCCCGACAAACCCAGCAGCGCCAGTGACGACTACCCTCATGCTCGCACCTCGCAGGCAAACCTGAAGGATCCGTCGCGATCGATGCCCGTCAGCCTGCACGATGTCGCGTCAACATATTCGGACACCGCAGCGAACATCGGGCTTTGCTCGCTGACCGCGAGGCCGCCGTTCGCGATTCGGCGTTTGAGATCCTCGACCAGCACGCCGGGCATAGCCTGGAAAATCGCGGCCAGCGGAATCACCACTTCTTCCTCCCGCGATGGGGGCTCATTGTTCAGGGGCGGCACCTTGCAGAGCCCCGCAGACGACTGCTCACCCTGCCTGACGGTGACTCGCACAAGCCCTGGCGCAAGAGGCGGGATGGCGAATCGAGCAACCCCGCAGGACGCCTCGCCTTTCGAGCAGGCAATAATCCCACTGGTCTGCCCGTCAGCTATCTCGAGGGTGCACGGCCCGAGCCAGCGGCAGGGCACCTCGGCCACCCATTGCGAGGATGTTATCTTTTTGAATGCGGTCGGCACCTCTGCCTCCTAAGTCCAACCTCGTTCTAGCAAATACGCCATCGCCTCGGCCAAAGCCGGCTGATCCCGCCTGCTGCCGATCTCCTCGTGCACCATGCGGAACAGACTTTTCATGCCGCAGCCGCCGCAGCCGCGGCTTTTCATTTTGGTGCCCAGATACAGCCGCACCAAATCCGGCGCACCTCGCTGTAGCGACGCGAGGAAACTTTGGTCTCTAAGGGACTCCGACACCACCCGGACACTGTTGGCGTCTTTGCGAGCCTGGGCAGTGGTCCTCCCGGGCCTGCGAGGCAGTTTGGACTGCGCCGGCTCCGGCGGGGGGACGGGCGAAGACGAAGGTGATGGGCCGTCGGCAACCTGACGGCGCCTGTGCTCCGGATTCGGCTGCGGTGGCTCTGCGGCCCTGCGGCTTGCCTGCTTGCGCGCATCAGATCGCCTGATCCCTTTGGCAACAGCTCGCCTCATGCCTCGCTATCCTTTCCATCCGACGCGGGCTCCGCGTCGATCATATCCTGTTCGCGCTCGGACCTGAGCAACTGTATCTCCCGTTCGTACTCGTCCGAGACCGATGTGTCGAGTCCCTGCATGGCCGACTTGATCCGGTTCAGCATCTCCGCCCTCATGGGCGCATCCATTTGCGCGGCCTTCATCACCTCATCCAGTCTGCCAACAATGTGCTTCACCGCAATGGAGAACCATAGCTGCTCCGCAGATCGGGCAAACGCGTCATCCTTGTCCTTGTTGTCGGGCAGGGTCCGCAACATGGCGAAGTCGAGTATCCTCGCGCTCTGGATGTTCGATTCGTTGACGGCGACCTTTGAGTCCGTCTCCGCCGCCTTGATGAGGTTCCCGTGCAAGCCCTGTAGAAGTTTGCCGAACTCCTTCATGGCGGTCGCCAAATCAAACGTCCGACCACTCTCCCGCCTCTCCGCAATGTCCCGCTTCATCTCGTACAAGTTACCGATCATCTCTTCAACCACGAGATCCGCGACGGACAACTTATTCATGCCCCGCTCCCTTGCCTGTTTGAACAGATTGGGGCCCTGGGGGACCAGGGGCGTCTCCTCGGTAGGCTTGGATTGCGGTCGCTCCGCGAGCAGTTTGGACCACTGGTTCACGGCGGCGCCCTTGGCATCAACATGTCCATTGAAGTGGACGGCAAGAGTCGTCGGGGTCAAGGGGTGTCCGCCTGAGACCCGTCGATAATCGTCCTGGTGGTCCTGGATCAACTCCTCGTACTGTTGACCATCCAACCAATCCCTGTTCACGGCGAACGACAGCTCGCCGGAACAGAGAAGGCATTCCGGTTTTGGCTTGAGGAAATTGGCGACCATTTCCCGCGCAGCTTGGTCGCTCTCGTTTTTTCCGGGAATCGCATGCTCGTCGCTCATGACCGCCTCCGCACCACGAAATGCTCGCCGAAGTGTCGCGACAGGAGCTCCGTGCTCAGCTCGAATTCCTCCTCCCGGCAGGCGTCGGCATATTTCTCGATCAGGATGGGATAGGAATCGCCCGCAAACCTCGCCGAATGTATGTGGCCCACCACATCCGGGGGGCTGTTTAGCTGGCACAGCGGGCAACCGGGCGCCGGGGTCACGCGCAGGGCGACCGTCGGGTCAAAACCCGTACGCAACTTCAGCGATATGAGCTTCCGGCCATATCTAGTATCTCTCCAGTCCGTCATCGCACCACCTCGGCTAACGCCTCGGCCCCGCGGGACCGTATGAAATCGGCCGGGTCAAGCCCGTCCGGCAATGTTACCAGCGTGGCCTCCACCCCGGCCCGGCGTAGGGCGTCCACGGCGGCCGCTCCGCCATCCTGGCCAGCCTGATCTGGATCCATGACAACCCTTGCGTACTTCGCGTACATCGACAATATGTGCGCACTCTCGTCCGTAAAAGCCGTGCCGGACGCGGCTACGACATTCCTCACCCCGCCCTGATGCGCGGCAATGCAGTCCGTATACCCCTCCACCAGCACCACCGTGCTGGTCTCCAGGATGGCCGTGTGCGCGTGATTGAGACCGTAAACCATAGCCGATTTGTTGTAGAGGAACGTCTTCCGGCTGTTTATGTATTTGGCGGAATCGCCCTCCCGCATCGCCCGACCGCTGAAGGCGACAACCCGGAACTTGCCCCTCTTGTCCGGCCACCTGATCGGGAAAATTATGCGATCTCGCAGGAAGTCCCTGTATGTGCCGTCGTCCGTGCGGCAGATAAGGCTTATCTCGTGAGCCAGCCTGATCTTGTGAGCGGCGTCGGGCGTCGTGCACAGAGCCCTCCTGATCGCGTCATCTCGCGGGGCGTAGCCTAGGCCGAACGCCCGTATTGTCGCGTCCGAGAAGCCCCGGCCGCGGAGATACGCCATCGCGTCCTGATTCCTGCGAAGGTTTTGGGCGTAGATGTCCGCCGCCCTCTGCATGAACTCGTACGCGCAGCGATAATCCTTAGCGGCTCCCATGCTGGATTCTATCGCCGGCTCCGCGTGTCCGGGAGCCACTATATGGCGGGACCCGGGAGATCGTCTGGGACAGTGTAGCCGGGCTCCACGTTATCCATCTCGGGATGCGCCACCAAGGTCGGATCGAGCTTCGCCGGGGGCAGGTCGGAGGCCCGCAACTCCGGTTCCGGGTCGATCGCGGCCGCGGCTTCTCGTGCTATCCCGTCGAAGTCTATGGAAGACTCGGGCACCAGCGGCCTCGCAGCGTCGTTGCCGCTGTTGGCGATTCGCCGATCTGAAGCGCCCCCTGCAACCTCGCCGTGCGTCCGGGACGCTGCGGCTACAGCGGCCTCGGCGCCAGGGTGCTGCGAGAGCAGTAGCTTCGCCCGGCGGCGGCCCAGGCTCCGGCGGAGCTCCGACACCGCGGTATCCAGATCGCCCTGAGCCCGCTCCAGACACTCCTCGAAGAGCCTCGCTCCGGTGTCATCGTCCGCCCCGAAGCCCAGGTTCGCTCGTCGTACCATGTCCCCGATATCGTCCGGGCAATCGGCCTCGAACGCGGCTACCCTCTTCTCGCCGAACAGCGACAGGAGGTTGGACCGGATACCGTCTTGTGGGACGCCTCGGGCGGCGGCGGCTTCCGCCGCCGACCGCAAGTCGTCGTCCAAATGCCCGATCGCACGTGGCTTGTCCGCGTCCGGCATCGTCCGCGGCAACTGCCGCCCGGTGTCTATGCGACGGGTCTCGGTTTCGGTCGGGCGGCTCATGATGCTGGCGTATTGCGAGGGGTCGTCACCGCGCGCCTCCATGATGCGCTCTGCGCGCCGCTCGCCGTGCCTCGCCACTAGCGTCTCGCGAACCTTGCTCATGGTGTCGCAGGCTTCCTGCTCCCGCTCGACGGAGGCCTGTCCCCTCGCGGCCGACTCCACCAACTGCGAGACAAGGGAGCGGTTGCTGCGGAACCAAGCCTTGGCTCGCTGGGCGCCGAGTTTGGACATCGCGCCGCCCCGCAGCTCGGCGAACGTCGCCTCGGGGGTCCGGGCCAGCTTCTCTCGCACAAACGACTCCACCTCTGCGTCGTGCTGGGGCTGGGGCCTGCTGGACGCCTCGACGGCGCCTGGCATCCTGGGTCTGCCGGTGTCCCCCTTGGGGGTCCGCGGGCGGCCTATGTCCGTCAGGAACGCCGACACGATACGGTCGTACTCCTTCGGATCGATCGCCTTGGACTCACCGACATCGACCGCCTTTTGAGCCTGGGACACTTGGCGGTCTGCCGCCTCCGACACCCTCGCAAACTTGTTCAGCACCCTGCGGGCCTGTCTGGCGCTCTTAACGGTCGGATCGGTGTCCAGGGACAGGTTGTACCTCATGCAGAAACCACCCCTGTTCAGTGTGCAGTCCCCGCACCGACTGGCCGGCTTGATGGCCTCAAGCGCCATCTGGCCTATCTTCTTCTGCCCGCCCAGCATCTCGTCCATCTCGATATCGTCCTGGAAATCGGACGCGTCCACATACAGAAAGCCTAGCCTCCCGTACTTGGACATCACCTCGCCGCCGCGGGCTGCCCAGAACGCCTCGACCCGAGCCGCGGGATGCATCAGACGAAGAAGCCCCTCGATCTGCTTCGGACTTTGTCCGGCGTACAGCCTTCCGGTCACGAACCTCGCGATCTCCTCGTCAACCGCGCCCCAGCGAGCCTGCTCCTCGGACTCCATCTCCGCCGCGAGGGTCGCGAGATCGTCGGATACATCCCGCCCCTCCGCGGCCACGCGCCTAACATCGCGCCGCAGCTCGTCCTCCAGCGCCTCCGGATCGAGCGGATCGGCAGACGCCATGCGCACAGTGTCCCCGTCACCCTGTTCGGACATCAGATCCTTCAACTCATCCTCGGACAACGAGCCGAGCAAATCCGCCTCCCACTCGGCTGATTTCCGCGACCCCGAGGACTCGCCAAGCACCCCGCTCAATCCGCTGTCGAAAACACCGTCCTCTGCCATAGCGACCACCTCACTAATGCACGTGCACAACCCTATAGCCTTGACGACGAGCCGCGTGTATCGCGTCCATGACATCGTCGGCCGTCGGATTCTCCAAGTGTATGCCCGCGGCGCCCCGGTCGTGACTGACGCGGAACTCCGGCACCCAACCGCGCTCCCGACCCAGCACGGATTCGATGGTATCCCAAGCCGCCGTCCGAACTTCCGGCTTCTTGGACGCGGTCTTCCCGACCTCCGCGCGGCTCACCAAGTCACCATCAGCAGCCCACAACTCACCAGTAACGGTGTCTTGGTACATGTCCCTTGAGACCGCGCTGAACCTGCCCGCCCGGCGAAGAGCCCTGGCGGCGATTCGGCTCATCTCCCCTTGAGCCACTATGCGATCCATCTCCTCGCGGTGGGTAACGGCCGCGAGATCGGTAACATCGAGCTCCCCCAAAAACCCCAGGGCGTCGCCTCGCATCGAGCCGCTCGCGGCCTGCTCGCCCTCGACCTCGTCCGGCAAGCCGATAAGGCTGAAGTCAATCGATTCGGCCGCTTGGTTGTCCCTCATGCCGGCCGCCGATGCGGTAGTCTGCTGCTTCGGCTCCAACCCCTGCGGAGTGGGGTGCTTCTGCGTCCTGCCTGCCGAGTCCTCGACCTCGACCACCCCCTCGTTCGTTTGGTCCTCGACCACTTGGAGTTCTTCGCCATCATCGTCAACGACCCAGTCGCCCTCCTCGAACGGTTCGGTCGCGGCCGTCTGGGCGAGGCCGGGGTCCTCGTCGGCGTTGTACGGCTTCTCCTGGTGCCACCTATCCGGCCGCATGCCGACGGCCGCCTCCTCTTCGAGCAGCCCGTCGTCGTCCCCGGCGAACTTGTCGCTGTTCTTCTCTCCGGCGCCGTCGTTGAATGTGCCGGGGCTCTGCTCCATCCGCTCAATGCGGTGGTAACCCGTCGATCCGCCCGCCTCCCGGCTGCTGGCCTCTTTTGCGATGCCTTCCTCGTCAACGCCCACGAGCCGCACCACCGTGCCTTCCTTCAGCTCCCAGAAGCTCTTGGTCTCGGCATCCTGATATAGGTTTCTGTTGCCTCGACCGGCCAGTCGCACCGTGAGGAATCTCCCTGCGCGGCGGAGAAGTCGCGCCTCGTGCGGGGTCAGGGCGCCCTTATCGAGCATCTCTTTCACGGCCTCGGGCGGTAGCATCACTCTTCCTCCTTCACGAACACCTGGCCAGCGAAGTCCATCTCGTCGCACGCCTGCTTCTCTGGCACGATCCACATGCCCGGGGCGCCTTTCCGTGAGGCGGCGATGTTCCGCTTGCTGAGCGGGACATGCTCACCGTGCGTCTTGGCGCCGGGCACCTCCTCCGGCTTGATGAGGCGCATGGTCTCCGAGCCCTGTCCGTCACTGGCCGACCTGTCGAAGACGACTTTGTCGCCAACGACCTTCCAGTTCTCGTCGGTCACCTTCGGCACGACGGGCCTCTCGACCATCCCGTCCGCGCTGGAGAAATGGCCGCCGTAGCCAGGGGTCGGGGGGCCGTGGAACTCGTCTGGGCCGCCGCCGCCAAGGAGCGCGGCCACTTCCTCTTCCCCGAGCTCCTCGACGAGGAGTTCATCCAGAAAGCTCTTGTCGTCGTCAACCCTGTTTCCGCTCACTATTCACCCCCCACCTCGAAAGTGGCCACCATGGCGCGGTCGTTGGACTGGGAGAACGCAAACTCGGTGAACTTCAGCGTCCTCGCCGCCGTCTCCGGGCTCATGCCGCCGAAGTATTCGCCAGCATTGCGGCCGACGAAATCCAACACGTATTCGGCGACGGCGTCGGGCAACCCGTCAAAATCTATTCCCAGCTTGACCAGCGCATCGCCCGGTTTGATGGGGAGCATGTCGGCGAAGCTGACCGGAAACTTGAGAGCCACCTTCCCGGTGAACCTGTCGCCACCGATGGGCTTCTGCGTCGCGAGGATCGCATCCATCTCGATGTCCTCCACGGCCACCTTCTGCACAGTCTCCTCGCCGGGGGCTCCGAGGTCGGAATCCAAATCTCCGCCCAAATCGCCGGCGGGCGGAGCATCCAGGACGGCCTCCTCCGCGGACTCTACCTCTATACCCTCGTCAACGCCGTCGGGCGGGGACTCCGCGTCCGGGCGCAGCTCCCCGACTTCCGCGTCCGGCTCTACCGCGATCGTGCCGTCGCCTCGGCGGCGGATGACCGGCTTGTCTATGTACTCGAAATCCCGGAGTTCGCCGGCAACACTGCGGACCTTGGCCACGAAGGAGTCGGCGAACTGCTCGATGGCGTCGGGCGTGGCCTCGAACATGAACGAGGTGGTGTCACCCTGCTGGAGCACCTCGACGGTGTCGTTGACGATGGTCGCCACGTCGAAGCCGGCGATGACGGCGTTCAGTATGGCGTTGGGCAGGTTGTCCCCATCCAGCACGTTCTGCCTTATGGCCGTTTTGTTCTGGCCCATGTGGTCCCTCCTAGTTATTCACCACCGCCCCTTCTCGACGCGGCTTCTTCGCCTGGATGTCGAGAAGGCTGTTGTGGGCGATGAGGTCGCTCACGACCTCGACATACCTCCGCAGCTCCTCCCTCTGGCCCGCGGCGAACGGGGTGCGGATAATTCTCCTGAGGTGCCTGTGGCCGAGCGTGATCCTGCTGCTTACCGCCGCCTGCGTGATCCTCAGTTCGTTAGCCACGATGTCCTGACTATGGTGCCGCAGGTAGAGCATGATGGCCTTCACCTGTCTGTCCGTGATCCACCTCTCAAGCACCTCCTGCATCCGTTGGAGGTCGATGGAACGGTTCCGCAGCCACATCCTCACGCGGAATATGGCCCGCTTCTTGTAGTAGGCGACCATCTCCTGGCTGACATTCAGCATGCGCGCGATCTCCCGCTGCCGCTTGTTCTGGAAGAAGCTCAGCAGGACGACTTCCCTCTCCAGCTTCGGCAGAAGATTCCTCACGATGTAGGTCACATGCTGGAACTTCTCCCATTCGGACTGCTCGAAGTCCTCCACGGTGCGGCTCTCCAGCCGGTGCGGCATGTTGTCCGTGGTGTAGAACTTCTCTATCCAATGGCTGAAATCGCGTTCATGATACGCCATTTTGCCCCTCCGTACCCTCCGTATCGGGCTTCTCCGTATCAGGCCTCTCCGAACCCTCCCCGCCCGAACAGGACTGGCAGAGATATTGTCCATCACGGAGCGTGCATGTGCCCTCTCGATGGCAGGACGCACACTTGCAATTCGCCGTGACACTGGAAACCGGAGCCGGCGTCCCGACCTTTTCAAAGCCCATCGCTACCTCCATGCCGCGCTATACGACACTGTCCGCCTCCCGGCGGCGGGCACACACCTGCACCCCACGCCGGGCGGGCGCAGCCAGACTCACTCGGCCAAGAAATGACAAAACGATATTAGGTCCCCTCCCAACGGCACGACCCCGGGTCGGCCTCCGGCTGAAAACAGAACAGCCTGGGCCTGCGATAGCTGGCCTCGGTCCTCCCCTGGGACACGAAGGCCACCACGGTTCCGACAATCTGGCGGCGGCGGCTCCATGCGTAATGCCGCTGATCGACCGTCATCCCGTCCAGAGAAGCCACCCGACGCAGCTTCCCGTCAGGAAAATGCTGGCCGACCACCAGGCTCCCGGCCATCCCGCGGAACTTGCCGCGGCCCTCGGACACGGCCATCACGACCGCGTTATGCGTCTCCGTCCGCCTGTGCACGAGCCAATCCTTCGTGCTGCCACCCGGATATGGCGACGCGATCCGCTTCAGCGATATGCCTTCGACTGCCTCGTCCAGGAGCAATTCGAGACCGAAATCCAAACCATCGTCGCCGGACTTCGACGCGGGAACAAACGCGCCGGAGCCGTTCGGCAGCACGCTCTCCAGGAGCCGCCGTCTCTCGGAGAGCGGCCAACTGTCGATCCTGTCGCGGCCAAACTCCAGCACATCGAACACCGCCAATCCGGGCGGATCGTCGGGCAGGTCGGGGAGTCTCTCGGCCGGGCAGGACAATCGCCGCAGGAGGGACTGCCAGCCGGCTCCGCAGGTCAACTTGCCGTCCAGCAGCGTCCCGCGAGGGAATCCGGCGGCGGTGAGCTCCTCCACCACAGCCGGGCTGCGGCTCGGCAAGTTGACATACTCCGGCCTGGACGCGCTGCCCGGCGTATTGCCGGCGAACACCCAGCCGGACTCCGTCAGCATCGCCTGGCACCGCACGCCGTCGTGCTCCGGCTCCACCCAGAAACCCGCAGACACATGGGTGTAGATGGCCTCGCCGACACCTCGGCCGGCAGGGACGACCAGCCTGGAGGCTGCGGGCAGCTCGGCAAAGTCAATCGCCACGCACCACCCCCGGCGCGCCGAGGTTCAGGGCGGCGCAGATCGCCCGCACACCCTCCTCCCCGGCGAAATAGTCGCGGTACTCCTGCGGGAGGAACCCGACGGTGCGATCCCAGAGCAGCTCCGTTATGTTCCACGCGGTGCCACACCCGGCGCACACGAAGCCGCGTATCGGCGCGGTGCGGCTCGCGTCCGACGTCGGAAACATCTTCTTCTGCCTGCAACACTTCTCCGACGCTAGGCGGAGAAGCTCGGCAGCGTTCCCGGCGTCGACGAAACGGCTTGGGATGTCGTGTATGATGTCCTGCGCTCGCATGCCACCCCCAACAACGACGACTCGATTCGCGTCCTGGCGCTCCCGGCCATGGCGGGCCAGTGCATGATCTCCAAGATCGCGGTGAACAACCCCCTGTACGTGTCGTACACCTTCCCCTCTACGGCCAACTCGTCCCGCAGCACCGCGGCGGCGAAGCCACTCGCGTCCGAGTCGAAGTCGGCTGGGAGCCGTTCCAGGAACGCGTCGCACATCTTGAAGCCGGCGTGCGCGATGCCCCTCCGCCGATCCTCAAGGACGCGGAACAACCCGCCAATGTCCGCCGAATGGATGTCAGCGCCGGACGGAGGGGCTGGCGCGCGCCTAGGGCTCCACGCCGTGCGCCACAGCAGCAAGTCCGCCTCCGGATCGCCGGTCGGGCCAATCCCGGCGACCGACTCGGCCCACCCCCCGAGCATCGCTCTCTTCTCCTCGAATCCGGATCTCCTGTGGTCGCAGATCGAGGCGAACACCTGCGTCGCCCTGTTGGCCGTGATCTCGCCGCGCAGCGACAATCTGACCACGGCCGCGAACGGGTCGCCGGGCGGGGAGGATTCAATCCAGGCCGCCATGTCGTCGAACGCGCCCTTCCATCCGCGCTCAAGCCAAGCGGCGGCAAGAGCCGGGGCGTCCGCCCGGAAGCAGAACCTGAAAGTGTCCCGTCCCCAGGGCACTCGGTCAATCGTCGTCGTAGCTGACTCCGCCATCCCACGCCTCCTTGACGCCGTGCTCCAGGGTCGCGCCCAAGTCGATACACTGATCCCAGTCCACCTTCACCAGCCTGGCGCATGTGGTGCACACGAACGCCAGGCGGTATGTCAGCGGGTCGGACGCCTCCAGGACATGGTGTTGGCGATCCTTGTGGTCGCGGAACGCGCGCTGGTAGTTGAACAGGTCCGTCGTGACCTCCTCAATCCTGTCCCCGAGGTGCAGTGTGCCGCATGTCACAACCCGGCCGCAGCCGTCGACGGCGCCGACCTCGTCCCCCTCGTCGGCCTCCCCGACCACCTCCAGGATGGGTGTCCTGACCCAGACCAGGGGGCGACCGGAGCCGGCGATGCCAAGCGCGGCCCAGTGCAGCCGCTTCAGGTCGTCGCACGGGGAGAAGCGGTATCCCAGCGCCTCGTACTCCGAAACGGTGGCCAGATACTCGTCCCTGTTCGCCGCGGTCACCACCACGGCTCCGTGCGGAATGCTCTTCGGATTAGGCACCCGTCTCCTCCCTCCGCGTCCGTTCCCTGACCCTCTGGAAAAGCGGCCGGGAGCGGCCGATGACCCGCCCCTTGAACTTCGGGATGCGGCCCTCGGCGACACATTGCCCGGCCTTCTCCCTGATCTTCTCGACCGTCCTCTGCGCCTCGTGGTAGCTGAAGTTGTTCAGCTCTATCGCCCGGTGCATCCGCACGGCCTCGGTGACGCAGATTTAGTAGAGCTCGTGCCGCACCGCGTTGTAGTGATCCCGCGGTATCGCCAGCCG
>Ga0180434_10007699_pt1 | contig 12077 bp, 9 predicted proteins | sample SS_ome_7_FD_132453 | JGI IMG/M metagenome (GOLD analysis project Ga0180434, IMG submission 132453) | Hypersaline lake sediment archaeal communities from the Salton Sea, California, USA - SS_1_D_2 metaG | ecosystem: Environmental > Aquatic > Non-marine Saline and Alkaline > Hypersaline > Sediment... | reverse complement strand
TCTTCCGCCCCGCCACGACCTCCGAAACCTCCCGTGCAATCGGACCCGCGTGCGATTACGACGCGACCACCCCGACACGCAAAAAAGGCGAATCGACGCCTGGAATTCGAAGGATACCGAGCGAGGGACAGTCGAAACAAAACGCCAACAGCGGACAAAATACGCGCACAAACCTAGCGCCCTGCCGACGTCTTTTCGCGTCGTCATGATGATGTCACGGACGCCGCTACATCCGTTGGGCACGGAGACTTAACGCTACGTGACCCGCTCGCTGGCGCTCGGGGTACTGATTGGCGGCATTCTTCGCGTCAATTTTCGCTTATACGCGTGCGTGCGCGGCGCTGGGCGGCCTTTCAAAATAGTCGAGTGGATGTGCTTTGGCCGGGCGCCTATGGTTCCTTGGAGAACTGACCTGCTTGGAGCGGAAGGGGCATGGCGCATGGACTATCCGAAATCGTTGCAGTGGGCCTTGGATTTTTTGCCTGATTATTTTTCTGACGAGCCGGCGTCGTTTCATGCCGAGCTGATGGATGATCTTGAAAACGCCGGGTATCGATTGATCGCTCGGGTGGCGCCGCGCGGGCATGCCAAGAGCACTTGTGCGGCGCTGGCTTATCCGTTGTGGTGCATTTGCGAGCGGCGCCGGCGAAACATCGTCGTCATCACGTACGAATCGTCGTTGGCGACGCAGTTTGTGCGCGACATTCGCAACGAACTCGAAACCAACGAACGGATCATTGAAAGATACGGCGACCTTTGCACGGATGACCGGTTGGAAACCGGCGCCGCAAGTGGTCGGTTGGAAGCCGGCGCCGCAAAGGCGAGGAAGAAAACCGCGCACGCCAAACGAACCGCTCGTGTCAAACGAACCGCGCGTCCCAAATGGTCCGAGGCGAAATTCACCACCGCGACCGGCGTTACCGTGCAGGCCAAGGGTTCGGGCGCCAGTTTGCGGGGGGTGCGGGTCGGGCCGAGCCGTCCCGATCTGATCATTTGCGACGATATCGAAAAGGACGAGCAGGTCGCCACGCCCGAGGGTCGGCGAAAACTGGAGCACTGGTTGCGGCGGGTGGTCATGCCGGCCCTGTCGCCTGACGGACGCCTGTTGGTGCTGGGTTCGTTGATTCATTACGACTCCTTGCTGGCGAACCTGCGTGATCCGAAGCGTTTTCCGCGCTGGAATTATCGCGTATATCGCGCGTTCGAGGCGGAGAAACGCTCGGACGGCGAATACTACCGCGTCTCGCTCTGGCCGGCGCGCTGGCCGGTTAAGCGGCTCGACGAGGAGCGCGAACGCGTCGGCAGGTCGGCGTTCGAACAGGAATATCAAGCCAATCCGATCGACGACTCCATCCGCGTCTTCCAGCCCGAGTGGCTGCAACGCTACGATCCGGCCGAAATCGACGAACGCGAGTTGATCACGCTGATGGCGGTCGATCCGGCCGCGGGGGTGTCCGGGGGCGATTATTTCGCGATCTGGATCGGCGGCGTAGATCTTCGCGACGGCATGATCTACACGCGTGAGCTGTCGCTCGAGCGCGTCGGCATCGTCACGCAGATTAAACGCATCATCGACGCCTTTATCCGCTGGAAGCCGGTCAAGATCGGGATCGAGACGACGGCCTACCAGGTCGTGCTGAAACAGATACTCGAGGAGTACAGTCGCGAGAATAAGCTGTATATGCCGATCGTGCCGATCAAGGCGTTGGCGAACAAGCGTGCCCGGATCGAGAGCACGTCGCCGTTGTTTGAGAAAGGGACGTTTCGTTTGCCGTCGGCGCTTGATCCGGAGATTGAATCTCAGTTTTTGCATTTTCCGAAAGCGCGACACGACGACGCTCCGGACGTTTGCGCGATGGGGATCGAACTGGCGCGGGCGTTGCAAAAGACGACGGATTTTGACTGCGTGCGGCTGAAACAGGCGCCAAACAAGCGCGGGTGTTGGTAGGGATTATCCCAAAACCGGATTTCGGCGGGCCGGGACAGGCGTCAAATTCCTTGGTTGGCGTTGTTCATGCGCGGCCGCGAATTGGTTATCTTGCGTGCATGGATACGATTCACAAAGCCAAGTTGATGAACGGTCGCGTCCTGGCCAAGCGGTTGCTCGAGGACGCCATGGTCAGAGTCGGGAAGATTCACGATGTCGCCGGCGTCACGCCGACTCTGGCGACGGTTCTAGTGGGTGACGATCAGGCGTCGGCGACCTACGTGCGCATGAAGCGTAAGCGTTGCGAGGACGCGGGGATGAAGTCGGTGCGAATCGAGCTTCCGCTCGGCACGACGACCGAGGAGTTGATCGCGGAAATCAAGAAGCTCGCGGCCGACGAATCCGTACACGGCATTCTGGTTCAGCATCCGGTGCCGGCGCCGATCGACAAACGCGCCGCGTTCGAGGCCATCCCGGCGGAGAAGGACGTTGACGGGGTGACGTCGAGCACGCTGGGGCGCGTGATCCTGGGGATGCCCGCGCTCGCCTCGTGTACGCCGCGCGGCATCATGCGTCTGCTGGACGAGTACCAGGTCGAGCTTGACGGGGCGCACGCGGTGGTGATCGGTCGCAGTCCGATTCTGGGGCGGCCGATGGCGTCGATGTTGATAAATCGCCACGCGACGGTGACGCTTTGTCACTCGCGCAGTCGTTCGTTGCCGAGCCTGGTGCGTAACGCCGACGTGGTCATCGCGGCCGTCGGCAAACCGCGATTCGTTCAGGGCGGCTGGATCAAGGTGGGCGCGGTGGTGATCGACGCGGGTTACAACGCGGGCAACGTCGGCGACGTGGATTTCGAGGGCGCGATCGAGCCGGCCTCGCTGATAACGCCCGTGCCCGGCGGGGTGGGGCCGATGACCATCGCCACGCTGATAGATCAGACCGTGACGGCGGCGGCGGCGCAGCTCGGCGTGGAGTTTTAATCATGTCGCGCGATCTGGGTGTACATTCAGACGATTAGGTGGACAGCGCTGATATGTTGATCGCCGTCAATGCTCGGACATTACCCGACCAGGCCGATACGGATCGGTTGCGGGCGGCGGGTATCGGGGGGGTTGAGTTGTTGATCGCGGACGAAGGGCGGCTGACATTTGAAACGCCCCTGGTCGACTGTCGCGAACTTGCGAACCGGGCAGCGTCCTTGAATCTGAAAATCACCTCGCTTGCGACGCAAGCATTTTGGGAAGTAAATTACGCCGACCCGGACGAACGGCGGCGACGACGGGCGATCGATATTACCATGAGCATGCTCGAGCGTGCGGCGGTGCTTGGGGCCGCGGCGGTGCTGGTCATGCCGGCGGTCGTGGGCTTGGACGATGATATGCGGCCGCGCGTCGCTTACTCGGACGCGCTTAGCCGCTCGTTTGAGGCGCTATGCGGGTTGCGGGAGTCGGCGGAAGCGTTCGGCGTTACGATCGCCGTCGTGAACGCGTCAAACCGTTTTCTGCTGTCGCCCGCGGAGTTCGCCGACCTGATCGACCGCGTAAATTCCGCTTACGTCGGCGTCGGTCTCGACGTTGAGGCCGTGATGCGCATCGGATATCCGGCGGATTGGATTCATACGCTCGGCGGTCGTTTAAAATGCGTGCATGTCGAGAATCGGGACTGCATGGCGCCAGGCGACACGGTTCGAGACGCGTTGCGGCGCGCGGGTTACGAGGGGCCGGTGGTGTACGTGGGCAGGAATGATCCGCTGGAAGCAGTCGGCGGCTGGAAGGGCTGAATCGCGATGAGCAGCGTGTTAAAGACGTCTCTTGACGAGACGGTAGTCGCCGACGGCGGATGGTCGACGCTCTTGCAGGCGCGCGGCTTGCTGGCGGGTTCGCCGACCGAGATCGCTAATTTGACGCATGCGCATCTGGTGACGGCGTTGGCGCGCGAGTACGCGGAGGCCGGAGCGCGCATTCTGACCACGAACACGTTTTCCGCGAATCGATTCGTATTCGAGCAGCGGCGCCTGGATCACGACCTGGATGAAATTAACCGCCGGGGGGCCGCGTTGGCGCGGGAGGTCGCCGCCGAGTTCAGCGGCGTGGAAGTCGCCGGCTCGATCGGTCCGTCGGGGAAGATTCTGGCTGTGCACGAAGCCGAGGAGTCCGAGTTGCGTGCGGCGTTTTCACGTCAGGCGCGCGCGTTGGCGGACGGCGGTGCGGATTTGCTGGTTTTGGAAACCTTCTCGGAACTGGCGGAAGCTTTGCTGGCGGTCGAGGCGGTCAAGGACGCGGTCGGGTTGCCGGTGGTCGTCAGCATGTCTTTCGATTCGGGTCCGCAGCGTACGCGGACGATGATGGGGGCGCTCGCGGACGAATGCGCGTCGGCGCTGGAGGAGACCGGCGCCGACGCCGCCGGATGCAACTGCGGGGGCGGGATCGCGACATTTTTACCGGCGGCGGTGGCGCTGCGGGCCAACATGAAGCTGCCGCTGTGGGTCAAGCCGAGCGCCGGAACGCCCGAGTTGGAAGGCGACCGGGTGGTTTACACGCAAACCCCGGACGAATTCGGGCACTTCGTACCCGAGTTGCTCGACGCCGGGGTAAATATCATCGGCGGCTGTTGCGGTGCGGGGCCGGCGCACATCAAGCGCGTGGCGGCGTTGGTCGAGAGTCGCAAACGCAAGCAGAAATGAAATGGGGAATGTAGACAAAACGCCCGCCGCTCCCGCTCATTTGCCGAGGGAACTCGGCGTCGCAGACACGGCGGCGCACCAGTATCGCGGCTGGTGGCTTGGGTTTCTGGCGCTGGGCATCGCGTGGCGCGGCCTGCGGTACGCCCTGTGTTTTCCATTCTGGGGCGACGAGACCTATCTGAACATCAACATTCTGCACCGCGGTTATGCCGACCTGCTCGAACCGCTTGAGTATTCTCAGATAGCACCGTTGTTCTATCTCTGGATTCAGCGTTTTCAATATAACGTTTTCGGCGGCGGAGAATACGCGCTGCGCGCGTTCTCGTTTGTCGCCGGCGTAACGGCCCTGCTGGCCTTCGCTCTGCTGGCGCGCTATCAGCTCGCTCCGCGGGCCGCGGCCATCGCCACGGGCATCTTCGGCGCCTCCTACTACCTCGTTCGTCACACGTGTGAATCCAAGCCGTACGCCGGCGATTTGGCCGTAAGCACTCTACTCCTGTTCGCCGCTGTTCATTGGCTGAGAGAGCCGAGGCGGCTCACAGCGCCCCTTCTCGGGGCGTTCATCGGCGCCGCGGGGGTATGGCTCAGTTACCCGGCGATCTTTGTCGCCGCGGGCATCGGGTTGGCGGTGCTGTCGGCGGTTTTTAGAACCCGCAGCGTGAAGGCGTGGATTCCGTGGATTATCTATGTCGTCGCCGTCGCCGGGAGCTTTTTGGCGTTTTACGCGCTTTTCGTAGCAGAGCACTCAGCCACCGTCCGGGGCTCGTGGCTGGAGGACTACTGGCGCGGATCATTCCCGCCGACCGACGACCTGCTCGCGCTGTCGGGATGGTTGCTCACGGTGCACACCGGGCGGTTGGCGGCCCACCCGCTGGGGGGCGCCGGTTTTGGCAGCGTGTTGACGACGCTGGCCTGCGTGGTCGGCGCCGTCTCGCTGTTTCGAGCGCGGCGCGGCAGGGTCGTGCTCCTCGTGCTTTTGACGCCCTTCATCATGGCGCTGGGGGCGGCGGCGCTTCGTCTTTACCCGTACGGCGGAAGCGTCCGCGTGTCGATGCACCTGGCGCCGGCGGTCTGCCTGCTCGCCGGCGCAGGCGCGGCGGTCCTCATAGATCGCATCGGAAAACATAGCGTGAGTGAAATTGTCGGGGGGGTTATAGGGGTTATTCTCATTATACTTCCTATCGGAGGCATGATTAAGGATTGTGTCGCTCCTTATAAGTCTAAGGAGTACCGGGCGGCGAGGCGCGCGATGCGCGAGGTCTGCGGCAAATTCGATCCGGATGATAGAATCGTCGTCGTGAATCCAAAATACGGGACGTACGGTCCGCCTGACGGTCCCAAATTCGACTCCACGCTGCGCTACTACCTGGTTCTGTACACCGGTCGCGAACCGCTGTGGCATGGCGCGAGCACGGCGCTGGCCGGGGCCGACTGGGCGCTCGCTTACCAGGGCCCCGACTTCGGTCCAACGCCGGAACGTGTCCGCGAGCTTCTCGCAGCGGCGGGTCTGGCGCTTGAATCGCATTATCAAACGTACAGATTCTCCGACACGACAGGGGCTGGAATGAGCCTATTCGGCGTTACTGACGCAAACAGCCATTGAGCGCCGTTAGCGGCGATTTGGCGGGGCACGCTCATCATCGTGCTGTACAAGGCATCGACGGTTCGCAATGACAAACTACGCGGCGTTTGCTTAATCTAGAAGCTATCCCAAAACCAGTCAGAGCCGCAGCGCTCGGAGGGGGGCTTATTTGAATGAGGCGCTTGCGGAGAAGTAGTCCTCAAGGGGTAGGGGGTTGCGATAAACTGAGGTCTTGCTCGTAACTACGGCGTGCGAGGCGCACGCCGCTACATTTCCCGTCGATGTGTTCACGGTTTATAGAACCGGGGCGCACCGGCACACGTAAACAAAACGGTGCGTCAAGACGCATCCTACGATTACAGGTATCCGTTTCTCCTATCGCCGGCAATCGGGACGCTGATTGTATTAACCCGCTCGCTGGCGCTCGGGGCTCTGATAGAAGCACGGCTCACAGAGCCGCGGCACGCATATAATAAATGGTCCGCACGGCGGACCCTACATATTGCATCATCATATTACATCGCCATATTACATCACCGCGATGCGTCCTGGGCCGGCTTGCGTGAAGCGGCCGATTCTGGCGGCGATTTCAACGCCGGCGTTCAGCATGGCGTCGGCGACGGCGTCGGCTTCTTCGGCCGGGACGGCGGCGAGCAGGCCGCCGGAGGTTTGGGCGTCGCAGGCCATGATGCGGAGCGTTTCGGAAACCGTGTCGCTCCAATCGACGTGCGGCGAGACGTAGGCCTTGTTGTTGAGCGTGCCGCCGGGGACCGTGCCGCCGGCGGTGATTTCGGCGGCGGCTTCGATCAGGGGGAGGGCGGCGGCTTCGATTTCGACGTCCACGCCGCTGCCGGCGGACATTTCGCGCAGGTGGCCGAGCAGGCCGAAGCCGGTTACGTCGGTGCAGGCGTGGACGGTGAAGCCGTGCAGGACGTCGGCGGCGGCTTTGTTGAGCGTGGCCATCACGTCTTGAATGCGGCGTTCCTGCTTTTCGTCGAGCATGCCTTTCTTCAATGCGGTGGTCATTATGCCGAGGCCTAGCGGCTTGGTGAGAATCAGCACGTCGCCGGGCTCGGCGCCGACGTTGGTCCAGAGCTTGTCGGGGTGGACCAGGCCGGTGACGACCAGGCCGAACTTCGGCTCGGGGTCGTCGATGGTATGGCCGCCGAGCACGGGTATGCCGGCCTGGTCGGCGACTGAGCGGCCGCCGAGCAGGATGGCTTCGAGCACGCTGAGCGGCAGGCGGTTGGACGGGAATCCGACGATGTTGAGGGCGAAGATCGGCTCGGCGCCCATGGCGTAGATGTCGCTGAGCGAGTTGGCCGCCGCGATGGCGCCGAACGTGAACGGATCGTCGACGACGGGCGTGAAGAAATCGACGGTTTGCACGACCGCCTGGTCGTCGGAGATGCGATAGACGGCGGCGTCGTCCACGGTATCCGTGCCGACCAGTACGTTGGGATTGGCGACGGTCGGCGGCATGGCGGCGAGAACTTTTTCGAGCGCTTGCGGGCGGAGCTTGCAGGCGCAGCCGAGGCCGCTGGTGAAACGCGTCAGCTTGATTGTATCGGCATCGACTGTTTCGCAAACGACGTCGGCGCCTTCGGGCCGCAGGCGTTGGATGACGCCGACGACGGCCTCGACCGCGTTATCCACGTCGGCCTCGGTGAGCATGGCGCCGGTGGAGAAGCGGATCGTGCCCATCGCGAAATCGACCGGGACGCGCATCGCTTCGAGCGTCGGCGACATGTCAACGCCTTCGGAGTGGCACGCGGCGCCGGCCGACGCGGCGACTTCGGTGAGTTCGGAGAGGATCATGTTGGCCTCGACGCCGCGGAAGCTGAGGCTGAGCGTGTTGGGCAGGCGCAGCTCGGGCGGGCCGTTGAGACGTACGTCGGGGATTTTGGCGGCGATGCCGTCGTGGAGTCGATCGCGGAGGGTACGCATGTGTTCGGCGCGTCGCGTCAGCTTTTCGGCGGCGAGTTCGCAGGCTTGGCCGAGGCCGACGATTTCTAGAACGTTTTCGGTGCCGGCGCGCCAGCCGCGTTCGTGGTCGGCGCCGAAGATGAGCTTTTCGAGCTTGACGCCGGTGCGGACGTATAGGGCGCCGACGCCCTTGGGGGCGTAGAGCTTGTGGCCGGCGACGGAGAGCAGATCGACGCCGAGGTCGTCCACGCGTGTCGGGATCTTGCCGACCGACTGGGCCGCGTCGGTGTGCATCAGTACGCCACTCCGGCGGGCGATGTCGGCGATTTCTCGGATGGGCTGAACGGCGCCGACCTCGTTGTTGGCGTGCATGATCGTGATGAGAATCGTCGCCGGCGTGATCGCCTTCTCGACGTCGACGGGATCGACGAGGCCGAACTCGTCGACGGGGAGGACGGTCAGACGGAAGCCTTGAGTTTCGAGCCAGCGGCAGACCTCGGTGACGGCGGGATGTTCGACTGAGGAGGTGATTATGTGATCTCCGCGGTCGCGTCGCGCGTAGGCGGCGCCGCGGATGGCGAGGTTGTTGGATTCGGAGCCGCCGCTGGTGAATATGATTTCGTCGGGGGCGGCGCCGAGCATCTCGGCGACCTGCTTGCGGGCGGCTTCGACGGCTTGTTTGGTGCGCACGCCGAAAGCGTGGCTGCTGGAGGGGTTGCCGAAGTGGGTTTGGAGATACGGCCGCATGGCCTCGACAACGGCGGGATCGAGGGGGGTGGTGGCGTTATAGTCGAGATAGATGGGCGTCATGGCGTTCGTCCTGAAGCGAGCGGGTTGTAGTGCATCATAGAACCATATTCGAGGCGGCATGGTTGGCAAGGGGGGGGGCAGTTTTCAGCGTCCAAAAATGAAGTCAGCGGCGATGCCGACGAAGAATCCGTTTGTTCGTTATCCGCGATGGGGTGTAGAATTGCGCGCGACCGTGCCGCATGACGATCAGATTTCCGAGTGCTGCAAGCAGGGAGCAGTGGATTACGAAAACATTTACCCGCTACGCTGCACAGCCGAGGGCGTCGGCGCCACATGAGCAACGTCCGGCGATGAGTATGAATAAGCGAGACACGAGTAACATGAAAGCGGCAACCGCCGCCTCTCGGGCTGCCGAGAAGCGACAAGCACCATTGCCATTCAAGCTGTTGTTGCTCGGGGGATCGCTGCTGTTGGCGTTGATCCTCGCGGAAGTTGTCGTGCGGCTGCTGCCGGACGAGACGTTGGGATTCGTCCGCAACGGCGACGTGTTCGTACAGCGGGGGCCGCGCTACAAGGACAAGCAGGTGAACTCGCTCGATTATCACGACGTCGAGCACGCCGTGGAAAAATCGCCGGGGGTTCGGCGCGTGCTGCTGCTGGGTGATTCTTATGTACGCGCCGGCGCGGTCACGATTCCGCAAACGCCGGGGCAGCGGATGGAGCATTACCTGAACGCCGCTGGAAAGCAGCGCTATGAAGTGATCGCGATCGGCTGGGGGGCGTGGGGGCAGTTGCAGGAATTGGAAATGTTCCACAAGACCGGCAAGCAGTATTCGCCGGACGTGGTAGTGTCGCTGTTTCTGTCGTTCAATGACGTGGAAAACAACTCGGATGAATTGACGAAGCGCGTCAACGAGCAGCGTCGCAATACGCGGCATTTTCGGCCGGGCCGGACGCGGCTTTCGGAGGATGAGATGCCGGGGCTGGCGGCGCCTTGGTCGAAATTGAACCAGTTGCTTTCGTTCCGGGCGGCTTATTTGCTGCGCGACAAGACGATCGAGGGAATTCCGTATTCGTATTATGTTTACGCCGTCGAGGAGGACGCGGCTTGGTCGGCAGCTTGGCGAGACACGCTCGATTTGTTCTCGCGGACTCGGGCGGCGGTCGAGGACGCCGGCGCCCGCTATCTGGTCGTCGCGGCCTCGACGCCGCACGGCGTGTACGGCGCGGAAGACGGATTGCGACGGTTAGAAGCGGAGTATCCGGGGATGTCGGAATTGAAGTGGGATCTCGACAAGCCGGACCGGCGGCTGGGCCAGTATTGTGAGGAACAGGGGATTCCGTTTTTGGCGCTAGAGCCGGCGTTTCGAGTCGAGACTATCGAGAATAAGCGTACACTGCATATTCCGGTCAACGGGCATTGGAATGAGGACGGCAACGATTACGCGGCGATGCTCATGGCGGAATTTTTACTGGAGAACGAGCGGGCGGCGGCGGGTGAAGGTCAGTATTAGAACCGCGAGGCTGCGTTCCATACGATCAAACGAGAATGCGACATGCACACTTCGACTGAGCAAACGCGGGACGTTCTGGACAATCGATTGCGGCTAAAGCGGATTTTTTTGCGGACGCTGATCGTGTCGTTGGTGACGGGAACGTTGATCGCGGTTTTTGTGCTGCTGTTCGGGCAGTTTAACCAGACGACGAATCGGATTCTCGGCACGCTGTGCGTGTTGGCGGTGCATAGCGCGATCGCGATGGCGTGCGCCGACGCCCTTGAAAAACGATATTGGCCGTGGTTGAGCCGTCTCGCGCTGATTCTTTATTCGATCAACTTCATCGTGTTTGTCGTGATTATCTGGGCGACCAGCAGCGACGATCCGCTGATGCGCGTGACGCTCACCACGTTCGTGCTGACGGGCTACTACGTCCTGGCTATACCGCCGGCCGCGTTGCGGGAGAAGGGGCGCTGGCCCCCCGCGTCGTTCGGCGGTTTGTGCATCTGCCTGATCGGGTTTTTGATGGTGATGTGGGCCATCTGGTGCACCGAGTTTGATGATGAGCAGTATGCGCGCGCCACGGGCGTAGCGGCAGTGCTGGCTTTTTCGCTGTCGCACACGTGCTTGCTGGGCCGTGTGCGGACAACGCCGTCCAATATCTGGCTTGTGCGCGGGACGCTTGCTTTCGTCTGGATGACCGCTGGGATTTTCAGCTATGCGATACTAGCTGACGATTTCGACGAATTTATCGTACGGCTGCTCGGGGCGGGGGCCGTGCTGGACGTCTGCGGCAGTTTCACGCTGGTGATTTTGGGGCGGCTGAAGGGCGTCGAGAAGATCGAGCGGCTGCAAACCAGCGAGAAGGAAATAGAATTGTCCTGTCCGCGCTGCTCCGAATGGCAGGATGTGCCCGCCGGCGATTCAAAGTGCCGAAGCTGCGGATTGAAATTCCGGATTGAGATCGAGGAGCCGCGCTGCGCACAGTGCGGTTATCTGCTATGGCGGCTGACCGAACGGCGTTGCCCCGAGTGCGGCCGGGAGTTTTGAAAGGTCAGGGCTCGTCGTCTCGCGGGGCCGACGTCGGGGTTGAGGCGGGCGCCGACGCGGTCTGCGCGCGGGTCGTTTCGTCTTCTTCGTCGTCTTCGTCTTCCTCTTCGCCGCCGATGTAGCCGAGCGCCTTGAGACGATCCATTTCCTGCTCGGTCATGGACTTGTTGCTTTCTTTTACGTTCTCGCCGAGCCTGCGATTCTCGTCGACCTGAGCCTTCATTATCTTTTTCAGCCGTTCGACGAGTTCGGGCTGTCGGGCAGCCAAGTCGTTTTGCTCGGTTGGATCCAGGTCGAGGTTGTAGAGTTCGAAGCGGTTTTGATCCAGATAAGCGAGCAGTTTCCATTCATCGACGACCAGAGCCTTGTTGTCCGGCTGTTTCTTAACGGCTTCGGCGAAGGCCGGCGGCAGCTTGCTCGCGTCGCCGCGAATCAGGGGCGAAAGCGACCGGGCTTGAATCGGTTCGTTGAAATCTATCCGCAATTCATCGAGGATCGTGGGCATGACGTCGAATAGCCGAATGGTTTCGTCAATGCGCGTATTCGCCGGCAAGTGTTCCGGCCATCGCAGGATCAGAGGAACGTGGAGCTGGTCCTGGTGGGCGCTCAGGCCGTGGGCCCAGAGACCGTGTTCGCCGAGCGATTCGCCGTGGTCGGCGG
>Ga0180434_10007698_pt1 | contig 12078 bp, 10 predicted proteins | sample SS_ome_7_FD_132453 | JGI IMG/M metagenome (GOLD analysis project Ga0180434, IMG submission 132453) | Hypersaline lake sediment archaeal communities from the Salton Sea, California, USA - SS_1_D_2 metaG | ecosystem: Environmental > Aquatic > Non-marine Saline and Alkaline > Hypersaline >... | reverse complement strand
GGGTGGTTGAATTTGCTCGTGATCAGCCGCCGCAGCTCGATCTCGAACTGCTGCGCCGACTCCGGCGAACGCTCCAGATCCGGGTCGTTGCCGCCGATGTACTTATCGCCACTGGGCATGTCCTGCCAGGCCAGCAGCCCAAGCTTGTCGCACCAGTAATACCAACGCGCCGGCTCGATCTTCACGTGCTTCCGCGCCAGGTTGTAACCGAGCCGCTTGAGCACCTCGATGTCGTAACGCAACGCGGCGTCGGTCGGCGCCGTGTAGAGCCCGTCCGGCCAGAAACCCTGGTCCAGCACCCCGATCTGAAACACCGGCTCGTTGTTCAGCATCAGCCGCGTCACGCGCTTGCGGTCCTTGCCCAGCGCGATCTTCCGCATGCCGAAGTAGCTCCGCACTTCGTCGACGACCTCCCCACCGTCTCTGAGCTGCACCACGAGGTCGTACAGAAACGGATCGTCAGGCGTCCAGAGATGCGCGTCGGGAATCTCCAATGTGAGCGTGGCCACGGGCGAGCCCGTCGCGGCCGCAACCGTCTGGCCATCCGTCACCACCGCCGCCCGTAACTCCCGTCCGCGCAGCGCGCCAAAACACGACGTCCGCACGTCGATCCGGCCTTGGTCGACGTTCGGCGTGAGCCGCAGCGATCGGATGCTCGTCTCCGGCACCGGCTCCAGCCAGACGGTCTGCCAGATGCCGGTGGTGGGCGTGTACCAGATGCCGTGCGGATTGTTGACCTGCTTGCCGCGCGGCTGCGTGCTGCCGTCGGTCGGGTCGAAGACCCCCACGACCAGCTCCTGCTCGCCGTCGGGCTTCAGCGCGTCGGTGATGTCGAACGCGAAGGGGTCGTAACCGCCGCGGTGCATGCCGACCTGGCTCCCGTTTACCCACAGCGTGGTCTCCCAATCCACGGCGCCGAAATGCAGCAGAATGCGCCGGTTCGCTTTGAGCCAGTCATCCACGTTGATCGTCCGCCGATACCAGACACGCTCGGCCCGCTTCATCACGCCCGAGAGCGCCGACTCGACCGGAAACGGCACGAGAATCTCGCCGTCCAAGTCTCTCCCGAACGGCGGCGGCTCGTTCTCGCCGGCAATCGCGAATTGCCACAGGCCGTTGAGATTCAGCCATTGCTCGCGAACCATCTGCGGCCGGGGATACTCCGGCAGAACGTTCGTCGGTGAGACTTCCTTCGCCCAGCGCGTCAGCAGCGGCCCGTCACCGGGCTTCCAGTCGGCGTCAGTCATGTGGGTCATTCCAATCAGGAGGATTGCCAGAACGATGCTCCAGGTTCTCATCGTGTCGTCTCCGTCGCGTCGCCGCGGTAGGGGGGTAGGCCAGCGTGCGCCTCAGCACGTACTCTAAACGTGCGCCACGCCACCGAAAAGGGCGGCCGGCGTGGGTCGCATGAATCCGAGAATGTACAGCCTCACCACCAATCCGTAGACTGTGCGGTCATGAATGAACAGGCGATCGAACAGGCGGCCGAGCTGCTCGCGAAAGCCTCTTACGTCTGCGTCTCCAGCGGCGCCGGCATGTCCGCCGAGTCCGGCATCGAAACCTTCCGCGACCAAGACGGCCTCTGGTCCAAGTTCAACGCCGAAGAGCTCGCCACGCCCGAGGGCTTCGCCCGCGACCCGGTCAAGGTCTGGGCGTGGTACCGACTGCGACGGCAACAGTTCAAGCAGGTCGAGCCGCACATCGGCCATCGCCTGCTCACCGAATGGGAACCGCTTGTCGAAAAGTTCGTCGTCGTGACGCAGAACATCGACGGCCTGCACCACGCCGCCGGCTCGCAAAACGTGATCGAGCTGCACGGACGAATCGACATGGTCCGCTGCGTGAACTGCGACTACACGCTCCAGGGCCTCGATGACCTCGGACCCGAGCCGCATTGCCCCAACTGCCAGAAGTGGCTGCGGCCGGCGGTCGTCTGGTTCCACGAAATGCTCCCACCCGGAGCGATCGAGGCCGCCTTCCAGGCCGCACAGGAATGCGACGTCCTGCTCCTGATCGGCACGAGCGGCGTCGTCCAGCCGGCGGCTTCGCTGGCCGAGGTAGCCAAGTCATACGGAGCGGCGATCATCGAGGTTAACCCCAACCAGACCGCGCTCTCCTCGCTGGCGAACGTCTGCGTCCGCTCTGGCTGCCGCGACGCATTGACCGCGATCGATAAAGCCTGGCGCCGCGTGGGAAGCTGACCCCGAGACAGCAGGACCTCGAGATCCGCCCGATTTGAACCGCCAAGTCGCCAAGCACGCCAGGAAGGCAAAACAAGCGTAGGGTCCGCCCTGCGGACCACCGCGCTCTGTAGCGGATGGGTGCCCCATGGCTTCAGCCGTGGGGGACGCGCGTCAAGAGCCGCCTGCACAACGCCCGCGAGCAATTGCGGCGAATACTGGAAGGAGACGAGTCATGAACGCACTCGACGACGACATCGGAAAAGCACTCGCAAACGGGGAGTCCGTCTACGACCTGGAGAAGGAGGCGGGCATCTTCCGCCAGTGGGCCGGCATCTTTCACGGCAAGATGCGCTGGATGGCGATCGTCGCCACCATCGAGGCCGTCGTGTTCGTCGTGCTGATCGTGCTGGCGGCGATCGAGTTCTTCCAGGCCGACGACACCAGGTGGCAGATTTTCTACGCCACCGGCGTCCTGCTGCTGGCGGGCATGCTGCTGCTGGTCAAGCTCTGGGGCTGGATGCAGATGAACCGCTACGCGATCCAGCGCGAGATCAAACGCCTCGAGCTGCGCATCCTCGAACTCGCCGAAAAGTAGGGTCCGCCGTGCGGACCATCTGTAGCGGCCGGGCCCCGCACCGGCCGAAGTATGTGGGACCAGAACCGATCCCAGAACTCCCCTCCCTGGCAGGGAGGGGTTGGGGGAGGGGCGAATCCCCCGGTAAACTTACCCCTCTCCCAACCTCTCCCCTCAGGGGAGAGGGGTTTTGGGATAGCTTATAGTCTCCAACCGGTCAAGCACCCCGTAGCCGCCAGCGGCTCGCCGGCCGCACCACCTCAGCGATCCGCACCACGGACCCTGCAAGCTATAATCGACATCCGGCTCCTCACGGACGCACGGCATGACCAAGATCGAGATCATCGACACCAGCGCGACGAACATCGGCGACCACGAGCTGTGTGGCTTCCGGGACCCCAGAAACGAAGGTCATCGAAGAAAAGCAAACTGGCTCAAGCAACGCTTCGCCGAGGGCCTGAAGTTCAAAGTGCTCCAGGTCGACGGCAACGATGCCGGCATGATCGAATACATCCCCGGCGAGCACACGTGGAGACCTGTCGACGCCCCCGGCTACACCGTCGTTCACTGCATCATGATCTACAAGAAGAAATACAAGGGTAGGGGCTACGGCAAGCTGCTGGTCGAGGACTGCGTGAGGGACGCCAAACGAGCCCAAATGCACGGCGTCGCCGTAGTCACCAGCAGCGGCACGTGGATGGCAAGCGGCGACATCTTCCGGCGTTGTGGATTCGAGTGCGTCGATACGGCCCCGCCATCGTTCGAGCTGCTCGCGAAGAAGTCTCGAAAGGCGCCGTCGCCGAAGTTCAGAAGGGGATGGGACCGGACGCTCCGCAAGTACGGCTCAGGACTCACGATCATCAGGTCGGATCAGTGCCCGTGCATCGCGAAGAGCACCGACGATATCCTCCAGGCCTGCAAAACACTCCGCATCCGCCCGAAAGTCATCGAGTTGAAGAACAGCCGCCAGGCGCGCAACGCCCCCTCCGCCTACGGCGTCTTCAACATCATCCACGATGGGAAAGTCGTCGCCGAGCACCCGATCAGCGCTACGCGCTTCAGGAACATCATGCGCAAGATCTCGAAGTAGTCACCACCCGGCGCCACGCAGGGTGCCCCATGCCGTTCCGCAGGACGGCGTGGGGGACTGACGCTAGGGCGCCCGCGCCGCTCACACAGCGCGCGCACAAGTGACAGTGCCAGCGGCCCGATGGCGGCGGGATCAGGCGGCGTTTACAGCGCAGAGACAGATATACCGCATGGGAGGGCGGCGTTGCCGGAGCGGGGTTTGTTCTTGAACCGCCAAGGCGGCGTCGGTAATCAGCGCGGCCAGGTCGTCCGGGGAGAAATGATGGTGTCCCTCTGCGGGCTGCCGTCGCCGACGCAGATGGGCGAGGCGCGTCCTGATCCACGATAGCAGGGACGACCCGTGCCCGGCGCACTCGATCACGACCAGCTTCCCGCCGGGCGCGAGAACGCGGCGGCATTCCGCGACGATCGCGGTCGGCGTGTCCGCGTGATGCAGCAGGTTCGTGGCCAGCACGGCGCTGAACGAGCCATCGGCGAACGAGGTTCGATGAGCATCCTCCGTGCGGAGCTCGACGTTCTCGTGAGCGCCCAGCCGCTGCTTCGCCCGCGCCAGCATCTCCGCGCTGAAGTCGGTCGCCGTCAGGTGCGCGACGTGTTCGGCGACCATCGCCGAGAAGATGCCGGTTCCGCAGCCCAGCTCGAGCACGTGGTCCGTGGCCGTGAACTGCCGCGTCAGCCACGAGCGCAGCTCGTTCTCAAACGCCTCGCCCACGGTGCCGCGATACTCGGCGTCATAGGTGTGGGCGGCCTGGTCCCAGTGTTCGCGATCCTTCCTGTCACCAGACATTTCTGAGCCTCTGAGAACGCCAGATTCGGGTCCACCGCCATCTTGCGGGGCATCTCGGGGCCATGATACGCCAACCCCGGCGCGCTGGACACGCTGCGGCAGGCCCGACTCCAGCAGGAATCCCTTCCTGCGAGCGTGCGTGCGAGAGGGAATCCTCGCACCAGCGTGATCCTCAACCCCGCACGACCTTGGCGCTCTTGGCGCCTTGGCGGTTCCCCCCTGAACCCTGCGCCGTTCACCAAACCCGCGTATAATCTCGCCATGCGCTATGAAGGATCCGTCTACCGCCCGCCCAGCGAGGCCAACTCGTATCTGCTCCAGGCCACGATCGGCTGCTCGTGGAACCACTGCACCTACTGCGCCACCTACCAGGACAAGCAGTATCGCGTACGCCCCCTGGCCGAGACGCTGGAGGACATCGCCATGGCCGGGCGGGCCTTCGGCGACCAGGTGCGCAAGGTCTTCGTCATGGACGGCGACGCGCTGGCGATGGAGCTCGAGCTGTGGGAGCCGATCCTCCAGGCGCTGCGCACCACGTTCCCCAACCTCCGCCGCGTGAGCTGCTACGCCACCGCGTTGAACCTGCTGGCCAAGTCGGAACAGGAATTGCGGCGCTTGCGCGAGCTGGGGCTGGAGCTGCTCTACATCGGCCCGGAGTCGGGCGACGACGTCACGCTGAAACGCATCGCCAAGGGCGCCAGCTCGGCCGAGCACATCGCGGCCGCCGCCAAGGCCCACGCCGCCGGCATGAAACAATCGCTGATCTTCCTGCTCGGCGCCGGCGGCGCAGAGCGCAGCGAACAGCACGCGCGGGCCTCCGCCCAACTGGCCACCGCGATGGATCCCGAGTTCCTCTCAGCCCTGACGCTGATGCTGATCCCCTCCACGCCGATCCACAAGCTGGCTAAGCGCGGGCGCTTCGAGCTGCCGAGTGTCGAGGGTCTTCTGCGTGAGCTGCGCATCATCGTCGCGGAAACCGATCCCACCGACACCATCTTCCGCTGCAATCACGCCTCCAACTACCTGCCGATCGGCGGCCGACTCCCCCGCGACCGCGACGCCATCCTCCAGCAGATCGACACGGCCCTGTCCGGCGACGTACCTTTCCGCCCCGAATGGTCCCGCGGCCTCTAAAGCCCTATGGTGTAGCGTCCGGGCCCCGTACCGGACGAAGACGTCCACGGCCGATACAGGGCTCGGCCGCTACAGGGTTTCTGAAACCCGGCAAGCCCGATTCATGTCATGCCGAACGAAGTGAGGCATCTGGCCACGATGGGCGAATATCGCTGGGACGTGCTTCCTATCTCGTCCCTACATCGCCAGGAATCCCTTCCTGCAAGCGAGGGTGCGAGAAGGGATTCTCACACCAGCGTCGACGCCGATCGAAACGCAATTCGTGTTCCCCACCTCTGAAGAGGTGGGCCACCCATGGCGTGCAGGTGCGTTCACTCGACGATCAGCTCGCTCAGCGGACGCTTGGGAACGTGGTGTACGTCGGCGTCGTCGCGCCAGTACTTGATGTCGTCCGGCGATTTGGCGTCATCGAGCACGACGGTCTCGCTGGGTTTGCCGAGCGCGAGGACCAGCAGAATCTCATAGCGCTGCGCGATGTTCAGCGCCTTGCGTAGCTTGTCCCGCTCGATCGAGGCGATCATGCAGCCGCCGAGCCCGCGTTCGGCGGCGCCGAGCAGGATGCTCTGAGCGGCGATCCCATGGTCGCAGCCGAACCTGCGCGTGATGTCGGTGTCGCCGAGGACGATGATGTAGGCGGCGGGGCGTTCGCCGTCAGCAGGGCCGGACCAGCCGGCCAGATAGCCGGCCCAGGCGAGGTGCGGGAAGATCAGGGCGTTCTGCTCGGCGTCGCTGGACAGGATGTATTTGAGGGGCTGGAGGTTGGAGGCCGAGGGACACAGGCGGGTGAGATCGACCAGCTCTTCCAGCGTCTTGCGAGCGACCAGTTCGTTCTGGTGAAAGCGACGATAGCTGCGGTTCTTCCTGAGCAACTCTGGCAACATGGTCGCGTCTCCGATCGGCCGCTACGGTTGTAATTCGGCCTAGACGTCGCCCTCCGGATCCGCCTCGGCCAGCCGTTCCTTGAGGCACTTCAGAATTCGGCTCTTGGCCTGATAGACGCTGGCCTTGCTGAGTCCGAGCGCCTCGGCGGTTTCCTCGACCGGGCGGCCGGCCAGCACGTGCATCTCGAAGGCCTTGAGCGTGGTGGGTTCGAAGTCCTCGGCGATGCAGCGCATCGCCCAGCGGAGCCGATGCAACTGCCACTCCCGTTCCCAACGGGCGTCCGCGTCGGCGTCCTGCTGGCTGTTGAGGTAGTCGAACGTCTGCGGGTCCAGCCCGGCCGGTTCCCGGGCTTCCTTACTCGCCCGGCGAGCCATGGCGTGCACCACGGCTGACCGCAGATAGGCCCGGAACCGGCCCTTGCGAGCGTCGTATTCAAACCCATCCAACGCCTTGAACAGGTACATCTCGACTTCCTGCACGATGTCCTCGGCATCGGCGTCGCTGGCGCCGCGGCTGCGGGCGTAACGGTAGAGCAACTGTCCGTACCGCTCGTGAAACTCGTGCCAGCTCAGCTTGTCCGCCCGGTCACGGAGCCGCAGCAGAAAGGTCAGATGCGTCGAATCGGCCTGGCTCATTGTCATCCATTGTGGCAGGTAAGACCCGCCCTCACAACCGAACTACTCGTTTGTCAAGCGCATTCCGTTGCCGCCCACGGTTGGGAGGGACATCGGCCTGATCTCCTCGGGCTTTGGGGTTCGAAAAAACGAGCTCTGGTGTCAGACGTCCGGCGGGGCGGTCTATACAGGGGTGGCCGGGGTTGTTTGGCTCCGTTGCGGAGGCAGTGGGGTCTGTGCGACCGGTCTTCGATTCACCAGCGATGTCCATGTGTCGGACGACGCTGGGAAGTTGCGGCGCGACCGGCTCACGATCCACTTGAGGCGACCGAAAAGGAGAGTAGACATGACGCGGACAATCCTTCCAAATCTCGCGATCGGATTCCTCGTCCTCATTACGGCTGGAGGAGAGGTCTGTCGTGGTGATCCTCCGATAGTCGTTGATCGCGACGCCATGGCGCCCAGTGGGGCTCTCCAGGCCTTCAGGCCTGGCTTCGACCCCCTTCCGCTGCCGCGTATCGAGACGTATTCGAACACCGGCTGCAAGGAGGACTCGGATGGCGGCTCTGACGAGCCGTGCGTGGAGCAGGATGAGCTGGTGCTGACCGTCGAAGGAACTAGCCTCCACGTGCTCCATCGCAACGCCACTTACAATTGCTGTCCGGAGGACATCGTGATCTCTCTGACCGTCCAGGGGAACCTGCTGATCCTGACGGAAGAGGAATCTCTCCTTTGGGGCGGGTGCGACTGCTGGTGCTGCTACGATGTCGAGGCCACGGTGGTCGATCTCGCGCCCGGTACGTACACGGTTGAGTTCTGCTGGTTCGACTACGAGACGTGGGAAGTTCAGTGCTGCGAGGACCAGATCGAGGTTCCGGGGATGCTGAGAGGCGACCCGCCGGTCATCGTCGATCCCAACGATGTCATGCCCCACGGCGCTCCCCAAGCCCGCCCGCTCGAGTTCGATCCCGTCCCTCCGCCACGCATTGAGGACTATGGCCGGAGCGGCTGCCTGGACGATCCGAACGACCCCTGGTACCCGCCATGCGGCGGCGACGAGATCGAGCTGACTGTCGAGGGCAACACTTTGCACGTGTTGCATAGAAACGCCACGTACAACTGCTGCTCGGACGACATCGTGATCTCGCTCTCCGCGGAGGAAGACCTGCTGATGTTGACGGAGGACGAGATCGTGCCGGACCCGTGCTACTGCCTCTGCTGCTACAACGTCGAGGCCACGGTGGTCGATCTCGCTCCCGGTACCTACACAGTCGAGTTCTGCTGGTATGACTACGAAACCTATCAGCTCACATGTTATTGGGAGGATATCGTCATCCCGAGGGGCGGCGGTGACCCGCCCCGGCCCGACCCGCCGGTGCTCAGCGATCCCAATGACGTCGCGCACAGCGGCGCTCCGCCAGTCCCTCCGATGGATATCAGTCCGCTTCCCCCGCCACACATCGACGGCCACTTGCATAGCGGCTGCCGGGATGATCCCAACGATCCCTGGTTCCCGCCGTGCGGCGATGACGAGATCGAGCTCACCGTGGACGGAAGCACGCTGCACGTGCTCCACCGGAACGCGACGTACAACTGCTGCCCCGACGACATCGTGATTTCGCTTTCGGTCGAGGAAAACCTGCTCATCCTGGATGAGGAGGAGATCCTCACGAATCCCTGCTGGTGTATCTGCTGCTACAACGTCGAGGCCACCGTCGTCGATCTCGCCCCCGGCACGTACACGGTCGAGTTCTGCTGGTTCGACTACGAAGCGTTTGAGGTGACCTGCTACTGGGAAGACATCGTGGTCCCGGGCGACTGAGCGTCGGCGGATCCACCCGGTGGCCGCGGTCGGGCCGGCGCGCTACCTGCCAGTGATGCGGTTTCGCCAGTGGATGCCGATCAGCACGCACCCCAGGTACAGAACCGCCTGCGTCGAGCTGCGGACCAGCTCGGTCAATGCGCCGCCGCGAACCGGGTCCTCCGGCTGAATCAGGAGCGTTGCCGCGACCGCGGTGACCGCCAGCACAGTCAGATGTGCCGGCACCTGAATCCAGAACTGCCGCATGTACGTCGTGACGGCTCCGAACACCGCGGCCAACAGCACGATCCCCTGGGCGGACACCAGGATGAGGAATTCGGGATAGTGCCGGGCGTGCTCGGGGGTATAGACGACGCGGAGAAACCACTCCCCGTGAAACCATGCCGCCCCTAGAAAACCCACCCCCAACGCCAGGGCTACTCCGGTGACCTTTGCCGCCAGCCGGACGAATGCGCGCAGGTCCCGCTGGTAGGCGGAGGCCAGCCGGTTTCCGGCGGCGATGTTGACCTGCACGACCAGGAACATTGCCACCAGAGTGATGAAGCGCATCGAGCCGAAGTAGCCCAGTTCGGTCCACCCGTCGGCCCCGGCCGCGCGCTTGATCGACCACTGCGTGACGGTATCGCACAGGTTTATCAGCAGAAAGACCAGCCCGAGCGGGAAGGTCTGCTTCGCGAGCCTCCAGACGGCCGGCCAATCCCAGCGCAGATCCATATCGCCGGGGGCGACCACCAGTCGGCGGTCGTAAAAGTGGCAGATTGCGATCCAGGCCAGCACGTAGAGCGAGATGGCCAGCGCGGCGAGCTGCATCAACTGTGCGGGGTCCCGCTGCCCCAAGTCGATGATCCCGAGCGCCGGCAGCCAGCGGAACAGCAACGCGAACGGAATCAGCATGGCCACGCCGCGCAGGGCGTTCGACCACGCCATCAAGCCGAGTCGCTCGCGGCGCTGATAGACCCCCCAGTAGATCTCGGCCAGCGTGAAGACGATCTTGCCGGCGCAGATTGCCAGCATCATCCAGAGCAGCGCAGCGCTGCCGCCGTCGCGCGTCTGCCACAGCACGGTTGCCAGCAGCACGACGCCGGCGATTCCCATGCCGACCATGCGGAGCGTCCGGTAGGTTCCGAAGGTGAATTCGCCCCCCGCGTCCGCCACGAAGGCCGAGCGCAGCTCGAGCGCGCAGAACAAGATCACCGGGCCGGCCAGGGCGATGGTCGTATACGTGTAGATACCTTGAATTTCGGTCGTGGCCAGCTTGGCCAGCAGTGCCAGCACCGCCAGTCGGCTGAGATTCAGCAGCCCGTTTCCCAGGACCGCGTAGAAGATGTTCCGTCTGATCGAGTGCCCCCGCAGCAGCGACCGGTCCCGCGCTTCGCTGTTCGTTTCGCTGCCGATCCCACGCTCACGATCGTTCAGGGGAAGTTCCGGCGACATCAGCCGATCCTCCACCGGCTGCCGGCGCCGGTTTGCGACGCTCGTTGAGCATTCTGTCTGGTCGACGTCGGTCCAGCGGCGAGATGCCGCGGGTCAGCGCTACGGGAGTTCGATGTTCTCAAGTTCGAACGTGACCTTCTCCTCCTCGATCTCCGGGTAGAACTTCATCAGCATCTGCGTGTCGGCGTCGATCTTTCCGACGACGACGGCGTAGAACAGGTACTCTTCCCCCTCGGGCGTTTCCATCGCACGCTCGCGCGCGTAGAGCGGCTTCAGCCAGCCGTCGAAGAACTCAGCCTTGTTCAGATGCTTGCGGGCGCCGTCGACGAACTGTAGCGCAATGCCGCCGACATCATGCCTGTCCATGGCTCCCTCGCCGGGAGTAACTACCTTGATCTTGAGGCCCAGTTCTTGGAGCCGCGGGTGTTCCAGGTACCCGCCGAGGTATTGCAGCGGGTTGTCGATCATGATTTCTTCGGTCTCGATCGCGAAAACCACGTTCACGTAGCCGCGGACCTTCGTGAGCTTGCGCGCCTCGCGGCTGGGGGCCGGGGCGTTCACGTTCAGCCCGGCGTAGCCGGCCTCACGCATCCGCTTTCCGGCCCGCAGCGGGTAGACTTTCGTCAGCTCGCGCGGATCGTGGTCGGCCAACGTTTTCAGCACCGCCCCGGTGTCGTCGACCATCTCCTCGATGATTGGCTCTCCGCGGCCGGCCAGGTGCACCAGACGCTCCCCGGTCAGCTTGACCCGCAGGTTGAGCGTCGACTCCGGGGGCTTGGGCGGCGGATCACTGTCGTATCGGCTTCGCGACTCGGAGATCGCCCACGGCTCCACGCGCATCGGACCGGTCGGCAACTCGATCTCGGGCTGCTCCTCAGCTTGCGGAACCTCTACCGCCTGACCGCCGGACCGACGCGGTCGCGGATCCGGTTCCCGCGGCGGTGGCGGCGGCTGCGGCGCCTTGGCCTGGGGCGTGGTCAATTCCGACGTCACGGCCGGCCCCAGTGCACCAGCGTCGCAGACGGCTATCGAGAAGCAAAGAACGGCGGTCCAGACGTACCACATGGGTGTTTCTCCAGGCTGAGTTCTCGGCAGCTTGCTGCCCTGACGCGTCTCACACGCCTGCCGGGCGACTGCCTTCGGCGCGTCGCACCCCGCGGCAGGCTCCACTACATATTCCCGGCACGGTCCGATTCCGTCAACGGCCGCCCGAGCCGCACACGGGATACTCGCTTGTCGTTTCGGCGAGCGAGGTTGACCCCCCGGCAGGCCAGTGTGAAGCGCTGCCGAACCGATTCTGCACGCACCTCCAACCGCGGCCGGGTGGGCTACTCGGACAGCAGCTTTTCCGTGGCTTCCACCAGCCGCTCCATCCGGAACGGCTTGTTCAGGTACTCGTCCACGCCGAGGGCCTCGGCATACTGCCGGTGGCGGCGGCCCTGATTCCCGGTGATCATGATCACGCGTGGCTTTTCGCCCCGCCGCTTGCCCTTGCGGATCCGCTCCAACACCAGAAAGCCGCTCTTTTGCGGGAGCATGATGTCGAGGATCACCACGTC
>Ga0180434_10007697_pt1 | contig 12079 bp, 15 predicted proteins | sample SS_ome_7_FD_132453 | JGI IMG/M metagenome (GOLD analysis project Ga0180434, IMG submission 132453) | Hypersaline lake sediment archaeal communities from the Salton Sea, California, USA - SS_1_D_2 metaG | ecosystem: Environmental > Aquatic > Non-marine Saline and Alkaline > Hypersaline >... | reverse complement strand
TGGTCGCCGTTCGGCCGAGGATGATCATCGCGCTCGGGAAGGTCTCCGGGAACTACCTTCTGGGAACCAAGGGCCAGGCCATCGTCCAGATGCGGAAGAAGATCCACACCTGGAACAAGCTCCCGGTCCAGGTGACCTACCACCCGGCCGGGATGCTCCGCAACGAGCAGTACAAGCAGCCCGCGTGGGACGACCTGCGGAAGGCCATGAAGCACCTGGAAGCGCTGAAGGCTCACGAGCAGGAGGCCGGGCCGCTGTTCGGAGGCACGTGATGAGCGAGAAAGACCTGGGGCTCTTCGACCGGGCCGCGATGCTCATGAAGCTGCCCAAGGATGCGAAGGTCATCGACCGGGAGAAGGTCGTAGAAGCCGCGCAGATCCTCGGCGAGGAGTCAATGGCGTCGCAGGCTCTCGCGCGGGCGATGAAGCACGACGGGCCAGTGCGCTTCTGGTACTCGTCCAGCGAGTCCATGCTGTGGCTCGAACTCATGGACGACGAGAAGCACTGAGGAGGCGAGTTGTGGCTACCAGCAAACTTCCTTATAGTCAGTGTCGTGACCGAGAAGACAAAAGAACGCTGTATGGTGTGCGGCAAGCCCATCGAGGGGAAGGCCATCCGGGTCATGAAGGGCACGCTCCGCAAGGGCGTGTGGCGGGAGCGATCCCAGTTCGGGGTCGCTCACGAGTCGTGCTTTGCGTCCGCCGTGGAGTCTCCGAGGCTGGTCCTCGACGAGCTACGGAGGACCGCTCATGAGCAAGGTTCTCGAAGCGCTACGTCGTGAACTCGAAGCCGCAGGGCTGAAGCCTGACACCCCCGCCTTCGACCGCGAGTTCCGCTCGCGGAAGGTCCAACTCTGCAAGGAAGCCAAGGCCGTCGCCTCGTGCTGGGACTGCAACTACTTCGACCACTGCGAGTTGATCAAAGCGCACCTGCGCGACCTGTACAAGGTGGGGGAGAAGGGAGGATCGAGTGGAGGCTCGACCCCAACACGCACTTGAAGAACGGGCGCTCCTCGCGGAGATTGCTCGGGCCTTGGTAGACGCCCCGATTCACGTCCGCGTGGAGGAGGAAGCACGCAACGGCAAGACGCGGCTTCACCTCTACGTGCTGCCATCGGACCGAGGTCGAATCATCGGCCGTGGGGGTCGCACCATCCGAGCCATCCGCCAACTGTTCTCGGCGATCGGGATGACGGAGGGCCGTCAGGTGATCGTCGAGATGATCGACGACGAATCGTAGCGCGAAACAACTCGTTTGCTATTGACAAAAGACACCCCCTGTGGTACTCATAGGGAGTGAATCGAGCACTGTAGCCGGGGCAAGCCGATGTCCCTGACGGATGCTCGAAGGAGGAACAGACCGATGACGTTTCAAGAGCAGGTAGAGAAGTACGTGGAGTCGCTTCTGACGGGCGACATCATGACCTCGGACGTGAACACCGACCACATCGAGTCGGTCGTCCAGTCGTGGGTCCTCTTGAAGTACACCCAGGACCGCATCGAGAGCCGCCTGAAGGAGATCCGGAAGGTGCTTCTGGACCGCGCGGCCCAGTTCGGGCACTCCACCGAGAAGGGCGGCAACAAGCTCCAGGTCGACGGCACCCTCGTCCTCCGCGAGCGCCGCATGGCCGCGCTCCCGGACGAGAAGAAGATCCGGGCCATGCTGGAGGAGGCTGGGCTCAAGCCGACCGAGGCGTTCTCGAAGGTCACGAAGGTCGTCCTCGACGCCTCGAAGGTCGAAGGGCTCGTCTCGCTCGGGAAGCTGGACGAGGACGAGGTCGAGAAGGCCAAGAAGGTCACCTGGGCGCTCCGCGTCAAGGAGTCCTACGACCTCGCGGACATCCTGGAAGCGACAGTCGGGCAGGCGGGTGAGGAGATCGTCGAGTCCGCTCCGAAGAAGAAGCGCTCCAAGGCCAGCGGCTCCCGCAAGAAGGGGGCGTGACGTGGGCAACATCACCGTCGACCGGCTCCCCTCGGACGCCTTCGAGCCCCGGACCGATCTCGTGTACGAGGACGTGGAAGACCTGCACCCGCTCTTCGACAAGATTGCGTTCGGCGCAAACCTCATCCTCGTCGGACCGAAGGGGATCGCCAAGACCCTCTCCATCGCCTCATGGGCAGGCAAGCACGGGCACCACATCGTGACCTTCGACTGCTCAGAGGACGTGCGGCGAGCACACCTGCTCGGCATGTTCACCCTGCGCGGCGACGAGAGCCCGTTCGTGCTCGGCCCGATCACCACGGCCATCGAGGTCGCCAACGAGACCGGGCACTGCATCCTCTGTCTGGAGGAGATCAACGCCCTGACCCCGAGCGTCCAGAAGATGCTCAACTCCATCGGCGACTTCCGGCGTCGGATCGAGGTCCCCGAGTGCCAGCGGGTGTTCGAGTTGGACCCCGAGGCCAAGCTCTGGCTCTGCGGCACCATGAACACCTCCGTCTACGGGGGCGTCTACGAACTCAACGAGGACTTGAAGTCCCGGTTCCGGATGCTCCCCGTCGACTACCCCGCCAAGGGGGACGAGACACGCATCCTCGCCAAGGTCGTCGGCAACGGGGTGAAGAAGGACACGGTCAAGGAAGTCCTCACCCTCGCTCACGAGACACGTCAGAAGTCGCTGGCCTACTCACTGTCCCCGCGCGACACCGTGCAGATCCTCGAAGATGCCCAGCGCTGCGGCGTGGAGGGGGCTCTGAGGCTCGCGAGCGGTAAGTTCGAGGGGCAGGACCGCGACTACTTCAAAGAGCGCGTCAAGTCGACCTTCGGCGCCGTGCTGAAGTAGGGAGGGCGCCATGTCCAGCATCGACGTTGACGCGCTGAGAGGCGCGAAGACGGAGACGTCCACCAAGGCCCTCTGCTACAAGACCGTGGACGTCTTCGCGGGGCTCTGCGACCGCAAGCTCTGGCTGAAGGACGCTCGGGACGGGATGCCGAAGACCAACGGCTACCTGATCGAGGTGCCCTTCAAGCACGAGGACGCCTACCAGTACTGCGAGCACGAGATCTCGCACATCCTGTTCAAGAGCGACTTCCTCGCGAAGCAGGAGTTCATCCAGGAGTACTCGAAGAAGATCGGCCAGGTCGCGAAGAAGGCCGGGCACCCGGTCAACGAGCGGATGCTCCGCGCGGGCCTGGACGCGATCATCGGGGTCCTAGACGACGAGCGGGTCATCTCGCTCTGGGGCCTGCTCTACCGTGGCTCCGAGGCCATCATGCGGCGCATGAAGGCAGACGAGTCGCTACCACACATGGCGAGGGCTCACGACGACTTCGTGACCCTCTTCCTCTGCGTGGCGAGCGGTAACGAGGTCCCGGACGGCAAGCTCTCCCGGTACATCCCCTACATGCTGGAGGCGCTGAGGAAGGTGCACCAGCGGGACTACTTCGGGTGCCTGGTCGCGGCGAAGTGGCTCGTGGTGCAACTCGTGAGCGAACTCGTCCGGCAGTCCCAAGGCGAGGACCCGCCACCGATGCCTGACTTCCGGCCCGGGGCGGGGCAGCAAGGGGCCTTCGGAGCCGCTGGGGGGTCGCTGGGGTCCACAGGGAGCGGCGACGGGGACGCTTCTGGGGGCTCAGACGGCCCTGAGACGCCCGAGAGCGACCCCGGGGTGCCCAAGATGCCCTGGGAGGACGACGGCTCTCAGGAGGGCTCTGGGGGCTCAGGAGGCGGTGCAGGCGACGACGAGGGCGACGGTGCCGGGGGCGGAGGTGGAGACGCCTGGGAGCCCCCGGAGGTCCAGTCGAGCCTGGAAGCCCGCTCGAAGGCCATGCAGAACGTGGTCCAGGGCATGTCGATCGCCCCGAAAGAGGTCACCGGGGAGGTCACGGAGTCGAAGTACAAGCGCCGAGGGGAGCAGCAGACAGCGAGCCGCATCGCGAGGTCCGCTCTGGAAGCCGACGTAAAGGACACGGGAAAGCTCGAAACCGTCCTCGATCGCTCGGCGGGCCAGATGCGGAACATCGTGGAGCGGGCTCGCCACGCCGTCCGCAATGCGCCCAACCACGACGACAGCATCCGACGTGACGCCTACGCCAAGGTCATCTTCACCGATGTCCTGCCGTCACCTCATCGCGACCCTCACGCGACCCTCGACTTGGAGAAGGACGCCGACACGGTCAAGCGCCTGCGCGCGACCTTCACCCGAGTCATCGGGCGCCGCATCAACCGGCTAGAGGAAGCAGGTTCTCAGATCGACATCCCCGCTCTCATCGAGCGCCGGATGACGGGCGAGCCCCTGCCTGTGTTCCGCGTGGACGCCTTCGGCCGAGGGTTCAAGGCGCTCGTGATCGTCGACCGCTCGACCTCGATGCAGGGGCGTCGGACGGCCCAGGCCGAGAGAGCTTGCAAGATCATCTCGCAGGCGCTCGACTTCCCGTTCGTCGACCGCAAGGTGTGGGGCTTCCAGTCGTTGAAGGACGGCGAGGTCAACATCACGCGGTTCAAGCCGGGCCAGGAACTCTTCGAGTCCGACGCGGCCATGGTCGGAGGCGTCACTCCACTCCACACGGCCATCCGAGTCGGCGTGCGCGAACTGGAGGACGGGACCGACCGGAAGCACCTGTTCGTCATCTCGGACGGCTACCCGGTCTACTCCCGCGCGGACGGCGCCTCTTTCGGCACCAAGACGCTCATGGGGTTCGTGAAGCAGAACGTCATGGACGCCCGGCAGAAGGGGATCGGCGTGACCGGCGTACTCATCGGTCGGGACATGGGGTCGAAGTCTATGGCGTTCATGTTCGGCCCGTCGAAGTACTGGCGCGTGATGAGCGAGCAGACCTTCGCCACCGACCTCGTGCAACTCGTCTCGGGCGCGTTCGTTGAATACCTGCGAGGGAGGTGACGGTGGCCCGGAGCAAGAAGCGCAAAGCTCCCAAGGGGCGCACCGTCTACGAGGGTCCTGTGGGCCTCTGCCCGTGCTGCAACAAGCCGACAGAGGTCCGCAGGGCCAGCACCCTCGGAGAGCCGATACCGCCCGGCTGGGTGGTCCCTGACGACGTGCTAGGGCTCATCTACCGGGAGGTGTCGGCGCGGGTCAAGACGGACGAGAAGAAGGGCACGCTGTACGTCACGGACCCGAGCGAGTACGACGCGACGCGCAGAGCCAAGCTGTTCTTCGTGGATGGAGGGGACGGGATAGCGGGACCCTTTGGGCAACTGGGCCTGAAGGTCTTTCTCGGAGCGAGCTTCGGAGAGGCAGCGCACAACGTCCGGATCTACATCGTCACCACGACCCACCGCGCGCTCACCCGCATCCTGAACTCCCCCTACGCGAAGTCGATGGAGGAGGACGCCGACCTCGACGGCTCGGCGGACCTGTTCTAGGCTGCGACCATTGGTCGCAAGGGAGGAACACTCATGTCTTCATGGTTCAAGAAGCCGATCAACATCGGCATCACGGTAGGAGCGGCGGTGCTCGCCGCCGTCGTAATCTTCCTGATCGTCTGGGGCGTGACTCACCACTCCGAGGGTGAGATGCTTCAGGTGTGCTGGACTGACGACGGACGGCCCGGCTACATCGACACGTCGCAGATCGAGGAAGGGGAGCCCGTCAATGGCCCGTGTGACCGGCCTGAAGAACTGGTATGGCCGCAGAAGCAGATACCGATCGCCGTCACCGCCACGACGCCTGACGGCGAAGCGCTGGGTCCGGACTCAGACGAGAGCAAGGCTCTCGCCCACGCTGTCTCCGACTTCAACAGCCAGGTCGGATTCACGCTGCTCCGGATGGAACGAGAACTGGGCTCCGCGAACGCTGTTGTCCGCCTTGGAGGAGCTTTCCAAGCAGGAGGCGAGTCCCCGCCGCCCGGCTATGTCACCCACAGACGAATGCCCGGAGGACAGCTTCGGGCGAACGTCTACATCCGGTCTGACGTCGCCGCAGATAGTCGTCTACTACACGTCGTTCTGCTCCACGAGTTCGGGCACCTGGTAGGTCTGGCCCACGACGACTTCACCCTGTCGATCATGTACCCTCTCTCCCGTGAGGAATGGGGGAGCGGAGAGATGTCGACGGCGCACGTAACCGACCGAGATAAGGCCAATCTTCGGCACCGATACCACGTGAACTGACCCGATCTTGACTACGCGCTCGCTATCTGGTAGGGAGGGACGAATGAGGGCTCTGAATGGACTGAGCAAGGCCGAGACCTTGCTCCTGGTGGAGATCGAGCACTTCACGAAGACGGGCCAGCGCCCGGACGGTCTCCAGGTGACGGACGAGTGGGTGGACGAGTCGATCAAGTTCCTGGCGTCGAAGCTGAGACCAACGATCGAGTCGAAAGCCATCATCTCGAAGCGAGAGGACGCCTACTGCGCGGTCCATGTCGAGGCGAAGAAGGTCTGGAGGCTCTGGAAGAAGGGCGTGACTGGCGAGAAGCTGGACGCCGCCTTCCGGAGGCTGGAGCCCGAGATCGAGGCTGCGGAGAAGGTGTCGAGGGAGTAGCCCCTGGATTGGCTGGATCGGGGGCCTCTGTGCTATGTTCTGCGGCCGTGATTCACGCCCAGCACACCGATCTTTCCCCGCACGTTGAGTAGAACTGAACCCGGTGTGCCGGGCTCAGAAGGGAGGTAGCCCATGGCTACGTGGCGTAGTGTGTCGAGCAAACTCAGGGGGGCGATGGTGGTGGGGGCAATCCTCGTCGCTGTTGCGGCCGGGGCGTCCGTGACCCCTTTCCTCGTATCGTGCGCCGACACTGCGGAGGCTGGCACGAGCACGCTGGCGGAGCGGAGAGAAGCTCGGCTCCAGAAGGCGAAGCAACGGTCCGAGGAGTTCCGTCAGCGGTGGGAGGAAGCCGAGAGGGAGCGAGAGGAGCGCTGGAAGCGGGTGGACGCAGAGTCGGAGGAGAGAGCGAGAGCGCTGGAAGCCGAGATGGCAAAGGCTCCGCCGCCGAAGAAGCGTGTCCGCCGTGTCCGCCGCTTCACCTGGGAGAGCCCCGCCGAGACGCGCGGCAAGATCTGGAACGTCCCTGTCGAGGAGACGGCCGACGCTCTGCTGACGGCCCTCCTGCGTGTGTGCATCGCGGAGGCGGATGGAGATCCACAGGACTGCGCGGGCATCTGGCAGGTGGTGAAGAACAACCGCCGGAGGTCGTGCGACCGAGGGATGATCCGCCGCATCACCGAGTGCACCGAGGAGGGAGAAGAGACCTACCTGTCCGCCCTACGGCGGCACCAGCGGCACGTCCTCGGCTACATCAAAGCCAGGAACAAGCGCGCGATCTGGATCGGCAATCTCACCCCCGACTGTGAGATGCCTGAAGGATGGCCCTACGGCGAGAACCGATGGGACGCTCAGTACGGCGCGAAGACATGTCCCCAAGCCGTCGCAGACGCCAGGAACCTCATCGCAGGGAAGCTGCCTGAGTCGCGACCGGGTGCCCGGACCAAATGGCTCCCGGGCAGACCCATCACCTGGGGAGGACGCTGCGAGACCGGCAAGGCGGCGTGTGACGACCGCATCGCCTGTGAGCGCGTCCTGGCTCGCATCCCGGACACGGGCACGCACAACGCCTTCTGGTGCCGCATCGGGAGCACGCGGTGTCGGCCCGACCCGGAGCCTATCTGCCTCGCTCTCGGCTACAGGTACGAGCAGGTCGATCGAGACGGTAGGTTGGTCTGGAGGCTGAAGGTCGCGCGCCCGGGACAACGCCAAGACGAGGCTGAGATCGGGACGGAGACACCGGACGAGGACACCTCGACGGTGACCGCGATCGAGCCTGCGGAGGGGCCGGACGAAAACTCTTGACCAGTCGGGTCCGACTGGGGCAGTATCGGTGGCCTTGGTTCGGTGGCACCCAACCGCTGGATCGGGAGAATGACCATGACTACTCAAATCCTATGTGCTAGTGTCGTTTTCTGCGCGAGCCCGCTCGGGGTTCGGGTTCGAGGATTGGCGTAGGCGCACAGCCGCCACGCCCAACAGGCGCTCCACGCGCCGCGTCATGGTCGTCCTCGTTCTCGGTTGGGTCCCCGAGTGGGCTCGCGTTTTCTTTTGAGCACGCGCGCCCTTCGGAGAGGAAGGTGGTTCGTGCGTGCAGGTCCCGAGCAGTTCATCTACCGTGACTTCGCGTTCATCGACGCGATGATCATGCCCGTCGTTGGTCCTCGGACCATCGCCATCTACGACGTCCTGAGACGCCACGTGTGGCGCTCCCTCAACCAGGGCAGCAAGAGGTCGAAGGAAGCGTTCCGGGCGGGGCGACTCGCCGCTGTCATCGGTCGGCAGAAGATTGCTGACCTCTCGGGCGTCTCGGTCCGGACTGTCCAGCGACACCTCAACCGGCTCCGGGACATCGGCTGGGCGAAGTGGGAGAGCGGCAACGGGACCGGCGAGACGGTGGTCTACGAACTCGGGTTCTGCACGCCAGACGGGGTCGAGGTCTTCTACGCCGACGCCAGCGCCCGGAAGCTCTGGCTCGGGCTGGAGGAACTGGCCGAGGGGTGCGGCGTCGAGCGCGTCAACGACCTGCCGTGTGACGAGCGCCGGGCCTTCGCTCAGGCATTCCTCGACCCGGAGGGGGGTGGTGACAAAAATGTCACCAGGGTGGTGTCACCAGTGTCACCAGGGGTGGTGACAAAAATGGCACCTAGTAATAGAGAACCCTTCGGGGAAGAAATAGAGAAGTCCGAGAAATATCCTGGGCGCTCCGCGCCAGCACATTCGACCGGCCCCGGACCGAAACACTGGGACCGGCCGTCCGGACCAGAACGAAGAACAAAAAACGTCGAAGAAGAAGAGGAACTAGTGGCCGAGTTTGCTCTTGACACTGAGGGCGGCTCAGGCGATGATAGTGACGACGATCGCTTCGCTCGTGCGGCGGACGTCGCGGCCGGGGGTAAGACCAAGGCCGACAAGCAGCGGGAGCAGAACGAGGTCAAGCGCCTCCAGAAGCGACTCATGGCTGGGAGGACGAAGCAGGTTACGGACGGCGAGAAGAAGGACCAGAAGAAGCGCAACCTGAAGGGCGGGACCAAGTACACCCACGCGGTCCTGCGCGCAGCGCGCGACACCTGGGATCTCTTCACGCGGCTGGTGAAGGAGAGGGACGCGGCGTTGCCTGTGGCCCGCTGGAACGCGGACGGGAACGCCAAGGCACGGGGGCAAGTGTGCAGGCTCGTCGACATGTACGGTGGCGACGCCACGATCGAGACGGTACGCTACGTAGTAGGGAACTGGGACTCGATCAACGAGCGCTTCTTCAAGCGGGGGGCCGGGAGCCCTCCAAACTTCGGCCTGATCGCATCCATGCACGAGTCTCTGTTTCGGGAGGCGGCTCTCTGGGGGCAGCATCGGGAGGTGCTGGAGGAGTGGGAAGCGTGGTTCCGAGACAACCCGATGAAGCCCGCGCCCCGCGAGTTGAAGGAGCGGTATGAAGGTGCACAGCAAGCGCTGTCGGCACTGGGCCTCGGGTGCTAGCGATGCGAGGTCGACATGACCGACACAGTCAAGTTTCGGAGGCCGCTCGGCCGCATAGACCTGGAACGGATGAACCTTCCAGAAGACCTCTGGACGGTGAAGATCCAGGGCGTGAGCGAGAAGGCCCGCACGCCGACCGAGAACTACCTTCGGAACATCGACCAGGCTGTGGTCAACGGCGCCGGTCTGATCGTTCATGGGGGCCGGGGTGTCGGCAAGTCGGCCATCTCAGCGCTCATCGCGAAAGAGGCTCGCTCGCGCGGGTACACGACGCTCTTCGTTCGCGTGTGGGAGCTACGCGAGATGATCCGGTCTCGCATAGACTACGATGCCGACTCCTCGATGGCGGAGCGGGCGCGGGAGGTCGATGTCCTCGTGCTCGACGACCTGCGCCAGGAAGACGCCGGGGAGAAGTTTTTTACCCTGTCCGAGATCCATCAACTCGTGAAGTATCGTGCCTCGCGTCGGCGGCTCACGATCATCACGACGCGGCTGTCGATTCGGGTGCTCGACACGCCCCCGATCGATGCGCTCTCGGATGTGTTGCTCCTGTTCCCGGTGGAGGGTCCCGACCTGCACGACGAGCGGAAGCGCGAACTAGAACAGTCGATCCTGGGAACCTGACGTAGGGGACGGGGGTAGGGCGTGGACCTGGACACCATCTTTGTCGCCAGTGTGCTGAAGGGCGGTCACCCGCTCGTCCGGCTCGCCATCGAGAAGGGCGTAGACGAGGACTGTCTGACGGGTGATGGGCTCACCGCGTGGAAGTTCGTTCTCGACTACGTGAAGCAGTACCACGAGTCGCCGGATGTCGTGGCTGTCGAGGGGAAGACCGGCGTGAAGCTGGACGACCCTCCTCCCGCGCCTCCGGAGTTTTACATCGACGAGGTCTTGAACCGACGTCTCCACAACGCGCTCGGAGACCAACTGCTCGCGATCACTCAGCACTACAAGGCTCGCGACCCGCAAGCGGCCTACGCGGAGTACGAGGACGGGCTCAGGGTGCTACGGAAGCTGGGCGTCGGGGTCGCCAAGACGATCAGCCTGCCGTCTCTCGGCCCGCAGTTCTTGGAGTACTACGACAAGTTGAAGGCAGGGTATCGCGGCATCCTGACGCCGTGGCCTACCGTCAACGAATCGACCCTCGGCTTCTGGCCGGAGGACTTCGTTCTCTACGTCGCGCGGCTGGGGGTCGGCAAGACGTGGGCGCTGGCGATCATCGCCAACCACGTCTGGACCGAGCAGAAGAAGCGGGTTCTCTTCGCGACGACGGAGATGAGCCAGCTATCCATCGTGCGGCGGTGGATCGCGATCCACTTCAAGTACCCGTACAACGACCTGCGGAGGGGGATGCTCTCGGCCTTCGCCGAACAGAAGATGCGGGACCGCCTCGGCGACATGGCGAAGGAGGAAGGGCTCTACATCATCGGCGGAGATTTCGACTTCCGCATCGAGTCCCTGGAAGCAGCTATCGAGGAGTGCGAGCCCGACGTGGTCTTCATGGATGGCGCCTACCTCCTGAAGGTCAAAGGCGACGGCCGGACCGAGCGCGCGGCCAACAGCTTCGACGAACTGAAGCGGGTCGCCAAGAGGCACCACGTCCCACTCGTGGCATCGACCCAGTTCAACCGCGAGGTGAAGGGGAACAAACTCAACTCGGCCGACCCGAGCAAGATCGCCCTGTCGGACGCAGCCGGGTGGAACGCCGACCTCATCTACGGGCTCGTGCGGACGGACGACATGAAGCGGGACCGTCGCATGGTCCAGCTACCCCTGAAGTTCCGCGAGGGTGAGGGCGAGGAGATCGAGACGCACTGGGACTTCGAGACGATGAACTTCGATGAGCTACCCAAGGGCGCCACAGCGGGCGCTGGAGGCCCGGGAGGCGCTGGGGGTGCCGGAGGGCCTGGCGGTGGCCAACCGGGCGCTGGAGGCGGCTCAGGCGGCTCAGGCGGCGGTCCTGCGCCTGATCCTGACCCCTACGGGACCGGCTTGCTCTTCGGGGACGATGACGATACCAAGAATCAGGTGCCTTTCTGATGCCGATACCTGTCTTGGTCAAGCACTGCGCGCTCGCGATTTACAAGTCAGGGTACTGCTCCGGGACCAAGGTCGAGCAGGTGCAGGAGTCCTTCGACATCGCGGTCAGTCGGCTCATCGAGTACGGCTTCTTGTGGAAGAACGCCTGGAACGTCTCGAAGGTCGACCCATCGAAGATCAAACTCACGGCCAAGGGCAAGAAGTCAGAGCGTCGGCACCAGCGCGAGGGTGACAAGGGGGCCAAGACCAAGGAGTGGAACGCCCTGTACAAGTTGATCCAGGAGGAAGTGCAGGAGGACGAGGACTCGGGTGCCACGTCCCAGGATGCAGTACCGGCCGCAGACGAACCTCTGGAGAGCCGGACGATGCAACGACGGAGGCGCCTCGCGCAGAACGCGCGGCGGTCCGCGCGGCGCAAGCCGAAGAGAGTTCGGCGAGCGAAGAGTGCGAGGCGACGGTGAGGGCTTATGGACGTTGGCGAGATTCAGAAGTTCATGATGATGATGGGGTGCCAGAAGATTTCGGTCGGCGCTCGATGGGTGCGGTCGACGTGCCCAATGAGCCACCTCCACGCGGGAGGAAAGGACGGACAGCCTTCTTTCGCCATCTCGATTGACCCAGGG
>Ga0180434_10007695_pt1 | contig 12079 bp, 15 predicted proteins | sample SS_ome_7_FD_132453 | JGI IMG/M metagenome (GOLD analysis project Ga0180434, IMG submission 132453) | Hypersaline lake sediment archaeal communities from the Salton Sea, California, USA - SS_1_D_2 metaG | ecosystem: Environmental > Aquatic > Non-marine Saline and Alkaline > Hypersaline >... | reverse complement strand
CTGCTGGAGGTGCTGCCGGTGGTGGTGGACCGCATCGCGCCGTTCCTGGCGATCGTGGTCAAGGAGAAGCAGGGGGAGGACCTGGCGCCGGTCGAGCCCGGGTGGTTCGAGCGGCACGTGGACGTGCGGGCGGCCTATGACCTGGCGGCGCTCCTGATGGAGGTGAACGGCTGGCAGGAGGTGTTGGGAAAACACGCGGCCCTCAGGCGTCGGATGCAGGAGGCGCGGGCTGGGGGCAGGTGTTCGACCTCCTGATGAGCGAGTACGGGTGGACGCCCCAGTTCGTGCTGGAGCGGGTGACGCCGGCGCAGGCGGCGTTGTGGGCGGAGCGGATCGCGCGCCGGCGGCGGACGGAGGCGGCGCTGCAGGCGCGGCTGGCGCACCTGGGGTTCGCGGCGACGCTGCACGAGGACAACCGGCGCGCGTTCGACCAGGTGCTGGCGGAACTGCTGCCGGGCGACGACCCCCGGGCTGCCGGGGCCGGCGAGCGCCGGCTGCGGGAGGGGGAGGGGTTTGTGCCGGTGGCGCATGATCCCGGAAGCAAGCAGTGAGCAGGAATCAGCGGACGCGGCGGCCACAGAGGGCCGCCCCCACACGAAGGCGCGAGAATGACCATTGACGAGTTGGCGGTCGGCATCACGGTGGACCTGAGCGGCCTGCGCGACGGGCTGGCGCGCGCGCAGGAGGAGGCGTCGGAGTTCGGCGCGTGGATGCGCGAGAGCAGCGAGGCGCTGGCCGATGGGACGGTGTCGGCGCTGCGGGAGGTGCAGGCGGCCGGCGGGGCGACGGCGGGCGCGCTGGAGCAGGACTTCGCGCAGGCGTTCGTGGGCGTGATGAGCGGCGCCGAGGGGCTGCGCGGGTTCTGGCAGACGTTGTGGCGGGACCTGCTGCGGATCGTGCTGCAGAACCTGACGGCGATAGTGTCGGAGGGTCAGACGGCGGCGGCGGTCTTGCAGCGGACGTTCGGCGGCCTGCTGAGCGGAGGGCTCGGCGGGTCGGGGCTGTTGGGCGTCGTGAGCGGACTGCTGGGCGGCCTGTTCGGATCGGGCGGCCACGCGGGGCCGCAGACGCGCTACACGGTGTCGGCGCCGTCGGTATCGGAGACGTACGGAGCACTCCCGACGACGGCGGCCACGGCCGCCAGGGCGACGCAGATCCTGAGCGTGGTGGTGCGCGTGGAGCCGGGGGCGGTGCAGTTGAGCCCGGCGGCGTTCGACGCGGAATCGGCGCGCCAGGCGGCGCGGTCGCTGTTCGACGAGATCCGGAACCTGTTCGAGACCGAGGACCTGGCGGAGGGGCTGGCGACGGCGTGAGGCACGCCGGAGCCGAGGCCTGCCCGACAGGAGTGTCGGGCGTACCCAACCCATGAGTGAATACACACTGGACGGATACACGCTGCACTACCTGCCGGCGCCCGGCGGGTACTCGGGCTACGCGCCGCAGCGCACGCGCGCGGAGATGCAGACGTTGAGCGGCGCGGTGACCATGGACTGGGGGGTGGAGCAGGATGCGGTGCTGGTGCTCGAAGCGCCCTGGGTGGGGGCGGATGAGTTCTCCGCGCTGACCGACAAGTACCGCGACGAGGACCCCGAGGGCACGCCCAGGCGCTACACCTTCCAGGACCCGGAGCGCACCTACGAGGTGGAGATGGCCGGGCTGGAGGGCCGGCCCTACCAGCACCTGCGCGCCGGGGTGCGGATGAGCCTGCGCGTGTTGTCGGTGGGGGGAGAGTGAGCAGCAAGCAGTAAGCAGTGAGCAGGAAACAGTGAGTAGGGAACCCGGGGTCCCGGCGTCCGTGGCACTCACTGCTCGCCGCTCATTGCCCTCTGGCCGAATCCTATGGCCCGCGAACTGCCATCCGAATACCTTGCCGCGCTCACGGCGCCGACGCGCCGCCCGGAGGCGCAGGTGCTGGTGTACTACGGGCCGTCGGAGGCCGAACTCGACATCACGGGCTACGTCGAGTCGCTGGTCGTGTCGCTGACCGAGGAGCACCGGGCGGGACGGGCCGTGCTGGAGGTGGCGAACCCGCGGGGGCTCTTCGATCCGGTGGGCGGCGGCGAGTACGCCGAGGCGCTGGCGGAGGACACGCGGGTCGCGATCCGACTGGGCTACAACGGGTCGGCGCACGCGGCGTTCACGGGGCGCGTGGCGCAGGGGCGGATGCGCTACCAGCGGGGCCGGGCGGAACGCATCGAGGTCACGTGCTTCGATGCGGGCAAGCGGTTCTGGCAGCAGCAGATCACCTCGACGCTCTACGAAAACCAGCAAGCGAACGCGATCGTCACGGATCTCTTCACGACCTACGGGGGGATGGAGGCGGGCGACCTGGAGTTGGCGGCGTTGGACTACGCGATCGAGCAGGTGCAGTTCGTCGAGGAGAACCTGATGGATGCGGGGCTGATGTGCCTGCAGCCGAAGATGCACCGGCTCTACTTCGATCACGCGGGACGACTGCGAAGCCGGCCGGCGACGGCGCCGGAGTCGCCGTCGTGGGAGTACGACGGGCGGTTGACCGCGTGGCTGGGCCACGAGTGGGCCGACGCGGCGGCGAACAAGGTGATCGTGAGCGGGCGCACGCTGGCGCCGGAGGAGAGCGCGGGCGAGGAAGAGCGCTGGGCGGAGTGCACCAACTACATCACGCGAACGGGGCACACCTCGACCTCGTGGGAGGTGGCGTTTCCGTCGGGCTACTACTACACGGCCAACCGCGTGGTGCTGACGTCGAACCCGTTCGGCGTGATCCACCGGATCGGCATCTACAGCGAGGACCGCGACGGCGTGGTGGTGATGGCCAAGCACCGCGCCAGGGACGTGAGCGCCTACATTGACTTCGACCTGTACGGGCGGCCGACGACGCTGGCCACGCCGGTCGTGAGCGGGAGCGCGCAGGACGACGATCTCATCGCGCGCTACGGCGAGGTGATCGAGGAGATCGAGAACCCGCTGGTGCAGAGCGCCGAGGACGCGGAGGCGCTGGCGCAGGAGGTGCTGCGCATCGCCAAGTGGTACCGCTACCGGCCGCGGCTGCGGGTGCCGTGCAACCTGACGCACGAGCCGGGGGACCGCATCGCCGCCCACAACCCGCGCACCGGGCAGACGCATCAGCTGTACGTGCGCGAGGTGACGCACCGCCACGCGCGGGGCGCCTAGTGCGCGACCGAACTGGCGTGTCTGCTGATCGCGTAGATGAGACGATGAGACTCACCTCGACCTTCACGAAGAGAAGAGCGGACCAGCAGGACCGGTATCGCCGGGAGACGCGGCTGGCGGTCGTTACGGCGGTGAACGCCGACGGCACCTACGACGTGCGGCTGCCGACGTCGGACACGAGCATCCGCAAGGTGGTGAACGGGTCGCGCGCGCCGTTCTCCGTGGGCAACACGGTGATCCTGCAGCGGATCGGCGGGCACCGGCTGATGTACCAGATCCTGGCGACGGTGGCCGATGCCGCGCCGCAGTTGTCGCAGTACGTGGACGAATGGTATGACGACGACTGGCTGATCGGGCAGTTGTCGCTGGCGATCGAGGGGTACGAGTCGCTGAACGACGCGCTGCTCGCGAAGGTGGAGAAGGCCGGCGACACCATGTGGGGGCCGCTCTCGGTCCCACAGGTGGAGGTGGTGGACGGTGTGCTCTACCTGGGCGAGGCGGGCGCCGAGGCCTGGGGCGACGGGCACCTGCGGCTGAGCGATCCCGTCACCGGGTGGACGACGCTGAGCGCGCTGGCGGGGCCGGGGCAGGTGGCTGTCGGGACGGCCTTCCCATCCGAGGCGGTGGAGGGCGACGGCTGTCTGCGAACCGATATCGCCGACGGGATCTTCTTCTGGAAGCGGAGCGGCGTCTGGATCCCGGAGGCCCGCGCTCTGTGGCACGCGCAGCGCACCTTCGAGAAGGTCCTGCGGGGCACGGCGAGCGGCGGCGGCAGCCCGACGACGCTGAGCCTGGTCCGCACGGACAGCGCGGACAACAAAGGCTGCTTCGGGCACAGCGATGCGGCCGAGTGGGATGAAGCGTCCACGGGCACCCGCTGCGACGACGGGGGCGAGTGGGTCGAGGTGACCTTCCGCACCAGCGGCGGCACGGTGACGCTGTGGCAGGACAGCGGGCATGGGACGAGCGGGGACAACGCCGCAAACCCCGTGTACCTCGACGGAACGTTGCACGGCACCTGGAACCAGACGGCGAACGCCGGCTACGGGATCACCGGGGTGCCGGCGGGGGTGCACTGCGTGCGGCTCGAGGTGGACGCGGCGGCGGCGGCGGGGGAGTTCACGCTGTTCCACGAGATCACGTATCCGGGCTACGGCTATGTGGGCAAGGGGGTGGCGGGGGACACCTGCGAATTGATCGCCGATCTCGGCTGCTGCGCGCTCTGCACGCTGGGGATCGGGCGCGCGGACGACGGCGGCACGGCGAACCGGGCGGTGTACGGGGAGGGGATCATCCACCGCCTGCCGGTGGGCAGCGGCGCCTCGGACCAGACGCCGACGCGGTCGGCGATCGGCCTGGGCGGGGTGACCGCCTTTCCCTCGACTGCGATGGACACGCTGGTGCGGCTGCCGATCTCGCTGACCTTCACGCATGACACGGTGGGGTACGCGGCGCCCGCACCGGGGATGCCGATGGTGCTGGACGCGGCCGGCGGCACGCGCGGGCGGCTGATGACGAACACGCAGCCGTACTTCCTGGTGCACTCGCCGGCGCTGGCGGCAAGCGCCCGCTACCTGATGGCCGTGTCGGCGCTGGTGCGGGTGACGGCGCCGGGATCGGGGAGCGCGTTCGCGGCGGGGGACGTCGCGCTGTGCATCGCGACCTACCTGAACACCTCGGCGGCGACGAGCGTGCACGTGACCAATACGAACAGCCCGCTGCGTGCGGCGGACCTGTTCCGGTTGGAGGGGTGAGGCGCAGGGCGCCGATCCATCGGGGCATGCTGATCTACTACGACGAGTTTGCGGCGGGGGAGATGGACTTCGAGGTGCCCGGGGTGCCGGCGGCGGGCTACGGCATCCGGCGCATCGCGCGCGGGGGCGACGAGGCCGATGCGGTGGGCCGCTGCATCTACCTCGACGAGGGGGTGAACGAGGCGCTCTGCGCCGACCTGATGAGGGCGCGCGGGCTGGACGAGGCGCTTCCCTACTACGTGGATGCCGAGGCGAACCTGTGCGCCGCAGAGTAGGGGCTTCGCCGTCGCGCCGCTTCGGTGACGGGTAACTGCCATGCCTATCGTCGAGATCAAGCCGAATCGAGAGCGGGCGGTGCTGCGCGCGCTGCGGGACAGCGACCTGTCGAGCGTGGCGCTGGACTACGACGACCTGCTGCACAGCGTGGATCTCATTGACGACATCTCCAGCGTGGCGCAGGCGAAGACGGCGCTGAAGAAACTTCTCAAGGCGATCGCGCTGTTGTACGTCGAGATGGAGCGGCGGAGCGGAGCGGAGAGATCGTGAACGGCAACGGAAAGCGGGCCCTGGCGGCGGCCGCGGCCATCGTGGTGATCTTTCTGGGGGTGGTGTTCCAGGAGATCCGCGACGCGCGGAGCGAGGTCGCGACGGCGCGCGCGGTGTGCGACCAGCGCCACGACCAGACGCTGGAGATGCGCGGGGACTTGAAGGAGATCCGCGCCGAACTGCGCGCCCTGCGCGCGGAGATCCGGGGGCTGCGCGAGGACGTGGCCCAGATGCGGCGCGTGGAACGGTAGCGGCGGCATCGTGACGACCTCGGACGGGGGGCGCGGCGACGCGGTGCGCGTCTGCGTGAACGCGGGCCACCACCCCGCGCACGACTGCGGGGCGGTGGGCCCGACGGGGCTGCGCGAGGCGGACGTCACCACCCGGCTGGCCCACGCGCTGGTGCCGCGGCTCAACGCGCTGGCGGGCGTCGAGGCCTACGCGAAGCGGCAGTCGGGCGGACCGGGCACGCTGCGGGAGCTCTGCCGGCGCGTGAACGCGAGCGGGGCGGATCTCTTCGTGTCGCTCCACTGCAACGCCTCGGGTAATCGGCTTGCGAATGGGGCGCAGGTGTACGTGCCGCTGCTCTCCGCGGACCGCCGCCACAAGGCGCTGGCGCGGCATCTGCTGGCGCGCCTGCCCAACCACGAAGGGCGCTGGTCGCGGGTGATCGGCGCGCGGTTCTGCGTGCTGCGCCGGGTGCGGGCGGTGCGCGTGCTGGTGGAGACGGACTTCATCTCACATCCGCGGGTCGAGGCGCTCATGCGAAGCGACACGTGGATCGAACAGGTGGTTGCGGCGCACGCGGAGGCGGTGCGGGCCTTTCTCGCGGAGCGGCGGCCGCGTCAGCGGAGGGTGGCGCAATGAGTTGGCTTTCGGAAGGACTGCGACGGCTGTTGGGGCGCGATGCGTACGAGCGGGCGAAGCGGCGGCTGCGCAGCGCGATGCTGTCGTGGCTGTGGGATGAGGCGGAGCCGTGGATCGCGGACCTGCTGGCGAAGAACGGGCTCTCGCGCAGCCGCGCCGAGGCGCTGGCGGCGGAGATCATCGAGCAGATCGCGGCGCGGCTTGCGGACGCCTGAGCGCGGGAGAGGCATCAGGAGGGCGAGATGACGCAGGAGCAGATGGCGACTCTCATCGGCGGGCCGCTGGGCACGCTCATCATCACGACGATCATGAAAGGAATCTGCCGCTGGGCGGGCGGCGAGGCGAAGGACCTGGCCGCGATGGTGCTGGCCCTGGCGGGGGCCGTCGCCTGCGGGCTGCTGCTCGGCCTCTACCCCCCGGCCGGGCAGGCAGCCCTGTCCGAGCGGGTGCTGATCGGGCTGGGCGGGGCGACCTTCCTCTACAAGGTGCTGCACGAGGCGGCGAAGGCCGGCGCCGGATAGGGGCCTTCGAGGGGCCCGCGGGAGTGGCCCGGCGGCAGGTCCGGCGTCGCGGAGGTCGAAGGCGGCTTGCGGCGGAAGGCCTCGTCGGCGGGCGGCGCCGTGGCAAGCAGCGCGGGACAGGAGGCGGAGCGATGCGCAAGGGCCTGATCGTGGGGATGGGGGCGGTGGCGGTGCTGGCACTGGCCGGGTGCAAGGTGGAGACGTTCTGGTCTCCCGACGGCAAGAGCATCGCGTACCTGGCCGAGGGGGAACTCCGCCTGTACGATGTCGCGGCCAAGGAATCGAAGCGGCTCGACACCGGCGCCGGGCGGGTGGTCTCGGCCGCCTGGTCGCCCGACGGCAAGCGCATCGCCTTCTACGGGGCGACGCTGGGCGAGGAGGCCGATGTGTCGCTGCGCGTCGTCGAGCCCGCCTCGGGCAAGGTGACGACCCTGGTGCGCAAGGTGTGGCCGCTGCTGAAGGAGGCGCCGCGGGACGACGACGCGGAGGGCGGCTCCCCCCAGGAGGCCCTGCGCGCCGCCCAGGAGGACGACCTCAACACCTTCGGCTATCTGGCCTCCCTGGCGTGGAGCCCCGACGGCAAGCACCTCGCCTATGTGGGCGCCTCGCGGAGCCTGGCCGGCGTCTTCGTGCTGAAGGTTCCGGCGGAGTCCACGGCGGCGGTTCCGGGCACGGGGGCGGAGCAGATCGCGCCGGCCTGGTCGCCCGACGGCAAGTGGCTGGCCTACGTCGCCGCGCCGTTCGCGCCGGCGCCCTCCGCAGAGACGGAGGGAGGAGGCAGTTCCTCCGCCGCCGGGAAGGACGCCCTGTGGCTCTACGACCCGGCCGCGGCCCAGTCCGTGAAGGTGTGCGACATGCCCGGCGACGGGCTGGCGATGGGCACGCGGCTACAGTGGTCGAGGGACTCGCGGCGACTCGGCTTCATCGCCATGGGGGGCGAAGCGGCGACCGGCTGCCTGGTCGAGGCGCGCGCCGGCGCGGAGGTGAGCCGGGCGCTGCCGGGGGTCACGGCCATGGCGGACTGGGCGCCCGGCCTTGGGGCTGTCGCCTACGTGGGACAGAGCATGGACCAGGAGGCCGTGCCGCTGCTGTATCGCGCCGTGGGGTCTGCCGAGCCCTCGACGCTGGGCACTCTGGAAGCGGGGGCAGGCGGCCCGCCGCCGCTGCCGACGATGGGCGAGATGGCGGCCGTGCCCTTCACGATGCCGCAGTTCTCGCCCGACGGGAAGCAGGTGGCGCTCACCGTGGGGGAGGGGTCTGCGGTGCAGGTGCAGGTGTTCGCGGACAGATGACGCGCCGCGGGCGGCTGCGCTACTCGAAGCCGTCGGGGAGCAGGTGGACGGAGCGGGCGCTCTCGTAGAGGCGGACGATGTCGCGCTTGGCGTCGGAGGTGAGGTGCTCGTTCTGGCGCGAGCCGAAGCCGAACTCGGGGTCGCGGCAGACGATCTCGAAGGCGCGCTCGATGATGACCTCGCGGGACTCGGCGGGCGCCTGGTCGCTCTCCTCGCGCAGGAAGTAGGCGAGGGGACGGCCGAGAGCCTGGGCGTAGCGTTCGAGGGTGGCCTGCTTGAGCCAGGGCTGGCGCTCGGCGTAGGAGACGGCGCGCTGGCTGATGCCGAGCAGCCGCGCCAGTTCCTGCTGGCTCAGGCCCGCTTCCTCGCGGGCCCGGCGGATGCGCCTTCCGATTTCCAAGCCCGTATCCCCAGCGAGAATCCCCAGATGCGTCCGACAGGGGGATGATAGCAAGAAGGATGTATTCTGTCAACCGTCTGAGGGCGTTTCATACAGGTTAGTTTCTACTGCGCTGGCTACGCGGCAGGCAGGCGACGGGGCTCATGCACGCGGGTGTCTCCGGCAAGGGACCGGTCGCTGCGGGGCTAGAAGCGCGCGCTGAGGGAGGCCTGGGCGCGGTGCTCGGTCTGCTCGGCGAGCAGGGCGCCGTTCTCGCGGTGCAGGAGCACCTGGCCCTCGAGCGAGAGGCTGAAGTCCGACCCGGCGTCGCAGCCGTAGCCCACGCGGTAGACCTCGTCGGCGGTGCGCAGATCGGGGGCGAGCGAGTCGTTGAGGCTGTAGCCGGTGTAGACGCGATGGCTCCGCCCCAGGCGCAGGCCCAGTTGGGCCTCGTAGACGGCCGACTCGACGCCGGCGACATCCTTCTCGCGGCCGGCGCTGCCCTCCAGCGTGACGGCGCCCACCTTCGTGGTCAGGTTGACCTTGGCGCGCGCGGCGAGCAGCGGCTGACCGGCGTCGTTGGTAGGGTTCTCGGCGTACTCGCCGGTGAGCCGCACGGCGTCGCCGGGAGCCAGGGTGAGGGTGGCGGTCTTGGTGTCGAGGTCGCCCGCGCCGCGGCTGCGGCGCGTGATCCCGCCGCCCAGTGATACGGCCGGACGCGGCGTGATGACGGCCTCAATGCCCGCCAGGTCGGTGCGCTCCGCGCCGACGCGCTCCGTGCCGACGCGGCCCGAGAGTCGGGTCATGGGAATCGCCGTCACCTTGAAGCCGGCGTGGGAGGCCGTCTGGGGGGTGGCGATGCCGCTGGTGAGGTAGTCGGCCTCCAGGTCTACGCCCTCTACGAAGGCGGTGGTCAGGCCCAGGCTGGTGGCGGCGCCGCAGCCGTCGTCGGTGTGCTGGACCTCGTGGGCGGCCGTGGCCAGCGACCTGGGGCCGACCCGCGTCTTGAGGGAGAAGCGGTCGGTCAGGGCGCGCGCGTCGCCGTCGTCGGCCTCGCTCGACTCGGTGATGCGTGCGGCGGCGATGGAGAATCCGTCGCGGCCCGCGCAGTTGAGCGCGTACTTGGCCGTGGCCTCGTCGGCGCTCTGATCGCGGTCCACGTCGGAGAGCGAAGCGCCGACCGTCACGCCGATGGGGCTCTTGTAGAGGAACGTGTAGTCGGTCTTGTCCTCGACGAGCGATGAGGCGTCCTGCTCGCTGATGGTGGTGGTGTGGGCCAGGGCCATGCCGGCGGCGGCGCTGGGCTGATAGGCGAGGGTGTAGCCGAGGGCGCGGGTCTCCGTGTCCTCGGCCGTCAGGTCGCGCCGGCGCGCGAACGTGGCGCCGACGTTGAGCGAGTCGGCGGCCCGGACGACCGCGCCCAGGTCGAGCGATTCCACGCCGGGGCTCAGGCTCTGGGCCTCGGCGCCGACCAGGCCCTCGTCCGCCCGGGCGAGGGACGCCGTGAGAGAGAGCCTGCCGACGGACTCCTCACCGGCCAGCCGCCAGCCGCTCCTGCGCGGCGTTTCGGTCCCGAGGCTGTCCGCGACGGGATCGTTGAGCAGCAGCACGCCCGACACCACGCCGCTCTGCCCCGCCCGCAGCGCCCCGGTGAAGCCGTGCGTGAGGGTGTCGGCGTCGTCGGCGCTGCGCTGGTAGAGGTAGGAGGCGCCAAGCGTGGAGCCCAGGGGGCCCCGCAGCGACTCGGCGATGGGCAGGGCGAAGGAGACCGCGTTGCGCTTCGAGGTGTCGGGGCGGCGCAGGTAGGTGACGTTGGCCACCTCGCCGCGCTCCAGCGCCTTGGTGAAGGTGACGGTGCCCGCCTGCTCGTCGAGGGTGTAGTCCACGCCGCGCAGGAGCGGCGCCCCGTTGAGCGTGACCGACGCCGTGGTCCCGGCGATTTGATTCCAGGACAGGGTGTAGGGGCCGGTCTTCGCCTGGCCGAGCACCAGGTCGGTGACCTTGAGGCTGTCGGCGCCGGTGGAGACGAACGTCTCGGCGGCGAGCGACGCGCCGGCGAGGGCGAGCGCCAGCGCGGCTGCGATCGGCGTGGCTGCGACGAGTCTGCGTCTCATCTTCGGCAGCGGCCTTCCGGCGGAACGGCGGCCGCTTCGACCTGAGTCATGATAGCACGCCCCAAGCCGGAGGCAAAGCCCTTGCCCGGCGGCCAGGCGGCTTCAGATCGTAAGACGACACATGGGCTGTGGAAGTTTCGGGCCAGGAGATGGCGGCGGGGAGAACGAACATTCTCCGCGCGGGAGAAGCGAGGAGGCCCGAGATGTCTCGATGGATGCGTGGGGCCGTGTGGCTGCTGCTGGGCTGTGCGGCGGCGGGTACGGCCGCGTGGCCGGCGCCGGCTGGCAAACAGGTGCTGCTGATCGCGACGGTCAACGCGCGCGGCACCGTGCGCGGCTGCGGCTGCGGGAGCGAGCGGACGGGCGGCCTAGCCGAGAAGGTCGGCGTGGTGGACAGGCTGCGCGAGCAGCAGGAGAACGTGCTGCTGGTTGACGCGGGCGACGCCGTCGCGGCGCGCGGAGGGCAGGTGCCCAACGAGCGCGTGATCGCCGGCATGGCGGCGGGGCGCTACGCGGCGCTCAACGTGGGCGACGAGGAGGCCGCCTGGGGGCTGGGCTACCTGCGTCCCGCCGCGGCGGAGGCGGGGCTCAATCTGCTGTCGTCGAACCTGATCGAGCGAGCCACGGGCCGCCCCGCATTCACGCCCGAGTTGTCGCTCAACCTGCAGGGGGTGCGGGTGGCGCTGCTCGGCGTCATCGCGCCGGGGTGGGAGCAGCGCCAGCAGCCGGCGGTGGCGGATGAACTGACCACGTTGGACCCCGCAGCGGCGCTGGCCGAGCGGGTGCCCCGGCTGCGCGGGAACCACGACCTGGTGGTGGTGCTGGCCCAGTTGAGGTTGGCCCAAGGACGCACGCTGCTCGAGCAGGTGCCGGGCATTGATGTGATCGTGGGGGGCGAGGAGCGGTCGTCGCGGGAGCGGGCGGGTCCGCTGGGCGGGGCGTTCTGGCTGCAGAGCAGGCCCTACGGCAAGGGCATGATGATGGCGCGGATCCGCATCGGCGCGGACGGCCCGAGCGTCCTGGGATGGCGCAGGGTCCTGTTTCCACTGGGCGGGCCCACGAACGCCGGGGTGGCCCGCATCCTGGCGGGGCAGCAGGAGCCCGAGCCGCCGCCGGGCAGAGCCCACTAGGCGGCGCGACGGGGGGCGGTCCCTGGCGGCAGTAGGACCGATGTGGGCAGGGGGCGAAGGTATGGCTGTTGGGCCGAAGATCGGCGGGCCGCGCGGGCGAGGCGCCCCACGGGGTGAAGGGGCACGGGCGTGAGGGCAGGGCGGGCAGGAGACTATCCGTGCATATGAGACGTTTGGCGCGGGCGGCGCTGGCATGGAGCGTCGCCATCGCTGCCGGGACGCCGGCTCTGAAGGCGGAGACGGAGGAGGGTATGCATTGGCGCTACCGTCCCGACGACCGGCCGGATCGCCCGCGCACGCTGCTCTTCTGCCCGATGCAGCCG
>Ga0180434_10007692_pt1 | contig 12081 bp, 7 predicted proteins | sample SS_ome_7_FD_132453 | JGI IMG/M metagenome (GOLD analysis project Ga0180434, IMG submission 132453) | Hypersaline lake sediment archaeal communities from the Salton Sea, California, USA - SS_1_D_2 metaG | ecosystem: Environmental > Aquatic > Non-marine Saline and Alkaline > Hypersaline > Sediment... | reverse complement strand
ATTTTTACCCATTTCGACACGGTCACCACCACCCTGACGGAAAAATTGCGTCAATACGGCATCGATTATGTCATCTTAATCCCTGACCTTCAACAGGCCCTTGATCTGCACGACCAGGGCTATGCAGTGATCTTAGGCGCAATGGACGATCCGCAAACCTATCGCCGGTTAAATGTTGAAAAGGCGATCCTGGTGGTTGTTCTCAACGACGACATCACAAGTACGAATGTTATTTACACCATCCGGGAAACAGCGGGGACCGTGACCACGGTAACCAATGCTGACGCAGACGATTCCCTCGATATTCTGCAATTGGCCGGCAGCACGCATGTCTTTCAGTTCACAAAACTGCTGGGAAAAGCCCTGGCCCGCCGGGTGTTGGGCGTGAGCACCAAAGCCAATATCGTCGGTCGTTTCGATCAATTGCTAATCGCCGAGACACCGGCGATGCGGACCTGGCTGCAGGGAAAAACCCTGGCAAAGAGCCGTTTGCGGGAGATTACCGGCATGACGGTCGTCGGCCTCTGGGAACAGGGACGATTCCTGATTCCGACACCGCAGGCAAAAATGGGTGAATCCAGCGTTCTGCTGCTGGCCGGCACGGAAACACAGCTGGATCGCTTCGACCGGACCATCGGCGACAGCGCCGAAGAAAACCCGCGTAAAGGACCGGTGGTCGTGCTGGGAGGCGGCCGCGTCGGACAGGCGGTGGCCGACACGTTAAACGCCCGGGGCATCGATTATCGGGTGGTGGAAAAAAGGAGCGGTATCGTCTCCCGGAATTCTCATTTCATTCAGGGCAGCGCCAGCGATCTGGAAGTTCTGGTCAAGGCCGGGATCAAAGAAACCCCCTCGATCATCATCACCACCCACGACGACAACCTGAACATCTATCTGGCCATCTATTGCCGGCGTCTTCGGCCGGATGCCCAAATCATCAGCCGTGCCAGTCTCGATCGCAACATCAATACACTGCACCGCGCCGGCGCCAATCTGGTCATGTCTTTCAGTTCACTGGTCACCGCCACCATCATGAACCTGCTCCAGCCCCAGAAAATGCTGATGCTCTCCGAAGGGCTGCACGTGTTTCGCACCACCCTGAGTCCGAAACATGAAACCAAAGCCCTGCTGGACCTCCGGATTCGTGAAAAGACCGGCTGCAGTATTGTTGCCATCCGGCGAAAGGGCCAATCGATCATCAATCCGGACCCCGCGATTGTTCTTAATAAAGATGATGAACTGGTGCTGATCGGCACAGCGGAATCCGAAAAAATGGTTACTGATCAATACACAAAAAACATATAGGCATCACCAACGCACTTAGTGAATCTTTGGGACGTTCGTGCAGAACGTGTTGCTAATGCACTTTCTGCACGAACGTCCCAAATTACAAGATTGCAACCGAAAAAAACGAAAGGAATCACAAAATGGCCGTCAATCCCGATTTTCTGGCGCCCTGCGGACTGTACTGCGGGGTATGTGCCATTTACATGGCGCACCAGGCCGACAACCGCAAGTTCAAGGAGCGTTTGCTGAACCTTTATAAAGGCGGTGTCCCCGGGAAAGGCACCCTGCCCGGCAGTGAAAATCTGACGCTGGAGGAAATGCAGTGCGACGGTTGTCGGTCCGGCAACGTCTTTGTTTTCTGCCGCCGTTGTGAAATCAGCGACTGCACCCGGGAAAAGGGAGTTGACGGCTGCCACGAATGCGATGAATTTCCGTGCCGTCTTATCGAAGCCTTTCCCATGGCCGTCGGCAAAAAGGTGATGCTGCGCGCGATTCCCCACCGCCGCCGGGTGGGGACTGAACAATGGGCCCTGGACGAAGAGAAGCGGTACATCTGCCCCGTATGCGGCAACCGCGTTTTCCGGGGTGTGGTCAAGTGCAACCGCTGCCGCACCGAACTGGATTTGGACTAACATTGTTCCGGCGCCGCCAGCGGCCCGGCCGATCAGAAGTCCTCCAGCGCCCGGCCGTTGTTTTTCGCGCGGCTGCCAACCATGCGGGTCAGCGCCTCCACCATCTGTTTCATCTGCTGTGCCTGCGCGTTCATCTGCTCCGAAGCGCTGGCCGTCTCTTCTGCGCTGGACGCGTTCTGCTGGGTCACTTTATCCATCTCCGCCACAGCCTGATTCACCTGCTGGATGCCCCGCGCCTGTTCACTGGTGGCCGCCGCTATCCCGCCCACAAGGTCGGCCACCTTGTTGGCACTTTCGGCGACACGTGAAAAACCCTGATTTGTGTTTCCCGCCAAAGCGGTTCCGTCTTCGACCTTGTGCATGGTGTCCTTGATCAGTGCCGCCGTGTTTCTGGCGGCTTCAGCCGCCCGCATGGCCAGGCTGCGGACCTCCTCCGCCACCACAGCGAAGCCGGCGCCGGCCTCGCCGGCACGGGCGGCCTCCACCGCCGCGTTCAATGCCAGCAGATTGGTTTGAAATGCAATTTCATCAATGGTTTTGATGATCCTTGAAGTGTCCTCACTTGCCTTGGCGATTGCTTTCATGGAAAGGGTCAGCTCACGCATGGATTGATTCGCCTGGGACACAATACCGTTGGTCTCCTGAATGAGATGGTCGGCTGCGGTCGAATGTTCGGCGTTTTCTTTGGTCATGGAGGAAATCTCCTCCAAAGTTGAGGAAGTTTCCTCAATGGACGCCGCCTGTTCACCGGCGCCTTCCGCCAGGGTTTGACTGGCGGCCGCAACCTGACCGCCCCCGGCGGACACCTGTGCAGCCGCCTCATCCAATCCACTGATAATGCGCTGGATGGGCCGCGTGATGCTGACACGGGAGAAAAAAAACGATCCCAGACACACCAGACCGAGCACCAGCGCCGAGGAGAAAGCGATCCACTTGAGGACGCTGCTGATGTCAGCCGCCATTTCCGCATTGGCCTGGGTCGTCTGGGTCTGCATCTCGCGCCGGGCGTTGTCAACGTTGTTTGCCAGAGCGGCCTCTTTGTCGGCCGCCATGGCTTGAATGTCATCGATGTACACACCGGTTCCGACAATCCAGCCCCAGGGTTCGAACAGCTTCACATAGGACAGTTTGGGCTGCGGATCCGCAGCGCCGTACTTGGGCCAGTGATAATCGACGAAACCCTCCCCGTTCTCACGGCACACCTTCACGAACTCCACAAACAGCCGCTTCCCGTTGGGATCGGCATTTGCGGAAAGATCCTGACCGTTCATTTCCGGCTTGTAGGGGTGCATCACCATTTTTGGCTGCATGTCGTTGATCCAGAAATAATCCTTGTTTTCCGGTCCGTATCGCAAGGTCGCCAACAAAGCGGCGGCCTTTTCCTGTTTGGTCTGAGAATCGAGAGCGGCATCCTTTTCGATGTTGACAAGCGCACTATAGGCGATGTTCACGGCATTTTGAAGCCGATCCCGGTAAACCAATTTCAACTTATCGACATCATGCGCATTGTTAAATCTTTCTTCCAAAACGCCCATAGCGGTCTGTACCTGGGACTTGAGAAAGGCTTTTTTTCTGGACAGCAGTTCCGCCCGGAAATCCGCCAGCGCCGTCTGCCCATTCTTTTCAATGCGTTCAATGTGCCCCAGGCCCATGCGTTCGATGCGGCCCGTCGCTGCGGCACCGGTACGTGTCAAATGCCAGACGGTCAGTGTGCTGATCATACCGGCGGTCACGATTAACACGATGACCTGCAGCAGATTGATTTTAGTGCCTATTCTCATTTTAACCCCCTTGAGCGTGTGTTCAATTAAGGTGCGCCGCCACGACATCGACAATGTAAGCAATATTCATACCATATTATTTTTTATTTATTTTTTCTTTTTATTGCAACTAGATATATAATCAATGCTCTAAATCAACCCTTGACAGGGGGCGGATTTTCAGAAAACGTCCTGCAGCGCGGGACTTCGCTTCCTGAAAATCAGGACTTGACGGCGGGCGGGCGGTCTTTCCCGGTGGGTGAAATGGCGTGCTTCTGATAAAAATAATACAGCCGTGATTTGGACAATCCTGACATGCGGCAGGCAGCCGCCACATTTCCACCGCTTGCGGCGGCCAGATGGGCAAAGTAGTGCTTTTCACCTTCCCACAGCAGTCGGGTTTTGTATTCCCTGAAAGTGGAGGGCTGATGGCCGTTGCGCAGAAAGCCGTCCAGCTCCACCCATTGCGAGGCGGAAGCCCTGTTCTCGCGACGAATCATCTTGCGCGCCGCCCATGCTCTGATATTAACCGGCAGACAACTTGGATAAAGCACCGCGTCATCGACTGACGCGGTCAGTGCGCCGTGAAGGGTGTTAAAAAGCTCCCGCACATTGCCCGGCCAGTGATAAGCAATCAAAATGCCGAAAAAATCCGGGGAAAAACCTTTCGGCGCCATATTGGATTGTTCGCAGATCTCGGCGGCGTAGTGCAGGGTCAGGGCAACAATGTCTTCAGGCCGCTCCCGCAACGGCGGGGAATGAATGGCAAAAGACTGCAGTCGGTAGAAAAGATCTTCACGAAACGCATCAGCGGCCGCCATGTTTTCCAGATTCCGGTTGGTTGCAGCCAAGATTCTGAAATTACTGGCTATTTCTTCTCTGCCGCCAAGCGGCCGGAAGCGGCGTTCCTGGAGTATACGCAGAAAGGTTTTTTGAATGGCCGCCGGCAGTTCCCCCACCTCGTCCAGAAAAAGTGTGCCGCCGTTTGCCTGCTGGATAAGGCCGGTTTTACTTTTTTCAGCACCGGTAAAGGCGCCTTTTTCATAACCGAACAGCAGGCTTTCGACAATGGATCCCGGTATGGCGGTGCAGTCTACGACAACAAACGGTGCATCCTTCCGTTTGCTGTTACGATGAATCGCCCGGGCCAGCAATTCCTTGCCGGTCCCGGTTTCACCGGTAATGAGTACATTGACATCGCTGTTTGCCGCCTGGGCCACCTGATCCAGACATGACAGCAACGCGGAACTGTGGCCGATGATGTCGTTTCGATCCAGCGTCGGCGAATTTTTTTTGGCGGTTTTGGACTTCCGGTACTCCAAGGCCCGCATGAGGGGCAAGGTGATGGTATTGGCCGCCGCCGGCTTTTCGATGTAGTCCCACGCCCCTGACTTGATGGCCAGTTCAGCCCCGTCCGGATCTCCTCGTCCGGTAATAATAATGACTTCAGGCGCATCCGCGCATGATGATCGGATGGCCGGCAGCGCATCCAGTCCGTTGCCGTCGGGTAGGCGCACGTCCAGAAAAACCACATCCGGCCTTCGGGTCATTACTGCATCCATCCCTTGCCCAAGGGTCAGAGCAAAGCTTGCCTGGTGGCCCATGCGGGTGGCAAGATCGCAAAGAAACGCGCATATCATTTTGTCATCATCAATAACCAAAACCGCGGCCACGAAGGGTACCCCGCTTGATGATTGGACGATAAAGGGCTCTGATGGTCGCAAGGATGCGTCTGCAGGATCAGCTGACGGCGGTCGATGTCCGGAAAAGCGGCGACATGGTCAAAACACAATTGGCGGTCGATCACATTCTGCGACTTGTCCTGCCGCCTTTCCTATCACAGGCATTGGTTTTTTAACACTAGTTTTTCCAATTCCATTGCGAAGATTCCGGGGCTTGACCAGCGGATGAAAACCGACGATACTATTCTCCTGAATCTAACGCATCCGCAAGGCAGCCGGCGACATGACCACCACCATTGTTCTCATTCAACCGCCCATCCGGGATTTTTATCTGACCCGCAAGCGAACCGTCCCCTACGGCCTGCTCAGCCTCGCCGCCCAACTCAAGGCGGCCGGGTTCACGGTGGCGGTGCTGGATGCCCTTGCCACCGACAAAAGCCGCTTGATCGAACCGCCCGAGTCGATGCGCTATCTCGCGCCATACTACGGTCGGGAGGATTTTTCACCGTTCGCCCTGTTTCACGGCTTCCGGCACTACGGCTATTCCTTCCAGCATATCGGCCGATATATCCAAGAGACTGCGCCCTTTCTGGTGGGCATCTCCGCTCTGTTTTCGTCTTATACCGACACCGCCCTTTACACCGCCGAAATCGTCCGCCGCAAGCTTCCCACGACGGCGATCGTAGTGGGCGGCCATCACGCCACCGCCATGCCCGCACAGGTAATGGCCTGTGATGCCGTGAATCTGGTGTTAAGAGGCGAGGGTGAATTCTCACTGCCGCTGCTGGCGGGTGCACTGCAAAGCGGACAGGAAGACCTTTCCCACATTCCGGGGATCGTTTTTCGCAAGCCGGACGGGAGCCTGCATATCAGCCCACCGGCCGTCGTTGACAAGCTGGACGATCCGGCGCCGCCGGCGATTTCCCTGTTGAAGCACGCCTACTACCGGCGCCATCGAAAAAACAGCTGGGTTATCACCGCCGGCAGGGGCTGTCCCCTGAACTGCTCCTACTGCGCCGTGGGGCAACGCAGCCCGCTGCCCTATCGCAGAAGGAGCGTGGCTTCCGTCATCCGTGAACTGGAGACGGCGGTCACCGAATTCAAGGCGGGCTTCATCGATTTCGAGGATGAAAATATTTCATTTGATCGCCGCTGGTTCAAGCAGCTGCTGCGGGCCATTGCCGATCGCTTCAGCGCTGCATCCCTGGAGATCCGGGCCATGAACGGTCTCTTTCCACCGTCGCTGGACGATGAAACGGTGCAACTGATGCAGCAGGCCGGTTTTCGCACGCTCAATCTGGCCCTGGGCACTTCTTCAAAAGATCAACTGCGCCGTTTTAACCGCCCGGATGTGCGCAGCGGTTTTGAAAAAGCGTTGAATCTGGCTGAAAAATACGATCTTCAGGCGGTGGGATATATCATTGCAGCGGCGCCCGGCCAGAATCCGGCCGCATCCGTGGAGGATCTGTTGTACCTGGCGGCCCGGCGCGTCCTGGCGGGGTTTTCGATTTTTTATCCGGCCCCGGGCAGCGCGGATTTTGATCTCTGCCGCGCGCAGGGGCTTTTGCCGCCTGACCCCGCGCTGTTTCGTTCCAGTGCACTGCCGATAGACCATACCACCAGCCGAACCGACGCCGCCACCCTGCTGCGCCTGGCACGAATTCTCAACTACATGAAAGCCCTGCTGGACCGGGACATCCGCATCCCGCCTCCGCTGGCCCTGCCCCGGCGCGAACGGATGAACCCTGAAAACAGAGACCATGTCGGCAAACGACTGCTGCAGGCATTCCGCCACGACGGCGGCATCCGCGGCATCACCGCCGACGGGGAAATTTTTGCGCACACCGTCAGCCCGGCGCTGATCCGCCGTTTCGTCGCGGTTTTGCGGAGAATACCCATCCGGGGCTGCAGGTGACCAATCTTGATGATCGGAATCGATTCCCTCATCTCCCTAGCCGTCTTTCCATTACCTTCGGCGATATTCAGCGGTATCGACTAGCCGGCCCGAAACCATTGATCCCGTGCAGGCCGATGGACGCCGTTCAGGCTGTTGGTTTTCTCGTAAACCCGGGCCACGCAACCTATCGAAAGGCGATAAACATCCAATCTTTCGTATCCAAGTCCATTTCTCTTCGATCCCGATAGCGATCCCGATTTCGATTTGGATTATCCCGATACCATATTGCCATTTTTTAGAACACAACTTGTAAGAGGCGGCACTAATGGCTGATCGCTAACAGCTAACGGCTAACAGCGCTGACCTCGTTTCTGCCCTGAAAAATCCGGGTAGCCTGGAAGGCAACGCCCTTTTTGCCTCGCGCTCAGCCGTGGATGATGTCCTCCAAGCGGTTCTCGATATCATCCGGCAGTGAGGGCGGGCAATAGGACTTAAGCGCCTTGGCAATCGCTTTTTTGGCATTGCTGCGCATGCCGGTAAGATGGGGATCGCTGGCAATGTCCAGCGTTCCGCGGCTGGTGATGGCCGGCAGCCACATCTCTCTGCGAAAATTTTCCAGGGTATGCCGGCGATCGATGAAAGTGCCGCCGGGACCGACCTTTTTAAAAAGCGAAAGGTCCGTGGTCTCATCGTCCACCCGGATGCCGCGGCAGACCCGCTGCACATAGCCGGCCACGTCATTGTCGATCATCAACGCTTCCAGAGACATGGTGTTTTCCTCGCCCAGCAGCCCCATGCCGAGGATCATGTTGGTGCCGGCCAGCGCCGGCAGCAGGGCCGTGCCCAGCTTTTCCATGCCCAATTGGACGTCGATCAGCTTTGAATCCGCCAGAATACCGCCGCCGCCGGAGGGAAGATTGTAAAATTTGGCCAGCTGGGTGGTGCCGATGCGCAGCATGCCGAACTCCGGTCCACCGTGCGAAACGCCCGCCGATTTCATGTCCAGAATGCGGGCCCAGCTGGCGTACACCAGGGGAACGGCCGGATTGACCATCTTGGCCAGCACGAAGCTGTTCAAGAGTTCCGCATTGGCGCCGATCAGGGTGGAGGCCAGAGTGGCCGGCGCGGTTCCACCGCACATCGGGCCGGCTTCTATGAAAAGCGGCAGACCTTTTTCTGCGCTGCGGATGATCAGTTCCGACGAATCCCGACGCAGGGTCAAGGGACTTGTGAGCGTCACCAGCACCGAAAAAAACGGCCGCCGCCGCAGGGTCTCGAAATCACCGACCACCTTGACGGCCATGGCGATGATCTTGTCCAGATTGCGGGTGTCCTTGGCCTGAATCACCAGGTGTTTGCGCGCATGCATCAGACCGATCTTGAATTCGTAAAGATCGCTCAGCGCTTCCGGCACATCGGACGGCGTTCCCGGCGTGAGCATGAAGTGCGGCGGGTTGAGCGCATCCGCAAGATGATAAATGTCGATCAGGTCCTGACACGTCGCCGGTCGGTAGGTGCCGGTTTCAAGATCCAGCGTGTTGGAGGCAAAACCGATGGTGCCGAAATACGACCGCATGCCGCCGACGATCATCGGGGCAATCCCGTCCCGCCCGTAAAGCCGCACACAGGGCGCGCACTTGGCGAGCATGGCGTTGATCAGATGATTCGGCAGCCGCACGATCCCCTTTGCAGCATCGACCTCCGCACCGCCGGCCTTGTAGATATCCAGCGCTTTTTCGTCGTGCACGGCAACGCCGACGTCGGACAGCAGCTCCCGCGCGGCGCAGTCGATCTCACGCAACTCCGGTTCACTCAGCATACTGGTGGTGGGTATCACGTCGTTCCTCCTTTGTATTTTTTCGTCACATATGATTTTTTTGCCCTGGTCCCGCGCTTTCGCCAAATCGACCGCGCTTGATCAGACCCTGTAATATTTCCTTCTCCGTCACGATGCCTGTGAATGCGCCTTTATCCGAAACGACAATTATCGGAAAAGGAGAATTCACCTTCAGCGGCATCACTTCACGAATAGGGATGTTTTCGCAAACGGAAAAAAATACATTGTCAAAGCCGTCAACATTCTGCTCCCCCATCTTTTCCACCGAAAGATGGCGGTCGTTTATCCGTGCGCTGACAGGTCGGTTCTGGTCATCGGTGAACACAGAAATTTCGCGATCGCCGCTCTTGAAAATATAGGCGCCTTCGCCCTTTTCAGCGCTGTCGGACCGCTGAACCAGCGCCGGATCCGCATCGACGCGCAAAGCGATATTGGCGATGGTCAGCACGCCGGTGGGATCTGCATTTTTTACAAAATTGGCGACATACGCCGTCCGTGGATTCAGGATGATTTCTTCCGGCCCGGCAACCTGAACGATCCGGCCCTCTTCCATAATGGCGATACGGCCGCCGAGCCGCAGGGCTTCATCAAGATCGTGGGTCACCAAAAAAATGGTCTTTTTCAGACGTTTTTGCAGCTCCATGAAAAGTTCTTGCATATTATACCGAATGAGCGGATCCAGTGCGCTGAAAGGTTCATCCATTAACAGTACTTTGGCCTCGGTGGCCAGGGCCCGTGCCAACCCCACCCGTTGCTGCATGCCACCGCTGAGTTGATGGGGATAACTGTTTTTCCATTCTGAAAGACCCACCAGATCCAAAACCCGGTCGGCGGTTTCCAGACGCGATTTTTTGGTGTGTCCCTGTGCCTCCAGACCCAGCGCCACGTTGGCAAGTGTTGTTCGGTTGGGCAGCAGTGCAAAATTTTGGAAAACCATGCTGATTTGATGGCGGCGCAGATTTCGCAACGCTGTTTGGTTGAGTGTGGTAATCTCCAGCATTTTTTCAGAAGATTTCAGATAGCATTTCCCCGATGTCGGCTCTACCAGGCGGTTGATGCACCGCAGCAACGTCGATTTTCCGCTGCCGGAAAGCCCCATGATGACAAAAAGCTCCTCTTCATGCAGGGCGATGCTGACGTCCTGAACGGCGATGACCTGCCCGGTCTCGTGATAAATTTCACCCTTTGGCCTGCCGCGCTCGAGCAATTCAAGCGCCTGCTTCGGCCTGTCGCCGAAAATTTTATAGACACCTTCCAGTTGGATCATGTTGCCTGTTTCACCTTCAGCGCCCGCTGCTGACAAAACGAACGCTGTTGCAGCGGCAGCCGCAGATACGACCGGCTGCCGCTGTATTGCATGCCGCCTGTGCCGGCGGACGATTAATCCATTTTTCCTGTGGCCCAGTAGCGTACCCGATCCGGATGCTCTTTTATAAATTTTGCAGCCGCCTCTTCGGCGGACATGTTTTCGATCCCCATATCATAAAGCATCTCGCCGATCAGGGGTATGCCCCAGTAAAAGCGGGCAAAAAAGCCATAAGCGTCCGGACACCGGTTCATTAAATCCTTATGAACGACGATGTGACAGGAATTGAACTGGCCGATAACCTGATCCGGATCCGACAGCATGCGCAAATCCCATTGGGCCCAGGCAAAATGTGGTTTCCACAAGGTAACCACCACCCATTCCTTTTTCTTGATCGCCTTGTCCAATGATGCGACCATTGCCGGCTCACTGCTGGTCACGAGCTCGTAATCAGAAAGCTGATAGCTGTCGAGCGCTGTTTTTGATTGGCGCATCAAGCCGGACCCGGCCTCGATACCGATAATTTTTCCGGCGAGCTTCTTTTTTACATCCGGCTTCTGCATGTCCAGAATCGAATTGAGTTCACCCTTGGGAACGTAATTCGGAACAGCCCAGCCTTGAACCAGTTGATCATAAAACATTCCTGCAGCCACCACCTCGCCGCCGATCCTGTCCCAGTAGTCTTTGTGGGTGTAGGGTAGACACAACTCGAGAAAGACATCGATACTGCCGCTCTTGAGTCCTTCCGAAATGACGCCCATGTCCGACAACTTTAATTCCACGTTGTAGTTGAGTTCTTTTTCCAGAATTTGCCGGGCCACTTCTTTGGCTGCTTCGTTTTCCACCCAGGCCGTCCATCCAATGGTAATGGTCGGCTTATCGCCCGCAATAGCGTTGTCTACCGTTGCGACACCTCCTGAGAACAGACAAACCAGAAGCATTGCTGTCAGCGTTACCATCATCCTGCCCGACAAGTGTTTTGCCTTCATGCGACCTCCTCTTTTTTTTGGGTTAACGGATTTTCAAGCCATCCTGCCTTTCACCGCCGCCGCGACCGCTTGGCAAGGTTCTGGGTCGTTCTGTCCAAAACAATGGCGATACCGACAACGGCGAGTCCGGCCACCACACCATCGCCTACTTTCATGCGGGTGATTCCATAGACAATACGTTCCCCGAGACCGCCGGCCCCGATCAGGGCGGTGATGATCACCATGCCGAGCGACATCATGATCGCCTGATTCACGCCCATCATGATAGAGGGCATGGCATTGGGAAGTTCAATCTTAAACAGCAGTTGAAAAGAATTGAGACCAAATGCGTTCCCGGCCTCGATCAAACTCTTCGGCACTTCGCGAATCCCCATGTTCGTCAGGCGGATGGGAGGCGGAACCGCATAAATCACCGTGGCAACAATACCCGGGGCGGCGCCGAGTCCAAAAAACATCACTGCCGGAATGAGATACACAAAAGGAGGCATGGTCTGCATGAAATCCAGTATGGGCTTCATCACATTTTCGAGCCAGTTCCATTTGGCCATCAAAATCCCCAGCGGAATGCCCAGTCCCAGCGCAATACCCGCCGCCGCCAGCGTCAGCGAAAGACTGCTTAACGTTTCGTCCCAGAGACCGATGTAAACCATGAACCACAAAATCAACGGAGACGTAATGCTGACGGAAATAT
>Ga0180434_10007690_pt1 | contig 12085 bp, 11 predicted proteins | sample SS_ome_7_FD_132453 | JGI IMG/M metagenome (GOLD analysis project Ga0180434, IMG submission 132453) | Hypersaline lake sediment archaeal communities from the Salton Sea, California, USA - SS_1_D_2 metaG | ecosystem: Environmental > Aquatic > Non-marine Saline and Alkaline > Hypersaline >... | reverse complement strand
GGTTATGTAAAGTCGCCAATTGATAATACAAACCGTCATTCAATTTAAACAGGTGCCGTAGATATCCCAGAGAATAACCCCTGCAGGTGGGGCATTCGCATGTCTCTTCCACCGGTTCCGAGGATTTGTAGTAGCGTTTATCGTTTACGTACACATATCCAAACCAATTGTCATCGTGGGCCATTGTTTGCGGGGCAACATGATCCGTAAAGGTGTACAGCCGTCCGTGGCGCGCGTCGCGGGTGGGCATTGCGCTGTCGAAAACGCCATATCCCATTTCTGTACAGCGTGCAATGAAGGGCGGGTGTCCAATTCCCAGTGCGTGAATCACATATTCCATGGGGATCAGTTCGCGCAGTAACGCCAGCATGTCCGCCACCAGATTATTATCTCCATCCAGCGGCCAGCCGCCGTAGCCATACCCATCGAATCCGATCGCCAGCAGCGCCTGCGCGCATTGCCTGCGCAGCCTTTCAGATTGGCCGCCCTGTACAACCGCGAACAGCTTTGGCCTTTCCGATACGGGAGTGCCTTTTTCATCGCTGAGCCGGTCAAATTCATCGCGGCAGCGCCTGGCCCAGCTGATCGTGCGCGCGACTGATTTTTCCTGCTCTTCGAGCGGATCATCGATATGCGTGCAGTCGTCCAGGCAGAAGATCACATTGGAATCAAAACCCATTTGCAGCTGGATGCATTTCTCAGGCGTCAACTGGAATTTTCGCTTGCTATTCTCCGGAATGAAAACGATGCCGTTGTCGGTCATGCTCCCATAGCGCGCGTTCTGTCGGATCAGCGAATACGCCTGGAATCCGCCCGAATCGGTGAAAATCGCTTTCTGCCACCCGCTCATGGCGTGCAACCCACCCAATGATTTGACGGTGCTGGCGCCGGGCTTTTGCATCAGGTGGAAGGTGTTCATCACCACTGCTTCCATCCCGCTTGCGGCAGTTTGCTCCGCGCTTAGATTGCGCACCTGCCCGAATGTCGCGTCCGGCAGATATTGCGGCAGGTGAAGAATGCCTGAATTAAGGGTTAGTGCGTGTGGGGTGCCCATCGTGCTAGGATTGTATCATTCAGCTGCTTGTGTTGGCAGCAGCCAGCAGAGATAATGCATGCATGCTCAACCAATGGCTGGGTGTATCCGGCTCTGTCAGGAAAGGGTGCGAACGGCTTTTATATGGGCTTCCGCCGCGCCAGCGTCCGTTCTTATTTTGTTTTTCTACCAGCCAATCTAATGCTTTAGCTGCACCGGGATGATCCAGTGCCTGCAATTCTGCCAGCACGCGCAGTGTGAAAGGGATATCTGCCTGGTAATACAGCGGAAAGCTCAGCTTGAACCACAGCGGATGCACCTTACCTGGGTTTGGGTAATCTGCCCTGGTCAATTCAAATTCATTAAGGATGAATGCGGTTCCTGCGTTGATAGCATTTTTTACCTTCTCAGACCGACTGCCTTCCGGTATCAAAGCCAGCCCGAATAGGCTGCGGATCACACCCCAGGCGCAGGGCATGTTGCAGTTATACTCACATTTACTTTTGCGCATGATATCCGTGCTTACAATCCTAATCACCTGTTGTACCAGAGGATGACTAATATTTCCTGCGTAGATCTGGTAGCGCAGCCAGTTGCCCCAATAGCAGCAGAATCCGCTTTGATCGCTGTTTTGGTAGGAGTCGATGGAATAATAAATTCCCTTGCCTTCTGCCATCCGCCGGAGCATGAAATCCGCCCCTTTTTGCAGTGCGTCCATTTCCGGGGGTACCCCCAGTTCAGTGAGCAACAGCATCGCCCAATGCGAGCTGCGGTACTTGGGGCCGTAATAATGCTTGCGGTTATACCAGTAACCATCAGCGTCCTGCTGATGAATGATCGCCTGCGTATAGTCTGCATCCGCGATCTGTGCCTGAGTTGACAGGACGACCGGATCATCAGGTGCCTTATTGAGGATGTTATTGTGCGTGAAATACCGAATAGAAGGGGAGCGGCTGTCGAGCAGCCAATCAATGGTGGTTTGAGGGATGGAAAATAACGTTCGTTTGTCTTCCATCCCTCAAGTATATACTAGCGTTTCCGGAATAGGGCGCTGAAAAGGGTGATCACCCCAATCCCGATCAGGAAGATCGGCCACATGGTGCTCATTTCCAGGTCCAGCCCGAACATGCCGCCGAACATCAGGAAGCCCATCGCGCTGATCGCCATCAGCACCAATCCGCCAGAGTCAAAGCGCGGGCCATCGCGGGATAGCAGGCCGGCGATGATCACGCCCAAACCTACGAAACCGGGGATCAATGTCCAGATATAGGACCAGCTTTCCCAGTCGTTAGTCATCGTCTGGTAATAAAAGATGCCACCTAACCCCAGCAGAATACTGCCTGGGATTGCTAACCCGCCTGTGCGCGTCAATAACGCCGACAACAGGAAAACACCGCCGATGCCTACCAGGATGAAGGGCCAGAAGATATACCCAAATATCTCCGGCATCAACTGCGCTGCCAGGAAGAACCCGCCCAATAGGATCAGCAGGATTCCTGCCACAAAACCTTTTCTTTCAACCATTTCAAATACCTCCAAAATATATTAATTGCTTGTTTCTACTTCTGTTTACGTAAATCCTGCCAAATGGTTGCATAAAAAAACCACCCGAAGGCGGTTTTCAATGCATAGATGATTCTTCATTCACAAAGTCCTGGCGAACTGCTCCGCGAAAGCTTTGGCTTTTTGCATGTCCGTGTCGGTAGGGCTGCCAGCGAATTCAAAGGCATCCTGCAGGTTCCATTTCAGGCCTTCGCACGCGCTTCGCAGAAACCGCATCGCTCCGCCGCCCCAACCATAACTTCCGTAGTAAGCTGTGTCTTTGTTAAAAATGCGTTTGTATTCTGCCATTTGCAGCACACTCGCCATGGTCGGGAAGATCGAGCCTTCGTAAGTTGGCGCACCGATCAAAACACCCTGGTTCTGCCACAGGTCTGGCAGGATATAACTGATATGTGTGCTCGTGATGTCATGTGCAGTGTAGGGCATGCCCGCTTTTTCCAGCCCGGCCTGCACGGCCGGCAAAATGGCTGCTGTATTCCCATACATGGACCCATGCACGATCGTCACAGCGCGTTCTGCCTTGCCCTTGCTGTAGCCTGACCATTGCAGGTACAGCTCAATGATCTTCTGCGGTGATTTACGCCAAACCAGTCCGTGGGAAGGTGCGACGACTGATATATCTAGGTCTGCTAATTTCTTCGCGGCGTTCAGCACCGGTTTGCTGAAAGCAGCCACAATATTCGCGAAGTATCGCAGTGCTTCCTTTTCATACATGCTGGTATCCGCGTAATCGGCATCAAAGATCCCGTCAGTCAGAATTCCATACCCGCCAAAAGCATCACACGGGAATAGCACGCCGCTGGTCTCTTCAAATGTGATCATCGTCTCCGGCCAGTGCACCATCGGCGCACTGTGGAAGCTGAGCTGCTTGCTGCCAAGCGGCAGTTTCTCGTCGTCGGATACAACCTGGATGTTGTCTGTAATGCCGGAAAAATCACGCAGCATGTCTACGGCACGGTTATTTGCCAGGATCGTCGCCTGGGGTGCCTGCGCGTGAAATGCCTCCAACGCGCCTGAGTGGTCCGGCTCCATGTGGTTTACCACCAGGTAATCGATCTCTTTCAGGTTAACGACTGATGCCAGATCTTTCAGGTATTCATCCTGGAAAACCTCTTTACATAGGTCGATCAGGACGGTCTTTTCGTCTTTGATCAGGTAAGAATTGTATGAAATGCCTTCTTCTTCGATCAGCCACAATCCCTCAAATAATCGTGTTTTGGTGTCATTCACACCGATCCAGTATATATCAGGTTTGATTTCAACAGGTTTCATATTCGCTCCAATCTGCCCTTATTATAAAGTTGCTTTCCCGTTTGATGAAATGAATTCATGATTTTGTTGCCGCTTATTCTGTTTTGGCAATCTGCCAAAACACTGGCTTAATCAGTAATAGCAGGGACTTGCCCTGCTTATTAATTTCTTTGGGTGTTGTTGTTTTAGTGGGAGTGCAGGCGCTTAGTCCTGCAGAGTGGCGGCGTCGTCAATAATTTCTTTTCCGGCCACAACCTCGTCAATTGAGTGGATCGAACCACCCATATCCTGGATGACTGCTTTCACAACTTCATAATTGATGTTCTCGCCCTCCAGGGTGATCTTGGCGTTTTCGACCTTCAGGTCGATCTCAGCGATGCTGAGGTTGACGGAGGAAACGCCGTCCGCCACGCTCAGTTTCTTGGCCATCTCTACAATCGTAGGTTCCATGGGTTTCAGTGTGTCCAGTACGATGCGCCGAATATTACCTTGCATTCTGTTTTTTCTCCATTACTTCTAATTAGTGAATAACTAGTTTATACCACATTCCATGCCATAATTATCTTATGGGTCATGGATTCCACCAATAGGAGAAACGATGATTGAGATTCCCGAAGCTTCTAATATGTCCCGGCAGGTGAGAGAATCGCTGGCTGGAAAACAGGTCGAATCGGTACAGGCGGCGGGTTCACCGCATAAATTTGCCTGGTATGAAGGCGATCCAGCGGGTTATCCTGCCCTGCTTAGCGGTCAAACAATTCAGACTTCCCGTCCGGTTGGCGGCATGCTTGAAATCGTTCTGGATGATACGTGCATTGTTTTTTCGGAGGGTGCCTATCCGCGCCTGTTTGCGCCGGATGCCAAGCTACCTACTAAACATCAACTCTTACTCACTTTCAGTGACGGTGTCCGCTTGGCAGTTACGGTACGCATGTATGGCGGCATCCTTGTCTTCAAAGTTGGTATGGGTGCGAATGATTACTATCTGCTAGCAGACCAGAAACCCTCGCCGCTTACGCCTGCATTTGATCAGGGATATTTCATGGCTCTAATTGGTGCGGAAGAAGTACAGAAGTTGAGTGCGAAGGCTTTTCTTGCCACCGACCAGCGTATTCCTGGGCTTGGCAATGGCGTTCTGCAGGATATCCTCTATCAGGCTGGTATTCATCCGAAGATGAAAATCAATGCGCTCACAGGAGACATGCGTCTAATATTGTTTTCAGCCATCGAACATACCCTTTCAATGATGGGGGATGAGGGAGGTCGCGATACGGAAAAGGACCTGTTCGGAAAGCCTGGTGGCTATCAGACAAAGTGCAGTAAATTAACCGTGGGCAAGCCGTGTTTAAAATGTGAAAACCTTATCCAGAAAGGGAGCTACATGGGCGGCAGTATCTACTTCTGCCCGTCCTGCCAGCCTATATAAAGATCAGCCCTGCTTGTTGCAGGGCTTGAATGCTTATTGTTTAAAGGTATGCGTCCCAGCCGAGGCTGTTCGCTTTCTCCACCAGCATCTGCAATTTCTTTTTCGGGCGGAAGACTTTGAACACTTTAGAATATTCTTCCTCGATTACCGCCGGGTCGCCAATTCCGATCCCGACGAACCATGGGTTCATGACTTCGCTCCCGCGCGGCGGGCGTTTGGTGCGCATGAATTGTTTGGTCTTGAGATATACCGCTTTCTCATCCAGGCGAATGTCCACGTTGACGGTGAATTTGACCAGGTATTTCCTGCGGTCTCCTTCCGAATCAGTGTCAATGCCGTAATACTCCCACACGGCCGCGAAGCCGTCATGCACTTTGTCGTTCGTTTCAAATTGCAGGTATTTGTTGATCTCACCTGTTTGCGGGAAGAATCTCTTCAGGGCGTCTCGCAACTCGCCCACGACCACTGGACTTCCCTGACCCTCATGTTTTTTACCGTCTTTAATGCGTTTGAACATTCTCTGCTCCCTTTATTGTTGTTATTGCTTAGTATATTACTGATTCAATGGGTAGAACTAACCTGTTTCTGATTTCAATGGGATGCGGCTAAATAAGGCGGTCAGCAGGCTGAAGCCTGCCATCGATAACCCGTAGGCGAATCCTGTAGGCAGCGATATCAGGTAGCTTCCCACGCTCGGCCCGATGATCTGTGACACGTTGTCCGCGGCCGTGTTCAATCCCATGATCTCTCCCTGTTTATCTTTGCCAACGCTTCCGCTCAACCGCGCGGTCATCACCGGCAGTGTGCAGGATGTTGCGAATCCAACCAGCACGAAAACGACCATGTATTCCCACAGGTTGTTTAATAGCGTCAGCCATGTGTACGATCCAATAAAAACGGCAAAGCCCAGCAGAGCCGTCTTTACGTCACCCAGTGCCTGCAGCAGCGGGTTGAAGATGAACAGACGCACCAACAGCTTGACTACGCCCATGGATGTGATCATCCATCCGATTTGTACTGTTGTCAGTTGGAATCGTTCTGCGGCGAAGATCGACACAGTGGTGATGAATATATAGAAGGCGATATTATTTGTCAGGATCTGCATCAGCAGCACACGCGGATCATGTTCTTTCAGCAGAGAGAAGGATATCGCCCGCCTGGATTGCAGGCGCTGCACCTCGTCCGCGGTGGCGGTGCCATTCACGAGAGGATTTGTTTCCTTAAAGATAAAGATCGTTATCAGGATCGTCATCAGGGATAAACCGGACGCCATCAGCCCCGGACCCATAATTCCGAACCGCGCCAGCAATGCGCCAATGCCTGGCCCGATCATGTTGCCGATCGTCCATGCCAGTCCGATATTCGCCATTTCCTTGCTGCGGTCGATCGGCGGTACTACATCCCCAACAACCGCCTTGGCGATGGGGTAATTTCCGCCGAAAATGCCATCCACAATACGCGAGATGAACAACATCGTCAGGTTGGTCGAGAACGCCAATATCAGGAATCCGGCCAGGGTGCCCGCCTGGCAGATCAGCAGGATCGGTTTGCGCCCGAATTTATCGGACAGCGATCCCCACACGATGTTTCCGAACAGGCTGAATAAAGAATTGGCTGAAAGCAAAAGCCCGACCTGCAGCAGCGAAGCGCCATAATCTGAGGAGAATTGCGGCAGGAAAGGGATCAGAATCGAATAACCGATGATATCAATGAAGGTTGAAATATACATCGGGATAATATCAGGATGCTTAAAGTGTAAAAATGCTTTTTTCTTGCGGTTTGGTGTCATTGAGGTCCTAATTGCAATACAGCTTTGATTTATACCTTATGCGGTTGATATGTGCAAACTTTTGGGGAATTTGGACAAAAAAATAACAAGGCGCCGTTAATCTTCATGCTGCTTGCAAATCAGTTCGGGCTTGAAGCGCTTCACCGGACCTTTAAATGGCGGATTCTTCTCTGCCCGCCGGTTGCTGATCCCCGCGTAATGGATCGCCAGGGTGGGGCAGTAATTGAAACAACGCAGGCACAGGATACATGCGTCGCCATGTACAGGCAGCCCGTCTGCCATGCGGATATTGTCCACCGGGCAGATGCGCGCGCATCGTTCGCAGCTTGTACATGCTTCGGCATCAACGGACCATAGTTTTCCTGCCCAATTGTGCATCCAGCGGAAGGGTCCGCGCTGGATCCAGGCTGACGCACCGCTGAATGGGTCAGCATGTTCACGCTGCTCTTCTCCGCTGACCATCACCTGGCTCAGCCGTGCGATCTTCTCCTGCGTTTTTGCGAGTTGTTTTTCAAAGCGTGCATACTCTGCGGAATAAGGCAGCGGGATGAATGGAATTGCCACGTTATTAGGCATGTTGAATTCTGCTGTCCATCGCACCCGGTAGCCCTTCGCGTCCATCATTTTTCGCAGGAAATTGAACCCATCACCGGACCACGCCATCTGCGTCACGAAACCCAGTGTGTCTTTGCCATTTGCTTGTGGCGGCAGCGCTTTCAGGAAGCGCAGGAAATTTCGGGGCACATCCGATCCATAAATAGGGAAGCCGAACCCGACCGTGTCCGCTTCCGCGATCATCGCGCTGGCATCCTGCACGCTGACCTGTTCAATCGAATGCGCGCTGGCTGCAACTTCCAACTCTTTAAGCGCTTCCACGATGCGTTCACTGACCCACCAGGTGTTGCCGGTCCCTGAAAAATAGAAAATGATGATTTTCTTCATGTCAATTCCAATAGGTCCCATTGATTGCCGTATAAATCCGCAAACACGGCAACTGTACCGTATTCCGCCTCCTTTGGTTCACGCACGAATTGCACGCCTCTCTCCTTCATGGCGTTGTAATCGCGCCAAAAATCATCTGAATTCAGGAATAGGAACACCCGCCCGCCGGTCTGATCCCTGATCGCGCGCTCCTGCTCCGGTGTGGTTGCCCGTGCCAGCAGAATGCTGGTTCCCTCGCAACCGGGCGGCGCGATAACGACCCAGCGCTTATCCTGCTCGGGCTGGTAGGTATCCTCTACCAAAGTGAAGTTCAGCTTTTGTGTGAACCACGCAATTGCCTCATCATAATCACGGACCACCAGTGCCACATGCACAATTGACTGTTTCATCTGCCCTCTCCCGGTTGAATTATTGCCACAAATGGTTATTATAAAGGTGAAGATAGGAGGAATGATGAAAAAAAGGATGGATGACCGAAATATCTTTTATCCGCTTATATATCTGCTGCTCATCGTGCTCGCGTTTCTGCCGCCCATCACCACCCGCCCATACTCTCCGCAGGAAATACCCCAGGTTATTTTTCAAACGCTGCAGAATGCCATCACCCCCAATCTGTACTGGTGGGGATGGTTCTTACATGCCGGGACGATCCTTGTCGCTCTTATCATCGCCTACGATGTGCGCGGAAAAAATGCCTGGTTCTCTGTCTTTTTTGGATTCAATTACATTGTCATCGCCTGCGTCCAATCCACGGCGCGCACGCCGGATTATGGCTCGGTCATCCTGCCCGGCCCATTGGCTGTCAGCCTGCTCCTGGGCATCATGTGGATTTCCACCGTTGGCAGCCACACGATCAAGGTAAGTTTTCAAGGCGTTCCACGCTGGCGCTGGTATCTACTGCCGCTGGCGCTGCTTGCATTCTGGTCTCCACTTGCCTTTGAAGGGGCACGCGCTGTCCCCAACTTCAATCCGCTTCTTCTTCTTTCCTCTCCGGATTATGGGCTGAGCCTGTGTTTCATGACCCCGGTTCTGTTGTTCTTCCTGATGCTCTTCTTCCCGCAGGTGCCGCTGTTTGCCTTACGCGTGACTGCGTTCAATGGCCTGTTGTACGGGCTCTTCAATCTGACTCATTGGGCGAGCAGCGATACTCTCTGGCTGGGTGTGCTGCATATCCCTCTTCTGGTTCTTTCGCCGCTGGCGCTTATCCTCTCGTATAAAAAGAAACCAACTTCCGTGGAGGGTTGAACTCTCCTCAAATATGCCATCAAGCGATTTTCTATTTCCTCTCGCCGTATTAATCACAGAAAAACCGATGAACGCGGCTGGCACGGCTGCTGCAGATATTAAATATACATTTCTCTGACTAACTATTAATACCTCCAGAGTATCATTATTTTATACCAGTAATAATATCGAGGTTTACTATGAATTTTGAAAAATACACTAAAAAATCACAGGAGGCGATTGTCAGCGCGCAGCATATCGCGCAGGATAAGCGTCATACTGCCATTGAACCGCTTCATATCCTGCTCGCGCTTCTGCAGCAGGATGAGGGGGTTGTGCCCGCACTCGTGACCCAAGTTTCCGGCTCCACCCAGGCCCTGCGCTCGGAATTGCAGCAGGAGCTGGACCGCCGCCCAAAGGTCAGCGGCGATACCCGTGAAGTTGGCCTTTCGCCGTCCGCGTCGGATGTTTTTCGCGCCGCTGAGCGGTACGCCAAGGGGATGCAGGATGACTATGTATCCACCGAGCATTTATTGCTTGGGCTGACCGACTCCAGTGAAGCCAGCCGCCTGACCGCGCATGGCCTCACTCGCGATGCCATCCTCTCCGCCCTGAAGACCATCCGTGGATCGCAGCGCGTTTCCTCCCAGGACCCGGAGTCTACCTATCAAGCGCTGGTCAAGTATGGGCGCGACCTGACCGCTGAAGCCCGCCAGGGCAAGCTCGATCCGGTCATCGGCCGCGATGAGGAGATACGACGCGCGATCCAAATCCTCTCCCGCCGCACCAAGAATAACCCGGCCCTGATCGGCGAACCGGGCGTCGGAAAGACGGCCATTGTCGAAGGGCTCGCCCAGCGCATCATCAAAGGGGATGTGCCCGAAGGGCTTAAGAAGAAACGCCTGGTCCAGCTGGACATGGGTGCCCTGATTGCGGGCGCCAAGTTCCGCGGCGAGTTTGAGGAACGCCTCAAGGCGGTTCTCAAGGAGATCACCGAATCCGAAGGCGAGATCCTGCTCTTTGTGGATGAAATGCATACCGTCGTTGGCGCCGGTAAGGCTGAAGGGGCGATGGATGCCGGCAACATGCTAAAACCGCTGCTCGCGCGCGGTGAATTGCATATGATCGGTGCCACCACCCTGAATGAGTATCGCAAACATATTGAGAAAGACCCCGCGCTTGAGCGCCGTTTCCAGCCGGTGGTAATCGACGAACCGACGGTGGAAGATACGGTCAGTATCCTGCGCGGGCTGAAAGAACGTTATGAAGTGCACCATGGTGTGCGCATCACGGACCCCGCGGTTATCGCCGCGGCAACTTTGAGCAACCGTTATATTTCCGACCGCCAGCTGCCCGATAAGGCGATTGACCTGATCGATGAAGCGGCTGCGCGCCTGCGCACCGAGATCGATTCCAAACCGCAGGCGTTGGATGAAGTTGACCGCCAAATCATGCAGCTTGAGATCGAACGTGAAGCGCTCAAGAAAGAAAAGGATAAGGCCTCCAAGGAACGGCTCTCTAACCTGGAAAAGGAACTGTCTGACTTGAAGGAACATTCCAGCCATCTGCATTCTCTGTGGGAAACGGAGAAATCCGCCATCCAGGATTTGCAGGCTACCAAGAGTGAGATCGAACAGGTGCGTGTCGATATTGAACGGGCTGAGCGCGACAACGACCTTGAAAAAGTGGCCCGCCTGCGATACGGTACTCTGCGTGAGCTGGAAGAGAAATTGGCAGAAGGGGAAGCGCGCATCAAGGACATCCAGGGCGATGAACCGCTGCTCAAGGAAGAGGTGGATGCGGAAGAGATCGCCAGCATTGTTGCCCGCTGGACCGGCATCCCCGTTGACCGCCTGATGGAAGGCGAGACGGAGAAACTGATCAAAATGGAAGACCGTTTGCATGAACGCGTGATCGGACAGGACGAGGCGGTGACAGTTGTCTCCAACGCTGTGCGCCGTTCGCGCGCCGGCCTGCAGGACCCTGACCGACCGCTGGGTTCCTTCATCTTCCTCGGACCGACCGGCGTTGGCAAGACGGAGCTGGCGCGTTCGCTTGCGTATTTCCTGTTTGACGACGACCATGCCATGATCCGCATTGATATGTCGGAATACCAGGAAAAGCATACGGTTTCGCGCCTGCTGGGTGCCCCTCCCGGCTATATTGGCTATGACGAGGGCGGCCAGCTGACCGAGTCCGTGCGCCGCAAACCTTACAGTGTGGTCCTGTTTGACGAGATCGAGAAAGCGCACCCGGAGGTGTTCAACGTTCTGCTGCAGCTGCTGGATGACGGGCGCCTGACTGATGGCCAGGGCCGTACGGTGGACTTCCGCAATACGGTGATTATCATGACATCCAACCTCGGCACGGAATTATGGAGCGGCGGCGGGAAGGTCTCGCGCGACCAGATCACCCAGGCGATGCAGAACCACTTCCGCCCGGAGTTCCTGAACCGTATCGATGAGATCGTCGTCTTCCATCTGCTGACGAAAGATGACCTGCAAGACATCGTCGCCATCCAGCTCAAGCGCGTTGATGGGCTGCTTGAGGATAAGGGTTACCACCTGACAGTGACGCCGGACGCGATGGCGTATCTGGCGGATGTCGGTTACGATCCGGACTTTGGCGCGCGCCCGCTCAAACGCGCTATCCAGCGCGAACTGCAGGACCCGCTCGCGCTCAAGATACTGGCCGGCGACTTCGCCGAAGGCGACACCATCACCGTCGACCACGGCAAAGACGGCCTAGTTTTCAAATAGTTTTGTAGGGTGTGGTGGCGAGTTTATCGCCAAGGCACCAATCCCGCCTGATCACAAACCGTAGGGTGTGGTGGCAGCCCCATCGCCACCGCACCACT
>Ga0180434_10007688_pt1 | contig 12088 bp, 7 predicted proteins | sample SS_ome_7_FD_132453 | JGI IMG/M metagenome (GOLD analysis project Ga0180434, IMG submission 132453) | Hypersaline lake sediment archaeal communities from the Salton Sea, California, USA - SS_1_D_2 metaG | ecosystem: Environmental > Aquatic > Non-marine Saline and Alkaline > Hypersaline > Sediment... | reverse complement strand
TACCAGGGGGACAGGGTCATCTTTTACAACGACTGGAGGGTCAACTACGGGATCGGGGCGGACGGGATCCGCTCCGACATTGGTTTTATCCACCGTCGTAACGGGGGCGAGTGGGGGGTCGGCGACGACCGGTTTTTTCCTGAACGGGTTCCAACTACTGTTGCAGCCGACGACCATGGACGAGAGCAACACAGCGGCGAGTGTGACATACTTGAAATTTTTCATGGCGGATTCCTTTCTACTCTACGGAAGATATCTTTCCTGATAATACTACCCTCGTCATTGGTGTCAATACTCTAATCGTGTCTTCTGTTTTATCCTTGCGTTGTTTACCTGTTTATTCGGTTTTGGACGTATTTGACGACTTCATCGATTCCCACGCGGACCTGTACAAGCGAATCGCGGTCGCGCACCGTTACGGTCCGGTCTTCAAGAGTCTGCCCGTCGACGGTCACGCAGAACGGCGTACCGACTTCATCCTGCCTGCGATATCGCCTCCCGACCGCCCCTTTCTCATCGTAAAAGCTTGCCAGTCCAGCCGCTTGCGCTTCGGCGTGGATCTGGTGGGCGATCTCGGGCAAACCGTCTTTCTTGACCAGCGGGAATACCGCGATCTTTATCGGGGCGAATCGTGGGTGCAACTTCAACACGACGCGTCTCTGCATCTGCCCGTTCTCGTCGGGGGCCTCGTCTTCGGTGTAAGCCTCGCACAAAAACGCCAATGTCGCGCGGTCCACCCCGCCGGAGGGCTCGATCACGAACGGTGTAAAACGGTAGGGCATCACGGATTTTGCTTCCTCGGCCGCTTTCCTGGCGGCTTTTTTGTCGCCGTCGAACTTGTCGGCGGTATACTTCGGGGCCTCTTCCTTCCAGAGTTCGTCCTCGAAGTACGTCATGTCCCTGCCGGAATGTTCCTGGTGCGCCTTCAGGTCGAAGTCGGTGCGGTTGGCGATGCCTTCCAACTCGGCCTGACCGAAGGGGAAGTCGTATTCCACGTCCGCGCATCCGCGCGCGTAGTGTGCCAGTTCGTCCGGGTCGTGGTCGCGGAGGTGCAGTTTGTCGGACCGGAGCCCGTGATCGACGTACCACTGGTATCGCGTGTCGCGCCAGTGGATGTACCATTTTTCGGCTTCGTCGGGGTGGCAGAAGAATTCGATTTCCATCTGTTCGAACTCGCGGCTTCGGAAGGTGTAGTTGCGCGGGTTGATCTCGTTGCGGAAACTCTTTCCGATCTGGGCGATTCCGAACGGGAGTTTCAGGCGCGACGTGTCGAGCACGTTCTTGTAGTTGGCGAATATGCCCTGTGCGGTCTCCGGGCGGAGGTACGCCACGGACGAGGAATCCTGCAGCGCCCCGACATATGTCTGGAACATGAGGTTGAACTCGCGAGGTTCGGTGAGTTCGCCGCCGCACTGGGGGCACTTGCCGGTTTCGCCATCGGGCATCTTGCTGAGGAAAGTTACCGCGGCGGTCAGGTCGCCGCCTGCGCCTTCGATGCGTCTGCGCGTTTTCGAGTTCGCGCCCGCCATCGCCGCTGCAAGGGCTTCGCTCTCGTCGTCAGCTTCGACCGCCGCATCGAGCAGGACGTTGTCGCCCCTGGTCATCGAGACGTATGCGATCTTGTCGGTGCGGAAGCGGGCCTTGCACCCCTTGCAGTCGACCATCGGGTCGGAGAATCCGCCGACGTGACCCGAAGCGACCCAGACTTCGGGGTTCATTATGATCGAGCAGTCGAGCCCGACGATGTTGTCGTTGGCGCGGACGACATCTTCCCACCATGCGGTCTTGATATTCCGTTTCAGTTCGACGCCGAGCGGGCCGTAGTCCCAGAACCCACCGATTCCTCCGTATATTTCTGATGACTGGAAGATAAAACCCCTGCGCTTGCACAGGCTTGAGAGTTTTTCCATCAGGTCGCCGCTATCGTTTTTCTTGTCGCTCATTATTTGTCAGCTTTCAACCAGGTTATCGAGTTGCGGTATGATATCTAACGGCGTGGCAACTGGCAACTGGGAACTGGCAACTGGCAAAATCTAACGGTAACGACACGCGAAACCGCAAGCGGTTAAACGTCCAAAGATTTGTCTTGGAGTATTTCGCGGACTTCCGGGCGGTCGAGGAATCGGTCGATCCGTCCGTGTCCTTTTCTGATAGTGCTTTTGCGGGCGCCGAGTTCGGGCAGCAGGACCATTGTTCCGTGGTTAAGGTGGACAACGTACCGCAGCATTTCGCTGACGCTCAACATCACCGACTGATATCCGCCGTCTTCGATCGCCCAGTGTACGCCCTGTCCGGTTACCGTCGTTTCGTTGATGAACTTCAGGTCGAGTTTCTCCATCACGCTGCGGCGGTACATCGCGCAATGGCTGCGAATGCAGGGTCTTTCCAGGCGGGGGATTTCCCCGCGCCGCATCATCGCCTTGAACCAGTGCTCCAGGCGTTTGAGCAGCTTCTTGCGTTCGAGTTTGTATGTTCCCGCCGCTCCGATGCGCTTGTCTGCCTCCATTTTACCGACCATCCACGCCAACCATCCGTCGGCGATCGGTATGGTATCGGTATGGAAGCTCAGCAGGAATTCGCCGCTCGCTGCGTCTATTCCCGCGTCGAGTGCTTCCTTGTGGGCTTCGCCCGGTATGTCTGATATCCCTTCAGTTCGCTCGATCAGCTTTATCCACTTGACGCTTCGCAGGTACTCCAGCGATCCGCCGTCGGACGATCCGTTATCGACGACGATAACCTCGTAAGGCGTTTTCGTGGTGTAGCGCCGGATGCTTCGCAAACAAAGCCTCGACAGCGATTCGGTCTGGTAGTGCGGGATTATTATCGATACGACGGGCTCGGACATAATCGACAGAGTGTACCCGCGCGTCCCGGACAGGTCAAAAGCTCTTGGAGGCGCGTTTCATGCACTCGATTGCGATTACTTGCTACTCATCGCTGGCGTCGTACGGTCCGATCAGGTCAAGCGGGATTGGTCGCCAGGGGGGTAGGGCGGATTTTACGGACTTCAGCGTTTCGCCGTGGAAATCTTTGGCGCCGTCCTTGTTGGCGAAGGTCACGCCTCCGCTGACGCCGCCCCAGGAGCCCGTGCCGAACCGTTGATTGTCCACAAGGTAATTGTGGTTGTCGTCACCGTTGAGCAGGTCGCGAACCATGGGGTACTTCTCCCGCCAGACTTTCGATTTCCAGTCAGTTTCGGTCAGTACGCGTTTTGAGTTGCCGTGGGTGGTGATTCTGCTCCTCCACGTTTTTCCCCTGCCGGTGTGCCCGGTGAAAGCCTTGTGCCAATCGATGATGATGTTGCCTTCAACGTAATTGTCGGTCCCCTTGTTGAACTGCACGCTTCCGAACCCGTGTTTCGAGCCCTTCCTGAACACGTTTTCGCAGACCATGAATCCGCTTATGAAATCGTCGTGTCGCACGCCGGCGGCCCCGTAGTGACCGCCCGATTCGTTAACGATTCGGTCGAAATCGTTCCAGCGAATTATATTGCCCCGATACAGCGGGTTGGCCCACATGTCGATTGCGCCCTGGTCGCCGGATTCATGCACGCAACGGTTAAAATAGTTCAACTCGATCAGCGAGCCGCATGTTTCCAGGCGGATCGCACTGCTGGGGATATCCACGAACGCGTTGTGTCTCACCCTGAACCCCATCCCCTGGATCAGCAGCGCCGGCGTGTAAGTCCGGTCGATCCGCGACAGGTCGGAGATGCGACAGTTCTCGATCGTGGAATTACCGGGCTGAAGTTTTTGCCAGTTGCCCGATGAGATGTTGATCCCGCCGCGGCCCATGCTCTTGATCGTGCAGGAGTGGAGCAGGTGTCGCTTCCCGCCGAGGATATACATGCCCATTCCCGAGCAGTTTTGGATATCCACGCCGACGAGGGTCAGTTCGCTGCAGTTTTTGAAAACCAGTGCGTTGCCCCTCACATATTGGATCTTGATGTCCCGCAGTTGCAGGCCGGGACAGTTCTCCGCGTCGATGATCTCTCCGAAAGATGAAAGGATGCACTGTGACGGGTCGAAGTTCGCTGGCGGAAGGTAGTAGATTCGTCCGCCGGCGGTGTCCAGATACCACTCGCCCGGCCGATCGAGTTCGCATAACGCATTAATCGCACAGCCCATGTTCCGGCGGAATCCGTAGCGGTTTGTGGGCGGGGCGAGGGTGATTTTCCCGGCCTTGTCGATGGAGGCGACTTTCTCGTAGGCGTCGGCCCAGTCCCAATACCAGTATCCGTAAAGCCAGAGGTCCTTTTCCCTGGCCCATTTCGCAAATCGCGGGTCGGGCTTGGCGGGATTTGCGTTTATGGGCAGTTTGTTCAGTTTCTCGTTGGGCCAGCGCGCCATAGTTTGCGGTCGGGCTTTGTAGAAAAGCTCGGGGATTCTTAACGTACCGAAGTTGGCTCCGAAGCTTTTGGTGCGCCGGCTTGAGAACCCGCCGAAAATTAACTTACCGATCTGCCCTGAGCCGTGTGCTTTCAGGTCGCATGTCAGGACCTTGTCTCTGACATCGGTGGGGAGTTGGGCCTTGGCGTGGGCGCCGGCTGCTTTGGTCCACTTTTTCAGGACCACGCCGCCGGTCAGGATCGCCGGTTTTTTCGGATTGCGCGATCGGATCACCAGTCCCGCATCGATTGCAGTCAGCTTGACGGTTTCCCTTTGCAGATAAACGCCTGGTTCCAGCACGATTTCTATTACGCCGGAGCCCACTTTTTTTCTGGCCAGGCGGGCCAGTATTACAGCATCGTTCAAACTCGTCGTTGCATTTACGTTAATCGTCGCGACGGGCTTGCCAATCGACGGGATCGCCGTTTTCTGATGACCGGGATGCCCTTTGCCCGCAATGATCGCCTTCAACTCGCCGGCGGCCAGTGCGTGGTGCTCGGGCACATACTCAAGCTTGTCGAGGCGCTTCAGGGCGATCAGGCATTGTGCCTTGTCGCCGACGTGGAAATGGGTGCGAGCCAGGCGCATAATGATTAGCGATCGAAACGGTTCATAGGCTTTCGGAAGTTTTTGTAAGAGTTCGGTATACAACCTGGCCGCCCGCTTCGGTGAACCGTCCCGCCAGGCCTTGTCGGCGGTTTCGAGAGCTTTCTCCGAGGCCCACACTACAGGGCACAATAACGTTGAGAATAAGATCAAACCGCATAGTAAACGTGTATTCATTTCTCTCTCTCTCTCTCTCTTTCGGATAGCGTGATTGTAGTCTACCGACTGCCACCGAAGACGTCAAAGCTTCGCGGTTTAAGCGTGTTTATTACCCGATGTACTTCGATTGGGCCGGTTGCCTTGCCGTTTTGATTCGCGATTTTGAGCGGGATTGTTATACTCTCCTCCCATGATAGTGGTAGACATGCATTCACACGCGTTTCCCGACGAACTTGCGCCCAAGGCGATCGAGGCGCTGGAAGCGAAAGCGGACTGGAAGTCGTTTGGAACGGGCACGATCGACGCCAGGCTCGAATCGATGGACGACGCGGGGATCGACGTTGCGGTTATCTGCACGATCGCGACGCGTCCCGAACTTACCGAGGGCATCCTCCGCTGGTGCAAATCCATCCGCAGCGAGCGGATCGTCCCGTTCGCGTCGGTTCACCCTGCCGATCCGGACGCGCCGAAGTGGACCAGACGCATCTTCGACGAAGGCCTGCAGGGTATCAAGATGCACGCGGTTTACCAGGACTACTGCATCGACGATCCGATTCTCGACGAAGTATACGGCGCGGCGTGCGAGACGGGGCTTATCGTCTCGCCTCACTGCGGGCGCGACACTGCCGCTCCGGACGACGTTCACCGCGCCTCCCCCGAACGGATCGCCCGCGTTATAGACAGATTCCCTGACCTGAAACTGGTCTGCACGCACCTGGGCGGATGGCGGATGTGGGACGAGTCCGAGGAGCATTTGATCGGTAAGAAGAACGTGCCGATGGAAATGTCGTTCACGCTTCACGATCTCGACCCGGGGCGTGCGGTCGAACTTTTCCGCATGCACGGGATCGACAAAATCCTGTTCGGTACGGATTGGCCTTGGGTGAATCCCGTGGAAGAGAGACGAAAACTCGAACAACTCGACCTGGCGAGCGAAGAACTTGACATGATCCTGGGCGCCAACGCGGCGAAGATTCTCGGTCTTTAGGCCCAGGGCCTGGTGCGATCGAGTTTGTCGCCGAGCACTTCGGTCAGGATGTTGCAGTCTTCTACGACCTGGAAGTCGAACATTCCCACGCAGGCGAAATCCGCCCCGTTCTCGAATACGTATTTGAATCCGGCGCGTGGATGGATCGCCCCGGCGCCGAGAACCTTGTAGGCGATCCACGGTTTCGTGACTGTCTTCATGAACTCGACGGTCTGGCGGGGCGTTATCGACCAGATGTTATCGTTCTTGCCCCTGGCCAGTTCCGGTTCGACGACCTTTTCCGGAGCGGGTTTCCAGTTGCTGTCTTCTATCAGTCGCGGACCGGCTGTCCAGTAATTACCGCTGTTCAGCGTCTTCATGTAGAAATCGTGGTTCAGGCGGGCCTTTTCGCATGCTATCGGGACCTGCAGCGCGTGTCCGCCGATGCCCGCTACGATCTTGTTCTTTTTGATATATTCGATCGCGTCGCCCAGTTCGTCCATCCACCCCTTGCCCACGAAACTGTCGGCCACTCCGCCGTGTATGAATGCGCCGACTGCGCCGTTATCGATAGCGAGGTCCAGATCGCGCTTGATGTCAGTCCTGGTGATCTTGGCCTGTGCGAGCCATTGTATTTTTCCTCCGAGTTTGCGGTATTTGTTGATGATTCTCAGCGTGTGCTTGTCGACCCTGAGGATCGCGGTGTTGATCCCGCAGCTTTCACACATCCAGAGCGTTTCGAGCACCTTTTCATCCGTGAAGTATGTTCGAAGCAGACCGGAGACGTAGATCAGGTCCCTCGAGTGCGCAAATCCGCTGATGAGGTTTCCGCCGCATATCATGCGGCTGATCTCGACGTTCCCGATTTTACCCGTGGGCGATTTGGCCTTGAGCTTTTCCAGGGTCGGGAAGCTGACGGCGACGGGACTGGCCCCGGTGGTGGTTGTCTGGGCGATCCGGTCGGCGAGGTTTTTTTCCTCGAAGCTTTCCCACGGTTTTTTCCTGAATAGTGCGTATGCGAATGCGCCGAAGATCGGAAGGGCGGCGAGGTCTTTCAGGAACGATCTGCGCGTTTCGTCGCGCACCCGCGGATCGGCGTTTCTTCGTTCCTTGAGGCATGCGGCCAGACCGTCGATACCGTGGAACATTCGCTTCGGTACGAAAAGGAACAGTCCCAGCGTCAACATTTCGATAAGGTTTCTGTTTACCACGAGGAAATGCCCGCCCCCGATCGTTTCGCCCGCGGAACCGAAGAGAGGGGGGCTGGCGATGTAGTACAGCGCCAGCAGTATCATTCCCGCGACGCTTGCGATACGCGTGAAGAGGCCTATGAACAGGCCCAGTCCGATTGCGATAAGCCCCCAGACATTCAGAAAATCGACCACCGCCAGTGCTGTCGGATTAGATGCTGTCCAGTGGAAAGTATCAGCCAGCAGCCAATCGGACTGCTTCAGGAAACCGGCGGAACTCCAGTTGGCGGAGAACACTTTGACCAGTCCTTCATACAGGAAATGCCACCCCACCACAATTCTCACGCCGGTCAGCAGTAAACGCAACATCGGGTTGAAATCCGCTCTGGGATGTCCGGTGGTGTCTGTCGAATGCATGGATCGTTCTCTTATCTATTAGTTCCGTATTTAACGAATGTCCGGCGAGATCATCAAGTGGTCCCGCATTCCCAATCTGCCCACCAGTATATCGTCACCGTGCGGCTGGGGCATTGGCATCCCGATTCGCCGAGGGTCGTCGAAGGTGATTGCGGGTTTGAATGTATCTCGTCGAGTCAGGTCATTCATTTTTCGTTTTCCGCGTCGGCCGGTCCGATCTCCGGTCCCTTGACCTTGTAGACCAGCCAGCCTTTGGGCTGTTTGATCCATACCACGCGCCATTTCAGCCATATCGCACCAATTGTCTTGCTCTTGATGTCGCTGCGAACCAGCATAGTCGCCAGATCATCCCGCGCGTTCAGGTTTAGTATTTTCAATTCTACGCTCGTAATTCTGTAATCTTTGAGGTCGCGGGCAAGGCGAGCGAGGGTCTGTTTGCGGGACTTGTAGCGGCCTTGACCGGTAAAATCCCGGTCAAGGAAGTGCTCCACGATCAGCATGTTGCGGTTGTTTAAGGCCTTTGCGATTTCGTCGCAGGCGGCGCGGATCTTTTCGCGGTCGGTTACTACCAGAGTCGAGACGGTAAATACCGTCGCGCCGGCGATTAGTGCGACTATCGTCAACCATGCCGATTTGAACGTTCGCCAGTTCTGGTAGCTGATAAGCCCCAGCACCGCAACAATCGCCAGGGCGATGTAAATGCCCAGCGGATTTTCGAAAAGGGCGGTTTGCAAGGCTTCCATGAACATCGATTGTACCGTGTGTTGCGGGCGAGAAGCTAAAGTTTTCCGCCTCGACGGGGCGATAATCTTTGCGGAAGATTTTTTATATTTATATGGCCGGAAAAAAACCATCCCCCGAATCGTATCTTCGCATATCGGCGGCGGCAGAGGCCGCCGACGTCAGCAAGCAGACCGTCGAATATTACCTGATGCTCGGTCTGATCGAACCGTTGCGTATCGAGGGGCGCCACGGGCGATTCTTCAACGACGAACTCATCAAACGCATCCGCCTGATCCGCGAACTCAACAAATCCGGATACACACTCCGCGACATCCGCGAAACCTACCTCTCAAACCGCTGAAGTGCGAGGCGAAGACCCGCTCGCTTCCGGAATGATTTTTTCAACGCTCTACCAGGCAATCGGCAGGCTTTTTTCGATCGAAAATCGAGTTCTGTGATATACTAATAGATGGGCAAGCCCCCGCCGAGGTGGGGGAAAGGTCGGTGTATGCCCTTTTTGTTACGCTGGCGTTTCCTGTTTGTAGCGAGGCAACTGACGCATGAGTAGCGCCGCAGGCCACCGTGAGACCGTTTCGATCTTCGAAGGTCTCGAAGAGCGTTTGCTGTTGAGCGCCGAGTTTGTGCCCCAGGTGCCCGGTAGCGAGGTCATCGAGAACCTGGCAGACCTCGTTTTATTCGATCCGGCGCCGGACCCGTCGCTATTGCAGTTGGCCTCTGATCCTGCCGTCCCAATGGCGGTGGCGCCTTTTCCCCTGGATCAGACGTTCGATCTTCACAGCACCCCGGGCGCATCGAAGGTGATCTACCTCGACTTTGACGGACATACCACCTCGGGCACCTCGTGGAACAGTACGTACAACGGCGGAAGTGATTTCACCACGCCGGCATACAGTTACCAGGGAGATTCGAGCTTCTCCGACGCCGAGAAGGAGCGCATCCAGATGATTTGGGCGCGCGTTGCTGAAGATTACATCCCGTTCAATGTGGACGTGACCACCGAAGACCCGGGCAGTGCGGCGCTGAGGGATTCAGGTGGGGCGGATCAGGAATGGGGCGTGCGGATAGTGATTGGAGGCGATTCGAGTGACTGGTTCGAAGCCGGCGCCGGCGGGGTGGCGTATATCGGATCTTTCGACTGGAGTTCCGATACCCCGGCGTTCGTGTTTTCGGAGAATCTCTCGAATAATGAAAAGTACGTAGCCGAGGCGATTTCGCACGAGACGGGGCACACGATGGGTCTGTACCACGACGGGACCAGTCCGCCGGATGCGGAAGAGTATTACCAGGGGCACGGCAGCGGGTCCACCGGTTGGGCGCCCATCATGGGGGTTGGATACTACAAAGAGCTGACGCAGTGGAGCAAAGGCGAATACCCCGATGCGAATAACGCCGAAGACGACCTGGCGATCATTACGGGCAGTAATGGTTTCGGTTATCGAACTGACGATCATGGCGATACCAGGACGGCCGGAACCGCCATGACGGTTGATGGGAACAACGCTGTTTACGCCGAGGGCGTTATAGAGCGGAACACCGATCTGGATTTCTTTTCATTCACCACGACGGCAGGAACGATCGACCTGGATATCGACCCGTTTTACAGGAGCCCCAATCTCGATATCCTCGCCACCCTGTATGATTCGACCGGCGCCCTTGTCTCGTCGAGCAATCCCTCGACCGCCCTGAACGCCAACTTCAACCTGGACCTTCCGTCGGGAACTTACACCCTGTGCGTCGAGGGAACGGGTAAGAGTCCCCTGGATACGGGTTACAGCGACTACGCCAGCCTCGGGCAGTACTTTATATCGGGTACCCTGGGCGGGCCCGACGTGATAGACGTCGGCGTGGCGGATTTGGATATTGACTTCGCCCCCGCATCTCCGGACGACGATGACAGCGTGACGATTTCGGCTACAATCCGGAATCTCGGGGACACGGACCTCACGGGCGTTGTGGTGAGATTCTACGACGGTGACCCCGACGTCGCCGGCGTTCAGATCGACAGCGATTGTGTAGTGGCCTCTCTGGGCGGATTTTCCTCCAGCGTCGTCCAGGTCGCATGGATGCCCGAGACGTCCGGGGCGCACGATATCCACGTGGTGGTCGACCCCGAGGATGCGATCGACGAAGAACTCGAGGACAACAATACCGCCTGCAAATCGATTTTAGTATCCGACAACGACACGGACGGGCCCGATATTTTCAACGTTGTTGTCGCCGAATACAGCGGTGACGGCGACGGGATTATCGCCGCCGACGAGCAGGTGCGGATATCCTGGGAACTGACCGATTCGATCGCCAGGGGATTGCTCGTTACCGAGGTGTCGACCGGTCTGACGAACTTCGTCGAGATACAGAATGTCTGGGACCAGGCGGTCGACGCGACCGGTTGGACCGTACTGCTCAACGACGCTGCTGCGCCCGTGCCGGACATTAACGCCGTCAATCCCCTGGCATGGACGCTGACCGGTTCGATCTCACCCGGGCAGGTGCTCTATCGAACCGAAGACCCCGGCGACGGGTCCAACTACCTTGGGGGCGATATCCAATGGGACAACGACGCTCCCGGCTGGGTGATGATCGTGGACGAGGGCGGTGGTGTCAGGGATTTTGCGGTCTGGGGATATTCTTCGGCCCAGATTGCCGCGATGTCCATCGATTACGGCGCCTTTACGGGTATCCAGGTCGGCGATCAGTGGACCGGCCAGGGCGCCGAAATCGGTACGGTCGCGCCCCCTCCGGCGCCCCCGCCGGCCGGCGCGGCGATCGCATATACCGGTGGAACCTACACCGAGAATTTCGATTCGATTGGCTCGGGTGGAACGGCGATGCCGGACGGTTGGGTCGCCGGAAAGTACACCAGCACGCAGAATCGCCAACCGCCCCAAAGCGCTCCGGTAGACGAGGCCTTGCACGTGGATGACGGATCATCGAGCACCAAGGGACGCTCGTATAACTACGGAACGAGCGGTGATTCCGACCGCGCCGTCGGGGGCGTGCCCACCACCGCCAGCGGTGACCGGGCCTTACAACTTGCGATCGCAAACGACACCGGTTCGGAAATCACGGAGTTTACTCTGGCGTATACCGGAGAGCAGTGGCGAAACACGAGAACCAGTACATTGTTGCCCCAGATGCTGACAGTCTGGTTCTCCACGGATCCGGGCTCGGGTTTTGTGTCTATGGGCAGCCGGTTCGACTTCGCTTCCCCGTCGAACGGTTTTTTCAATTCGGCGCTTGACGGTAACGATCCGGACAATCGCACTGAAATCAGCGGCGTGTACGTACCCGACACGCCGATACCGAGCGGTGAAACCTTCTACATCACGTGGCACGATATTAACGATCGGGGTGTCTCCGACCACGGACTGGCCATCGACGATGTCAGCGTCACCCCGGTGTTCGAACCGCCAAACTCCTTCCTGCAGCGCACCGGCTACTGTGACAACAACACCGCGGGCGATTTCGTCCGCGACAGCACCTCGACGATGGGCGCCAAGAATCCCGGACTGGTCGATTCGAGTGGAATCGGACCTGTCGAACTGCTGGTGGACGGGGCGCCGGTAACGCTGGACGGCGACTACTACGCGGTCGTCGGGCCTCTCGATTCCGACGGG
>Ga0180434_10007687_pt1 | contig 12090 bp, 9 predicted proteins | sample SS_ome_7_FD_132453 | JGI IMG/M metagenome (GOLD analysis project Ga0180434, IMG submission 132453) | Hypersaline lake sediment archaeal communities from the Salton Sea, California, USA - SS_1_D_2 metaG | ecosystem: Environmental > Aquatic > Non-marine Saline and Alkaline > Hypersaline > Sediment... | reverse complement strand
GTAAGCGGGATGAGACGCGACACGAGCGAGACGTTATGATCCCGGAAACAAACCACCCGACGCCGCTGGCGGTCGTGGCCTGCCAGGTTATGCAGCCCGCGCTGGTGCTGCTGATCGCAGAATCGCTGATGGCCAGCTTGGTGTTTCTGGATTACGGGCTGCATCGATCCCCCGACCTCATGCAACCCAGGCTTCAGGAGATCCTCGGGCGGATAAGAACCCCAAGTCGGGTGCTCCTGGGGTACGGTTTATGCGGCAATGGTCTTCACGGGCTGCAGGCCGGCGAGCACACGCTGATCGTACCGAAAGTGGATGATTGCATCGCCATTCTGCTGGGGTCGCGTCGCACCTACCGGCAGCAATTTCATGCGCAGCCCGGGACCTACTACCTATCGGCGGGATGGCTCGAAGCCGGTTCGCACCCTCTGGGGGAGTACCGGGAATACGCGGAGGCATACGGGCAGGCGGATGCCGACTGGATCATGGATGCGCAATACCGCCACTACAAGCGCCTGGTATTTATCGCTTACAGCCGTGAAGAACTGGAACGCTACCGGCCCCAGGCCCTGCAGGTGGCTCGCTACTGTCAGCGCTGGGACATGCGCTACGAGGAGGTGATTGGATCGGATCGCTATTTCCGACGGATGATCGCGATACTGACGCAACCGCAAACCGGCGACGATGGATTTGTCGTGGTACCGCCCGGCGGTCGGATCCGAAAGGCGCAGTTCACGGAATGACCAGCGCCCGATGGGGGTGCTCCTCCTTGCCGGCTATCCTGCCGGACCAGGGATAGGGCCAATGTCAGGCGCTACCAATTCAGGAGAATCAATCATGATGGTAAACCGACATAATTATACCGTTAATGCAACACCCAGGCTAGAGGTGTTGCACGAGGACCAGATCGAAGCCATTTATTATGCGGCCCTGCGGGTCCTGTACGAAACCGGCGTGCGCGTCTATGCCAAGGAGGGCGTGGACGTGGCCCTGGCCGGGGGGGCCATCGTCGAGGACACGACCGAGCGGAGCAGTCTGGTGAAAATCCCTCCCACCATGGTCGACAGGGCCCGCGCCACGGTGCCCAGCAAAGTCGTGTTGATCGGTCCGGATCGCCGCTACCGGATGGAACTGTACAAAAACCAGATCTACTTCGGCGGCGGCTCCGACACGCCCTACACCATCGATCCGTATACCGGCGAACGCCGGCGGAGTACTTACAACGACGTCAAAAACTGCGCCCGTATTGCCCAGGCGCTGCCCAATTATGACTTTCACATGTCGTTGGGCATTACGCAGGACACCGCCGTTGGCACCTATGACCGTTGGCAGTATCTGGCCATGCTCGAAGGAACCAGCAAGCCCATCAACATCACGGCCGTCGATATTGAAGGCGTCCGCGACCAGCTGGAGATGGCCTATATCCGTGTCGGCGGCAAGCGCGAATGGCGCAAGGGCCCTATCTTTTCGCTTTACATCGAACCGGTTTCACCCCTGAGCCACTCCAAGGAAGTCGTTCAGAAACTGTTGTTTTGCTGCGACAACGATATTCCCTTCGTCTATACTCCCTGCCCGCTGGCAGGGGCCACGGCCCCGGCGACCCTGGCCGGACTGCTGGTGCAGGCCCTGGCGGAGAGCCTGTTCGGGATTGTGCTCAGCCAGCTGCGCCAACCCGGTTCGCAGATTATTATCGGAGGTCTGATGTCCAATATGGACATGCTTTCGACCATCTATTGCTACGGGTCGCCGGAAATGGCCCTGCTGAGTGCCGCGTATACCGACATCACCAAATGGCTGAGGGTGCCGGAATACGAAACGGCCGGTTGTTCGGATGCCAAACTCTTCGACGAGCAGGCTGCCATGGAGGCGGCCATCAATATCGCCACCTCCGGACTCATCGGCGGCAACATGATCCATGACGTGGGGTATCTCGATTCCGGCCTGACCAGCAGCCCGGAACTGATGGTGGCTTCCGACGAGATCATCGACATGATCAAACGCATCCTCGAGGGGATTCCGGTGACCCCCGATACCATGGCCCTGGACGTCATCGCCGAGGTCGGCCCCGGCGGTCATTTTATGGAGCACGATCACACCTTCGAGCGCTTCAAGAAAGCGATCTGGCGTCCCAAGCTCATCCAGCGGCAAAACTGGGAAAACTGGCAAATGGCAGGCGCCCGGCGATACGGCGATCGCGTTCACGAACAGGTCTTGGCGATATTGGAAGCGGAGCACGAACCGCTTTTCGATGATGCCATGTTCAATGAGATGCGCCGCATCTGCGAACTGGCCGACGCGCGCCACAAAGACGAAGAGTTGGATATGAAGATGTTTGTCTGACTTGCGGCATGCCAAGTGAAGATGAATAGCCGTTGCCATAGAGCGCTGGTGCTGGGAATCGACACCGGTGGGACCTACACCGACGGTATCCTGATGGTGTATGCGTCACGCGAGGTGGTGGCGGCCCAGAAGTGCCTGACGACCCGGCGGGATTTATCGCTCGGTATCGAAGCGGTGATTCAGGGCATCCCAATGGCCGACCCCTCGGCGATTCGCATGGTGTCGGTGTCGACCACCCTGGCTACCAATGCCATCGCCGAAGGGAAAAGCGGGCGCGTCGGTCTGCTGCTCATTGGCTACGATCCGGAGCTGATCGCTTCTTTCAAAATGGAATCCCGCTTCGCGACGGAGCACTATTACTACTTTGCCGGCGGGCACGACCTGTACGGGCAGGAAAAAGCCCCGCTGGACCTGCCGGCGATTCTGGAGCGGGTTGCCGCAATAAAGGACCAGGTCGACGCCATCGCCATTTCGGCCTATTTCAGTCCACTCAATCCGGAACACGAACACCGCTGCTTCCGGGCGATTAGGGGCATATGCGACCTTCCCGTGGTCCTGGGGCATCAGTTGTCCAGCAAACTCGGTTCGGTGGAACGCGCCACGACAGCAGCCCTGAATGCATCTTTGCTGGGCGTGCTGAAAGCTTTCATCGTGGCGGTGCGGCGCGCGATGGAGCGCCGCCGGATTGCAGCGCCGCTGTTGGTGGTGCGCGGCGACGGTACCCTGATGAGTGCGGCCTTCGCAGCAGCGGCGCCGGTGGAAACCATCCATTCAGGGCCTGCGGCCAGCGCCATTGGTGCGCGCGCCCTGTCCGGCCGGGATGACGCCCTGGTGATCGATATCGGCGGGACCACCACCGATCTGGCCCTGATCGAGCAGCGCCAGGTGACCATCAGCGAAAATGGTGCCACGGTGGCCGGTTACAAGACGGCCGTCAAGGCCGCCGATCTTTACTCCATTGCCCTGGGAGGCGACAGCCACATCCGGCTGGAAGGGGACCGCAGGCTGGCCATCGGGCCTGCGCGGATGACCCCCATCGCCTGCCTGGCCGATCAACACGCCGGCATTCAGTCGCACCTGCAGACGTTGATGCAGCGCCGCCGGTCGCTGATCGAACCCGAGGCGCTGGAATTCTGGTTTCTCCTGCGGGCGCCCGACGGGGCGGCCGCTCCGCCAACAGCCCAGGAGAAGGCCCTGGTCGCCTTTCTGGGCCCAGGGCCACGACCGTTACCCGAGATTCTCGCCCACCTGGGCTTGTTCAGCCGTCAGCAGGTTGAAACCGATCATCTGGACCGGCACGAGATCATCGGCCGTGCGGCGTTGACCCCCACCGATCTGATGCACGTGGAGGGCGTTTACACGGCCTGGAATCGCGAGGCCGCCAATTGTGCCCTGCAGGTTATGGCGCGCTGTCGAGGATGCGATCCGAAGACGCTGGCGGACGAAATCCGAGCGAAGATCACGGCGACCATCGTCCACGCCACTGTCTGTTTTCTGACCGGCGCAACCCTTGCCCTGTCGTCGGAAACCAAAGCGAGCGGTGATTTTGGGCAATGGTTTTTTCACAACAGCCTCCGTGACGATCATCCCCATCTGGGGACGCGTTTCGCGCTTCGACAGCCCATTGTCGGCATCGGCGCTCCGGCGGGGATTCTACTGGCGCCCGTGGCCGACGCCCTGCACACCGAATTGATCCTGCCCGCCCATCATTCGGTGGCCAATGCCGTGGGGGCGGCGGCCGGCAGCATCATGGTGGCCGAAGAACTGATCGTGTATCCGCGGGTGGCCGCCGATGGCCTGGAAACCGTGGGCTACTACGTCCAGACCAAAGAAGGACGTCAGTTATACGATGGGTTGCAGGATGCTATGACCGCCGCCCGCGAAGTGAGTCGCGAAAGAGCGTTCGGGGCGGCCCTGCGCTCGGGTGCCGACAACCCGCAGGTGGTTGTGGAGGAGCGCCCCGATGGGCTGGACACCTACCGGATTCGTGCGACGGCCATGGGCAGTCCGCGGCTTGCCCGCCGCCGTCGACCGGGGAAAACACCAGTGTCCGATGATGTGCGCAGGGCACGCCGTCGGTCTGAAGTTGCCATCGACGGTGGTGAGAGAGGAGAAATCTCCCATGGAACTGGTTGAAGTCGATACCCGGCTGGCCTATGAAACGGTTCGCGAAAAAATCGTCAGCTTGGCTCTGGCGCCCGGCGCACTGCTGAATGAGCAGGCTTTGGCCCAAGAAATCCAGACCGGTGTCGAACCGGTGCGGGAAGCCCTCCGCCTGTTGGCCTACGACGGTCTGGTGACGTTCACCCCTCGCCATGGGATCTACGTGGCCGACATCAATCTAACCGATCTCGAACAACTCAGCGAAATACGACTGACCCTGGAACCCTTGTGCGCCCGACTGGCGGCGCTGCGCTGCGGGCAGGACGAATGGACGGTTCTGGAGGCGCTGCGCGCGCAACAGCTGGCTGCCGATCCACAGGACAGCCAACGGTTGCTCGATATCGACCATAAATTTCATCAAGCCCTCACCCGGGCGGCCGGCAATAAGTATCTGGCCCGCAGTCTGGACCTTCTTTTCGGCTTGTCACAGCGGCTTTGGACCGTGGTGCTGCCCAAGCTGGATTTCTTGTCTGATGCTGTTGCGGAACATCTGGAAATGATGGACGCCATCCGGCATCAGGACGCCGACCAGGCGGAAAAGCTAATGTACCGACATGTCAAGACGTTCTATGACCGGGTGCGCCGTATCTTGCAGACCGGGAAATGAACGCTGGTGGCCAGGGAGGTGCTGGGATGAACCGATTCGACCCCCGTATGAAGCCCCGACTCAATGTGCTGCTGCCCGAACAGGTCGAAGATATCTACATGGCGACCATGGAGGTTCTGGAACGCACCGGGGTCAAATTGACCCATCCGCGCGCGCTGGAACTGCTGGATGCCGCCGGGGCCAGGGTCGCTGACGACCGGGTTCGCGTGCCCGATTGGCTGGTCAAGGAGGCCCTGAGTCGGGCACCGTCCCGTGTGGTGCTGGGGACGCGCAGCGGTGAACGGTCTGTAAAGCTGGAACGCAACCGCAGCTGGTTCGGCCCCAGTCTGGACTGTCTCGACTACCTGGAGCCCATCGCCGGCGAGCGGCGCAAGTTCCGGATCGAAGACTGTCGCACCATGGCGTCACTGCTCGACATCCTGCCCAATTACAGCTGGGGCATGACCTTTGGTCTTGCCAGCGATGTGCCGCCCGAATTGTCGGATCGCCTGGTGTTGAAGGAAGCCATGACGTACAGTGAAAAACCCATGGTTTTTTGCTGCCGGGACATCAACAGCCTCAAGGACATTTACGAAATGGCCGTCCTGATCGCCGGTGACGAAAATCAATTCTTAAATGCCCCCACGATCGTGATGCTGGCCGACCCGATCTCTCCGCTGGTGCTCAGCGATGATGCCGTGGAGAAAATGATTTTCTGCGCCGAAAAGCGGATACCGCAAATTTGTTACGGCCTCCCGCAAGCCGGCAGCACGGGTCCGGCCACCTTTGCCGGCGCTATCGTGCAGGGTACGGCCGAGTCGCTTATCGGGCTGGTCATCAGCCAACTGGTGCGCCAGGGGGCGCCCTTTGTCTACGGGGCTTTCGCTTCCATTATGGACATGCGTACCACGATCTTCTCCTACGGCGCTCCGGAGATGATCCTGATGGGCGCTGCGTTGGCGCAGATGTCCCAGCATTTCAAGCTTCCTTATTTTGGAACGGCCGGTTGTTCCGACGCCAAATTGCCGGATGCCCAGGCGGCCGCCGAAGCCACGCTGTCGTGCTTGTCGACGGCGCTGAGCGGTGCCAACCTTATTCACGACTGCGGGCTGCTCGATCACGGCTGCCTGGCTTCACCGGCCTACATGGTGCTGGTCCACGAGATCCTCGACATGCTCAACCAGATTTTTCGAGGCATCGAGATCGATGACGAAAACCTGGCGGTGGAAGTTATTCACAACGTCGGCCCGGGTGGCCATTTCATGAACGAAGACCACACCATCGAACACTTTAAAGAAGTTTGGTATTCGAACCTTTTTGATCGTTCCAATTACGCTACCTGGCTTGAAAACGGTGGCCTGCGGTTTGAAGAGCGTCTGCGGCTGCAGACCTTGGAGAAGATGGAATACGAACCCCGCCTCATTCCGGAAGCGATACGTCAGGAGCTGGATCGTTTGGCTGAAAATTGGCAATAACCGACGGCTTTCCAACAAGGGGGCGCAACATGCACGACGACAATCCCATGGTGATTTTTCAGCCTTCGGGTCGCCGGGGTAGGGTTCCCTTGGGCGCCACCATCATGGAGGCTTCACGGCTGTTAGGGGTTGGCATCGAGGCACTGTGCGGGGGGCTCCAGGTCTGCGGCAAATGCCGGGTCCTCATTGAAACCGGCCGGTTCCCCAAATACGGTATCGACTCCCAATGCGACCACGCCGGCCCCTGGCGGGAGGCGGAAGGCGAACATCTTTCGCCGGAAGAAAGGGCGGCCGGATACCGGTTGGCATGCGCGGCGCGTATCGATGGGGATCTCCTGATTTATGTCCCGGAAGAATCCCGGCCGGGAAAACAAGTGGTGAGCAAAGATGCCCGGCCCATCGTGATTGAGATCGATCCGGCCGTCAAGAGCTATTCCGTAACCCTCGACAGGGCGAGCCTCGAGGAGCCCACAGCCGACCTGGAAAGACTGCAGCACGCGCTCAAGCGGGACCACGGTATCGGCGGCGGGCTGACCATCGATGTGAAGGCCCTGCGCAGCCTGCCGCAGTGCATCCGTGAGGGGGCGGGGCATCTGACCGCCAGTATATGGATGGATCAGGAGATTATCCGCCTGCAGCCCGGGGAGGCCGAGCACTGCTACGGGCTGGCTCTCGATATCGGCACGACGACCTTGGCCGGCTATCTCTGCGACTTGCACAGCGGTACGGTGGTGGCCACCGCCTCCGCGATGAATCCGCAGATCCAGTTCGGTGAGGACGTGATCTCCCGCATCAATTACCATTTGAACAATGCCGACGGCCTGGCCCACCTGCAAGAAACCGTGATCGAAGGGCTGAACCGTCTCGTAGAAAAAGTGTTATCCCCGCCGGACCCACCTTATGAACACGTGATCCACAGGGGGGACATCGTGGATGTCGCTGTATGCGGCAACACGCTTATGCAACATTTACTGCTCGGGCTGGATCCTGAATCTTTGGGCATGACGCCTTTTGTGCCGGCCCACCATGCCGGCTTGAATATCAGGGCCCGCGACCTGGGGATTGACGTCAATCCGTCCGCCCGAATTTTCATATTGCCCAATGAAGCCGGTTTCGTCGGCGGGGACAACATCGGTGTCATGCTGATGGAAGCGCCTCAGAAAAGTGAGGATATCGTGCTGATCATCGACATCGGCACCAACGGGGAACTCATCATCGGCAACCGCCAACGCCTGATCTGCAGCACCTGCTCCTGTGCCACGGGACCGGCCCTGGAAGGCGCGCAAATCGAGTTCGGTATGCGAGCGGCGCCGGGGGCCATCGAACGGGTGCGCATTGCGCCGGATACCTTCGCGGTCGACTACAAGGTTGTGGGCCGGGAATTATGGCGCAGTCAATCGCCTCCCGCGGAAATGCAGACCAGAGGCATCTGCGGCAGCGGCATCCTGGATGCCGTAGCCGCGATGTTCAGGACCGGTCTCATTACGCCAAGCGGGGCCTTTGATTCGAAAGTGGCGACCGATCGATTACGGGAAAATGCCGATAGCGGCATGCTGGAGTTCGTTCTCGTCCGGTCGCCGGAGACCAGCATCGGGCGCGATGTGACCATTTCACAGAACGATATCCGCCAGGTCCAGTTGGCCAAAGCGGCCATCTACACCGGGTGCAAGCTGATGCTGCAACGCATCGGAATCGCTCGCCCGGATCGGATTAAACTTGCTGGCGCTTTCGGCAACCACGTGGATCCCGTTATGGCCCTTACCATCGGCATGTTCCCGGATTGTCCGCGAGAGCAGATCACCTCAATCGGCAACGCGGCCGGTGACGGTTGCCGGATGGCGCTTTTGAACTGCCGCAAACGTATCGAGGCCGAGCGTATTGCACGCCGGGTAGAATATGTCGAGTTGAGCATGATGAGCAATTTTCAGGATGAGTTGATCGCGGCTCTCGACCTGCCGCACCAGTGTGATGCCTTTCCGCATCTGGCCGATATCCTTCCGACCGGAAACGGCTATGATTGGGAAGCGCAGATACGGTCCGGGGCCGTTTGAATGCGTCTTCCCCAGCCATCGAAAGCTTTACACGGCAGGCTGCGGCGGGCGGGGTTATCCGGCCCGGCACAGCTTTTGGAGGTCCCGGGAGCTCACCTTGAATGATTTGTGATGCACTCCTGGATTGAAGTAGACGTAGGTTTGTTGCAGAAGATCGGCGTCCATGTAAATCGGCAGCTTGGTTTTGTGACCGAAGGGCGGTACACAACCGACCTCACATCCGACGGCCGCGCTCACGGCCTCGGGTTTGGCAAAAGAAACCTTTTTGGTGTTGACCGTTCGGGCGGCGTCTTTCCAGTCGACTTTTTTATTTCCCGGCATCACCAAAACGACCAGCGCTTTCTCCTTGGTGGTGAGCACGAGGGATTTGACCGTTTCCGCCTCGCTGACACCGAGGGCGGTTGCCATGGTTGGGTTGGTGTAAACGGGTTCGTGTTTGCAAATTTCGAAGTCAATGTCTCTGTCCTGAAGTGTTTGAACGATCTTTTCTTCAAGTGTCATGGGCTCTTCCTCTCAGGCTGAAAGTTATCGAAAGGTTTTGAAAAATGAGCGATGGCCTTGCCTCGGATAGAATGCCGGAACGCGGTCAAGGGTTTCAGCACTTTTCTACAGAGACCATTATTCTGCGCGGAGGATTTGCGGTGACGCTGATGCTATCATTGCTTGAGCGATTCGCGTGAGCCGAAGAAATATGGAAACAAGTGTGGGTAGTTCGAGAGCCTCGTTATCTCAGGATTCAGCGGCTATTGTGTTGCGCTGTTTGGAGTCGGAAGTATTTGTGTAAGGTGCGACGATCTAACGGTGAACATCCATAAGATCATATAGCAAAATAAATTTCATATGGTCAAGATGCTATCCGGGCTATTCACGACGATCACTAAATGCACCTTCCTCTATCTCGTCAAAATGCCATTATGTCATCGTATCTCCACGGCATCTTGCCAATCGATGGCTATCATGTACACCCACGAATCATAGAATTCGCGTGACGCCAAAAGTAAATGCCGAAATACTTCGGAAGGCCTTTCGAATTTCAGGAGGCTCGAAAAAGGAGACTGAAAAATGTTGAGAAGTATTCGCGCCATGCTGAAAGCTGATCTTCGGGCCACCGACGGCGACATCGGGCGCTGTGTCGATTTCCTTTTCGACGACAAGCACTGGACGATCCGCTATATGGTGGCCGTTACCGGCAGGTGGCTGCGGGGTCGAAAGGTGCTGGTATCCCCGCAATTTATGGGCGACTGGGACTGGCACAGTGACGAGATACCGATAAGGCTTTCGAGGAGCGGTATTAAAACAAGCCCCCCCCTGAACAGTGATATGCCCGTATCGCTTCAGTATAAGCAGCAATTGGCAAAGCACTATGGCTCTTTTCCTTACTCGCATGGCCCCTGTGTCTGGAGCGGGGCGTTGACCGCGCCTTCGCCATCGGCATCAAATCGGGGCGATGACATTGAAGCCCTCGGGGAACATCACCTGCGCTCTGTGAAGGAGGTGTCCGGCTATCATGTGCAGGCGCGGGACGATACGGTCGGTTGCGTGGACGATTTCCTGGTGGACTCGCATACGTGGACAATCCGTTATCTCGTTGTGGACACACATCGCTGGCTGAAGGGTCGCAAGGTCCTTATCCATCCCCTCTGGGCCGAAAGGGTAGACTGGAAACGCAAATGCTTGACCATCCGCATGAACCGTCAGGCGATCGCGGACAGCCCCGTCTATGATCAGCGAAAGGCGCTTAGTCGTGAAGACGAGCGTGCTCTTTTCAAGCATTATAACCGCAGGCCTGATTGGTGAACCGAAGCCCGTCCGTAAATCGGAAAATCGAGCTATCGCTCCGGCGGATCTCGCTAACGAGCGCCATCAACAGACGCCGCCCAAGGATTGCGCCCAGAAACGCTCTATAGGATGCCTCCAATTTTTTTTGGCCCAATCTTGGCGATGGGCGTCGGGTTTTAATCTTCGAAATAATTGCATATTTCTTCGGTTTAGATCCTACGGCTTTTAAGGGGCCTTCCTCATAACACGCCCCATGGGCGTGGTACCTGATTGCCATATTTTAAATGGTTGGCAAATCAGCCATTCCTGTTTATCTTACCGGCGGCTTCTGACTTAGGGCCGCCGCATCTATCAAATCGTCCATCCAGGCGGCCTCCCTCAAGTTTTAATCCACAATGCCTATCACTAAATTTAGTTGTATCTACCAACTGGCATACCTAAGGCCGTAGGATTAGATGACGATCTGAATGTCAGATAGGTCTGCGGTTGTCTGAGGACAGCCCATAAAATTTTAATGCAAGTTTTTTCCAAAACGGCCGAAAACAGGAATAAGACCGGATATGTCACCATGAAGACCACGATCGTAAAAGAGGATATGTTACCATGAAGACCACGATACCTTGTCTCGCGTGCCTGTCGCTGATGCCTCTCCTGTTGTTCGGGTGCACCTCATACGGTATCGAAACGCATTCGAATCGCGATCTCGCGCCTGCGACCGCACTTTCGCCTTCCAGCTACCAGTCACTGGCTACCTATCCAGTTATCGCCCACCACCTGCGGGGAGAGGAAGCCCCTATCGTGCGCTGGATCGATACGGACAGCGACGGGGTTTCCAACTACCGTCTGTTGTGTACCTTCGAAAACGGCCGGGTGCGGGTCAACAAGGTCGTGCCTGACGTGTCGTTACGGAAACGGTTCCGGCAGTCCTGAGATTGGGGGGGAAATAAACGGTGACCCACGCCCCGAAACGCCATCCAGCTTTTAAGTTAGTGGTATCGTAAGATCTGGTGTCGTCAGGGGAGGCCAGGATGCGCCGCAAACGCTATCCCCCGATAAAATCATTGGCAGCTGCGGGAAGCCGAGTTTGCCTTGGTTTAACCACACGCAACACTATCGCACACATCGAAAAAGAGACGAAAATGCGCTTCACGCTAGATATTATTCGGCTGGCAACGACGTATGGTCAGTATGGATATCGTCGTATTATGGTACTCATGAAGGTTCTCGGTTCTGTCAATGGCACCTGATATCCCAGGCTGTGTCCTGAAGCAACTCGGCCACAGCTCCATTTCGGTGACCATGGATATATAATTACCTTCATTGGATTCCGGGGCAGGGGTGCAAGAACCTGGAGACGGCTCTAATGGGGCCCGCGGCATCATCTGCGATCTGTACGACAATCGCACTAAAAAGAAAAGCGACTTCAGTAACAAATTGAAATCGATCTTTTTATGATTTGTTTGGTGCCGAAGGCCGAATTTGATAACGGCATAACAATAGAGAAAGACGACCACGAAACCGAAGCTATCATCGACATAGGCACCAACATCCTTTGGCGATGTTAGCTGCTATGGCCCCGCACTAATCAGAGCGCTTAATTCTTGATATAGCCGATCCTAACCCTGAATCAAGCTGTGATTTTTTGGATTGCCAAAGCATACAATTCGCATCCAAAATCGTTTGGAATAATATTGATTTC
>Ga0180434_10007682_pt1 | contig 12093 bp, 15 predicted proteins | sample SS_ome_7_FD_132453 | JGI IMG/M metagenome (GOLD analysis project Ga0180434, IMG submission 132453) | Hypersaline lake sediment archaeal communities from the Salton Sea, California, USA - SS_1_D_2 metaG | ecosystem: Environmental > Aquatic > Non-marine Saline and Alkaline > Hypersaline >... | reverse complement strand
GTGGAGGTTCGAATCCTCCTTCCCCAGCCAAAGAGGACAGAATTGGAAGTAGTCTGACCCACGGTCGTAGTGTGAGTTGGGTCGAGATTCATGATTGAATTGCCCCCATCGTCTAGTGGCCCAGGATACTAGGTTCTCAGCCTAGGGACAGGGGTTCGACTCCCCTTGGGGGTACCAGAGGTAGTGATTTGATAACGAGCGCCCTTAGCTCAATTGGATAGAGCAGTAGCCTACGGAGCTGAAGGTTGGGGGTTCGAATCCCTCAGGGCGTACCACTGGTCAGTCATTCAGAGGAGTCGGACTTGCAGTCGGAGAACTCCCGCAAAGACGCATTGTGGATGCAGGAGGCACTCAATGAGGCCCGACAAGCTCTCGATGTTCAAGAGGTTCCAGTCGGCGCTGTTATTGTATACGCCGACGAGGTCATTGGTCGCGCTCACAATCTTCGAGAAGTCCTGCAATCCCCTGCCGCTCATGCAGAAATGATTGCTATCGAACAGGCAGCAGGCTTTCTTGGGTCGTGGCGACTGAATGACTGTACGCTCTATGTAACCCTTGAACCCTGTGCGATGTGCGCAGGCGCGATGGTTCTTGCAAGGCTGGGACGGCTGGTCTACGGAGCCGGCGACCCCAAGGCAGGAGCCTGTGCTTCGTTATTCGACATTGTTCGCGACAGTCGCTTGAATCACCAAGTCGCGGTGAGCAGTGGTCTTCTCGCAGAGGAATGCGGACAACTTCTTCAGGAATTCTTCAAGCGGAAACGCGCCGAGAATAGCTCCTAGGTTACCGCTGGTTTCTGGTCAAGCCCAACTTGTTCTTTGGACGCTCGTCATTACTGCAAAGCCGGAGAGGTGCCGGAGTGGTCGAACGGGGCGGTTTCGAAAACCGCTGTAGGGGCAACTCTACCGGGGGTTCGAATCCCTCCCTCTCCGCCAGTGGCCCTGAGTATAGCACGTAGGGTGTTGCCCACAGTACGATTGAACCAATGCGGTTTTGGAAATTCTGGGTCGCGGTGTCCGACGAAAAGCTCCATCGATTCAAGTAGTAGGCGCGTTTCACCATGATAGCCGCCTTCTCATCAGACCGTTCGAGCCTGAATGGCAGTACCTTTTTAGTTTGTCATCCCTTTCAGCTCGTTGGTGACAGCCAAGACTTTTCCCAAGGCTCTTGTATCATAGGAAGTCCACGCCAACGAGGTGTTCTATTGGGCTCCTACACTCATTTCCTATCGCTCGATCAGTGTGTCTTGACAGTCATTGCATTGCACAATTAGAATTGCGTGTGTCGGTGTTGCACAGATAAATTGCAGTAGACGGTGAAGAGCAGCGCGAAGAGATGGACAAACCTTTGGACAAAGCGTCGAGCAGAAACGATATTGATGCTGATTTGTCTGCGTACGAGTATGACCTGCCGCCTGAATTGATAGCACAACATCCGATGGGGCAAAGGGATCAGTCGAGGCTGCTTGTGTTGGATCGCGGTACGGAAGAAATGTGGCATGAACGATTTCGATCATTGCCAAAGTACCTGCGTCGTGGCGACCTGCTTGTCTTGAATGATACGAGGGTCATGCCCGTCAAGTTGCTGGGCAAGACGATGACTGGCGGCAAGATCGATGTCTTACTTGTGCGCGACATTGGAGAGGGCAGATGGGAAAGCCTCGTTAAGTGTGGAAGGCGCCTACGGGAAGGTGAAGTGCTTGACCTCGAAGAAGGCCGGATACTTGGGCGCTATGCGGGCAAATCAGAAGATGGGATGAGCATTGTTGCGTTCGATGTGGACGGTGAAGTCGGACAGGCATTGAAGACACATGGACGAATGCCGCTTCCACCTTATATTGGTCGCGGTGTTGAGGATCCGTTTCTGGAAGAGGACAGGGAAAGATATCAGACTGTCTTTGCTCGTCGTCCGGGAGCGATCGCGGCTCCCACGGCTGGCTTGCACTTCACTGATGAACTCCTACATGAGCTGAAGGGCATGGGGGTGGATATAGCCTATGTGACGCTCCATGTCGGGCTGGGGACATTTCTCCCGGTCAAAGTCGATGATATTTCGAAGCATGAAATGCACTCAGAAGAATACGAAGTTACAGAGGAGACGGCTGCAGCGGTTTGTGCTGCGAGACAGCGGGGAGGACGTGTGGTAGCTGTGGGAACGACCTCTTGTCGCACGTTGGAAAGTATGGCAAGGAACTGCGGAGGCAAATTTCAGGCCTGTGGGGGAAGTACGAATCTATTCATTCGACCTCCTTTTGAATTCATGTGCACTGACGTGCTGATCACAAATCTACATCTACCTCGCTCAACGCTACTAATGCTGGCCAGCGCACTCGTCGGTCGAGAGACCTTGTTGCGAGCATATGAGGAGGCTGTACGACAACGGTATCGTTTCTACAGCTACGGAGATGCCATGCTCATCATGTGAGAAAGGGACTCGGCGCGTCTGCGCCAAATGAAAACCCCACCTGTGCATGCAGATGGTGTTGTCTGATTATGCTGCCCGACCCATCTATCAGTCAAACAATCCTTTGATAGCTTCCGGGAGTGAACCCAGGAGCGCCCCTATAAAGGCAAATGAACCAATGAGCAGGACGACCACTGACACCCCGAGGAGAGCTGTGAAGAACGGGGCAGTTTCCCGTGCTTCAGCCCGCTCAGCAGCCATTGCCTGCGCTCTGCGGAGGACAGTGTCCACCTCCGAAGGTACCGGTGGTTCGGTGATAAAACCTGCATCGTCACCTTCAAGGATGAGCTCGGAAGTTTGTTCGTCGGAGGCATCTTCGCCGATAGGTTGTGTTATATCGCCGCTTTCGTCGAGTTCGAGTGAAGGCGCAATCACCTCTATGGCGCTGGTATCATCCTGTCCTGTGGAATCGACGGGTGCCATGGATGGAAGAGTAGCTGGCTGACTGCCGACAGGTTGTGAGAGGTCGACAGTGTCTTCGGAGCTTTCTGTTGTCTGTGTGAGATCAGTTTCTCCACCGTCGTCCTTGCGAGGAGTTCGTTGTACTGCACCTTTGGCGGCGAACTTATCGACATCCTCGCGTCGAAACTTGAGCATTCCTTGATCACGAAACGCCCGTAGTTCACCACGTGCAACGATGTCGTGCAGTTCCTTGTCCCCAATTCCCAACGCTGTCTTTACTTCGTCGAAAGTAGAAAAGGCTCCAGGCATTTGTGCTCTCCTTCAGCCCGTACAAATATATCCTTGCTGGCGCTTAAGAGTCCCACACTCAACGGAGCGTTGCCCAAGGAACTCGGAAACAAATCAGCCGCCAGGGAAGCGCGCAAAAACTCTGCTCGAACTCCTATCTCTTGAGTTCGTTTCTTATGTCCTTAGGCGTAGCTCCTCTGTTCCGTTTTTCAGCGTAAAGGCCCTTGTCCGAAACATAGGAACTATCATACTTATACGTTCGGCCGCAAAGGAACTCAAGATATCCATCTCGAAGCAGAGAACTGCTGCCCCTGCCCTTGCGATAGTAACTGTAGCAAAGAATGTTTTGTGACTTAGTATCAACGACATAGAGAAGGCTCTCTCCATTGCCCATATCGTGACCAATTGCGATAGTGTCGCTTGTTCCACCGCCGCCGCCCGCGGCCATGGCAGGTGCAGTAGGGATGTTTGTTGCAACAAGAAGTCCCGCCAAGGCAATAACCGCACCGACAAGAAAGCCTACCAAAACCGCTTGCCTATTCATACCAAAGCCCCCTTTGTAAAGGAAAATGCACAAGGAGTTCGATTTGCAACGCCTACCGTACAAATTATAGAAGCACGGAAACAGATTATCAAGCTTATTGGATGCTGTAGCGCGGGGCTCTCAGTGTGAGATAAAGCGAGACTATGAGCGCGGCATATTTTGGAGCTTCTGCTGAAGGCCGAGTAGTCTTTCGCGCAGCACAGATGCAAGCTCGGCGCGAGAGAGCGTGGAAATTTCCTCTTGAGTGATCGGCTGACCTATGCATGCTCGTACTCGTCCCATACGAGGAAATCTTCTGTGTCTGGGCCAAACACAAAATGTACCTTCCACAACCATTGGGACGATCGGTACTTCTGAACGGGCTGCGATCATAATTGGGCCGTTTCTGATCTGCCCCAGAGAACCGTCGTGTGATCGAGTGCCCTCGGGAAACATGAGAATGACTTCGCCGGAGTCTAGTAGCTCCACCGCTTTGCGGATCGCCTGACGATCGACACGTCCACGGCTCACTGGAAAAACGCCCACACCCCGAATGATCGCTCCGAAAAGTGGATTCTTGAAGAGAGATTGGCGTGCCATAAAGCGGATTGTTCGAGGAAATCCTATTCCTAGCAGTATTGGATCGAGGAAGCTTTGGTGGTTTGCTGCAATGAGGATGCCTCCTGTCTTTGGCACGTTCCCTTGTCCGTAAAGGCGGAAATCAAATGTAGTGAGGAAGATTACCCTGAGCAGGAACTTACCGATCTCGTAGAGAATATTCATAGGATGGGTCCAATGGATCCTTCGCTCGAATTTTTTAACACCATAATTGGAAAGCCGCGTGACACAGAGATATTGCGAGTGGGTATAAAATACGTCTACGCGGACTCCTGATTTCGTGGCCGAAGTCTGCTGTAAATCTCAACGCTCATTTGTTCCACCACTTCGTTGACAGAGAGACTGTCAGTATTGATGTATACCGCCCCAGGCGCTTTTCGTAGAGCTCCCACCGGACGAGTGCAGTCACGCTGATCGCGCTCCCTGATAGAGGCAAGTATACTCTCGAAAGACTGTGATTTGCCACCTTCCTGCAAGTCTTTTGAACGCCTGCGAGCCCTTTCCTCCGGTGATGCATCAAGGTAGAACTTGACACTTGCCTCCGGAAATGCGTCTGTGCCCTGATCCCTGCCTTCTGTTACGACGGGGCCGGTCACAGCAAATCTCCGTTGCAGTTCCACCATTTGCTCTCGGACACGGACATTGTCTGCGAGGTGAAACACGTGGGCTGTGACATTGGGATCGCGAATCTCTGTGGTGACATCGCGGCCGTCGACCAGCACTCGCGTACCTTGGGCAGCGGGGAGGAGTTCCACGTCAGTCGCGTGCACCAGTTCAGCAAGAGCGTTCTCATTGGTCATGTCAATATTTGCGTGAAGAGCTTTCCAGGTCACGGCTCGATACATTGCTCCAGTATCAAGATATCGTATACCCAAGTGCTTGGACAGGAGTCTGGCGACTGTGCTCTTTCCTGCAGCTGCGGGGCCGTCAATAGTAATAACGTTGACCAACTGGCTTTTTGGTCGTTGACCATTGCCTGGTTCTGTGTTTGCGAGCTTGTTCAAGTGATTGTCATTCCATAATGATAATGATGGACATTCTGTTAAAGCGAAAGTCATTTGAGAGCAGTCACGTTTGCCGCTGTGCTATATCGTTCAACCAGTTGTGGATCGAGAATCCCGGCTGCCTCGGCAAGAACGCTGGCCGAGCCACATCCGACAGCAAGACGCAGAGTCTCATCAACAGTATTGTCTTGGCCCTGACCTACAAGAATCCCAGCCAGGCATGCATCGCCGGGTCCGACCGTATTGCTTATGCATGGCACAGGAGATACGGCATACCACGTCCCGTGTCGGGTTGCCATTACAATACCTTCCTTGTCCAACGATACGACAACCATCTCGACAGTGTCGAGGAGCGGTTCAATCAGGTTGAGCATATTCCTGCTGGTACAATCTGCCAAGCCCAATATTTCAGATAGCTCCTTTCGGTTTGGTTTGATAAGCCACGGCTTTTCCCTAAGCGCGCGCAGCAGAGGGGGGCCTTGCGTGTCTACGGCTATGCGTGCGCCGGATTGGCTGGCTATTCGGATGGCCGTTGCGAGGTCTTCCTCATCCAAACCGGGGGGCAGACTTCCTGAGAAGACCACGATGTCGCCGTCGTTCACGCGATTCTCAAGAAGGGCGAGAAACCGTGCCCAATCCTGCCGGGATATGTTGGGACCTCTTTCACGAAGATGGGTGTCTTCATCAGAAGCGCTGGTTCGAATCGTTATATTGGTGCGTGTGGCATCGGCAATCGTCACCATGTCGATTTCAGTCAGCTCGGGATCAAAGCTGTCGCAATAGAGTTGTTTTTCGCCTCTGCCGACAAATCCAGTTGCGACGGAACGAATGCCCAGACAAGCGAGGCAGCGGGAGATGTTGATGCCCTTGCCGGCTGGTTGGATACGACAGAGATCGGCCTCGATAGCATCTCCGAGTCGGAATGCCGGAACCGAAAGGGTTCGGTCAATTGCCGTGTTCAACGTCACCGTGATAATCATTTTTCTCAACCGACTGAAACGTGAGTTCTGCGTCTTTTAGTTCCAGGTATGAACCCTTATCGGACCAGTCGCCCAGCATATAGGGTAGCTGCTGTTTTCCGTTGCGTGTGTAGTCTTTTGATAGTTGATCATGTCCATGTCCGCAGATTATCAAATTCATTCCGGAATCGAACGCAGCCTGTACTGCTTCAGGTGTGATGTTGCGGCGCGTCGGATGCTTACGAGGAACCAAATGCATGCTAAGGTGTCTGTAGAATCTGGCTAAAGCATAGCTCCAAGTAACAGGTAGCCGCTTGAATATTATGCGAAAGAGATTGCTTCTGAAGATGCGCCGACATAGGCGGTAGGAATGATCCTTCGTGCAGAAGAGATCGCCGTGTGTCAACAGAATGCGACGACCGTGATCATTGATAACGGTCTCATCGCCAAGCACTTCCATACCATACTTGCGAGCGATGTTGCTGTCGAAGTAGAAATCGCGGTTTCCGTAGAGGAACATCACTTTGACACCGCACCTTGAAATGGCCTGGAGCTTCTTGAGAGCCGCCTGATGGTCATGCAATGTAGCGTGCTTCGGTCCCACCCAGAAATCAAAAAGATCGCCCAGAATGTATAGGGAACCGCCTCGTTGCTTGACTATATCAAGAAAGCTCAGAAAGAGGCGAGTGCGCTCTGGAAGCTGAGGGCTCAGATGAACATCAGCGATAAAATAGATTGAATCACTCATTGATCAGTTGATTTTCGAGCGAGCCAATGTGTTGATGGCCACACTGGCATCATATTTGATAGGCAGTACGAACCAAATGCGCTGACCAAAGGGATTATATCCGATTGACACAGGACTGTCGAGGAGCGAAAGTGCAGCAGAGGAGGGTAGGGAAGATAGCGTATGAACAAGTCCTTCTTTTTCCAGTGCAGTAATCACGCCTGGCCATAAGCGCTGAAAATAGGGAGTTGCTTGAATATTGCAGTTTTGTATGTGATTTGCGGTCTCGCGAATGTGATCCCGGATTTGTGCATCGACGCAAGCAGCAATGTAGGCTGAGTCGATACAAGAATCGCGGGGATAACAAGGCTTTCCCAAGGCATTTGGGAGGGATGTTGGCAGTTGCCGAGATGCATGACGTTGATATGAGCCGCGTGTGATTTGGGATGGGTAATGTCTGTAGGTTTTCAGTCTACCCCGTCGAGCTGATCGTATCGTCGTGGTCAGAGTGATGTTGGAGTCTCTTGCATGAGATTGCTGAAACACATTCATAAAATGAATTGCGTTCATTTTACCGAGTGTTCTAACTCGTAGATATGGGTATGTGGCATTCTGTAACTGTATAGTGGGTCAAGCCATATGCAGCAAGACCGAGTCAACTGCGAACTCAACTCCACTTGCTGATTGGCTTTGCCAATGAAACTTTCGCCATCACTTCTCCTGAGCGATACACCTGTCAGCGTGGATGCAAGAGACTCTTCACTGCGCATTACCTGCACTTCGCACGGCAATTTGTACGAGACAAATCTTGATGCGCCGCAAATACCCCGAGATTGATGTATCGACTCATGCAGGCTTGACTTTTTCACAAGGCGTGGGTATCGTTATAGACATTGACAAGCAGAGGAGGAACGATCTTTAATGTTGAGACCGAGGCACTGCTGTCGGTTGCTATTATCCTGGCCCAATCGTTCGATCAAAGCGAAACGTGGTCACCGTGGCGGGAGGCTGCAATGCTGGAAGGCTTTGGGCCGCCGAGTGTCCCCCCCCCCCGTGTTTAAACTCCCTGGTTGAGTATTGAAGCGAACAAGGATTACGATGAGAGTTCGAGGTGGTATCAACGAGTGACGTTTTTCCGCTCAAATGACGGGGGGAGGACGTGGACGGGTCTAACAACGGTGGCAGAAGATGCGACCGTCCGAATTTTCAGCTTGTTTTGCACTGACAGATGATTGCGAGCATCTACGGCAAGCTCATCAGATGCAAGGCGGGGAGAGTGGTAGTGACGATACTGCTTTTCGTTGCAACGCTTGCCCTGACTGCTTTCGCCTGATTGTCAAGCCGGGAGTTAGCGAAAGCGGGGCGGGTGGTCACAGATTTGAGCGACATGCTGATGTCAATGAAGAGGGGGAGTGACGGAACAGGCACGTGCCGTGTGCCGGGTTTAACGAGTGAATGTCTTGTGCTTATGTGTAGGCGGTTTCTACGCGGGATACATGCAAGTATTGAGGACGTGCTATGAAGAGTGACGATTTGAAGACAGCAAGATTCTACCCATTCGAACACGAACCAGTGCCCGACAGTTGCTGGAGCATGATAACCGGTCCCGATGGGCGGGTCTATGCGTCCTCGTGCTGCGAAATGACACCAGGTGGCAGCGTAAGCATTGTCCGGTACAACGACGATACGGACTCTTTAGATACGGTCGTGAACGTGGCCAAAGTCGTTGGCGAAGCCCTGGATTCGGGCAAAGGCACGCAGTGCAAGATTCACTACAGCTTTGCGTCGTCTCCGAATAATGACATTCTGTATGCCGCGACCCACCTGAGTGCCCCAGGTTTGGGCAGGCGCTACTATCATGCATGGGCAGACTACAAGGATCAAGATCGGGCCTTTCCGCATTCTGTTGTGCTCGCCTATGATACTGGGCGTGAGGAGGTGTTGTGGCACAGCGTCTTCATTCCAAGGGAAGGCTGTCGGTGCATGGCTCTTGACCCTGACCGTGGAAAACTCTACGCAATATCTTATCCACGTGATCATTTCTGGATATTCGACATAGGTACGCGGGAAATTCGCGACCTTGGTCGTCTTGGATCGGTGAATTCACAAGGCATATTTACTGACCGGAAGGGTCGTGTTTTTACGACAAACGGCAGCGGACAGCTTGTGAGATACTTGCCTGACGAAGACCGACTCGAAGAATTGCCAATTTATCTACCACATCACTCATCTGTTACCAGCTGGCATACAGTGATTTACGATGTAGTGGCTTCCCCAGATGGAGATTGTGTGTATGGCATTCCCTGGGATTCCAATCCGCATCTGTTTCGTTACTGGCCGGATGATGGACGATACGGCTGTATGGAAAACCTTGGCCCGGTCCACCAAGAACGTGATGTGACGCACCCAGTCGCTTTCCTTCTCGATCACTGCGGGGGACTGGTTTTCGGCGCGGACGGGATGCTTTACTATGCCACTTCTCGATGGAACAGTGGGGACGAGCTTCGTATGAACTGGGAGTTCCCTATTGATACTGAAGGGGTAGTCGTTCAGATGAATACGGAGACTTTGGAGAAACGAGATTTCGCGCGACTTCAGGAACCTACGCAACGGTGTCACTATGTGTCGAGGGCCGCAAGGGATAGTCTCGGCAATCTCTTTTTCGGACAGGTCCCGCGGCCTATCCCGGCGGGGATATCTCGACTCCAAATGGATGCGAAAGGCGAGAATCTGCATCTGCCGATTAGGACGTGGGGATAAACATGGGTCTATCATGATCAAGAGGTTCGATTGCTTAAGAAGAGGAAGTTGACCAATGGAACATGAAATGATCTGGGAAGTTCCCGGAGTGTTTGTGAGGGAAGGTGTGGTTGTGGCTTTGCCGTTGTGTTTTCCGGGACAGACTATTTCCCCTCCAGCCGGTGAGACGGCTATTGCGACTCTCGCTTTTGATGCAAATGCGACGACAATATACTGCGGTACTAAGGGGACGCGCGCCCATGTCCTCACGTCTATGATTTATGAGGACAGAGGTGTCGTTATTGACGTGGGGGCGGTACCTGATGCCACCTCAGTGGACGGATTATGCGTCTGTGAGAACAGAATATTCATTGTTGCTTCGGGCAAGAACGGCGCTGCGCTTTGGTCAGTTGCGGAGTTCGATTTTGATCATTCTTATTCGCTGATACAGGAATGGGACCTTGGTCGGGAGCCATACGAGAAAGTCTGTGATTTGTTCTCCGAACATAGCGTTGCTCAGGCAATTCCCGTTTCTGACGGTTGCGCAATGATCGGGATTGTAGAATCAAGCGGTGAGGTGTTCCGTGTCGACCTGAAATCCAAGCAGAAGGATATTCTGGGTAAGGTTGACAAAAGTGGCCATTTCTCACGTGCCCTCGTTCTTGACAGGAGCGGACGCTTGTGGGGTTCGTCAGGACTTGCACAATTGTGGGTTTGCGACGTGTCACGAGGAGAGGTCGAATGTACAGACATGGAAGCACCGGCCGCTGCTGGTCGTTCTCCTCACACACAGGTTTCTGCCTGGGCCTTAGATCCTTTCACCGGCATCCTGTATGGCGGTACAACGCCTGATGGATACCTTTTCAAATTCGATCCTGAAAGCCGCGAACTCGTGCCACTTGGCAAGCCGACGATTCACGGCAGTATCTCTTGTATGTCAGTCGGGAATGATGGACGTCTTTTTGGCATGAGTGGCGCCGAAGACGACATTGCACACATGTTCTCATACGATCCGCGTAGCGGTGCTCTCAGTGACATGGGTATTCCTGTGTCATCACTTACTGTTCGGGAGTACGGTTACCATTTTTCATGTGCAGCGACCGGGCCGAACGGGGAGATTTTCTTTGGCCAAGGCGAGCGCATCAATCACCTGTGGGTGTATTTTCCCAGCGTTCCTAGGCGAGTTCCAGTAAGAGAGTAACGCGCCCTTTCAGGCGGACCGGCTTCTCTTGAGTACCTCGCGCACTGGGCTGAAATGTGCTTCACTCATCGATCGTGACTTCTTCCAACCAGCAGGTACCCTCGACATATGGGACAGAGAAGACTCTGCCGATCTGTTCGACGTGTGGGTTTTGGTGGTAACGTAGGTAGAGTCTGTTGTCGCTAGATACATCGAGGATTTCTATCTTGCCCGTCCTGTGTGACATTATGTAGCGAAACGTCTTCTGGATGCCGCTCAGCATTCGGTTCACTTGCTGAACGATTCTTACACCTCTTCGCAAAGGTACCTGGAAATGTGAAGCCCCCTTCACGGGTCTCGACTGGAACAGATAGTAGGGTCGGACTCTCGCAGAATGGAGCTGTTGAAAGGTGGTGGCAAGGACTTTCGCTTCGTCATTGACGTCGGCAAGTAGCACAGTCTGGTTAAGGAATTGCACACCCATTGCATTCAGTCTTTCGATATTCTGTCTTGCCGCATTCGATATCTCTGCGAAATGATCAAAGTGGGAGATGATCACCGGAGTTTTTCCGGCTTCAATCACTCTCTTGAAAAGCCGGTCTAGTTCTCTGTCAGCGAAGCGCGATGGTGAATAGGCTATTCCCTTGGTCCCGATGCGAATTGTACTAATGTGAGGAATCGGGAGGAGGTAATCCAATATCCTATGAAGTTCACGATTGCTCAAGACGAAAGGGTCACCACCTGAGAGAAGGACGTTGTTTATTTCCGTATGCTGCTGGATGTATTGTGCGATCTGTCGGTAGTCTGTCGCAACCTCTTCTGTCATTCCCGCGACTACCCGGCGGCGAAAACAGTAGCGACAATATGAGAAACATCTGTTGGTAACCAGAATGAGAGCAGTCTGACGATATTTGTGCTGGAGCCCCGTCGAAACAGTATTGCCTAGTTCTCCACTAGTATCGAGAGTCCCGGGGCTGCAGAGTTCCTTTTCAGAGGGTTCGACGATGTGCTTAAGTTGGTCGTAGTGATCGCTCTTTTGGATTTGTCTCTTATAGAATTCAGTAATCTCGTATGGTATCGCGTGCATTGTCAAAGTCCCCCTGTTCTAAGTTGTTGTATGCTCTCTCTCCTTATTCATTCTGTTATGCATGCATACTTAAATGATTTTCTTAGTGTCTGAAGATCGCAAG
>Ga0180434_10007680_pt1 | contig 12093 bp, 16 predicted proteins | sample SS_ome_7_FD_132453 | JGI IMG/M metagenome (GOLD analysis project Ga0180434, IMG submission 132453) | Hypersaline lake sediment archaeal communities from the Salton Sea, California, USA - SS_1_D_2 metaG | ecosystem: Environmental > Aquatic > Non-marine Saline and Alkaline > Hypersaline >... | reverse complement strand
GGGCGGACGGGCATATCGTTCGCGTCGATCGAGAAGTTCTCGCCGCTGGTCTCGGGGTGCGTGAAGGACACGGAGCACGTGAACCTGGGCCGCGTCGTCGGCTTCGCGCAGGTGGACACCAACAGCGAGATGTGGCAGACGGTCAAGGAGAGCGCCCTGGGCGAGCCGGGCATCGTCACGCCGCGGAAGGGCCTCGTCATACCGGGCGACTAGCCGCAGCAGGGGCGGTTCCTGGACACGCTCGCCGGCAGCGACCCGACGCGGTCGCACCGCGAGGACGGCGCGCGCATGCACGCCGTCCTGACCCGCAGCCACGCCGGCGGGCGGAAGGCCGGGGTGCCCGAGCGGAACACCAGCGTGTGCTCCCGCCCCGACGGGTCGGTGCCGCACACGACGAACTCGTAGGTCTCTGCCACGCCCGCGCAATCCCGAGAAAAACAACACTTACCGGACCCCGGACCACGGCTTGACCGCCCACCGGGGGAGGGTATAATGTACGATATGCCCTGGCGTGCGCCGGGGCGAGGAACTCTACTGGAGGGAGGCGAAAGAGCCATGAGAAGGCAACTATTCACAGCACTGCTGGCGGCGGCCTTTATGGCCGGGACGGTCGGATGCGCATCGACGACGAAGGTGCGACTCGGGCAACTGGAGACGGGCGGACACATCAAGGTGACGCAGGAGCCCAGGCTCGCCATCGAGAAGGCGGACGACGGGTTCGGGTTCAAGCTCGCGCTCGGCTGGGTCGAGCTGGGGGCCACGACGACCCACGACCCCGAGGCGAAGCACCTCGCGCTGGGCATCGACAGCTCGACCGGGTTCGACGGCAAGGAGGACACGCTCGTGACCTCCGCGAGCCGCCTCGGCGCCGGTCCGGTGAACATCGGCGGCGACCTGGCGTTCGGGCTGGAGCGGATCACGCTGAAGGGCGTGGCCAAGATCGACGAGGGGTGCACGCAGGCGATCTACGGCGACCATTGGACGGGCCCGACGGCCAAGTACGCGCAGTTCCCGGAGGTGGCGCCGGTCGAGAACCCCGACGCGATCCGGCTGTCGAAGAGCCTGCTGCTCGGCCCGCTGGACGCCGTCGCAGCCCTCGACCTGCACGACTGCCGGCCGACGACCTGCACATGCAACGAGTGGGACGATGACGACGGCACGCTCGGGTGGTACGGCACAGGCACGCTCGGGCCGTTCACGCTGAGCGGCGACGCCCGGTACGGCGAGTGCAGCCAAGCGTTCGGGTGCGGCTTCTTCATCGGCCTCGCGGACACGCCCAAGTAGGCGCGGGCGAACAGATCGCGCGGAAGGGGGCCGCCCCTTGGGGCGGCCCCTGCGCGCTTTGGCTCCACCCTCCCGCCTCTGCGCTGTAAAGTCTTTCTGCCCCCGCCCCCGGCGGGAGGTGGGACATGGACACGGCGAGGAGAATCGCGAGGAGAATCGTGGCCGAGACCGCGCTGGAGCTGCCGGCCGGAACGAACAGGTTGCCGGACAACGACCAATGGACGAACCGCTTCGAGGTCAGGTCCGAGAGCAGCAACCGCGTCTACACCATCGCCCAGAACAAGAATAGGGGCCACTGGGGCTGCTCGTGCCCCGCGTGGCGGACCCGCCGGAAGTGCAAACACCTCAGATCCCTGGGGCTGCCGGAGCTGGAGCAGCCGCACCAGGTGACGATCGCGTCGCGGATTCTGGCGAAGATGGTCTGTCCCGGATGCGGCACGCAGGAGGTGGTGCAGGACGGCGCCGAGCGGAGGTGCCAATACTGCGGCTACTGGGACAGCACGACCGACATGAGCGCCGACCCCGCAATCCTGGACGACGCGCAGCCGACCGTGATCCCCGACGACGGCTTCGCCGACGGCGGCGAGCCGTACACCGCGGAGGAGATGGCGACGATGGACAACGGGGTCGTCACCCTGGAGCGCTGCCAAGGGTGCGGACAGGAGACCGAGCACGCGGACGACGGAACGATCTCCAGGTGCGTCAAGTGCGGCGAGGAGATGCCCTCGCCGGATTAGAGGGGTATAGTCCACCATGACGCGGAAAGAACGAGAGCTCATCGCCAAGGCCCTCAGGCTGTTCGACGACGCGGACACATACCTGGAGGGGTTCGCGATACTGGCGAGACTGGTGGATCCGGACTGGGTGGATCCGGCGGAGGGGTGCGAACAGGTGTCCATCGCCGACCTGGCTCGCGGCCCCGACAGGAGCTTCCAAGCTCCCCCGGACTGACGGGTTCCTTTTTTCCGTCCCCCGCGCGTATAATCCGACATGGCAACGATACTTGTGACCGGCGGCGCGGGGTTCATAGGCTCTCACCTGGTCACCCGGCTCGTCGCGGACGGGCACCGGGTGCGGGCGCTGGACGACCTGTCGTCCGGCCGGCGGGAGAACCTCTCGCACCTGCCCGCGGACTCGTTCAAGCTGGTGAAGGGCACAATCCTGAACCCCCACACATGCGAGGCCGCCGTCAGGTTCCCGGAGCCGGCGGACTACATCCTGCACCAGGCGGCGATACCGTCGGTGCCCCGGAGCGTGCAGAGGCCCGGGGCCACCTTCGACGCGAACGTGGCCGGAACCCAGAACCTGCTGGAGGCAGCCAGGTCGGGCGGCGTCAGGAAGCTCGTGATGGCCTCCAGCAGCTCCGTGTACGGCGGAGCCACCCCAGCCACCGAAGGGCTGCCGAGGCTCCCCAGGAGCCCCTACGCGGCCCACAAGGCGTCCTGCGAGCACCTGTGCGACGCGTACCGCCAGGCGTTCGGGCTCCCGACGGCCTGCCTGCGGTACTTCAATGTGTTCGGGCCGAGGCAGAATCCGGACAGCCCGTACTCGGCGGTCATACCGGCGTTCATCAGGGCCATGCGAGCCGGCGAGCCGATAACGGTGCACGGCGACGGGCTCCAGACGCGGGACTTCACCTATGTGGACAATGTGGTGGACGCGAACCTGCTGGCGATGACCTCGGGGATGGAGGGGGCGTTCAACGTGGGCTGCGGGAGCAGCCGCAGCCTCCTGGATTTGGTGAGGGAGCTGGAGACGGTGCTCGGGATCATGGCCGTCGCGGAGCACACCGACAGCCGGCCCGGCGATGTGCGGGACTCGCTGGCGGTCGTGGACAGGATAGCCGCGTTCGGATACAGGCCCGAAGTGGGTTTCGTCGAGGGTCTCGCCAGGACGGCGGAGTGGTTCAATGGCCAAGAAGCGGAAACGGAAGACTAACCCGGCGGCGGAGAGAATCGTCCACTGCTCCGGCCCCGAGTGGGAGGGGGACGGCTCCCGTTCGTCCTCCGCCTGCCCGTTCAGGCACTCCATGCAGACGACCGCCGTCCGGTACAAGTGCGGCCACTGCGCGACCAAGACCTCGCCCGACAAGGTGCTCGCCGACGAGAACGGCCTCACCGACGCAGGGCGCAGGGCGCCCCTCCCCTCCCCCTCACCTCCCGGCAGGAGACGCAGGCGCAAGTGATATTCTTTTTCGCGGCCCGGGCCCCTTGTCGTCCAACGCCGGGCGGCTGGAGGGGGAATTATGAGCACTGCGGGAATACTGCGTCCGGACGAGGTGATCTTCTACCATCCGCTGGACAATTACACCGAGCACACCCAGAGCCAGGCGTGGGCGGGAACCGCTGGCTTCGTGGCCGGCAAAATACCGGTCGGCGGACCCCTGGGGCTGTCGGCGATCACCGGCGACACGTTCTCCTTCACGCAGGGCGGCGCCTGGGCCACGGCCACCGGCGCGCCGGACAGCAGGCAGCCCCGCATGGCCAAGCTGGACTCCACCCACGTGGTGGTCAAGTACATGCGCTCGGGTAACGAGAGGGTGCGCGTCGGCACCATATCCGGAGCCGATGTCACATGGGGGGCGGAGAACACGACCGGGGGCAGCTATGGGGCGACACTCAGCCACCAGAACCCGGTGCTCGCCATGGACGCCTCGACCATCCTCGTGCCGTGGCTCGACAACGCCGGCGCCGGGGGCGGGAAGCTGGTGGTCGGAACGGTGAGCGGCACGGACATCACGTTCGGTCCGGCGACATCGTTCGGCCCGTCGGGCGACCCCTGCCGCCAGTCCGGACTCGCGAGGCTCTCGTCGACGAAGGCCCTGCTCGCGCAGAGCGACGGGTTGAGGGATCTCTATGTGTATGTCGTGACCGTCAGCGGGAACACGACCACCCTCGGCCCGGCGACGATGATTGAGTCGAACGCCACCGAGTACTCGGTCATGCTGGACACAATCGACTCGTCGACGGCCATCATCTGCTGGGCCGAGCACGCCGTCAAGGACGGCTATGTGGCCGTCCTGACCGTGTCCGGAACGGATGTCACGATAGGCTCCTCCGTCAACATAGGCTACTGCGATGGCCGGGAGGGGGATCTCAGGGTCCAGGTCCAGATGCTGACCGCGACGACGTTCGCCATCGCACACTTCGACGGGCTCACTGCGGACTTCCAGATCAAGATCGGCACGGTCTCCGGCACGGATGTCACGGTCGGTCCGGCGAACACGTTCAGCCTGAAGAACATGTACACGCTCATGAAGGAGGACAGCGCCACGCTGTTCCTGCACGGGCGCAGCCAGGCCGGCGGATCGAACCAGGAGTTCCTCCGGAAGTTCACCGTGTCAGGCACGGATGTCACCGGCGGCGCGGAGTCCTTCGTGTCGACGGTTCTGTGTTACGAGACGCAATCGGTCGTCATCGACGCCGGCAAGGTCGTGTGCGTGCACGAGGTGAATTCGCCCAGCTCGTTCGACAGCTATGTCGCGCAGCTCGGGATAGCCGCCTCACTGTCGGCCTCCACGCCGGGAGCGTACCCCGCGGCCACGGGCAACGACCGTGTCGTCGTCGCTGCGTGGGCCAAGAACATCACCGGCGGCTCGTCGTCGGTGACAGTGCAGCGCGACTACAGGGTGGAGATGACCGGCACCACGGTGACCCTGGGTCCGGCGTCCGCCGTCTGGAGCGGCGTCGCGGCGCTCGGCGCCGGCCAGATGAACGACGGCGGCGATCACCTGCTCGTGCTGGACTTCGAGCACACCGGAGGCGGGGCGTGGAACCTCCGCACGTCGGTCGACGGCGGCGCGTGGGTCAACGAGGGCGCCGGCACGGGGGCTCGCACGACGGCTCCGGCGAGCGCCGATCCGAACATCGCCATCGGCGACGGCGAGTCCGGGCAATGGGTGGACGAGGTTGTCGTGTGGGCGGGTGACAAATCGACGTTCGACATGTTCACCACCGAGGAGCTGGCCAACCTGAACGACCTCGCCGACACGTTCGGCGAGTCGATGGACAAGTACGAGGAGAACTACGGGGCACCGATCTGCTGGCAGGCGACCGCCGTGCTGCCCGACGGCACGGTCTGGCGCGACTCGGGCAGCGGAGCCTGCCCAGCCACAATCCGGGTGCCCAGGGGCGCGTCCGACATCGTCGTGACGGACGAAGGGAAACCCGCCTCCCCTCGCATACTGGAGGGGTAGCGCCGTTTTGACTTGTCTTGATGAGTCTCCGCGGGTTTGACTGGAGGTGCGCTATGCTTGACTGGCAAAATGTGATCCGCACGGCGGCGACGGAGGCGAGCCGGGAGGCTGCGTCGGCCAGGTGGCGAGATTACTCGTTGGCAAGACTCCCTGACGCGGAGGGCTGGCAGAAGAGCGCCCCGAAGGCATTCGATGCCGGCACGGAGGCCACATACACCGGAACGACAGCGGGCGGAATCCCACTGAAGGTCACGGTGGACAAGGCCCAAGGTGTCTGGAGGGCCGAAGCAGGCGGACTCGTGGTTGAGGACGACATCACGGGCCTTGACGCGAAAAGCGTGAAATTCGCCCTGGACGAGGCGGCGGCGGCCATGGACGAGCACATTCAGGCGAAACGGAAAACCGGCACCAGGGACTTCACGAGCGTGGATGTGCGGAGGCTGTCCGGGAGTCTGCACGACATCCGCAAGCGGGCGGGCGACATCCTGGAGAAACTTGGCGACCTGGTGCTGGACGAGAACGGCAGATTCGCCGGGCTGCTGGACATCCGCGACACCGAGCTGGATGGCGGCGGGACCGTGGGCTACAACCTGGACATGATCGAGCAGGGTACCGGAGCCTTCCGCGTCTGAGAGCCAAACCATGTGGTGGAGAGCGGCCGAGAAGCTCGGGCTGGAACATAAGCCGACGATTTCCTTTGACTTCGACGATGTGCTGCACTATGCGCCGGGCGGCAACCCCATTGACTTCTGGGAGTGGGAGTCATGGGTGCCCCGGGAGCCGTATGTGTCCGAGCTCAGGCGTCTCGCGGCGTCGGGGCACCGCATCATCGTCGTGTCGCACCGCGACCCCGGGATGGAGGGGGAAGTGGAGGCATTCGCGCGGGAGCACGATCTCCCGATAGATGCCGTCCACTGCGTAGGGATATACGGCTCGAAGCTGCGGACCCTGGAGGAGGAGGAGGCGGAAACCCACTACGACGACTCCCCCTCGGTCGCAAGCGAGCTGCACGGCTCGGATGTCGAGCTAGTGGAGGTTCCGCGAACCGCCGCGGACGACCTGAGCTGGGTGCCCGCCGAAGTGTGGAGTCGGTACCCGGAAATCTACGACCGTTACGCGAAATACTTGCCGCACTAGCGCAAGAAGAAGCCCGGCCTACGCCGGGCTTCCTCCGTATCCCCCTAGTCCACCTCGGGATCCATGTTGTCCGTGTATGTCACAACAGCGCCCGGTGGCACGTTCCGAGCCGCGACCACCTGGTTCCTGGGGTGCGCACTAGCCCACTTCTGAATCTCCGACACCTGCTGCTTCGAGAAGGTCCTGCCGAGGCAGTTCCCCTTGGGGAGGCGTTTGTCGAAGCAGTATGTCATCGCGTTGCACGGTTCCGACGAGCAGTCCTTGCTGTCCCGGGTCGGGGTGTCGGTGAACGAGTCACTCCAGGCGTGCGACAGGTTGAAGGCGTGCCCAAGCTCGTGCATCAGCGACGCTTCGCTTGAGTTCGCGGAAATCGCCAAGCCGTGCTGATACTTTCCGGCAACATTAGACGGTTTTTGTGCGACGCCGCCGGCGCTCCAGACAGGTATGCTGTCCACGAACCATACCACCATCTCGCCGCTGTCGGCGGCTCGTCTCATGGACTCCTCCGACATGGCGTAGAAATCCGCCTTCTCGTCTATCACGAACCACTCGGGGCTTTCCAATCTCTCCGCCCGGAGGACATCGAACGTCAGGTTCGCGTTCCTGTAGCCTGGATCGAGCCAGCGAACATACCGCTGCACGCGCGCCGCGTCCCATTTTGAGGTGCCTCCGGAAGTCACGATAATCGGCCGCAGCTTGCACTCGCCGACCCAAGCCGGCGGATCGTTCCCGCCGTTGTTGCCCCCGCCGTTGTGGGGCATCAGGCAGCCCGAAAGAAACAAGGTTGCCGCCAGCGATAATACCGTGAGTTTCCTCATTTTGCACCTCCGGCTGTATTCTAGCCGGTCGCCGGCGGGAGGAATCCGGGTGGTATGACGCTTCTTCCAGCGTCAGTGGGGCCGTGGTGCCGCACCTGCACCCTGTGGGTCTCTACCGGATGCACCTCCCGTCCGTCCGGGCCGGGTATGGTGTCCTCGGTCTCCCGGTCGGGATCCGGCACGATGAGATCCAGGTTGGGCGGAGCGTCGGCGTGGCCGACGGACCGACTGTGAATCATCACACGGTCGGCTTGGCGGTCGGCGCCAAAGTACTTGAGGACAAGGTGATTCCCGGATGGCAACTTGATGGTCGTTTCGTTTTCGTCGCCTACGGACTTCATGTCCTCCGCAGACGGCAGGTGCGTGGACGGCTCCGGACCCTCCCGGAGAATCCTCTCCGCCTCCGCCATCGCGCCGTCCAGAGAATCGAACACATGGGCGCCGGCGAGGCGGCAGACGGCCAGAAGCACCTCTCTCTGCGTGCACTTGCCCAACACCACCACGGCGGACATGCCATGGAACCAAACGGTCGTGAGCAGTCCGCCTACGGTGTCGGCGTCACACTCCGATTCCGCGAAATAGAGAACCGCACGGGATTCGATGCCCTTCGGCACCTCGTACAGGACACGATCCTCTGGGCCGACGGAATCGGACAACTTGCGAAGATCCTTGGCCGGATCGCACACGACCCATTCGTCGAATCGTGCGGCGGCCTCATCCCGCCATTCGCCCGCAGGGCCGGCCAGATATACATCGCACAGGAACGGGCTGCCGACAAGTGTGCTTTTGCCCACACGCAGCGCGGGGGACGCGGCGTCCGCGCGAGCCGCCAGATCGACCGGATCCACGGATACCGCGAGCTGGACGTTCGCCGCCTGGCCGTCCCTCGCGTTGTCCAGTATTTGCTGGAGCACGCTCGGGTCCAGCGACGCCACATATTTGCTCGCCTGCCTGCGCAACGCACCGGCGACGCATGCCTGCACCGCGTCAAGTTTGGGATCGCTCACTTATTGTCCTCCGGACTATTCTAGGGCTTTCGCCCGAATCGCCAGAATCAGATCACGATTGTGCTTCAGGGTGCTCCACACGCCGTGCTCCCCATCCGGCTCCATCCGCTCCATCGAGGCGTTTATGATGTCGAGGATGTCCCCCATGCGGGTGCTACTCAGGCCTCGCAAGTCTCGACGCCGGAGCTTGCGCCGGTGAACTTCCTCTCCGTCGTATCCGGGATCTATCGAGATGAGGCACTGCCCGCCATTCGATGCCGCACTTTTCCTGCGCCGCCGGACCTCGGCCTTCAGTTGGCGCAGGGTCCTTTCGATGCTTGCGATTTTGGCTTCGATGATATCGTTTGTCATGATGGCCTCCCGGAAAGAGAGTATGTACGGGCACCCGCCGGCGCCCAGGCTTCCTGTAGATCTATCGGACGCAAAACGACACAAGACCGGATGGATTTCGGACGCGAGGCTTGACAAGCTGTGGCGAGATATCTTACAAAAGGGTTATGCACACGAAAGATGCGACATACGGGGAGCACTCGGCGGCGGCGATCGACCGAGTATGGCGAAACACCGTCACCGTCGAGAAATCAGATCGCGCCGAGACGCCGCTGGAGGCCATGGTCGCGTGGGCCGAGGAGATCGGCTTCGAGGACGGGGACGCCTTGCTTGCTCTCGCCGAGAGGCTTCGCGAATCCGACCTCCTCTTCAGCGAGGACGGCATGCTGGTGGGTTCTCGCATCGTGAGCGCGATGCGCGCTCAGGCAAAGCTGTACCAGCGCGACAAATGGGCCGCGGGCAACAGGTTGCGGCTCCTGTCGGATCGCGTGCATGGTGCGCTGGCCGAACTCGGACTCCTATGATCGGATGGACGGGAGGCCATCCCGCGGCATGTCCAACCGGCAGCGGTCGGGGTAGTGGCCAACGTCGGACGAGGGCACCATCGCAACCCGGATGAGGAAATGCAGCCTGAGCCCCATGCGGCCATGGCCGTGATCGTATATCAGACGCAGCGGGAAATTGCCCACTTCGTCCTGGCGGGGCGACACGGGGATGAAATCCGGCTCCTCAATCCGCCCCACCTCAAACCCCAGCACATCGCGACACAGGAGTGCCCCCACTTTGTCGGAGGGCTCCCATGCGTCTTGCGCCGACCCTATGAGATCCTCGGAGTCCCAAATACGAGTGAACATGCCGGGGTCGAAACCATCTGGCAACTCCTCCAGCTCGTGCAGCACATCCGAGGCCATCCCGCGAAGACCCAGCATGGACGCGGTGTCAGCGGCTCTTACGGCAGGGAGTACGCCTTCCACCGACTCGAGGCATGTCAGCAAATCCTGCACGGCCCGATACGGTCGCAGGTCGAGGTTGACGGCAGCGAGGCCGTCCAGTTCGTGTTGTTGCTGAGGGACAACGCTCATGCCGCACACGCTTGAGAACAGGAGCGATGGGTCGAGCCTGTATGGCTCTGCGAGCGCGGACAGTATGTCGAACGCCCCGGCCAGTCGGTCGCCGTGGGCGGGCAGACCTGTGAAGCTCAACGATCTCGCGACGGGACTGTCGTAGGGGCATGTGTTGTAGCTCAGCACCGCTCTCTTGAGGTACACGACATGTTCCTCGGCACTCCAGTTCGCCATGACCCATTCTGTCGTGTTGCGTAGAGTTTTAATCTGGCGAGTCTGGTTGCCATGATTGACTTGGAGAGAATAGTACGGGATATGGTAGCGAGCGCGTTCGACGAGGACACGGCGCCGACCGCGATGACCATTCGGCTGTCGCCGGCCGCCAAATCGCAGGCGGCGAGGCTGCTGGAGCAATCGAACCAGCAGCACAGGGAGTTCGGCGGCTATGTGGAGGGGACGGCGGCCGGGAGCGCCGTGACCTTCACGGGCTTCTCGCATGAAGTCAGCGGCATCAGCCAGCATGTCACGGTGCCCTGGATGGACTCGGACAGGACAGTGGCCGGCTGGCACTCTCATCCGGATCAGTACGAGGGCAGCAATCTGGTGCCAGAAACCGACGACGACGGGGATCCCTCGCCGTCGACGGGCGACGACTTTAAGGCCTTCGACCAGGATCGGGGGCGCGGGCACCTGTCCGTCATACTCGGCAACGGCAGGATGGTGGTCTACAACGGGCGGGACAAGGTGCACTCGGAGGAAATCGTTGCCGCGACGGAACTCGCGATGGCGGCCTCGATGGCAACATCGCGCCTGGCTCGGACGATACTCGAAAAGGTTGCCTAACTGTCCGCGTGCCGCTTGGCGTGCGAAATTAGCGTGCCGGATGGAATGGGCGCGTCGAACCTCTCCTGATCCGCCCACACGCCGGGAATGTTTCCCAGTTTCCAGCCGTAACTCATCGCCCTGAAAGAGTACTCAACATCTACGAACGAGAAGAAGAAGTGCTCCGACGGCAGTCCGATCCTTCGCACCATGTCGCTGCGGATGGCCCATACGCCGCCCTGTGTGTGCGGCAGGGAATACTTCTCCTCGGCCGAAAGCCTGTTCCACCATCGCCGGTTAATGTGCTCCAGGTAGTCGAATCGGCATCCGCGGTGCTTGTAGAAGGATAGGTTGCTCCGGTCGAACCTGTTGCCGTAGCCGGTAGAGCAGACCACAGATCCGGCGAGCCCGATTCGCCTTCTGCCTCTCATCCACCGCAGACACGACCGCATCCAACCCGGATTGTGGATTTTCGCGTGTACGGAGCAGAGATAGAAGACGAAACGCGAGCGGTCGATTTCTTCCCGGAGAGCCATGTTCAGGGATGGTGTGAACCATTCGCTGGCACCCCGAAGCACGCGGAGCGGTCGCGATGTGCGAGCCCGAAAATCCTCCAGTACGGCATCCATGCCAGACGGATCCGGCGAGTTGTTCACTACAACATACCGGAACTTCCCGGCGGTTCCATCCAGTTCGTCCAATATGCGGCGTAGCTGATCCGGCCGATGATACGCTACGAGGATCACTGGGTACATTGCCGCTCCTCAGCCTTTCTCGCGGCGACATACTTGCGCGCTGCCGAGTGGAAGTGCAGCACGCCTACGCCGGTGTAGTAGCAGCACCGCCATGTGTCCGAGCCGTATGGCGGCAGCACCCGCTCGCAGAATTCCTTGTCGCTCCCCCAGTGCCAATATCGCCTGTCGTCGCGTAGCAACCCGTATCGCTGCCACACGCGCTTGTGCACGAAAGTGCAGCAGAAGCCTATCCAGTCCGCGTCCACCATGCTGTTTTTCCCCCATCGCTTGATGGCTCGCTTGGCTTGATCCGCTATCGTGTGCCTGCCCCGGGGCTTGAACAGGAGCGGGCTACAAATCTTGATTCGCCTGTTTCCGTGGCGTTTCAGGGCTCTGAGCATCTTTTTGTCCCACCCGTTCGGGACAACCACGTCGTTGTTCATGAGCACCGTCCATTGAGACAGCGGATTCCTCATGCTGAGCGCTACGCCCGTGTTGGTGGCTTTCGAGAAGCCTTCGTTGGTGTCGTTGTACACGACATCTAGGTCGGTTTGTTTTTGCAGCCATTCCCTTGCCCCGTCCTCTGACGCATTGTCGATGACATAGGCTCTCCAGCCAAGCTGCGTGCCGGATCGTATAGACTCAACTGCGGCGGCGAGTTTGTCGACGCAATTGTAACTGGGGATGATTATATCTATCACG